>Ga0316627_100000375_pt1 | contig 11955 bp, 8 predicted proteins | sample OWC_Aug_M2_C1_D1_FD_207653 | JGI IMG/M metagenome (GOLD analysis project Ga0316627, IMG submission 207653) | Wetland soil microbial communities from Old Woman Creek delta, Ohio, United States - OWC_Aug_M2_C1_D1_C | ecosystem: Environmental > Terrestrial > Soil > Wetlands | place: USA: Ohio...
CTCTTTGCGGAGAACGAGACGAACACGCAGCGACTCTGGGGCCAGCCGAGCGCGTCGCCCTACGTCAAGGATGCGTTCCACGCCTATGTCGTCTCGGGACAGGACGAGGCGGTGAATCCCGCCAAGGTGGGGACCAAGGCCGCGGCCCACTACATCCTGGACGTGCCAGCAGGCGGCAGTCGGACAGTCCGGTTGCGGCTGGCCGCCGCCCCGGTGGACGACGCCTTCGAGGGCTTCGAGGGGATATTCAAGAGCCGGATCGGAGACGCCGACGAATTCTATCAGCGGATCGCCCCGCAATCGCTGAGCGAGGATCAGCGCCGGGTGCATCGCCAGGCGCTGGCGGGCATGCTGTGGGGCAAGCAGTATTACTACTTCGACCTGGAGAAATGGCTGAAAGAGCATCACAGCCACCTGTTGCTCGAATCCAGTCGGTCTGGCGTGCGGAACACGGAGTGGTTCCACATGCTGAACGCCGACGTGATCTCCATGCCGGACAAGTGGGAGTACCCGTGGTATGCCGCCTGGGACCTGGCCTTCCACACGATTGCCCTGTCGACGGTGGATTTCGATTTCGCCAAGGAGCAGCTCCTGCTGATGCTGCGCAGTCTCTATTTCCACCCCAACGGGCAGATTCCCGCCTACGAGTGGAATTTCAGCGATGTGAATCCGCCGGTGCACGCCTGGGCCACGCTCTGGCTGTACAAGTACGAGCGGACGCTGGGCCGGGCGGACCTCCGGTTCCTGGAGCGCTCGTTCCAGGGCTTGATGCTGAACTTCAACTGGTGGGTGAATCGGAAGGACCCCTCCGGACGCAACGTGTTCGCCGGGGGCTTCCTGGGCCTGGACAACATCGGGGTCTTCGACCGGAGCGCGCAGCTGCCGACGGGCGGCTCGCTGGAGCAGGCGGACGGGACGGCCTGGATGGCGTTCTACTGCCAGTGCATGCTGGAGATGGCCCTGATCCTCACCGAGTACGACCCGATGTACGAGGAGGTCGCCTTCAAGTTCATCCAGCATTTCATGTGGATTGCCTACGCCATGGACCGCCGCGGCGAACATCACGACGAGATGTGGGACGAGCAGGACGGGTTCTTCTACGATCTGCTGCGCCTGCCGGGCGGCCAGGCGATGCGGCTGAAAGTGCGGTCGCTGGTTGGGCTGCTGCCGCTGTGCGCCTCCACGGTGTTCGAGGGGGAATACTTGACGCGCTATCCGAGACTGGCGGAGATGATTGCCCTGTTCCGGAAGCGTCATCCGGAGCTGGTTTCCCACGTGGCCCCGACGGACGAGGGCTTCATCGGCTACAAAGGGCGGCGCCTGCTGTCAATCCTCAACAAGGAGAAGCTGGAGCGGGTGCTCGGCTACATGCTCGACGAGACCGAGTTCCTGGGGCCGCACGGCATTCGCTCGCTCTCACGGGTTCACCTGGAGCATCCGTTCACGTTCTGGGTGGGGCACCAGGAGTACAAGGTGCAGTACCTGCCGGCGGAATCGAATACGGGGATGTTCGGCGGGAACTCCAACTGGCGGGGCCCGGTGTGGATGCCGGTCAATGCGCTGATCGTCCGGGCGCTGGTGAACCTCTACCAGTTCTACGGCGACGAGTTCAAGGTTCAGTGCCCGACCGGGTCCGGCCGGTACATGACACTGTTCGAGGTGGCGCAGGAACTCGTGCGGCGGCTGGCAGGGACGTTCCTCCGCGATGCCAACGGGCGGCGGCCGGTCTACGGCGGGACGGCCAAGTTCCAAACCGATCCGCACTGGCGCGATCTGATCCTGTTTTACGAGTACTTCCACGGCGACAACGGGGCGGGACTCGGGGCCAGTCACCAGACCGGCTGGACCGGCCTGATCGCCCCCCTCCTGGACCTGTTCGGCCGGATCGATGCCAAAACCCTGCTGGAGACCGAGCGCGTGCGCCTGGAGACCCGCTACGTGCGGCAGCAGGTGGGTGGCGAACAGGCCGATAAATAGAGGAGCCAGGAACGTACGACTTCCGATCCCTAGCCTTGGTCCGAAATGCTTGTCACCACTAAGGCACAAAGGCACCAAGGGGGATGAGGTGACAGGGGATCACGAACCGTAGACCGTCAGGGCCCAATGAGAGGCGGGTTGGACGTTCCCCCCTGAATGGACAGATCCTGTCTTTCTTGGTGCCTTGGTGTCTTGGTGGTGCGACGTGTTCTTCGGACTGGGCCCAATGCTGGCGACGGAGGACTGTCATGTCTAGGCCGCGCTATCCCTCGCTCTACCAGATCAACACCCGCGTCCGGCTGACGGAGTTGTCCCAGGCCCTGGGCCGGCGGGCCGGGCTGGATGACATTCCAGACGCTGAATTGGACTGCTGGGCCGAAATGGGGTTTGACTGGATCTGGCCCCTGAGCGTGTGGCGGACGGGGCCCGCCGCGCAGCGAGTGTCGCGCGCCAACCCCGAGTGGCGCCGGGAATTCGAGGAGACGCTGCCGGACCTTTGCGAGGAGGATATCGCCGGCTCCGGATTTGCGATCACCGGGTACACGGTGCACCCCGCTCTGGGTGGGGACGCGGCGCTTGCGCGATTCCGTGAGCGTCTCCGAGCGCGCGGCCTGCGATTGTTGCTCGACTTCGTCCCCAACCACACAGGCCTGGATCACCCCTGGGTGGAGGCCCACCCCGAATACTACATCCCCGGCACCGAGGAGCAGCTCGAACGCGAGCCGCAGAACTACCGTCGCCTCGATCTGCCTGGGGGGTCGCGCGTGCTGGCCTACGGACGCGACCCCTACTTCTCCGGCTGGCCGGATACGCTCCAGCTCGACTACAGCAATCCGGCCCTGCAGGAGGCCATGATCGGGGAGCTGACGCGCATCGCCGGACAGTGCGACGGGGTCCGGTGCGACATGGCAATGCTCGTCCTGCCGGAGGTCTTCGAGCGGACCTGGGGTCGCCGGGCCCCCCTGTTCTGGCCGGGAGCGACCCAGCGCGTGCGGGAGCGGGTGCCTGGCTTTTGCTTCATGGCCGAGGTGTACTGGGACCTGGAATGGACGATGCAGCAGCAGGGATTCGATTACGCCTACGACAAGAGGCTCTACGACCGGCTGCGCGAGGGGCACGCCCGCCCGGTCCGCGAGCACCTTTACGCCGGGCTCGACTACCAGACCAAGCTCGCCCGCTTTCTCGAGAACCACGACGAGCCCCGGGCCGCGGCCACCTTCCCGCCCGGCCGACACGAGGCTGCAGCCATCATCACGTACCTGGTGCCCGGGCTGCGGTTCTTCCACCAGGGGCAGTTCGAGGGGCGGAAGAAACGCATCTCCCCACACCTGGTCCGCGCGCCGCTCGAGCCGGTGGACACGATGCTGCAGCAGTTCTACGACGGCCTCCTGGCGGTGCTCCGGCAGCCGACCGTTCGCGACGGCCAGTGGCAGCTGCTTGAATGCCGGCCGGCCTGGGATGGGAACTGGACGTGGGATGGGTTCATCGCCTTCGCCTGGCGCGGAGTGGAGAATCGGTGCATCCTCGTCGTGGTGAACTACGCCGGGAACCAGGGGCAATGCCACGTCCCGCTCCCGTTCGACGACCTGATCGGACGCCCCGTCCGGCTGCAGGATCGGATGAGTTCCGCCGTGTATGATCGGAATGGCGACGACCTGGTGCTGCCCGGCCTCTACCTCGACATGCCGTCCTGGGGCTATCACGTCTTTGACGTGCACGGGACTACTTGATGGGCGTCACGGATGCCATCTTCCGCGGGCCGAATGTGACAGATACAGAAAGACGATGACGATGGAAGACTCAGGGCGTTCTTGGAAGCAATAGGGCCTTGCCGCGGATAGATGCTGCACCTACAACAACCCCTGTCCCAGTAGAGCGCGTCATACGGTATGACATCCCAGGCGCCGAGGTGGACTGCCGGGCCGGAACGGGGCTTGACTGGATCGGTACAAAATGGGTACATGGCTAACACATCAGGCCGGGAGCACGGGTGACAGCGCGAGTAGAGTCGTTGGCCGACACGAGGTTGGCCAAGGCCGTCGATGGAAACGTCACCCGTGTTGCCGGTTTGTTCGGACACCCATGCTCGCGGTTGCACAACGGCTGTACACGTGAAAGAGAGGAGAGGCGAGATGCGCAGCAACCGGAACACCCGTTGGACTGGCTGGAATACCGTCGGAAGGTTGGCGCTCTTTTTCTTCGTAGCGGTGCTCGCGCAGCCACTGCTACCCCCTGCTGCCGTCCACGCCGCCACTGCGGCCGAGTTGCGCCGGGACGCCGCGGCGGCCCTGAAGAAGCTCTATGCCGGGACCCCGAAGGCCAAGGAGTTGGCGGACAAGGCCAAGGGGGTCCTGGTCTTTCCGAGCATTGTCAAGGCGGGGTTCCTGGTCGGCGGCCTCTACGGCGATGGGGTGCTCTTCAAGGACGGCAAGGCGGTGGCGTATTACAACACCGTCGCCGTCTCCTACGGGTACCAGGCCGGCGCGCAGAAATTCGGGTACGTCATGCTCTTCATGAACGACGGGGCGCTCCAGTACCTCGACAAGAGCGACGGGTGGGAGCTCGGCACCGGCCCCAGCATCGTGGTCGTGGACCAGGGCGCCGCCGGCGGGCTCTCGACCAGCACGGCCCGCGACGACGTCTACGCCTTCATCTTCAGCCAGAAGGGCCTGATGGCGGGCCTCGGCCTGCAGGGCACGAAAATCACGAGGATCGAGAAATGACCCCGACGGGGAATATGGCGATTTGGCAATTGGGCAATCAGGCGACTGGGGAAGTGGGAGGCGTAGGCGTTGGAGCGGCGAGGGTCAGCTCGGGCCATGATGCCCCGCCCCGCAACCTCCCTGGAAAGGAGACAACGAAATGTCCCACGTGGGCAGGGGCCTCATGGTAGTGGCAATCCTGGGAGCGATCATGGTGGCGGGCGAACCCGCCATCGCGCAGGAGAAGCCGGCGGACACCATGGAGATCGTCCTGGAGAAGATCCGGGCCGACAAGAAACTCCTGGTGGCGGAGAACCTGCAATTGACCGAGGGCGAGGCGAAGGGCTTCTGGCCGGTCTACAGCCGGTATCAGGATGAACTGTTCCTGCTGCGCGCCCGCACCGCAAAATTGATCACGGATTACGCGGCGGGCTACGACCAGATGAGCAACGACACGGCGAAGAAGTTGCTCGACGAGTACATGACGATCGAAGCGCTGGGCCTGAAGCTGCGGCAGGCCTACCTCCCCAAGTTCCGGGCTGTGCTGCCGGAGGTCAAGGTGGTGCGGTACTACCAGATCGAGAACAAGATCTATGCGGCGCTGGTCTATGAAATCGCCGCCAAGATTCCACTCGTGAAGGCGGCGAAGTAACGATAAATACTGTGCGGTGCGTAAAAGAGGTGACACGCGCACGCGGCCGCACAGGCCAGCGGAGAACCCCACGAGTGGTGGTGGATGAAGCGTCTGCCGGCGGCGTCTCGACCAGCACGGCCGCGACGCCGCCTACGCCTTCATCTTCGACTAGCCCTAAAGCGAAATTCCTTGACCGCCATGACGCCACCGGGGGTCGCCAAGGGAAGATCTGATTGGGAGACGGGGTGATCGGGAGAGTGGGGGAAAGAAGCCGCGACGCTGTGTCGCTCCTGTCTCCCCCTTCCGTTGTCACCGACTCCCCCGATCATTTTTTGCACGGCAAACTTGCCGCCTGGCGGTTCAAGAATTTCGCTTTGGGGTTCATAGATAAGTATGGTGTCCCCGGAATTCGACGCAGAGGCGGCGGTAAGAAGAAGAGGAATGGTATTCACAAAAACGTCGACAAGATTACCGGAATGGATGATACTCCATAATAGTGTAACCATAAAGGAGTATTGTCCATGATACAGACGATATCCAGATTGCTGAAGATCAAGCTGCCGAAAGGACAGTCCGCCTTCTTGTGGGGACCGAGGAAGACAGGCAAGACCACGTTCCTCAGGGCGGCCTTCCCGGTCAGCCGGGGCTATGACTTGCTTCAGACCGATCTTTTCTTTGAATTCGTCAAGCGTCCCTCCCTGTTGCGTGAGCAGCTCCTTGCGGCAGACCCGAAGCATCTGAAGGAGCCGGTCATTATCGACGAGGTGCAGAAGGTGCCTCAGCTGCTCGATGAAATCCACTGGCTTATTGAGAACAAGGGTCTGCGTTTTATCCTGTGCGGCTCCAGCGCACGGAAACTGAAACGGGGGAAGGCGAATCTGCTCGGAGGCCGCGCCTGGCGTTACGAGATGCACCCGCTTGTCTCGGCAGAGGTGGCTGATTTGGATCTGCTTAGAGCGCTCAACCGGGGAATGATACCCATGCACTACATGCAGGAGGAATATCGAAAGTCGCTGCAGGCTTACGTTCGGGATTATCTCAAGGAGGAAGTGTTCGATGAAGGATTGACACGGAATATCCCTGCCTTTTCGCGGTTCTTCGATGCCATGGGATACTCGCACGGAGAGTTGACGAACTATGCGAACATCGCCAGGGACTGCGGCATAGACGCGAAGACCGTCAAGGAGTATTACCAGATCCTTGTCGATACGCTGCTTGGTACGATGCTCGAGCCGTACAAGAAACGGCAGGACCGTAATGTGATAATCAGGGCCGGCAAGTTCTATCTGTTCGATGTGGGCGTTGCCGGGGCCATTACCCACCGTCAGATTCCTCAGGAGAAAGGTGAACAGTTCGGGCGGGCGCTCGAACATTTTATCCTGATGGAAATTCTTGCCCATCGCGCGTACAGGGAGCTGGACTACGCCGTGAATTTCTGGCGAACGAAGTCGGGATTGGAAGTTGATTTTATTTTAGGTCATGGGGAAGTGGCCATCGAGGTAAAAGGGGCGAGCCGGATCGATAACGCAGACATGCGTCCAATCAAGGCGTTTATCCAGGAGTATCGTCCCGCAAACGCGTTTGTTGTCTGCAACGAACGCGCTCCACGGGTGCATGAGGATATTCGTATTGTGCCGTGGCGTGAGTTTCTGAAAATGTTGTGGAATGGAGAAGTGATATCGTGAAGGGGAAAGGTGAAAAGAAAGGGTTCGAGGGGAGAAATGATCGGCGGCACTGTCACGCTCCACTACGAGTCCGGCACCTCGGTCAGCCCCGACTACACCGCACACGGCAGCAAGTTCAACGGAAAGATCAACCGGGTGCAGATCGACCTGGGCAAGGACGCCAAGGACGCCGATCACTACATCGACAATAACGAGCGGCTGTGCGTGATCATGGCGGGGCAATAAACGCAACGTGAAAGCATGAAACGCAGTGTGCCTGATGAAAGGCTGAGTCAACACAACGGGCCGCACCCGCCCTCCCGGTGGGTGTGGACCCACGCAACCCCACACCGACAGGTCGCTACGATGAAAACCACTTGAGCGCGGAACCTCCGTGCTACCACACTCGCTGCTGTGGATAACTGCCAACCCGCAGCCGATCCATCTGGTCTGGGTCTTCGAGACGCCGGAGACCCTCGGGACCTTCGTGAACTCCGGCTGGGAGCTGGGTGGCCAGACGAGCGTGGCCGCCAAGGCCGGCGAGACGGGTGCCGCGCTCCAGGGCGCTCTGGCCGTCGCGCCCGGCGCCTGGCTCTACCAGCTCACCGAGACCGGCGTGGCCTTGGAGCTGACGGCCAAGGGGACGAAGTACTATAAGGACGACGATCTGAACTGAACCCAAACATTGCAGTATCACCACCAAGGCACCAAGGCACTACAAGAACGACGGAAGAGGTCCATGCTTTCTTGGCACAGAGGGCGGATGAAGCGGAGGGCACAGTTTCTCCCGCCGGGCGTCCCCGCGAAACTGTTGCCCTTCAAGGTCTGATTGTGCCTTGGTGCCTTGGTGGTGAGAAATTCAGACTTATCAGACGTCAAGATGGCCTGAAAAGCGGTCGGATGGAATGAGGATTACGCGCAGCACGATCATGACGGGGGTGGCGGCCCTGGTCCTCTTGGCTGCGGTCCCATCGGCGATCCGGGACACCTTCGACAGCGGGCGGATCTACCTGTTCTCTTGGGAGTTCCTGGCGGACCTCCCGGCGCGTGTGGTAGGCCCGGGGCGCCTCCGGTTCATTCTTCAGCCGATCATGGCTATCCTTCTCGGGCTTCGGGGGGGCCTCGCCGACGCCCGGGCGGGGCGCTCGCCGTACGTAATGGGCCTTCTCCTGGACCCGCTACACCGCTGGGAGTACATTCGAACAGGCGTGGCGACGATCCGGGACATTGTCGCCATCGGCATCATCCTGGATGTGGTGGCGCAGTTTCTCATCTTCGGGCGGGTCTACCCAGGCGCGGCGCTCTTGATCGGGCCCGTCCTCATCACGGCGCCCTACGCAATCGCCAGGGGGCTGACGAACCGCGTGAGCCGAATGGTGAAATGACCAATGACCGGTGGCCGAATGTCCAATGACCGGTGGCAAAATGTCCAATGACCAATGTCCGATGACCAATCGAAACAGGGAACTCCAACACCCTGTTGCCGTCTATTCCCGAAGTTGCCTCCGCCATTGGTCATTTGTCATTGGAAATTGGTCATTCCAGCAGGAATCGCGCGTGATGTTTGCGATGATGCAAATCAAGAGGAGATTCCCGAATGTCACTACCGGACCACAAGACTAAAATTGTTGCCACCATCGGCCCGGCCTCGGAGTCGCCGGAGATGCTCGAACGCCTGATCCGCGCGGGGATGAACGTCGCGCGGCTCAATTTCTCGCACGGCGATTTCCGCGGGCATGCCGATCGGATCGCGCGCATTCGCGCTGCCGCCACGGCCACGGGACAGCGCGTCGCCATCATGGCGGACCTCCCCGGCCCGAAGATGCGCATCGGGAAGCTCGACCCTGAGCCCATTGGGCTGCTCCCCGGCGATCGGTTCGTGCTTACCACCGAGGACATCGTCGGTAACGCACGGCGGGTTTCCGTGAGCTTCGAGCGCCTCCCTCAGGTCGTCAAGCCAGGCGACCGGCTGTTTCTGAACGACGGCCTGGTGCAGTTGATGGTCGAGCGCGCGACGGGGAAGGATGTGGAGTGCGTCGTGGCGGTGGGCGGCGAGCTGCGCTCCCGGAAAGGCCTCAACATCCCGGGAATCGACCTGGGTATCAGGGCGTTCACGGAGCACGACCGCAACTGCCTCGAATTCGCCCTGCAGCACGGCGTTGACGCCGTGAGCCAGTCGTTCGTCGAGACGGCGGCGGACCTCACGGCGGTGCGGGAGGCCGCCGCCAAGAGCGGAAGGCAGCCGTTCCTCATCGCCAAGATCGAGCGGTCCGGAGCATTGCAGCACCTCGACGAGATCCTGAGTGCATCCGATGGCATCATGGTGGCGCGCGGCGATCTCGGGGTGGAGGTGCCGATCCAGGAAATGGCCCTCATCCAGAAACAGCTCATCGCGCGGGCCAACCTGGCGGGCAAGCCGGTCATCACTGCGACGCAGATGCTCGAGTCCATGGTCGCCAGCCGACTGCCGACGCGGGCCGAGGCGACCGATGTGGCCAACGCCATCCTCGACGGCACCGACTGCATCATGCTGTCCGGCGAGTCGGCCATGGGGAAGTACCCCGAGGAAGCGGTGGCCATGCTGGCCAGCATCGCGGCGGCCACCGAGGCGAGGCGGCCACCAGCACGGTTGCGCGACCTGCGCGAGCTTTGTCGGGACCACGCGCCCAGCACGGCGGCCGAAGCTATCGCGGCGGTCGTGGAACACGCGTTGGACACCGTGCCCTGCGCGGCGGTGTTCGTGCCGACCCACACCGGGACCACAGCGCGGATGATCTCGCGTTTCAAGCCGGGGGCCTGGATCACCTCGCTCAGCCGGGATCCGGTCGTCGGCCAAGGTCTGGCCTTCTCCTATGGCGTGCATCCGGTGGACCTTGTGGACGAACCGGACAGCTGGTGCGACTTCGCTCGGACCTGGTTGCGCGAGCAGCAGGTCTCCGGCACAGTCGCGATGCTCGTGGCCGGCCCGTCCAAGCGCAATCCGGACGCGAATCACCGCATAGAGTTCATGCGGATGGGCGACCGGCCGAATCGAACGTGAGGCCCGACAAGGCTGACCGCAACCCGAAATTCTTTCACCACCAAGTCACCAAGGCACCAAGAAGCGCCAACGGATAGTCTGACTGGGGGAGGGGGAGATCGGGAGAGTGGGGGACGGGGCTAACAAGGGGCAGCTGCCTCTCTCCCGCCCCCGATCTCCCGATCACCGCGTCTCCCCCTCACGTATTCCCTTGATGGTGGCGATGGCGTTCGGACTGGGGCGAGTATGATGTCAGATGTCGCACGCGGTCACAGCTTCCCGCTGGGCGCCACCGTCTGCGGCGGCGGCGTGAACCTCAGCCTGTTCTCCCGCTCCGCCACGCGCGTGGAATTGCTGTTCTTCAACCGGGCGGACGACGCGCGGCCCAGCCGGACGATCGGTCTCGATCCGCGCGACCATCGGACGTACCACTACTGGCATGCCTTCGTGCCGGGTGCGGTGGCGGGGCAACTCTATGGTTATCGCGTGCACGGCCCGTTCGATCCGGCGCAAGGGATGCGGTTCGATCCGACCAAGGTCCTGCTGGATCCATACGGCCGCGGTGTGATGGTCCCGGCGCGTTACAGCCGCGAGGCGGCCCGGCAACCGGGCGACAACGCCGCGACGGCGATGAAGAGCGTGGTGGCGGATCCGAGCGCCTACGACTGGGAAGGGGACGCGCCACTGAGGCGGCCGTCGGCGCGGACCATCATCTACGAAATGCACGTGCGCGGCTTCACCCGCCACCCGAGTTCCGGGGTCGCCGAGGCCAAACGCGGCACATACGCCGGCCTGATTGAGAAAATCCCTTATCTCCGGGACCTGGGCGTCACCGCCGTCGAACTCCTCCCCGTGTTTCAGTTTGACGCCCAGGACTGCCCGCCGGGCCGGGTGAACTACTGGGGCTACGCGCCGGTGTCCTTCTTTGCGCCGCACCAGGCGTACAGCTCGCGCCAGGACGCGCTGGGGCCGCTTGACGAATTCCGCGATATGGTCAAGGCGCTCCACCGGGCCGGCCTCGAGATCATTCTCGACGTCGTGTTCAATCACACCGCGGAGGGGGACGAAAACGGGCCGACGGTGTGTTTTCGTGGGCTGGAAAACCGCGCCTACTACATCTTGGAACCGGACCGCGCCCGCTACGCGAACTACAGCGGGACGGGGAACACGCTCAACGCCAATCACCCCCTCGTGCGCCGCCTGATTCTGGACAGCCTCCGCTACTGGGTGGCGCAGATGCACGTGGACGGCTTCCGGTTCGACCTGGCCTCGATCCTGGCGCGGGACCCCTGGGGTCGGCCGTTGTCCAACCCGCCGATCCTGTGGGACATCGAATCCGATCCGGTGCTCGCCGGCACCAAGATCATCGCCGAGGCGTGGGACGCGGCGGGCCTGTACCAGGTGGGCAGCTTCATCGGGGACAGCTGGAAGGAATGGAACGGCCGGTTCCGGGACGACGTGCGCGATTTCTTCCGCGGCCAGGACGGTACGGTGGGGCGGCTCGCCGACCGCCTGCTCGGCAGCCCGGACATCTACGGGCACGAGCAGCGGGAGGCGGAGCAGAGCGTCAACTTCGTGGCCTGCCACGACGGATTCACCCTCAACGACCTGGTGTCGTACAACGGGAAGCGCAACGCGGCGAACGGCGAGGACAATCGCGACGGCGCCGACGACAACCGCAGCTGGAACTGCGGCGTCGAAGGCCCGACCAGCGATCCCGCTGTCGAGCGCCTGCGCAGCCGGCAGGTCAAGAACCTGCTTACCGCCACGCTGCTGTCGCTGGGGATCCCGATGCTGCTCATGGGCGACGAGGTGCGGCGGACCCAACGCGGCAACAACAACGCGTATTGTCAGGACAGCGACGTCAGCTGGTTCGACTGGACGCAACTCGAAACGCACGCCGACGTCCACCGGTTCGTGATGCTCTTAGCGGGGCGCCGCGTACAGCGGGATGTGGAG
>Ga0316627_100000376_pt1 | contig 11887 bp, 13 predicted proteins | sample OWC_Aug_M2_C1_D1_FD_207653 | JGI IMG/M metagenome (GOLD analysis project Ga0316627, IMG submission 207653) | Wetland soil microbial communities from Old Woman Creek delta, Ohio, United States - OWC_Aug_M2_C1_D1_C | ecosystem: Environmental > Terrestrial > Soil > Wetlands | place: USA: Ohio...
CGAAAGTCCTGTGACGCACCGCTATGTCTGACCAGCGGCAAAGGGTTCCTTGATTTTCATTCCCGCCAGACAATACAATTAATGCCATGGAGATCAAGATACATAGCGGCGAAAGCATTACGGCCGCGCCCGGCAAAAGTGTCTACCAGACACTGCGGGACAACGGCGTCTATCTCGTCGCGTCCTGCGGCGGCAAAGGGGTCTGCGGCAAGTGCCGCGTGAAGGTACTCGAGGGAACGTACAAGACGGAATCCGCCGCAAAGTTGAAGAAAAAGGATATCGGCGAAAAGATTGTCCTTGCGTGTACGACCTTCCCCGAGGAAGATATCCTGATCGAGATCCCCGAGGATTCGAAGCTCGTCATTGGCGACAAGATCGCGGTCACCAAATCTAAGGGACTGATCGAGTTCCTCCTGGCAGAGGACCCATCGCTTACCCCCATGGTAAGAAAGATCCAGCTTACGCTCATGCCGCCGTCCATCGAGGACAATCTCAGCGACCTCGAACGGATAAAGCGGGCGCTTGTCGAACATGAGATCAACGGGATGCGCTTCTCTCATGGTTTTGTGCAGCATATGGCAGGTTCACTGAGGCGGCATAACTGGAGTGTATATCTCACCTATACCGAGAACCTGGAAGCGATATCTGTTGTCTCACCGGAGCGGGCGCGCCACTATGGCCTAGCTGTGGACATCGGGACAACGACGGTAGTTGTCTACCTGGTCGATTGCACGGACGGCACTCTTCTGGATTCCGGGGTCACCTATAACTCGCAGATGCGGCACGGCGACGATGTTATCACGAGGATCATCCATGCCACAGAAGGAGGGGCGCTCACGGAACTGAGAAACGCAGTAGTCAATGACCTGAATGGCCTGCTCAGTCCCATGATCGAACGGAACCGCATCAGCAGGGATGAAATTGACTGCGCCGTCATATCCGGCAATACGACCATGGCACAGCTCTTCTGGGGGATCGACCCTTCATCCATACGCGAAGAACCTTATATCCCGACGGTAAATGATTATCCGGTCTGGAAGGCTGGCACGGCAAAGGTGCTGATCAATCAGCAGGCTCCCCTGTACACCATGCCCTGTGTCGGCAGCTATGTGGGTGGGGACATCACTGCCGGCGTGCTGGCTTCGAAGATGCACAGGAATTCCGAGGTCGCGCTCTTTATGGACATCGGCACCAACGGCGAGATTGTCGTGGGCAATGATGAATGGCTCATCACTGCAGCGACGTCCGCAGGCCCCTGCTTTGAGGGAAGCGGTATACGGCATGGCATGCGGGCCACGGACGGGGCGGTCGAGTCGGTCAAGATCGATCCTGAAACATTTGACGTGGAGCTTGGCGTGATCGGCAATGTCCCCCCGGTGGGCATATGCGGGTCTGGCATGATCGATGCAATATCAGAACTCTTTTTTGCCGGCATGATCGACCAGAAAGGGAAGTTTGTCAGAGACCTGAACACCGACAGGGTCAGGATCGAGGATGAAGGGCCTGAGTTTATCCTCTACCGCAGCGAGGAAAAGGACATTATATTGACCGAGGCAGACATAGAGAACATCTTGCGGGCAAAAGCGGCGATTTATGCCGGCATGTCTGTGCTGCTGAAGGAGGTTGGCCTCTCCCTTGATATTGTTGAACGCATCTACATCGCGGGCGGGTTCGGCAATTACCTGAACATTGAAAAGGCGATCATGATCGGGATGCTCCCTGATATGCCGAAGGAAAAATTTTCCTTTATCGGCAATACGTCTATTGCAGGCGCTTACCTCTGCCTGCTCTCGGAGAAGATGCGCAGAGAGGCAGAGGAAATTGCACGGAAGATGACCTATGTCGAACTTTCCGTATCGAGGGGTTTCATGGACGAGTATATGTCAGCGCTCTTCCTCCCTCACACCGATATCGACCTTTTCCCTTCCCTGAAAGAGAAATACGGCGATAAGATGTAGCGCTCAGGACAGGGGAACGGTAATATTCGGGGGAGATGGGCATGGATACCCCGAGAATATCCGCTGCAGGCTCTCTTATGTGCTCAGGAAGGAACTGATGACGCATATCGGCATGGGAAGCGCAGGCGGGGGTCGCTTCAGGGATATCATGAGCGTCTGTTAAGGGACTACCAGCATATTATCAATAAGACGCGTGCTGCCCATGCGTGCCGCGATCGCAAGCAACACCTCTCCCGCTATCTCGCTGGCCTCGTCCAGAGTAGCAGGGATATAAACAGAGGCATAATCGACCCCGGAGATCAAAGGCTCTTTTGAGAGGTCCTCTTGCATGATAGACCGGACGGCCATTCCGGAGCGTTCCCCTGCCTTGATGGCCTCAGACGCTCGGGACAGGGAGCGGTACAGAACGGCTGCAGCGGCCCGCTGCTCCTTGTCCAGGTAGGCGTTACGCGAGCTCATGGCAAGGCCATCGTGCTCCCGCATTGTCGGGCAGACAACGATCTCAGTATCGAGGCTGAGATCCTTTGTCATTCTCTTGATGATTACGGTCTGCTGGTAGTCTTTCTGGCCGAAATACGCTCGTGTCGGCCTGAGGATTGCCAGGAGCTTTGCAACAACGGTCGAGACACCCCTGAAATGACCCGGACGGTAATGGCCGCACATTTTTTCTGAAAGCCCCTTCACTTCGACCACCGTGGCAAACCCTTCAGGGTACATCAGCGTGTCGACGGGAAGAAAAAGGATGTCAACATTTTCTTTGCGGAGCTTCTCGAGGTCCTCTTCTATTGTCCTCGGATAGCAGGCAAAGTCCTCGGAAGGGCCGAACTGAATTGGATTTACAAAGATGCTCACGGCCGTTACGGTGTTCTCCTCCTTTGACATCCGGACAAGACTCAGATGACCTTCGTGAAGTGCTCCCATGGTCGGCACGAATCCGACCGTTCTGCTGTGCATAAGATGTCTGCGCGATGTATCCTGCATGATCCTCGGAATCCGGATGATCTCCATCCCTGTTCTATTTTCCCCCTTTGGTTATTTCCTGCATGAGTTCACGAAGCAGGTCCTTTTCCTTCACGGTCTTAACGACCTTTCCTTTTCTGAACAGGATCCCGCTGCCTTTTCCTCCCGCAATGCCTATATCAGCTTCCCGGGCTTCTCCGGGACCATTCACTACGCATCCCATGACCGCTACCGTGACCGGGTTTTCGATATCCTTCAGCCCTGATTCTACCTTTGCGGCAAGGCCTCTGATGTCGATCTGGCACCTCCCGCAGGTGGGGCAGGAGATGATGTTTGCTCCTTTCTGCCTGAGGCCGAGGGACTTGAGGATCTCATACGCAACGCGCACTTCTTCAGCCGGGTCTGCGGAAAGGGAAACCCTCATGGTATCCCCGATGCCTTCGGACAGTAAAATACCGAGCCCAACCGAGCTCTTAATGATGCCGGTGAAGGATGGGCCGGCCTCTGATATGCCGATATGCAGGGGGTAGCGGAATTTCTTCGAAAAAAAACGGTATGCCTCGACAGTTGTCGGCACGTTCGACGCCTTGAGTGATACCTTGATCTCCCGGAAATTCATTCCCTCCAGTATACGGATATGCTCGGCAGCGCTCTCAACAAGGGCTTTGGGTGTGGGATGCCGGTATTTTTCGAGCAGCTTCTTGCCCAGCGATCCTGCATTCACGCCGATACGGACCGGGATGCCGCGGTCTTTGCATGCTGCCACTACTTCTGCCACTTTCCAGCGAGCCCCGATATTTCCCGGGTTTATCCGCAGGCCGTCGACGCCCTGACGAATTGCCTCCAGCGCAAGCCTCCAGTCGAAATGGATATCCGCGATAAGGGGGATCGATATGGAACGCTTTATCTTGCCGAGTGCCTCAGCTGCCTGTATATCAGGCACGGCAACCCGGATGATCTCGCAACCAGCCTTGGCCAGCCGTCTGATCTGCCGTGCGGTCGCTGCCGCATCCCGCGTATCTGTTTTTGTCATGGACTGGACCGATACAAGGCTCCCGCCGCCGATCGGGACCGAGCCCACGTGGATCTTTCTCGTCCTGTTACGAGGAGGGGGGCGCATCGCTTCCGTCCGTAGGCGTATTTTTCATTTCCTGCTGCTTGGCCCGGTACAGCCGAACGTTCTCTGCATGCTCCTTCTCGCTCTCGGCAAAACGGTGCGACCGGTCGTCCTGGGCGACAAAGTACAGATAGGGTACATTCTCCGGATAGAGCGCAGCGACGATAGATTTCAGGCCCGGCGAGGCGATGGGGCCGGGGGGGAGGCCTTTGATGCGATAGGTGTTGTACGGCGTTTTTCGTTTCAAATCATTCAGGGTGATCTTCTCCTTTGAGCTCTTCACCCCGTATATGGACGTAGGGTCTGCCTGAAGCATCATATTCTTCCTGAGCCGGTTGTGATACACCGCCGAGATGACACTGCGCTCCGAATCAATGACCGCCTCCTTTTCTATTATGGATGCAAGCGTCAGGACCTGGTTCTCGGTCATGCCGAGATCCTGAGCCCGGGCAGTGAGCTTTTCCGTGTATTTATCACGCATCCGATGGATCATGGCATCAAGTGCATCTTCAGCGTCCATGCCTTTGGGGATTGTGTAGGTGTCGGGAAAAATATATCCCTCAACACTGGGTGCGGAAATCCCATGAGACACCAGGAGGTCATGGTCTCTGGCAAGTTCCATGAATTCTTCTGCAGAGATGATACCTGCCCTTGCAAAGGCGTCGGCGATCTCGGTGAGAGAATCTCCTTCCAGGACCTTTACCTCGTATTCGATGATCTTTCCTTTGAGAAGGACCTTCAGGATCTCAAATGGGCTCATGCCGGACCAAAGCGAATAGAAACCAGCTCGTATTTTTCTGTCGGTCCCGCTAAGTCTGGCCGCAAGGAGGAATATCCTGGTGTCTCTGAGCAGTTTTTCATTATGAAGGAGAACAACAGCCTGCCTGAATGTTGTGCCCTTCGGGATCTCGATTTCCATGTTCCTTTGGGTTTTCTGGACAGGCAGGAAAAGCTCTGCCGCAGCATAAAAAAGGAAGAGGAAAAATGTAGCAGAACAGATGAAAAAGATGTTCTTTTTCATGGCAATGTAGCATGACAAAAAAAGACCGGTAATGTAAAGAAGAGAGAAAAAAGAAGGCGGGGCAATGCCCCGCCTTTCTGCTACCGAACGAACAATACCGCGTCTTAGTACATGCCGCCCATACCACCGCCAGGAGGCATGGCGGGCATTTCAGGCTTCTCCTCCGGAAGATCTGCTATCATGACCGAAGTTGTCAGCATGAGGGATGCGACCGAAGATGCGTTCTGGAGGGCGCACCGTGTAACCTTTGTGGGGTCAACGATACCGGCCTTCAGCATGTCCACATACTCTTCCGCGCCTGCATCAAATCCGTAATTGGCATCCTTTGAGCTCTTGACCTTGTCGACAATGACAGACGGCTCAAGCTCCGTGTTGTTGATGATCTGCCGGATAGGCTCCTCAAGCGCTCTCTTGATGATGTCTACACCGACCTGCTGATCGTGGTTCTCGAGCTTCAGGCCTTTGAGCGCGCCGACGCAGCGGAGAAGCGCGACGCCGCCGCCGGGCACAATGCCCTCTTCAACAGCCGCGCGGGTAGCGTGGAGCGCATCCTCAACACGTGCTTTCTTTTCCTTCATTTCTGTCTCTGTTGCAGCACCAACGTTGATGACCGCAACTCCGCCGACGATCTTTGCAAGCCTCTCCTGGAGTTTCTCCCTGTCGTAGTCAGAGGTGGTCTCGTCGATCTGCGCCTTGATCTGTTTTACCCTGCCCTCGATCTTTTTCGGATCACCCGCACCTTCGACAATGGTGGTGTTCTCCTTGTCTATGGTGATCTTCTTCGCCCTGCCAAGGTCATTGACCTTGACGGTCTCAAGCTTGATGCCAAGGTCTTCCGAGATGACCGTGCCGCCCGTGAGGGTAGCAATGTCCTCAAGCATTGCCTTTCTCCTGTCGCCGAATCCAGGGGCCTTGACAGCGCATACCTGAATCGTGCCGCGCAGCTTGTTCACGACGAGGGTGGCAAGGGCTTCGCCCTCGACGTCCTCAGCGATGATCATGAGCGGTTTGCCCATCTTTGCCGTCTGCTCAAGGATGGGGAGCAGGTCTTTCATGGAAGAGATCTTCTTCTCGTTGATCAGGATGAAGGCATCGTCAAGATTGCACTCCATCCTCTCAGGATCGGTAACGAAATAAGGCGAGCTGTAGCCCCGGTCAAACTGCATTCCTTCGACAACGTCGAGGGATGTGGTCATGCTCTTTGCCTCTTCAACCGTGATGACGCCGTCCTTGCCAACCTTGTCCATCGCGTCTGCGATCAGTTCTCCTATGGCGGGATCATTGTTTGCCGAGATGGTGCCGACCTGAGCGATCTCTTTCTTGTCCTGAACAGGCCTGCTGATCTTCTTCAGCTCTGCGACGATAGCATCGACCGACTTCTCGATGCCCCTCTTGATGTCCATGGGGTTTGAGCCTGCAACAACATGCTTGATGCCGCCGCTGTAGATCGCGTACGCGAGGACTGTCGCCGTGGTTGTACCGTCGCCGGCGACATCTGAGGTCTTGCTTGCGACCTCGCGAACGAGCTGCGCCCCCATGTTTTCGTACGGGTCCTTCAGCTCAATCTCTTTTGCAACGGTGACGCCATCCTTGGTGATTGTGGGAGCGCCGTATTTCTTGTCGATGACAACGTTCTTGCCCTTGGGGCCGAGAGTTGCCTTTACTGCATCGGTCAAAAGGCTGACGCCTTTCAACATCGAGCTTCGTGCTGCCTCATTGAAGAGAAGCTGTTTTGCCATAGGGTATTTCCTCCTGATACGTGTATTGGATTTGGGTTATTCGACGATGCCGAGTATGTCTTCTTCTTTGACGATCAGGTAATCAGTGCCGTCCATGTTCACTTTAGAGCCTGAGTACTTGTCAAAGAGGATGGTGTTGCCGACCTTTACATCCTTCACTTCAGAACCTATTGCCTCAACCTTGCCTTTCTGAGGCTTTTCCTTAGCAGAATCGGGAATATAAATCCCGCCTGCTGTTTTTTCTCCTTCTTCAGAGTATGATACGAATACCCTGTCCTTGAGTGGTCTGAATTTCATAAGCATTTCTCCTTTCCGCGTTTTTTGATTGGTGGTTGTTAGCACTCAACGTAAGCGAGTGCTAATATACAGGGAATATGAATCATAAGGCAAGTTTTTATTATGCTTGAAAAAAAAGGAAAAGCCCTATTATCTCTGTTTTTCTCTTATAATCTTTATTTTTTTTGTATTTTCATGAAAGAGCTTTTTTCTTTGCTGACAAGAAGTTATCTATTGCTTCCCTATAGAAATCGGCCTTGTCTCTGGTCTCCTGTGGTATCCTGTTATCATAAAGCTTCTTGCCTTCTTTAACCTCAGCAGCAAAGACAGCATAGAACTTGTCCTGCCTGACAGCTTCATCAACCTTCGCAGCATTATAGAGGTAGATATCATTGATGATGGTTCGAGCCAGCCGTCGGGCTTTTTCCGTTAGCTCATCTCCTTTTGCCTCTGCAGATACCTTTGCCAAGGGAGCTTCAGGCTGCCCGAAGGCAGGCTGCGGCTTTTTTTCAGCCCCTGATACATCAGAAGCACTCGGGACCGGGGACTTTGGCTGAGATGCCTTCGTTTCGGCAGGTGCGCCGCTTCGTATCCTGATGATGGCGTCGATCAGTCTTGTGGAAAGATCGTGCTCCTCGATATAGTCATCAGCGCCATAGAGCGACACAGGCTCTCTCCGGTACTTTGTCTTATCATAGATGGAAGGTACCAGGATGAGCTTCATCTCTTTCGTCTCGGGTCGGGACTTAAGCCGTTTGCATACTTCGAAGCCATAAATTTTCGGCAGAGCGGCTTCAATGATCCCCAGCCAGGGAAGTTCCTTCAATGCTTTGACCATGGCGTCAATGCCGTCGGCAGATGTCAATGCGGTATATCCCTGTCCCACAAGAAGTGTCCTGATGTTCTCGACAACCGAAGGGTTTGAATGGGCGATAAGCGCCTTCTTTCCGTCAAGGGTCTTTTTCTCCTGTACAGCCGGCTTTTTTATGACGAGGACGGTGCTGCATTTCGGACATCTGAAGCGCGACCCCTGCGGTGAAAGCTTCACATCATCCACCTTCAGCTTCGTCTTGCACTTGGGACATACAACTACCACGTTCTCGACCTCCTTGGCTGCCACAATTTTATGGTAAAGAGACCGGCGATGAATCCCCCGACATGGGCAAACCACGCAATGCCTCCCTGATTTTGGATCACCTGCGCGGTAAGGCCGCTTACGATCTGTATAATAGCCCAAAATCCTATAACTATCAAGGCAGGGATCTGGATGGTCTGGACGAAGAATCCGAGGAATATGACCGTATGGATGCGGGCGTAGGGGAAGAGCAGGAGGTAGGCGCCGAGCACGCCGGATATGGCCCCGCTTGCACCGATCATCGGCATGGTGGAGGAAGGCGTGATCAATGCGTGGGAAACCGCAGCTGCGATCCCGCAGAAGAGGTAAAAAAGGATAAATCTGACATGGCCGAGCCTGTCTTCGATGTTGTTGCCGAAGATCCAGAGGTAGAGCATGTTGCCGAAGATATGGAAAAGACCGCCATGCATGAACATGGAGGTGAAGAGCGTGAGCGTGGGATGGATGGGCTGTGTGGTCTGCATGGTGACAATATTGTGCGGTATAGCGCCATAGGCATAGACGATCTGCCGACCGTCCGTACCGCTCAGTATCTGGAGGATGAAGACCACAATGTTCAACACGATAATCGTAATGGTGACAACCGGGAATGTACTTGAGGGATTATCGTCTTTATAAGGGAACATTTCCTGTTTCCTTAGGTGATCTCAGGCGAGGGCGAAGGTCAAAAAAGCCCTGAAGCGCCTCAAGCAGATCGTTTCGGATCGCAGACAGGACCTCTGAAGAGTTTATCGGGACCTCCTCAAGAGCAGCGCGTATTTCGCGCGTATCAAGACGGTAGCTCCTACCTTCACGTGCACAACGGAAGAGGAGGTCGACGCGCGGGTTCCCTGCTATCAGTGTGGTGACCGTGTCGGCGATATTACCGAGCGGCTTCATGTCAATATGGCTCGGTCTGAAATTGGCAGTGACGACCGTACCCCTGTTCAATGCGGAGTGAACCACGATGTTACCGCCCGTTTCCCTTGCCGACTGTGCCAGAAGGGAAAGTCCCAATCCCACTTTCCGTGTCGTGCGGGTGGTGCAGAAAGGGTCGAGGATCTTCCGAACGAATTCGCTGGTCATACCTTTGCCGTTGTCCTCAATCTCTACGGTGAAAAGGTCTTTTGCCGTCTCTTCGATAATGCTGATCTTTATGAAGGTTGCATCGGCTGAAATAGAATTTTCCGCGATGTCGAGTATATGGAGTGAGATATCTTCCATGACCTACGGCAATACCTTTCTGCCTTCGGCACCCCTCAGCACAAGGGTGAGCTCTTCGAACGAAGCATGATTCATATACAGGCCGATCGTTTTTCTTCCAATGTCCTCAAGCTGGTGGGCATCGGAGGAGGTGATCCAGGGTAAGGAACGGTACCTGCCGAACTTCCCAGCGGCTTCGTCCATACCGGTTCTCGATGAGATCTCAAGGGCGTCGAAGCCGGCTTCCGGAGGTATGAACCCAAGTTGGCCGATAATCCCGAAGACTTCCCGGTCGATGTGGCTGGCCACCGCAATACCGTGAAACCAGTGGATAAGTTCGACAATCCTGTTGACCGAGAGGTCTGTTGCACCGATCAGGAGTCTTCTGTTGAACCCGAGGACCTCATCTTCTTCATTCACGATGACCTGCAGGCCGAACGCATCCTCATCATTGTCGCCTGGCTGAAGGTGTCCGTAAACCATTTCCTGCATTTCAAAGACGCGTTCCAGGCTTTCGAAGAGTCCCAGTACATGGACCTCTTCAGATGACGTGATCTCCATGCCCGGGATCACAACGATTCCCCGTTTTTTGCCGATGTCCTGAGTCACGGCAATATTTTCGGCCGAGTTATGGTCACAGACCGCTATGATGTTGATTCCGCGGGATGCGGCCTTTTCGATGATATTGCGCGGAGTCATGAAAAGGTCTGCGCAGGGTGAGAGGCATGAATGTATATGGAGATCTGCCCTGAATTCTACCGGCATCTCAGTCCGAGGGCATAGAGCCTCCCGACGAGTTCAAATGTGGGCAAAGCGCTGGTCATGACAGGAATGTTCTCCGCAACAGCACGCTTAAGCGTGTCTTCATCAGGCTTTCTGTTGTTCACCAGGATGATACCGGCGAGTCCTTTGAGAGACGCGACTGCGACAATATTAAGGTGGATCTGGAGGGTGATCCAGAGATTGCCCTGGGATGTGTTTCCTATCACATCTGACAGGAGGTCGCTCACATAGCCGCCTGTTACCTCCCGGGTCAGATCAAGATCAGGGGTCTTCACCTCAAGAGAGAGGCTGTTTACGATCTCCTGCAGGTTCATGCCCGTTCCTTATCAGCATTCGTCAAACGGATGAGAAATTCTAGGGTGGTACCTTCGCCTACAACAGAATTGACGACAAAGCTGTCGGTGCTCTTTTTGATGTTCGGTAGTCCCATCCCTGATCCGAATCCCATCTCGCGGATATAATCCGGTGCAGTGGAATATCCCTCGGTCATGGCGAGTTCGATATTCGGTATCCCCTGCCCCATGTCCTGGATGGTGACGGAGATTTCTGTCTCGGTTATCCGGTATTTCATCATGCCTGCCACGGCGTAGATGATTACATTCATTTCCGCCTCAAAGGCAGCGATAGCCGTTCTCCGTATGGTATCCTGCGGGACACCCCTCTTCTCGAGCACCCCTTTCAGGCTGCTCGATGCCGCGCCCGCATTGGTAAAATCCTTGCCGGTAAGGAAAAAAACCCCTTCCTCGATGTTGTTCATCTGCGCCTATCCCGATCCAAATGAATCAAACAAAGAGCGTATGATATGACCGTCCCTGCTATAACGATATTTCACGCAGTGTCACAATCGGCGACTGATTGGGATGGTGAAATTGACTCCGGAGACCTCTTTCATAAAGCTTGCCGCAGGTGTCGAACATCGAAAGCTCCGTCACGAGGAGGGGGATGTGCTTTTCCTCGGCGAACTTGATAGTCTGGCTGTCAGGGCACTTGCCCTGGACAAAGACGATCACCTCAAGATCAGCCATCTCCGCAGTGCGGATCACCTGCGCGTTGGTCAAGCCCGTGACCAGGAGGGATTTCGTTACCGAAAAGGACAGAACATCGCTCATCAGATCGGCACAATATGCGTTTTCAACAGTCTTCTCGAGCGGCACCTGATCGGTGAGCACCCGTGCGTTCAGAATGGCAAGGATTTCCGTGAGATTCACCTCTTGGCACTCTCCACTTTTACTGCGCAGGTGCTTGCGGTACCATTCTCCGGGTAGTAGAGAAGTGCATTGACGCGGCCATGCGGGAAATGGGTTGAGGTGAAAACGGAACCCGCAGGGACGGCTTCTGTTACCCTTGCCTTGAGATAGATGGCGCCTCTCCGCGAGGATACCTTTACGTGACTGTTGTCCTTAACCGCCAGCTTTGTCGCGTCCTCGTCATTGATCTCGAGGTAGGCCTCGGAGACGACGAGATCGAGGGATTTGGAGCGGGTCGACATGGTGCCCGAATGCTGGAGTACGTCCCTGACCACCAGGGAAAAAGGATACTCAACCGATGGTGCTTCGCCCGCTGCAAAAGCCACAGCATGGAACACCCTCCTGTCGGAAGGTGTGACGGTCTCGCGCACCGTCTCCGTGATCTCCTCGGAAAGCCCGTCAACGCTTCGTGTTCCGATCTCCTTACCCATAGCAAGAGAAAGGTTCCTCAGGATCTGCCAGTCGGGCA
>Ga0316627_100000378_pt1 | contig 11858 bp, 7 predicted proteins | sample OWC_Aug_M2_C1_D1_FD_207653 | JGI IMG/M metagenome (GOLD analysis project Ga0316627, IMG submission 207653) | Wetland soil microbial communities from Old Woman Creek delta, Ohio, United States - OWC_Aug_M2_C1_D1_C | ecosystem: Environmental > Terrestrial > Soil > Wetlands | place: USA: Ohio...
TCGATCCGTGCCCGCAGCGCCGACTTGATGTCGCCGATCATCTGCACCGCGCGTGCCTTGGCTTCCGGCGAGAACGCGCTCGCAACATAAAGCTGCCCGAGACCCTCCGCGAGCGGCTCCGAGCCGAACGGACCGGTCATTGTGCGAATGACCTGGTCCGGGCGCGGGAAGTTTTTCTCCAAGCCCTGGATCGCCTTGCCGCGATAGTCGAAGCGCGTGTCAACGAACTCGGCCGGCAGCATCGGCGCCAGTTCGTCGAGCACGCGCTCGCGCAGGTACGCGCGCCAGGTCGCCAGTGGCGCGTCGGCCGCGGCACGGGCGACCGCGGCGACGAACTTCGGCGAAGCAACGTTGAATTCGCCCGGCGTCGCCACGCCCAGCGCAGCAAAGTAGGCCACCCAGTCGAGACCCGGCGCACGCGCTTTGATCGTCTCGAGCGTGTTCAGCTGATAGACGGCGTTCGGGTCGCGCCGTTCGACGCGCGTCATCGAGGCCTCGGCGAGTGCGGTCTGCAGCTCGAAGCTCGCCGCGGCGGCCGCCGATGCATCGCCTGCCTCGGCAAGCTTCGCGAGACGGAGACGGTAGACCTCGTAGGCCTTGCGCAGCTCGAGCGTGCGCGCATCGTCGCGGAAGTAGTCGTCGCGATCGGGCAGGCCGAGGCCGCCCTGGTCGAGCTGCACAAGGTAGCGCCGGCGGTCCTTGGCGTCGGGCATCACCGCGACCCGCAAAGGCGCGTCGATGAAATGACGTGAGAGCTGGGCCAGCAGCGCCGGCAGCTGCTGGCGGTCGCTGAGCGCATCGATCTCGCGCAGCAGAGGCTGCAACGATTCAAGCCGGCGCTTTTCGACGGCCTCCACGTCCATGCCGCTGAGATAGAAGCTGAACGCGAGGCGCTTGCCCGGCGTGTCGAGTCGGGAAGGTTCGCGCGCCGCGTCGATCAATGCCTGTTCGACGATGTCACGGCTTTCGTCCCGCAAGGTATCGAAGCTGCCGATGCGTGCCCGGTCCGGCGGGATCGGTGTCGCCTTCTTCCACTCTCCGTTGACGTACTCGTCGAAGTCCGTGCAGGCCTCGGCCGGCGTGCCGAGTCGCTTGAGGTCGAGCGCGGCGGCCGCGGCGACTGTTGGCGCGACCGTCGGCGTGAAGAGGGCAGCGAATAGCAGCAGACGCAACATGGGCTATCCGATCGAAAGTCGGCCGCCAGCTTACCTCGCTCACGGCGCCCGGCCGGGATCGACTCCATCCGCGCTGCACAATTGAGTGGACGTGGGGTCGGTGCTACTCTCGCGGCCACTCTGAATTCCGCTTACCGCGGACACCCGCCGAAGGTTCCCACAAGGCACCTTCCGGCCGCACGGCACAGGGGCACCCCTCCCGACTGCCGCGCTCCCAAGAACACAATTTTTGGCAGGAGTCTGAATGAACGCGCCCCTTCCCGAAGCCGTCCGCCGTGCACTGGCGGAGGTCACCCTCGACGACAAGTGGACGCTCGACCGCGGCCGCGCCTACATGAGCGGCACCCAGGCCCTGATCCGCCTGGCGATGCTGCAGCGGCAACGCGACCAGTTGGCCGGATTGAATACCGCCGGGTTCATCAGCGGCTACCGCGGCTCGCCGCTCGGCGGCGTGGACCAGACCGCGTGGAAGGCGAAGAAGCATCTCGAGCGGCACCACGTGAAGTTCCAGCCGGGGTTGAACGAAGACCTCGCCGCCACCAGCGTCTGGGGCACGCAGCAGGTCAACATGTTCGAGGGCGCGAAGTACGACGGCGTCTTCGCGATGTGGTACGGCAAGGGCCCCGGCGTCGACCGCTGCGGCGATGTGTTCAAGCACGCCAATGCGGCAGGCACGAGCCGGCACGGCGGCGTGCTGGCGCTGGCCGGCGACGACCACGGCGCCAAGTCGTCGACGCTGCCGCACCAGTCGGACCACATCTTCAAGGCCTGCATGATGCCGGTGCTGTTTCCGGCCACCGTGCAGGAGTACCTCGACATGGGCCTGCACGGCTTCGCGATGAGCCGCTACGCGGGCGTCTGGGTCGGCATGAAGACGGTGACCGAGGTCGTCGAGGCCTCGGCCTCGGTCGTCGTCGACCCCGAGCGCGTGGACATTGTGCTGCCCTCGGACTTCGCGATGCCGGCGGGCGGCCTGAACATCCGCTGGCCCGACGGCGCGCTCGAAATGGAAGCGCGCCTGCTCGACTACAAGCTGTACGCCGCGCTGGCGTACTGCCGCGCGAACAAGCTCAACTACACCGCGATCGACTCGCCGCACGCGCGCTTCGGCATCGTTGCCAGCGGCAAGGCGTATCTGGACACGCGCCAGGCGCTGTCCGACCTCGGGCTCGACGAGCAGACCTGCAATGACATCGGCATCCGCCTGTTCAAGTGCGGCATGGTCTGGCCGCTCGAGGCCCAGACGATCGGCGCCTTCGCCGAAGGGCTCGAGGAAATCCTCGTCGTCGAGGAAAAGCGCCAAATGCTCGAGTACCAGGTGAAGGAGGAACTCTTCAACTGGATCGGCAAGGGCAAGCGCATCCCGCGCGTCATTGGCAAGTTCGACGAGAAGGACGGCGGCGAGTGGGCGATCCCGCAGGGCAACTGGATCCTTCCCGCGCACTACGAGTTCTCGCCCGCAATCGTCGCCAAGGCGATCGTGGCCCGCATCGGCAAGCTCGACCTGCCCGCCGACATCCGCGCCCGCATGCAGGCGCGGCTGGCGATCATCGAAGCGAAGGAGCGCGCGCTTGCGAAGCCCCGCGTCGTGACCGAGCGCAAGCCGTGGTTCTGCTCGGGCTGCCCGCACAACACGTCCACCAGGCTGCCGGAAGGTTCGCGCGCGGTGGCCGGCATCGGCTGCCACTACATGGTCGTGTGGATGGACCGCAATACGTCCACCTTCACGCAGATGGGTGGCGAAGGCGTGCCCTGGATCGGCCAGGCGCCCTTCACCAACGAAAAGCACATCTTTGCCAACCTGGGCGACGGCACGTACTTTCATTCCGGCTCGCTCGCGGTCCGTGCTGCGGTCGCCGCCAACGTTCCGGTCACCTACAAGATCCTGTTCAACGATGCCGTGGCTATGACCGGCGGCCAGCCCACCGACGGCCAGATCACCGCGCCGCAGATCACGCAGCAGATGCACGCCGAGGGCGTGAAGAAGATCGTCATCGTCACCGACGAGCCGGACAAGTACGACGCCACCAGCGAGCTCGACCACAGCGCCGTCAACGCGCACGGCGCCACCGGCGACGCGTGGAAGCTGGCGCCCGGCGTCACCGTGCACCACCGTGACGAGCTCGACCGCATCCAGCGCGAACTGCGCGAGTACCCGGGTGTGTCGGTGCTGATCTATGACCAGACCTGCGCCTCCGAAAAGCGCCGCCGCCGCAAGAAGAACACGCCCGAGAAGACCGTGTTCCCGGATCCGGCGCGACGTGTCGTCATCAACGACCTCGTGTGCGAGGGCTGCGGCGATTGCAGCGTCAAGTCGAACTGCCTCTCGGTCGAGCCGCTCGAAACCGAGTTCGGCCGCAAGCGCCAGATCAACCAGTCCAGCTGCAACAAGGACTACTCGTGCATCAACGGCTTCTGCCCCAGCTTCGTCACGGTCGAGGGCGGCAAGCTGAAGAAGGGCAAGGCGTCGAGCACGGGTTCGCTGCCGGCGGTACCGCAGCCGACGCTGCCGGGCATGAAGCCGCGCGGCAACTACGGCATCGTCGTGACCGGCGTGGGCGGCACCGGTGTCGTGACGATTGGCCAGCTGCTGGGGATGGCGGCGCACCTAGAAGGGCGCGGCGTGTCGGTGCTCGACATGGCGGGCCTCGCACAGAAGGGCGGCGCGGTGTTCTCGCACGTCCAGATCGCACCGACGCCGGCCGACTTGTACGCGACCCGGATCGCGATGGGCGAGGCCGACGTCGTGCTGGGTTGTGACCTGATCGTCACGACCAGCAACGAGGCGCTGTCGAAGATCCAGCTTGGCAAGACGAAGGCCGTGGTCAATACGGCGGAGTCGCCGACCGCGGACTTCGTGAGCAATCCCAACTGGCAGTTCGGCGGCGTCGGCCTCGCACAGCAGGTGCGCGAAGCCGTCGGCTCGGACCTGGACTGCAGCTTCGTCGACGCCAACGGCATCGCGACGGCGCTGATGGGCGACGCGATCTACACGAATCCGTTCATGCTGGGCTACGCCTGGCAGCGCGGCTGGATCCCGCTCGCGCACGAGACCCTGGTGCGCGCCATCGAATTGAACGGCGTGGCCGTCGAGGCCAACCGCAAGGCGTTCGAGTGGGGCCGCTGCGCGGCGCATGACCTGGATGCTGTCCGCCGCATCGCGTTTCCGGACGCGGCCAGCAACGTGGTCGAGTTGAAGCGGTTCGCGTCGTCGCTCGAAGACATCGTCGCCCGACGCACCGAGTTCCTGACCGGCTACCAGAATGCGGCCTATGCCGCGCGCTACGCGGCGCTGGTCGAACGCGTGCGCAAGGTCGAATCCGACCGGCTGCAGTCAACGCGGCTGGCCGAAGCGGTGGCGCGCAATTACTTCAAGCTGCTTGCCTACAAGGACGAGTACGAAGTCGCGCGCCTGCAGTCCGACCCTGCGTTCCGGGCGCGGATTGCCAGCCAGTTCGAGGGCGACTACAAGCTCAACTTCCATCTGGCGCCGCCGCTGCTGGCGAGGCCGGATCCGTCGACCGGGAAGGTGAAGAAGATGCACTTCGGGCCGTGGATGATGACGGCCTTCGAAGTGCTCGCGCGGCTGAAATTCCTGCGGGGCTCCGCGCTCGATGTGTTCGGATACACGGCCGAACGCCGCGCCGAGCGTGTACTGATCGGGGAGTACGAGGCGCTGGTCGACGAGCTGCTCACGCGGGTCGGTGCAGACAACCATGCCCTCGCAGTGCAGCTGGCGAGTCTTCCCGACGAGATCCGCGGCTTCGGGCACGTCAAGGAGCGCAACCTTGCGACCACAAAGGCCAAATGGGCCGAGTGGCTGGCACGTTTCCGCGGACAGACGACCGCACAGGTCATCCGCATGCCGCAGAAAGCTGCCTAAGCTCAAGCTTCGTTCGCTTTTTCGCGCGCGGCTCCCGTTTTTTGGCGCCGCGACGCCCTGCATCAAGTCGTCGTAACTCCGCGGTAGCGCACGCCTCCGACGTCCCTTAAGGTTGGGTCCAGTGGAGGCAGTCATGCGGGACAACGACAACGGCGCCGGGTGCGCCGCGATGGGAACCAGCGATCCGGCCAAGCAGGCAGAGCGGCTCGTCGCGCTTGCGCGGGAAGCCCGCCTGCTCGAGTTCGCTCTCAAGGGCGAGAGCGATGTGGCGCGGCGCCTGGCAACGGAACTCGAAGCCGCGCTCGAGCTGGCGATGGACGCGGAGTCGCCCGACGAGCTGACGACCGCCTGCGCGAGCATCGAGGCGGCGCTGGACCAGATCGTCAGCAACGGCATGCAGCTCTCGGCCCAGATGGCCGACATGGAAGTTGACGGCGTCCTGGGAACCGCACGAATGCCGGTGCTGACCGCCGTGCTGAGCGCGAACTGAGACTGCAGCCAGGGCTGCCGCGCCAAGCGGCGGGAAGGCAGTCGTCGGTTCTTTCGGACACGCCGCCTTAGATCGCGGCGGGCAGCGCTACCTCGAGCTTGCCGGCCCACGGTGCCAAGGCCGGCAGGATGTCCTCGTGCAGGACGATGCCGTACCGGAGTTGCTCACGCTTCAGCGCGAGGCCGCGCTGCCCGGGCAGGCGCACGGCACTGGCGCCCGGGCGCGGAGGATTTGCGCGGCACGCGGCCACCAGCCAGTCTGCCTGACGCAGGAAGGATGCCGGTCCTCCGAACGCCGCCGGGTCATAGGCCTGAACCAGCACCGTCGCCCCCCATCCTTCCTTGGGATCGGCACGCCCGAAGCCTGCCAGCGCGCCGGTCAGCATCTCGACGATCAGCGCCAGCGCATAGCCCTTGTGGCCGGCGTCGACGCCGCCGGTCGGCAGGATCGTTCCCCTGGGCTCGACGTAGAGAGCGGCCGGGTCATCGGTCGCTCGGCCTTCAGCATCGAGCAGCCACGGGTGTGCAAGCCTCCGACCGTGCTTGTGCAGGCGCGCGGTCATGCCGTTGGTCGTCAGCGAAGCGGAGAGGTCGATCAGCACCGGATCACCCGAGGTCGGCACGCCGAACGCGAGCGGGTCCGGCGTAAACACGGGCGTCAGCCCGCCATGCGGGGCGACGCTCGCCGAATTCGGATCGGAACAGGTCACGAGTAGCACGAAGCCGCGCTCCGTTGCGCGCGCGAGATAGGCGGCGAGGCAGGCGATGTGATGGCTGCGGCGGATGACGACGGTGCCCGTGCCGCAGCGCTGCGCGCGCTCGATCGCGTCATCGACGGCGCGCAGTACGAGCCACGGACCCGGCAGGCGCTCGCCGTCCCACAGCGCAGTCGCGGCGCGTTCTTCAAGGACACGGTAGCTGCCGCTCGCGCGCATCGAACCGGCCTCGAGTTCCGCGAGATAGGGCGCCAGCAGCGCCAGGCCGTGCGTGTCATGGCCCAGCAGATCGCCCTCGACCAGCACCGTGGCCACATCACGCGCGAACGCGGCATCCATTCCGGCTGCACGCAGCAGTGCGGCGGCCGTCGAGCGCAGCGCGTCGGCCTCGTAGCGAGCGGCCATCAGTACACCGCGCGGCCGCCGGACAGATCGAATACGGCCCCGGTGGAGAACGAACACTCCTCGGTCGCAAGCCACGTCACCAGCGCGGCGATCTCGTCGACTTCGCCGAAGCGATTCATCGGGATCTTCGACAGCATGAAGTCGATGTGGGCCTGCGTCATCTGCGCGAACATGCCGGTCTTCACTGCCGCCGGCGTCACGCAGTTGACGCGGATGCCGGTCTTCGCCAGTTCCTTGCCGAGCGATTTGGTGAGCGCGATGACCGCCGCCTTCGAGGCGCTGTAGGCGGAGGCATTCGGGTTGCCTTCCTTGCCGGCGATCGACGCGATGTTGACGATGCGGCCGTAGTTGTTCGCGGTCATGTGCGCCACGGCAGCGCGGTTGCAGAGGAAGACGCCCGTCAGGTTGATGTCGATGACTTCCTTCCACGCCGCCAGCGGGTACTGCTCGACCGTGGTGTTCGGCCCGGTGATGCCGGCGCTGCAGACCAACGCGTCGATCTTCTTCAGCGCGGCGACCGAAGCCGCGAAGGCTGCCGCCACCGCGTCCTCGCGTGTCACGTCGACCGTGGTGGTGTGCGCGCCGCCGAGGGTCTGCGCGGCAGCCGCGAGGGCCGCGGCATCGCGGTCCCACAGGCTGACGCGCGCGCCGGACGCGACTAGGCGCCGCGCGATCGCCAGTCCGATACCCGCCGCGCCACCGGTGACGATGGCCGCGCGCCCCTGCATGTCGAGTTGATTCATGCCCTGCCTCTCCCGGCGGCTGGTGCGCCGCCGCACGACTATATCGCCTCCGCCGGAAATTGGTCAGACCACTTGACCGCTTTTCGTTGACCCCCGCAGGGTCGCTGGATACACTCGCCGCCACACTTCGCAGGGCCAACCTTCCCCATGTCCGGCAAGAAACCCCGCCGCAGCCAGAGCTGGTTCGGTCGCCTCGACCGCGACGGCTTCATCTATCGCTCTTGGACCAAGAACCGCGGCGTCCCGCACGACCAGTTCGACGGCCGGCCGGTGATCGGCATCTGCAATACGTGGTCGGAGCTCACACCCTGCAACACGCATTTCCGCGTGCTCGCCGACCAGGTACGCCAGGGCGTGCTCGAGGCCGGCGGCTTTCCGCTCGAGTTTCCGGTGATGTCGCTCGGCGAGACGCTGATGCGGCCGACGACGATGCTATTCCGCAATCTCGTCAGCATGGACGTCGAGGAATCGATCCGCGCCAACCCGCTCGACGGCGTCGTGCTGCTGATGGGGTGTGACAAGACCACGCCGGCGCTGCTGATGGGCGCGGCGAGCGTGGACCTGCCGACGATTGGCGTGTCCGGCGGGCCGATGCTGTCGGGCAAGTTCCGCGGCGGCGAACTCGGCTCGGGCACCGGCGTGTGGCAGATGAGCGAGGCGGTGCGCGCCGGAACGATGAGCCAGGCCGACTTCTTCGAGGCCGAAAGCTGCATGCACCGCTCGCACGGTCACTGCATGACGATGGGCACGGCCTCGACGATGGCGTGCATGGTCGAATCGCTCGGCATGGGCCTGCCCGGCAACGCGGCGATCCCGGCGGTCGACGGCCGCCGTAACGTGCTCGCGCGCATGGCGGGGCGGCGCATCGTGCAGATGGTCGAGGAAGACCTCGTGATGTCGAAGGTCCTGATGCGCGCCGCGTTCGAAAATGCCATTCGCGCCAACGCCGCGATCGGCGGTTCGACCAACGCGGTGATCCATCTCCTGGCGCTCGCCGGCCGCTGTGGCGTGAATCTCGCGCTCGAGGACTGGGACCGCTTCGGCCACGACCTGCCCTGCCTGGTCGACCTGCAGCCGTCGGGGCAGTACCTGATGGAAGACTTCTTCTACGCCGGCGGCCTGCCGGCGGTGCTGCGCGAACTCGGCAACGTGCTCAACCGCGAGGCGCTGACGGTCAACGGCCAGACGATGTGGGACAACGTCAAGGACGCTCCACGCTACGACCTTGAAGGCCGGGGCGGGCCGAGGCAACGCGTGATCCGCCCGCTCGCGGACCCGTTCAAGACGAAGGCCGGCATCGCCGTGCTGCGCGGCAACCTCGCGCCCGACGGGGCTGTCATCAAGCCTTCGGCGGCCACGCCGGCCCTGATGAAGCACCGCGGCCGCGCCGTCGTGTTCGAAGACAGCGCGGACATGCATGCCAAGGTCGAGGACGAGTCGCTCGACGTGAAGGCCGACGACATCCTCGTGCTCAAGAACTGCGGCCCGAAGGGCTACCCCGGCATGGCCGAGGTCGGCAACATGCCGATTCCCGCGAAGCTGGTGAAGCAGGGCGTCACCGACATGGTGCGCATCTCCGACGCGCGCATGAGCGGCACGGCCTACGGCACCGTCGTGCTGCATGCCGCCCCGGAAGCCGCAGCCGGCGGCACGCTCGCACTGGTGCAAAGCGGCGACATCATCGATCTCGACGTCGAGCGACGCCGTCTTCACCTCGAAGTCAGCGACGAGGAACTCGCACGCCGGCGCGCCGCGTGGAAGCCGCCGGCGGCGCCGATGCCGCGCGGCTACACGCGGCTCTACTTCGACCATGTGCAGCAGGCCGACAAAGGCGCCGACCTCGACTTCCTGGTCGGGTGCAGCGGCTCTGCCGTGGGCAAAGACAACCACTGAGCCCGACGTGGCGAAAGCGCTCATCACGGATTTCGACTTCCCGGACATCGCGCTCGAGCGCGGCCTGTTCGCCGAAGCGGGCATCGAGGTCGCCGCTGCGCAATGCCGCACCGAGGAGCAGCTGATCGAAGCGGCGCACGGTTGTGACGCGCTGCTGCTGCAATACGCGCCGGTCACCGAGCGCGTGCTCGCCGCGCTTCCGCGCCTCGGCATCGTCAGCCGGTATGGCGCCGGGTTCGACACGGTCGACACGGCCGCGTGTGCACGGCACGGCGTCTGGGTTGCCAACTCGCCCGACTACGGTGTCGGCGAAGTCGCGACACACGCGCTGGCGATGGCGCTCGCCCTGGTACGGCATCTGGCGATCTACGACCGCGACGTGAAGTCCGGACGCTGGAGCTACCTGTCGCCGGGCACGATCCGACGTGCAAGCGAGCTGACAGTGGGCATTCTGGGACTCGGCCGCATCGGCAAGCGCTTTGCGCACCTGGCGCGCAACTGCTTCGCCCGCGTCATCGCGTGCGATCCCTACATCATCGACGGCGACTTCCCGGCGTACGTCGAGCGCGTGGATCTCGACGCGCTGTTCGCGCAGAGCGACCTCGTCTCGCTCCATGTGCCACTCAACGACGAGACGCGCGGCATGGTCGATGCCCGCCTGCTCGGCCGCATGCGCAAGGGCAGCCTGCTGGTCAATACTGCGCGCGGTGCCGTGGTCGACATCGACGCCGTGCTGGCGCGGCTCGGCGACGACACGCTGGACGGCGCGGCGCTTGACGTGCTGCCGGTCGAGCCGCTGGCGCCGGACCATCCGCTGGCGCGCCACCCGCGCGTGCTGCTGACTCCACACTCGGCCTTCTACTCGACGGCCGCGGAAGTCGAGCTGCGGCGCAAGGCGGCCCTGAACATCGTGCAATGGGCGACGACAGGACGCCCCAGGTATCCTGTGATCCAGGGGACGAAGATCCCCGCAGGTTAAATCGCAGCGGCACCTTCCCTGCCGCGCGGAGGAGACAAGGCTTCATGGCGCAGGTCGCAATACGCGGCGTTGCCAAGCGCTTCGGTGGGACGACCGTGATCCACGGCGTCGACATTGAAATCGCCGACGGCGAGTTCGCGGTTCTGGTCGGGCCCTCCGGCTGCGGCAAGACCACGCTGCTGCGCATGATCGCCGGGCTCGAGGAAATCAGCGAAGGCGAGATCCTGATCGGTGATCGCGTCGTCAACCGCGTTCCTCCGAAGGAGCGCGACATCGCGATGGTCTTCCAGAACTACGCGCTCTACCCGCATATGACGGTGCGCGACAACATGTCGTTCAGCCTGCGCCTGGCCAATGCGGACAAGGCCACGATCGACCAGCGCGTCGCGCGCGCGGCCGACATCCTCGGCCTCGGCAAGCTCCTCGACCGCTATCCACGGCAGCTCTCGGGCGGACAGCGCCAGCGCGTCGCGATGGGACGCGCCATCGTGCGCGACCCGCAGGTGTTCCTGTTCGACGAGCCGCTGTCCAATCTCGACGCCAAGCTGCGCGTGCAGATGCGCACCGAGATCAAGGAGCTGCACCAGCGCCTGAAGACGACCTCGGTCTACGTGACGCACGACCAGATCGAAGCGATGACGATGGCCGACAAGATCGTCGTCATGAAGGACGGCGTCGTCGAACAGACCGGCGGTCCGCTCGACCTCTACGACCAGCCGGCCAACACTTTCGTGGCCGGCTTCATCGGCTCGCCCGCGATGAATCTGCTGCCTGGCACGGTGCGGCGCCAGGACGGCGCACTCGAGGCCACTTTCGCCGATGGGAGCCGACTGCCGCTGTCGCAGAGCGCGGCGGTGCGCGAGGGACAGCCCATCCTGTACGGCATCCGGCCGGAGCACTTTGCCGTGGGCAATGCCGGAGGTTTCGCGGTTGAAGTGGTCGTGGTCGAGCCAACCGGTGCCGATACGCAGATCTACTGCCGCTTCGTCGACCAGGAAGTGACCGCGACGATCCGCGATCGAACAAATGTGCGTGCGGGAGACCGCATCACGCTGGTCCCGGATGCGGGACGGGCGCATCTTTTCGACGCCGCGAGCGGCAAACGCCTCGCGGCGTGATTCACCCGGCTTGACGCTGAGAGCCAACCACAAGGAGACGTGCATGAAGAATCTGAAACGGCGGGAGTTTCTGAAGACGTCGGCAGGCGTGGCGGCAGCCGCGGCCGGCCCGCTCATCTGGGTCAAGGATGCCGAGGCGCAGTGGAGCAACACGCCGGAGAAGGGCGCCAAGCTGCGCGTGCTGCGCTGGAAGCGTTTCGTGCAGGGCGACGAGGACCAGTATCTGGCCAACGTCAAGAAGTTCAGTGAGAAGTACGGAGTCGAAGTTCGCGTCGATGCCGAAGGCTGGGAGGACGTGCGTCCAAAGGCTGCGGTGGCCGCCAATACCGGCGCGGGACCCGACATCATCCTGTCGACCAACGACGATGCCAATTTGTATCCGGAGAAGCTGCTCGACGTCACCGACGTCTGCACCTATCTCGGCAAGAAGTACGGCGGCTTCTACCCCGTCTGCGAT
>Ga0316627_100000379_pt1 | contig 11844 bp, 10 predicted proteins | sample OWC_Aug_M2_C1_D1_FD_207653 | JGI IMG/M metagenome (GOLD analysis project Ga0316627, IMG submission 207653) | Wetland soil microbial communities from Old Woman Creek delta, Ohio, United States - OWC_Aug_M2_C1_D1_C | ecosystem: Environmental > Terrestrial > Soil > Wetlands | place: USA: Ohio...
CGGCACGGTTGCTGGAAGGGCATCCGTTGCAGGTGGTGCCTGCGTGGCCGGCACTGCATTTTCCTGCTGCGGCGTTGCGGGTTGTACCGGCACGGCTGCAGCAGGCAATGTCGGCTGAGAAGATGCGGCAGGTACCTGCTGCATGGGTACGGTCAGTTCCTTCGACTGTTCCTTGGACTGAGACGCCGACTCATCTACCTCTGCGTCTTCGTCCGCTGTCTTGGCATGCGCCAGCTCTAATGCGGGCGCAGCAAACAGGAGCAGTACAGCTACCACGGAAACCCGCTGCAACCAGGAAAAAACCTTTTCTGTTCTCGATATACCTGACATATGGTCAAATAAGCACTGTTTCACTATAAATTACCTATCAGGTTGAGTCAACAATTTTTCACGGCGAGAAGAACAAAAAGATGGCATGGCTGTTTTTTCCGCTGTTTCCAGTACTTCCCTTTTTTCTCCCCCGTGCAATTCACCTCCATCTGCACCTGTCTTTGCATGCCCTACGCCATTCCCTCGTACCCTCCTTCCGCATACCGGGAGCAGGATGAAGGGGATACGGTAACAGACTGATAAATAAGCAATCTCCTTGACAAAACCCAGCCCCCTGTAGTTTAATCAACCGTGAAGCTGATTGACATTATTCTCTTGGTGAATAGGGGTACGAGCATATGAAACGATTCACGGAGGTCATCTCCTCTGCCGTGGCCATGCTCTTCATGCTAATCAGCATATCCGGGGTATCGGCACAGATCGTTGCTGTGCTCGGGGATATCAAGAGCAACGGCAGGGTTTTCATCGCTTCAGCCAACGGCAGCTGGCTGCCGGCACAAAGTACGTATCCTATCCTTGAGAACACAGGCATAAAGACCGGGGACGGGACAGCCTCCCTTTATTTCAGGGAAGGCTCACGGGCAGACATCGCGAAGAACAGCCTCGCATCTGTCACCGGTTCGGCATCCAAATTTTCCGTAACGCTCAGCACCGGCATCATTGCCTTTAACATGACCGGCACAGCAACGCTTTCGGTCTTTACACCCTCAACCACGGTATCCGTCAACACGAAGAACAGCCCTGTCCAGAAGGTAAGCCTCTCCCGTGAGAGGGTCCTCGGCGCAATAGCGGTCACCGAAAAAGGCACTGAGGTCAGGAGCATTTCCGGAAGGATCATGGTGAGCGCGCCTGCAGGTGAGAGCAGGATGGTGTCGACCGGCGAGAGCATCTTTATAGGCGCTGACAGCAGCGTCAGGGTCTTTAAGACACAGGCAGTGGCCCAGGATGACGATGACAGGAAAAAGCCCGCCGGCGCTTATTGGCTCAGCGGCGACAAGGCCATAGAGTATGGGATCCTTGGAGGCGTGGGAGTCACGACAGGAACCGCATTTGCTTTGGGAAGCCACTGGAATGGCGACGGGGAAGGTCACCTTGCAAGCCCTTCAGGTTTCTCGGTCATTACAAAGAGATAACACGTTCTCCGGAAAAGAAGCTGCAAACTCCAATGCATAAGCGCATTCTTAAGCTTTTTGCCATATATTTTCTTGTTCTGCTTGCGTCAGCGTGCGGCGGCAGCAGTTCCGCGGTAAAGGATCAGTCCGCGGCAGACCCGGCCACGACCCTGGAGATCACGAGGAAGGCCGACAGGATGAACGAGGCCCTCATGATGGGTGCTGCTGCGCAGCAGGAGCCACTGGAAAACGCCTATTTGATCGGTTCGGATGACGTTCTTGAGATCGAGGCCTACAATGTCGAAGAGTGCAAAAAGACCGTGCGGGTGAACTCCCACGGCGACATCGCCCTCCCCCTCGTCGGCATCATCAATGTCAAAGGCCTCACCACTGCGGAGGTCGAGACCCTCATCGCCAAGAAGCTCGACAGATACGTCGAGGAGACCGTTGTCACCGTCTTTGTGAAAGAATACAAGAGCCAGCGCATCTCCGTGATCGGCGCCGTGAAAAATCCGCAGGTGTTCGCGGTCACGGGGCAGCGGTACCTGCTGGACATGCTGATGATGTCGGGTGGCCTCGATGCCGGGGCAGGCAATGTCTGTTATATCATCAGGCCGATGCTCACGACCACGTCATCCAACAGATCCGAGACCATCGTCGTGGACCTCGATGAACTCATCCTGCGGGGAAATCTCTCCCTGAACTTCCCGGTCTTTGCCGGCGACATCGTGAATGTCCCGAGAGGCGCCATCTTCTTCGTTGACGGCGAAGTGAGAACGCCCGGCGTCTACACCATGAAAGGCAAGACATCGCTCATTCAGGCGCTCGCCATGGCGCAGGGCATCGGCGAGAACGCGTCGCTCGGCGAGGTGCGCATCCTGCGCGACAACGGCAAGGGCGAGCGGGAGACCATAACAGCTGACTACGACGAGATCCGTAAGGGCGGAAAGCCGGATATCATGATAGTGGAAAATGATATAATCATCGTACCGAAGAGCGGGGCAAAGGCCTTTTTCAACGACTTCGTGCGGACTATCCGCGGGGCCGTGAACATCGGCGGTGCAAGCGTGGGATTCTGAACAATGGCGCAAGACAATTTCGACAGGCAGGAAGAAAACACCAGCAGGGCGCTCGACAGGCCGCGGGAATACCCTCTGGGGCCGGCCTCCTATTATCCTTCCCCTGAGGATGAGATCCATCTCAGGGACTACCTCCAGATCATCCTGCGGCGGAAATGGATCGTCATAACCGTCCTGCTCACGGTGCTCACCACGGTATCGATCGGCACGTTCATGATGAAACCGCAGTACAAGGCAACGACAACGATCAAGATAGAAATGGATAAGATGAACATCCTTTCCTTCAATGATGTCTACCAGGCCCAGATGACCAGCGAGGACTCTTTCCAGCAGACCCAGTTCAAGGTCCTGAAATCGCGGAACCTGGCAAAACGGGTTATCCGGCAGATGAAGCTCGACGCAAGCCCCGAGTTTTCCGGTCAGAAGCAGGAGGCCAGACAGGCCGCCTTTCTCAAAAAACCCGATGCCCTGGGCGAAGGCATCGACTCGTCGCTCGTCGACGGCTTCATCGGCCGCGTCGAAGTGGCGCCCCAACCGCGGTCCAGTCTCGTCAACGTCAGCTTCACCTCCTACGAGCCGGACATGGCGGCAAATGTGGTCAATGCATTGGCCAAATCCTACATCGACCTGAACATCGAGTCAAAATACGAGGCCACGCAGCAGGCCCGCGAATGGCTCGAAAAGCAGCTTGAGGCGATGAAGGTAAAGGTAGAGCAGGCAGAGGAGAAGCTGAACCAGTACGCGGGCAAAAATGAGATCATCTTTCTCGAGACGAAGGTGGACGACAACGGCAAGGGCGGCGGCTCTGAGAACCTGGTGACGAAGAAACTTGCCTCGCTTTCGACCGAGCTCATCGCAGCCACGTCCGAGCGCATCCAGAAAGAGGCCCTGTACAATGAACTGAAAGCGGGAGATGTCGAATCGAGCTCCCTCGTGATGAACAGCCCCCTCATGCAGGGGCTGAGGAAGGACCAGGCAGCCCTCGAATCCGAATACAACCAGAACCTCAAGATCTATAAGCCGGACTATCCGAAGATGGTGAAGCTCAAGGAGCTGATCGACCAGATCAACAAGCGCATGGCCACCGAGGCGAAGAAAATCGTCAACAGCATCAGGAAGGACTATGAAGCTGCAGTCAAGAAGGAGGGCTATCTCAAGGCGGCCTTTGACAAGCAGAAGCAGGAGGCGCTGGACCTGAACAACCGCGCTGTCCAGTACCTGATCCTCAAGCGCGAAGCGGACACGAACAAGGAGCTCTATAACGGCCTGCTCCAGAGGCTGAAGGAGACCGGCATCTCGGCAACCCTCAACGCAAGCAACATCCAGATCCTCGACAAGGCCGAAGTGCCGAAGTGGCCGTTCAAGCCCAACCGGCAGCGCAACATCCTGCTTGCGCTGATCGTCGGGCTGTTTGGCGGCGTTGGCCTTGCCTTCTTCACCGAATATCTCGACAACACCATCAAGACCCCGGAGGACGTGGAAAAAAGGATGTTCATGCCCTCCCTCGGCATCGTACCGCTCTATACCTCTTACCCCGCGGCCAAGGCCCTCCGGGAGAAGAAGAAAAGCCGACCCCGGAACGCAATTGCCCGGCCCGCGGACAGGCAATTGCCGGTGGAGTACATCAGCCATCTGGACAGCAAGAGCCAGCTGAGCGAGGCCTATTCGTCGATCCGTACATTCCTCCTCTTCTCTTCCGCAGGCAAGCCTCCCAAGGTGATGATGGTCACCAGCCCCCGAAGGGAGGAAGGAAAAACGACCACCTCCATCAACACGGCGATCAGCCTCACGAAGTCTGATGCGAAGGCGGTACTGATCGACGCGGATATGCGAAGGCCGCGCCTGCACAAAGTTTTCACGGTGAGCAATACAAACGGGCTGTCATCGTTCCTGTCAGGCAACATCGAGTTCGGCGATGACCTGATCAGGCATACCGACATTCCGAACCTTGACGTGATAACCTCCGGCCCGCTTCCGCCAAACCCGGCAGAGCTGCTGAGCTCCTACCGCCTTCGGGAACTTATAGAAGGGCTCTACCCGCTTTACAACTTCATCATCATCGATTCGCCTCCCTTGCTCGGTCTTGCCGATGCCGCGATCACGAGCACGCATACAGACGGCGTCATCCTTGTCGTCAAATCAGGCGCGACTCCGAGGGATGCTGCGGTCCAGGCAAAGAAGGTCCTTGAGAGCGTCAATGCAAAGGTCCTCGGCGTGGTGCTGAACGCCATAAACGAAACCAACATCAGGTACGGGTACTCCTCCTACTACCAGCATTACTATCAGAATAACACCAGCAATGAAAAATGAGCCTCGGCGGCAAGGGGGTTCTGCCGTAAGCCTCGGTCTTTCCGTCATCGCTCTTCTCCTGTATGTCCTGCTTCTGATTCCCCTGGCGCGGCAGGTAGCCGGCTGGTACTTTTTCACCCGCGCCTCCGAAAGCGGCCTGCTTTCCGCAGCCCGGCATGACGGGCGCAACGAAACATATCCCTACCTGCTCGGTAGGTTTTACCTGATGAACATCGAGAACCCTGCACCCGAAAAGGCGATCGCATATTACCGGAGATCCATTGCGCTCAACCCGCTTCAGGCAGGCGCCTGGACTGAGCTCTCGCGGGCCTATCACATGAGCGGACAGGACGGCGATGCTGAGCAGGCGCTCGAACGGGCCGTGATGCTGAGCCCCAACGATCCCGGTCTCATGTGGGACGCCGGCACGTTCTGGCTTATGAACGGCAAGATTGACAAGGCCTTTGGCGCCTTCAGGAAATACCTGCTCATCGAGCCGGGCTTCCAGACCATGGTCTACGACCTTTCCTGGAAGGTCCAGCCGGACAATGCCTATATCCTCAGGAACCTGGTGCCCGGGACCTACGACTACCAGTCAAAATACCTTGCATATCTCATCAGCGCGAAAAAGACCGACGAGGCGCAGGAGGTCTGGAAGACCCTTGACCAGGGCAGCCTGCAGAAGGGGGACTTCATATCCTATGTCGATTTCCTCATCACCAGCAATCTGTATGATCAGGCAGAGGCGGTCTGGAAGGATATCACCGGGAAGATCGAGGGCATGACAAAGGGAGACAACGCGTCGCTCCTCTGGAACTACGGGTTCGAGAACGAACTGCTGAACGGCGGTTTCGACTGGAGGATCAGGGAGGTCGAAGGAGTCAACGTCTTTCTGGACGAGTCTGTGCGTATGATCGGAAGGCGTTCCCTTGGCGTGCTCTTTGACGGAAAGCACAACCCGGACATCGCATACGCCAGCCAGGTCGTCAGGGTAACGCCCGGCACGGCATACCTGCTCAGGGGGAGCATCAAGACCGATGCACTCACAACCGCCAACGGCATATTCCTGCAGGTCGTGGGACATAACTGCACCGGACTCGACAAGAGATCGGATGTGATAACCGGAACAAGCTTCTGGAAAGAGGTGACACTCGAGTTCGAGGCACCGGCGTCCTGCAGCGCGGTCGTGGTCATGGCGCGGAGGGAGCGGTCGAACAAACTGGACAATAAAATAGAAGGGACAGCATGGATAGACGGGATGGCGCTGAAACAACAGGCGTCCACACAGACGAGCAGCTCAAAAAAGCATTAGCTGTCATCGGCCTTTCCTATAGAGGAGCGGCGCCGGAGGTGCTCTTTGCTCAGGCGATCCATTGCTTCGAGGGCCTGATGGACATCTCCCGCGACACCGAAGCGGCGAGGGACTTTGCCAGACGCCGCGAGCTTGACATCAAATATCTGGTTGACGGCGCCAACTTTGTCATCTCGAAGATGCACTTCAACCCGGAGGAAAACTTCTACGTCACGCTCGGCCTTCCCATGGACACCACCCCGGAAGAACTCAAGCAGCGCTGGAAGAAACTCATGCTGCTGTACCATCCTGACAGGCAGACCGGAGACGAGGAATGGGTCTCAGAGCGGGCAAAAAAGGTCAATGAGGCTTACAGCACCCTGAAGGACGATGCCAGACGTTTGGAGTATGACCGGAGACTGTCCGAGACGCAACAGAACAACAGGCATCCGTCTTATGCACAACAGCATACGGCCGAACCTTACCGCGCCCGGCAGTCAAAGCAGTTCCGGCCCCTCCGCAGCAGGAGCTACCGGGAATCATCAGCGTGGGACCAGTTCAGGAAATACCTGCCAAAGGCCATGATCGGGATCTACGTTCTTGCGGCAGGAGTCTTCCTGCTGTACATCTACCAGCAGAACCGATCATCAACGCTCGAATCTGAACTGTCTGCACCGGGACAGCTCCGGCAGCAGATGACGGCACAGGAGCAGGCGCCGGAGGCAGAGCCCCCGATTGCTCCTGCCCCGGCCAGACCTGCAACATTGCAGAAGGAAAAGATCATCGTGCCTTCAGCGCTGCCTGCGGAAAGACCCTCCCCGTTCGTTGCAGCCGGAGGTATGGGCCCGGAAAGGACAGCACCTTCCCCGAAGGAGACGAGAAATCCCGATGCACCCGCAATAACACCCGAGCTGCGGACAGAAAACAGGGGAGCGATCCTCTCCGCGGTATCTTCGCCCGCACCGGCAGCGGCTGTTCAGGAAAAGAAACCGGAACCCGAGCAAAGGCCTCCAGAACAGGGGAGTCCTGAACTGCAGAGATCTCCGGCCCGGCAGGAACAGCCGTCTCCTGCGATAACGGAGGCCGGATCAGAACAGCCCCGTCAGCCAAGGGTAGTGGGCATCACCAGAGAAGAGGTCGACGCGTTCATGCAGCGGTACATACGGGCCTATACGCAGAGCGACATCGAAGGCTTCATGACGCTCTTTTCACCTGCAGCCGTAGAGAACAACACCATGCGCTATCAGGAGATCAGGAACGCGTACCGAGAGACCTTCAGGGAAAAGATCACCGACTACCGGATCCAGAACATGGACATCAGGACGGACGGACAGAAGGCCACGGTCTCGGGCACGTATAGCATGAACCGCTACAGATCGGTTGAAGGCCGCTGGGTGAGGCATACCGGGAGGATTACCTGGAGACTCGCGCGTGAGAACAGTCAGCTGAAGATCACGAGCACGAACTATGATAACTAGCATCCTTGCGTTCGTCATCATGGCGTCGGCGCTCCTGTTCGGCGCAGTCGAGATATGGTCATCGGCTGCAGTGCTCACCCTCGTTTACACCCTCGGCCTCGTCTGGGTCCTGAAGCGCGAATACGCGGCGTACCGGGCACCGCTTCATACGAAGCTCCTGATTGTCACGGGATTCGCCTTCTTGCTCTACACCGTCCTTCAGACCATCCCCCTCCCTCTTGTCATACTGCAATATCTGTCTCCCGGATCCTATCGCCTCAGGGAGTTTTACGCTCTCGGGCCTGCAGGCCCGGGTACGATCAGCCTTATTCCCTACCGGAGCCTTCTCGAGGTGCTGAAGGTCGTTGCCTTCCTTGCGGTATTTTCGATAGCAGCGATCTATTTCATCAGCAGGGACAGACTGAAGGACTTCGTTGTCGCACTCTCCCTCTTCGGCTTCTGCCTCGCTGTCTTTGCCATCCTGCAGAAGGCCACCTGGAACGGCAGGTTGTACTGGGTCAGGGACCTTACCATGGGAGGAGAACCGTTCGGCCCCTTTGTCAATCGGAACCACTTCGCCGGCTTCATCGGCATGATCATCCCGTTGACCCTGGGGCTAGCCATCACGAAGCATTCCCGTGAAAAGAAGATCCTGTACGGCTTCCTTGCGGTCATCATGGCGGTCGCGCTCTTCTTCTCCCTTTCCCGGGGGGGTATCGTCAGCTTCTTTTCGGGGATGGCTCTGTTCGGCCTTCTCCTCGTTGCCAGCAGGCTCCAGCAGAAAAAGGTATGGGTTATCGGCATATTCATCATCGCGCTCCTGACCTATCTCGTCTGGCTCGGCATGGACCCGATCATGCAGCGCTTCACCCAGACCGACATCACCAAGGAGCAGCGGCTCATCGTATGGTCGACAACCCTCACCGCGGCAAAGGACTTCTGGTTGACCGGTTCAGGGCTCGGGACATTCCTCAACATATTCCCGCTCTACGCTCCGGCATCTGTGCAGGGCAGTATCTATGACCATGCCCACAATGACTACCTCGAATTCCTGCTCGAGACAGGACTCGGCGGCTGCATGCTCCTGGTCTGCTTCACCGGCCTCCTGCTCTGGTACGCATTCAGAAGCACCTTCGAAGACAGCTCCGGCATCATGCTGATGGCTGCCCTTGCATCGGCGATGAGCATAGCGGTGCACAGTATCTTTGACTTCAACCTCCACATCCTCTCGAACCTGCTCCTCTTCGGCATAGTGCTCGGCATGGTCGCAGCGCTCTCCGATGCAGATGACCCGCATCCTCCCCGGCTGAACATGCAGAAGGCCCGGGACAGAGAACCCGGGAAACGAGGCAGGGATAGTGGGACACCTCAGGAAGATTTGCCGTTCGCAGGTGAAGGGTTCAGGGTAAAAGGCAGGACAGAGGCAGCTGCTGGAGTACCGTACGCAGGGGATGATGCCGGGAAAGCGTCAGAGGAATGAAGAAAGGAATTGAAAAAAAATCGTTGATGCGCTCATGCGTCAGTGCGCCGTACCGCATATGCCGTTATCCTCTCGGGCACCTGCATGCAGCTGCTTACGCGCTTGTGCTCGTGTATACAATATTATGGTTTCTGGCGGCCTCTGTTGCCGCTGCCGGTCCCGCAGCAAAAAGCCCTGTCGCAAAGACCGTTGTCATCCGGAAGCAGATAGACCCTTCGCACGACATGTCCGCCGGGAACGTCCTTGCCGTATTCACGGTCGAAGTTGTTGCAGACAAAGCATCGCGGGAAAAAGGACTTTCCGGCAGGAACGGCCTTCCCCCTGATTCGGCCATGCTCTTCATGCTTGAACCGGGCAGGCCGGTCGCCTTCTGGATGAAAGATATGAAATTCCCGATTGACATTATTGTCTTCGACAGGAGCAGGAGGGTGATCGGGATCATGAAGAACCTGCCGCCCTGCATACAATGCCCGATCTACAGCGTTCCCCCACGTGCAGCCTATGCCCTCGAGATAAACGCAGGTCTGGCAGACAAATACGGCATTACCGTTGGAGATACATTGGTATTCGGAAATGAATAAGAAAGCCTGTTCTCTGGTCAATGTTCAAAGTTCAAGGTCCGACGTTAAGAGCCCTCAGAAAATAACTCTGAACATTGAGCTCATAAAAGTGGAACTTTTATGATCGACATCCACTGCCATATCCTGCCGGGAATGGACGATGGCCCCGCGGAACTCGATGCGACCATGAAGATGCTCAGGATAGCAGAAGATGACGGCGTCAGCCACATCATTGCAACTCCCCATTACCGGTGTCAGGACGTGCCCACGATGCAGGACATTGATGATTGTGTCGCCCTTGTCCGGGACAAGATGGAAAAGAGCGGCTTGAGCATTCAGCTCTTGAGCGGAGCGGACATCCGGCTCACCTATGAACTGCTCGATTGCATATCCCGGCATGCACTTCCGACCATAAACGGATCCCGGTATTTCCTGCTCGAACTTCCCGATCTCCTGCCGCCACATTTTGATGAGTTCATCTTCGAGGCAAAGATCAAGGGATATGTGCCGATCATCACCCATCCCGAGCGCAACTACACGCTTTTTGCATCTCCCCGGAAATCGGAGCTGCTCAGGGAATCGGGCGCCCTGCTCCAGATCACCGCCATGAGCATAACCGGCGAATTTGGAAAACAGACAAAGAAATTCGCGCTCCAGCTCCTCAACATGGGCTGCGTCGACTTTGTTGCATCTGACGCTCACGGCACGAGCCGCAGGGTGCCGGTCCTTTCGCGGGCCTACCGGGAAGTATCGAAATTCTTGAATCAGGATGAAGCCAGGAAAATGTTCATTGAAAATCCTGCTGCCGTGGTCGAAAACAGAGAACTCAGATGAAAAGATACACGCGCACATGCGTAACGGTAAAAATACGAAAAAAACTCTCTGCGTGCATGGGTAAACGTGTTAATGAGAATCAGGGGGAAGAAAGGATCTCTTTTTCGCCTCTTTCCTTTTTGTCCTTCACTCTTCCACGCTTTCACGCCCATACGCGTTGCCTGATCTCCTGCTCGGCATGAACTGGCACGCTATATACACCAAGACCTCATGCGAGGACTCGACTTCCCTGCACCTGAGGAACGCCGGCATCGAGGTCCTGAACCCGAAGATCCGCATAAAGAAATACCTGCGCGGGAAATATCTCCCGGTCATTGAGCCGCTCTTCAAGAACTACATATTCGCCTGCTTTGACAATGAACGGCACAACCAGATGATCAAGTTCACCCGCGGTGTGAAGTACATTGTTGGCAAGGAGAACCCGGTCGTCGTGCCGGTCGAGATCATCCGGGCGATCAGCGAGCACATGGGTGAAAACAGCATCATCACTCCGGTCCCTGAATCGCTCAGCAAGGGCGACCGCGTTTTGGTCAAGGAAGGTCCCTTCGCAAACTTCTACGGCATCTTCGAGCGGGAGATACCGGGAAGGGACCGCATCGTGATCCTGCTCGAGGCCCTCGGCTCGCGGCTCGAGATCGAGGATGTCTCGGTCAGAAAAGCCTGACCGCCTTTCCGCTTCTCCGCTTTTGCCCTGAGGTTCTCAACAGTATGCTGAATGGGTAACGTCCCTGCCCGACCGAGATTCTTCCACCTCCGGGGTGGAAGAATCTCGGGGAAAGATGCGAGCGGTGTTCTAATCAAGATATAGGTATTTCGCGTGCGCAAGCGAGCGCTGATACTGCTTTTGATCGAGCACGAAATCGCGGTACGCTGAGGAGGTCGGAAACGGACGGTAATCCTTTGTACACATCGCATCTGCTGATTCGCCAAGATACTCTTTATAGGACGAATATACCCATGAGCCAGGGTCTTCGCAAAGGTGTTCAGTTACCGGATTCAGATGGATGTATCGCGTAAGATGACTTACCTGCTCGTCCGTTTCAACGGTAACATGCTTGAATCTGCTCTGCCACAACGGACCCTTTCTGCCGGAACGCGTGTTGAAATATCGGGTGTAACTGTTCAGCACATTGCCCATGAAGGTGGAAATGCCACTGCCTTTAAGCTGTTTCAGCGCAATATGCAAGTGTGTCGGCATTATGCAATACGCGACAATACCGACGAGTTGGTCCTTCCCTGAACAGTATTTACTCAAGAACAGGTCTTTGTCTTTCAATGTCATATATGCAGAGAATTTTGTCGGGGGCTTTTCGAGACGGTAATACTTCATGAGGTTGATCATACGGCCATAGTCAAGTTCGTCTCTGAATATGCAATAGCCGGCAATGCTTTTAGCCCACATAATTCATAAA
>Ga0316627_100000380_pt1 | contig 11843 bp, 8 predicted proteins | sample OWC_Aug_M2_C1_D1_FD_207653 | JGI IMG/M metagenome (GOLD analysis project Ga0316627, IMG submission 207653) | Wetland soil microbial communities from Old Woman Creek delta, Ohio, United States - OWC_Aug_M2_C1_D1_C | ecosystem: Environmental > Terrestrial > Soil > Wetlands | place: USA: Ohio...
GGGATGATGCCCGCGGAGACGTCGCGGTTCCTGGACGCCATCGTCCGGATCCGCGCGGTCCAGGACTTTGCGCCCTCCGAGGCCATCCGGTTCATCTTCCGGCTGAAGGACGTGGTGCGGAAGGAACTGGCCGAGGCCCTTCAGGACCCGGCGATCTCCGCCGAGCTGGTCCCCTTTGAGGCGGCCATTGACGACCTTGCGCTGTTCGCCTTCGATCTTTACCTGCAGTGTCGGGAAAAGATCTACGACATCAAGGCGAAGGAAGCGCAGAGCGCGACCTTCCGCCTGCTGCAGCAGGCAAAGATCCTCACAGAGCGTCAGGAATAGAACGGTCCCCGGGGTTTGCAGTCAACCTTAGCGAAAAGAGGTTAATGATTATGAATGCACTGCTTTCGTTGATCGTCGTCCTCGTTCTTGCGGCCATCCCCTATGCGCTGGCGGGAGGAGATTCCGCCCGTTATGTCTTCGGGGTGGTCATTCCCTACGCGGCGTTCATTATGTTCGTTGTCGGGATGATCTACCGCATGTTGAAGTGGGCAAGCTCTCCGGTGCCGTTCCGGATACCCACGACCACAGGCCAGCAGAAGTCGCTGCCCTGGATCAAGGACAGCAAGATCGAGAATCCGTCCAACGGCTTCTGGGCGATCGTCCGGATGGCCATCGAGGTCCTGTTCTTCCGCTCGCTCTTCCGGAACCTCAAGACCCAGACCTATGAGGGGTCGCGGCTCGCCTATGGAGAGGCCAAGTGGCTGTGGGCCGCCGGCCTGGCGTTCCACTATTCCTTCGCCATCATCCTGTTCCGGCACCTCAGGTTCTTCATCGAGAAGGTGCCCGCGGTCGTTCAGGCCGCCGACATGCTCGACAGCTTCCTTCAGATCGGCGCGCCGCTCCTGTATATGACCGATGTGGTGCTCCTGGCCGCAGTGACCTACCTGTTCATCCGGCGCGTCGGCATCCCCCAGGTGCGGTACATCTCCCTCATGGCCGATTACTTCCCGCTCTTCCTGATCCTGGGCATCGGTCTGACCGGCGTCCTGATGCGCTACTTCACGAAGACCGACATCGTGAGCGTCAAGGTGCTCGCCATGGGCCTGATCAGCCTGCACCCGACGGCGCCCGCTGCTACGCTCAGCCCCCTCTTCTTCATGCACCTGTTCCTGCTGTCGGCGCTCTTCGCCTATTTCCCGCTCAGCAAGCTCGTGCACATGGGCGGCGTTTTCCTGAGCCCCACGCGGAACCTGGCGAACACCAGCCGCACGAAAAGGCACATCAATCCCTGGAACTACCCGGTCCATGTCCATACCTATCAGGAATACGAGGAAGAGTTCAGGGATAAAATGAAAGGCGCCGGCCTGCCGGTAGAAAAGGAGTAGCCATGGCGAAACTTCCGAAACCAGAAGAACTTTCCAAGATAGACTATTCCCTGCCCGAGACCGGCTGGATGGACACCCCGGTCGTCATCAAGGAGGGGATGTTCTGCCACGGATCGAAGCCGAAGAGCCTCGAGATCGTGGGGTTCCCCAACCCGCGGGACTGGCGTCCAATGGACGCGGACTGGAAGCTCCCGGAGAACTGGAAGCAGATATTGCTGGAAGGCATCGCAGAGCGGCTCGAGAAATACCGGTCGTTCCGCCTGTTCATGGACATCTGCGTGCGCTGCGGGGCCTGCGCCGACAAATGCCACTTCTTCATCGGCACCGGCGACCCCAAGAACATGCCGGTGCTGCGGGCCGAGCTGATCCGCTCGGTCTATCGCAGGGAGTTCACGGTGGCTGGCAAGATCCTCGGCAAGATGGCCGGCGCCCGGGAGCTCACCCTCGATGTGCTGAAGGAGTGGTGGTACTACTTCTTCCAGTGCACCGAGTGCCGCCGCTGCTCGGTCTTCTGCCCCTATGGCATCGACCAGGCCGAGATCACGATGATCGGCCGCGAGCTCCTGAACCTGCTCGGCCTCAACATCGAGTGGATCGCGGGGCCGGTCTCCAACTGCTACATGAAGGGCAACCACCTCGGCCTTGAGCCCCATACCATCGTCGGCAACCTGGAGTACATGCTCGACGACATCGAGACCGTGACCGGCAAGCGGATCAAGCCGACCTTCAACCGGAAGGGCGCCGAGATCCTGTTCGTGACGCCGTCCGGCGACCTCTTCGCCGATCCGGGCACCTACACGGCCATGGGATACCTTATGCTCTTCGAGGAGCTGGGCCTGGACTATACCTGGAGCACCTACGCCTCCGAGGGCGGCAACTTCGGGTTCTTCACCTCGAACGAGATGGCGAAACGGCTCAATTCGAAGATCTATGCCGAAGCGAAGCGCCTCGGCGTGAAGTGGATCCTCGGCGGAGAATGCGGCCACATGTGGCGGGTGCTCTCCCAGTACATGGACACCTGGAACGGGCCGGCCGATTTCCTCGAGGTCCCGAAGTCGCCGATCACCGGCACGGTCTTCGAGAACGCGAAATCCATGAAGATGGTCCATGTCGCGGAATTCACCGCCGACCTGATCAAGAACAACAAGCTCAAGCTCGATCCGAAGCGGAACGACCACCTCACGGTCACCTGGCATGATTCCTGTAACGTTGCGCGCGGCATGGGCATGCTCGAGGAGCCGCGGTACGTGCTCAGGAACGTGGTGAACAACTTCGTCGAGATGCCCGAGGACACCATCCGGGAAAAGACCTTCTGCTGCGGCAGCGGAACGGGTCTGAACGCCTCGGAGGACATGGACCTCAGGATGAAGGGCGGGTACCCCCGCGCGAACGCCGTCAAATATGTCGCAGACCACCATGGAGTGAACATGCTGGGCAACGTCTGCGCCATCGACCGCGCGTCGCTCAAGGCCCTGATGGACTACTGGGTCCCCGGCGTGGGCGTCTGCGGTCTCCACGAGCTTGTGGCAAATGCTCTCATCATGACGGGCGAGAAGGAGCGGACGACCGACCTGCGCGGTGAACCTCTTCCGTCAGCTTCCGCGAAGGAGGAAAAAGCCTCATGAAGATATACAACGGTGGGCCCATTTTCATCGGCATCGTCGTGTTCCTGGCCGTCGCCCTCTTCCCGTTCTACAGCAACGTGGGAAAGGTGAATGCAAAGCCGGAGCCAAAAACGGACACGCCTGCGATCCTGGAATACGAGAAACTGAACGGCAAGAAGGAGTGCGTCGAGTCGAAGGAGTGGATGCGCGGCGAGCACATGCAGCTCCTGAACCAGTGGCGCGACTCCGTGGTCCGCGACGACAACCGCGGCTACGTGAGCACCGCGAACCACAAGCGGTTCAACATGAGCCTGCAGAACGGCTGCATGCAGTGCCACTCGAACAAAAAGAAGTTCTGCGACGAATGCCACAACTACCTGTCGGTGAAGCCGTACTGCTGGGACTGCCACATCCAGCCCGTGGAAAAAGAGGAGGGTAAATCATGAGCATGGATAGGAGACAGTTCCTGAAGTACTCCGGCATCGCCTCCATCCTGGGGTTCGGCGCGTCGGTCGCGTCGGCGACAAACCTGATCACCGGCAAGCAGCTCTTGCCGCCGCAGGTCGACATGAACAAGGAGGCGCTCCGGGCCAAGCGCTGGGCCATGGTCGTGGACATGAGCAAGTTCAGGACCGACGAGGACTTCCAGAGGACTATCAGCGCCTGCCACACGATCCACAACGTTCCCGACTTCCGGAAGCCCGACGGCAGCGTTGACAAGAAGTTCGAGATCAAGTGGATCTGGAAGGCCGCCTATGAGCGGTCGTTCCCGGGCCAGGAGAACCCGTACATGAGCGAGCATGTGAAGGACATGCCCTTCATGGTGCTTTGCAACCACTGCACAAACCCGCCCTGCGTGCGCGTCTGCCCGACCAAGGCAACCTACAAGCTGGCCGACGGCATCACCATGCAGGACATGCACCGCTGCATCGGCTGCCGGTTCTGCATGGCCGCCTGCCCGTACGGCGCGCGGAGCTTCAATTGGGTGGACCCGCGCCGCGCATCGAACCTTGACCCCGCGAAAGGTGGAAAGGTGAACAACGAATACCCGACGCGGACCAAGGGCGTGGTGGAGAAGTGCACCTTCTGCACCGAGCGGCTGGCCGTCGGCAAGATGCCTGCCTGTGTCGAGGCGGCACCCAAGGGGGCCCTGCTGTTCGGCGACCTCGAGGACCCGAACTCGGAGGTCCGAAAGATCGTGTCGAACAAGCTCACGATCCGGCGGAAGCCCGACCTGGGCACCGGCCCGGCGGTCTATTATCTGATCGGAGGTGGTGAACATGCTTGAGAAAGCTTTGGAAGGGAGCAAGAAATACTGGGCATGGGTGTGCTTCCTCGGCATCTTCGCCCTGATCGGGACCTACTGGTACATCAGGCAGTTCAATGAAGGCCTGGGCTTGACCGGCCTGCACCGCGACGTTTCCTGGGGTTTATATATCGGCCAGTTCACCTTCCTGGTCGGCGTCGCCGCCTCGGCCGTGATGCTCGTGATCCCGTACTATCTCCATGACTTCAAGAAGTTCGGGAAGATCGTGATCCTCGGCGAGTTCCTGGCCATATCGGCCGTGACCATGTGCATCCTCTTCATCTTCGTGGACATGGGCCAGCCGACGAGGATCATGAACGTGATCCTTCATCCCACGCCGGGCTCGGTCATGTTCTGGGACTCGGTGGTCCTCTCCGGCTACCTGTTCATCAACCTTCTGGTCGGCTGGGTGACCCTCGGGTCCGACCGCAAGGGCGTGCCTCCGCCGAAGTGGATCAAGCCCTGGATCTATCTGTCGATTCCCTGGGCCATCAGCATCCACACGGTCACGGCGTTCCTGTACTCCGGCGTCCCGGGCCGTCACTTCTGGCTCACAGCGGTCATGGCGGCGCGCTTCCTGGCTTCTGCCTTTGCCGGCGGCCCGGCGCTTCTGATCATTCTGGCACTGATCGTGCGCAAGGTCAGCAAGTTCGATGCCGGCAAGGATGTCATCCAGGCGGTGAGCAGGATCGTGGCCTACGCCATGTTCGCGAACGTGTTCCTGCTGGGCCTCGAGTTCTTCACGGCCTTCTACAGCGGCATCCCGGGCCATCAGCATCCCTTCGTCTACCTCTACAAGGGACTCGACGGCCATGCCGAGCTCGTGCCGATCATGTGGACGTCGACGATCTTCGCGGCCGTATCGCTCGTCATGCTCTGGGTGCCTGCGATCCGGCGGAAAGAGGGGCTGCTTTCGCTCGCCTGCGTCATGCTGTTCATCTCGCTCTGGATCGACAAGGGCTTCGGCCTGATCATCGGCGGCTTCGTGCCGAACCCCTTCGAGGAGATCAATCCCTACTGGCCAACGATGCCCGAGGCCTTGATCACGCTTGGCGTCTGGGCCATCGGCTTCATGGTGCTCACGTTCCTGTACAAGATCGCCATCACGGTCCGGGAGCAGACCGCCGGCGTGGAGATAGAACATTAAGAGACATTTTAACAGGAGTTGATCAAAGGGCTCATCCGGATCGGATGGGCCCTTTTTTCTTGAGATACGGAACGATAAAATTCTCCTCAAGAGGGAAAGAAAGTTTTACCGCGAGGACGCTGAAAACGCGAAGAAAAGCTTCAACTGTTGCATGAAAAACATGAAAACCTGTTCATCCTTCGCACCTATGAGGTTAAGGGTTCTGATTCCGGCCAAGGCCCATCCTGATCTCAGGATGGGCCTTATTTCTGGCAGGAAACGGCTCGCACTGGTCTCATGAATGATGTATATTTGTACATCACAGAAGGTGGCCATGCCATAAATGAAGCGGAATCAGATCTTCCTCGATTATCGGCAGGAGCGGCTTTTGAAATTGAAACATCTGATGGTCAGGTCCGTTGATTGGTGACCATCTCAGTCGCTCATTGAGGTGAATGATCGTGCCGACGACTACATACATAAAAAGCGACATACAGCCACGACTTGACCGGCTCCCATGGTCGAGATGGCATGTCAAGGTCGTATTCGCCCTGGGATTCGCCTGGTTGCTGGACTCGCTCGAGACAAATATCATCGGCAGCATTCTGGGCATCCTGAAAAAGATCTGGAACTTCACACCGCTGCAAGGTTCTCTTGCTGTCAGTGTCTGGCTTATCGGCATTATGGTTGGGGCAGTTGCTTTCGGTTACCTGTCGGATCGTATAGGCAGAAAGAGGATCTTTTTTCTGACCCTTCTCTGGTATGGGCTCTTCACAGCAGCCTGCGCGTTCTCTGCTGATATCTGGATGTTCATTTTCCTGAGATTTATGGCAGCTCTTGGCATAGGCGGTGAATATGCGGCCATCAGCTCTGCAGTTGTAGAGTTCATACCCAAGAAAGTAAGAGGCAGATCCGATGCCTTTATCATGTCATTGTGGCCGGTTGGCGCATTGTGCTCCGCCCTTCTCGTGATGGCAGCTTTACAATTATTCCCTCTTGAAATTGCCTGGCGGGCCGGATTCTTGCTGGCTGTGGTCCTCGCCTTATTCGCATTGTATGTCAGAAGAAATCTCCCGGAATCCCCCCGTTGGCTGGTAGAACGGCAGCGCATCCAGGACGCAGAACGAATCGTAGCGGCTGCTGAAAAGGAGGTCATGGAGAGCAAGGGCCTCGGGGAGTTGCCGCGAACACATCCGATTACTGTTCGCTTGATGGACTACAGTTTATGGTGGCAGACTAAAGAGTTATATGGTGAATACCTCGGAAGAATGGTCTTGGGCGCAGCACTCAATTTTTCACAGGTGGCACTTGGTTACGGCTCAATAGCCTTTGCATCCTTGGTTCTTTTTCCCATGACCAACACACCGCCTGATGCTGTTCCCCTCTATATGAGCGTAGCGTTCCTATTCGCATTTTTAGGCGGTTTTACTTCCGTTCTTATGGTCGACACCATCGGCAGGAAGCTCACCGGGGTCCTTTCTTTCGGCTCTTATCTGATAGCCTGCTTGAGCATGATCTTCGTTTCGTCCACGTTTTCGGCCGTCGTTTCCCTTTGCATAATGCAATACTGCTACACATGGGGATGGGTAACAGAATATGTGATCAAATCTGAGATCTTCCCGACCCGTTCGAGGGCCGCGGCAATTGGATGGGCGACATTCTTTGGACGGACCGGCGGCATCATTACCGCGCCCGTTCTGACCGGTGTGTATCAGTCTACCGGTTCGCTGACGGCTGTCACCTCTGCACTCGCGTTACTCGTATCTCCAGGCTTTATAGCGGCTTGTTTTTGGGCTGTCAAAGGTGTCGAGGGTAAGCATAAGTCATTAGAGGAATTGACAAAAGACTAGGGAACGAATTGGCTGGGGCCCGGTCATACGCCGTACCGTGGGGCTCAGAGCTGGGTCCCGATGCCGTATTTCTTCCCGATGTCGTCCAGGATACGCGAGAGCATCCTGCAGATCTCTTTCAGGTTTCTCTGCTCGAGGGAGCTTAGCTGCTTCGGGTTGATAAAGTTGTCCGGCGCAAGTCCGGCTTTGACCTGCTCCAGCTGGTGGCGGATCCTGATCATGGACAGGAACTCCAGTGCATACGCAAGGTCATCGCCCAGGATCTTCACGATCGGGTGCGCCGTTTTCAATACGGCGAGCCGCTCCGCCGTGGATGTTTCTTGGATATGGCTCTCAAAGCTGAAGAGCCGAATGATGTTGATCAACGGGGTAAGGCAGTTCTTCTTGAGGTCCAGCTGGTTGGCATGATCACCGTCCTTTGCCACCGTAAGAGAGCCGAACAATCCTAATGGCGGGCGGTAGTCTGTTGTCAGGTCGGCCATTGCCTTCAGAAACATATTCTGGTTCCGAAGCGAGTCAATAAGATGTTTTCTGAGCTCAGCTGCCAGACGCAGATCGCCGTAAAGGCCTCTGAAATCGAATAAGTTTGCTGAGTTATGGATGGCTTCATCTGACGGTGTGCCTATCCAGTCGCTGAAGTGTTTCTGCCAGACGGAGAAGGGCAGGCGCCACTTGGGGTTGGTCGCCATGAACTCGCCCGGACAGAGCGCGAACCCGCAGCGCAGGAATGCGCTCACGGAGAACTCGGCGAACCGGCTGAAGTAGGCCTTTGCCTCCCGGGCCTCCTCCTCGTTCCGCGGGTCCGCATAGATCACGCCGTTGTCCTGGTCGGTGATGAACGTCTGCTCCTTGCGACCGGCGCTGCCGTAAACGATCCAGCAGAAAGGCACCGGCGGCGGTCCCAGGGTCTTCAAGGCGAGATCCAGTATCGTGCGCTCAATGTGGTCATTCACCGTGGTAATGATGCGATTGATGCTCCCGGCCTTGGCCCCTTCGCCGAGGAGCATGGAAATGAGGGCCGTGACCTTCCCGGAGGAGGAGGCAAGCCCTTCGACCGACGACTGGCTCTCGATGTCCCGTAGGAGCATGAGCGGCGAGGTGACCTGCAGGACCATGAAATCGTGGCTGCTTACGATGCCAGTCAGGCTCCCTGCATCCATCACCAGCAAGTGGTGGACCTCGTGGCTCATCATCTTCAGGAGCGCCTCAAAACAGAGATCCGAGCCGTCGACCCTGACGACCGGCGCGCTCATGATATCGCTGACAGGGTCGAGCAGGCTCTTGCGATGCACCAGTACCCTGTCGCGCAGGTCGGCAAGCGTGAGCATGCCGACCGGGCTGTCAGCCTCGTCGACGATGACCACTGCGCCGGTGCGGTGCATGGACATCGATTGGACGGCATCCAGGATCGAAACGCCGGCGCGGGCCGTTACAACGTCCCGGGTGGCGAGCTCCCTGATGGGTGTGGCAAACAGGGCATTCTCGGAACGGTCGCGCTCACCAGCCGCGGCAGGCGTCACCCGGGTACCGCGGCCATCACCTTTCGGGAAATACAGCGGCATAAGATACTCGCTCAAGGCAGGATGCTCGTCCAGCAGCTTGACCACACTGGCCCTGTCCGCCACATAGCAGACCGCATCGCTTACTGCCTGCACCGATATACCTAGCGGACGGTCTCCTTCAAGAGAGAAAGGACCGAAGGTGTCGCCCTTGCCGCGGAAATCAATTACATTCTCCTGGCCCTGCATGGTCCGCGTGTAGATCCTGACGCTGCCTTCCTTGATGATGTGGAGGGAACCGGACGACCTGTCGCCTTGTTTCATGATGAGCGTTCCCGCGGGATAAAGTTCCATGGTGAGGCGTCGGGCCAGTTGAGCGAGGGCATGGTCATCCAGTTGGGTAAAAGGCGGGCATTTTTTCAAGAAACTCTTTGCGTTTTTGGCCAGCATGCTTTTCCCGGGGTCTCTTCGGCAATCAGGCCCTGGGCGGACCTGCATAGAAATTTTAACATACTTTTGCACCGAATAGGCAAAAACCAGGGTCCCTGCCACCGCTGCTGCGGTATTCCTGCGGCAGCGCAGAGGGATTGGCCGCCCGGGAAAGACGTGATGATTCATTCGTAATAGTGTGATAGAATATGCAACAGACGGTCTGGTGACGGGGAGGGAGCCGCGATGTATCGCATTCTCATTGTCGATGATGAGCCGAACATAGTACTTGCACTGGAACTTCTGATGAAAAAGGAGGGATATGAGGTGCATACCGTGGATGACGGCGAGCGCGCTGTTCAAGCGGCCAAGGAGCTCCGGCCCGACCTGATCCTTCTTGATATCATGATGCCCAAAATGGACGGATATGAGGTTTGCCAGAGGATACGCTCCGATGCCTTGTTGAAGGACGTCAGTATCATCATGCTGACGGCAAAGGGCCGTGAGGTCGAGAGGGAAAAAGGGCTGGCCCTTGGCGCCGACCACTATATTACCAAGCCCTTTTCAACCCGGCAGGTGGTCATGAAGGTCAAGGAGATCCTGACTGCAAGATCCGGCCAGTAACGGGAACCGCAGGGTATGGCGATGAATCTCACCGTGGCCAGACGAAGGGCGTTCCTGTATCTCGCGGCAGGAGGCATATTCCTCTATGCGGCGATATTTTCCTGTGCCTATCTGCTGATCCTGTTCCAGGCCGCCAATCCTGTGCGTCACACCGAGATCTATTTCGTCCTGGCCCTTGCCGCTTGCATCACGTCCGCGATCATATTTGTCCTGTTCATCGTCCTGCGCACACTTGTTTTCAGACCGCTCGAGATCCTCGATCGTGAAGCCCGCATCATCGCGAGTATCAATCCGGGGCATGTGATCGAGCTGCCCGGCAATCATCTTCTCGGAGAGCTCCCGAAAGCGATCAGCGATCTTGGAGAGGCTTTCATGAGGGCAAAACGCGAAACCGCTGAAGCGGCCTCGGTGATCTCCAGCGATATCGAAAACAGCAAGATCCACCTGGAGACCATCCTCATGACGCTGAGGGAGGGGATCATCGTTTGCGATGAACGCGCACGCATCATGTTCTACAATGCCGCTGCCCGCGCCGTTTTTTATGAGAACACCTCCCTGGGGCTCGGCCGTTCGCTTTATCTTCTATGCATGGCAGCGCCAATAGAGAACGCCCTGGCGCTCCTGAGGCAGCGGAGGACCCGCCACCCGGAAGGCCACGACACAGAGAACGACATATCGTTTATGTGCTCCACGCTGCAGGGCGTGCTCATCAACTGCCGCATACACCTGCTTCCGATCGTGCCGGGGGTGTCGTGGTCCTTTCTGTTCACCTGTGAGGACCTCAGCCGGGAAGCCGGCGCCCGGGAACGCAGGGAAAATCTCCTGCGCATGACGATCAAGAGCATGCGCGGACCCCTGACCAGTCTGGGCCTGAACGTGGAAAGCCTCGAAATGCTGCCTGATCTGGATGCCGTGAACCGCGCAGCACTGGAGCGCACCATCGTGAGTGATGCCCGCAGCCTTATCGGACAGTTTACGGTGCTTGCACGCGAGATCCAAGAACGGGAATCCCCGCGATACCTGGTCAACGACGTCTTTTCAGAGGACCTAGCGGCCTGTGTCGCCAGGCGGCTCGAGGAAAGGAAGATACGCCTTACGATGATCGGCGCCCCCTTATGGGTGAAGGCCGACATACACTCGCTGCTGTTCCTGCTCGAGTTCTTTGCATTGAAGCTCCATGAGCACAGTGGCGTCGATGTGCTTGAACTGGAAACACTCCTTGGCGACCGGCACGTATATTTCAACTATTACTGGGAGGGTGTCGAGGTACCCCAGGCAGAGATAGGGAAATGGATGTCCAGTTTTCTGGAGCCTTCTACAGCGCACACCGTTGCGGAGGTGCTCGAACATATCGGCAGCGAGGTCTGGAGCAAACCGCATCAGACACCCGGCTTCGCCGTATTGTGTTTTCCCGTGCCATCATCGACCAGCCAATGGGAGCCGCCGGCGCCCCTCCTGCCGGCGAGGCCCGTCTATACAGACTTCGTCGCGGACGAGGACGCGGCAGAGACGGCTCGCCTGAAGGACCTCTCCCTAGACAGCCTGTCATTCGTGGTGTTCGATACGGAAACGACGGGCCTCGCCCCTATGGAAGGCGACGAGATCATTTCCCTGGCCGGAGTCAAGATAGTCAATATGGGCATCATTGTCGGTGAGACTTTCGACCGGCTGGTGGATCCGCGGCGGAGCATCCCTCAGCCCTCGATCCGTTTTCACGGGATCACCGATGCAATGGTCGGGGGCAAGCCGCATATAGAGGAAACGCTCCGGGCGTTCCATGCCTTTGTCGGGGATTCCGTGCTGGTCGGACATAACGCGGCATTTGATATGCGCTTCCTGCGCATCAAGGAAGGCCGCGCCGGCGTGCATTTCAGGGGTCCGGCGCTTGATACGCTGGGTCTGTCCCGGTACCTGCACGATCATACCCCCGAGCACTCTCTGGACGCGGTCGCCAAGCGCCTGGGTGTGGAGGTCAGGGACCGGCACACGGCCCTCGGGGATTCACTGATCACGGCCCAGATCTTCATAAAAT
>Ga0316627_100000382_pt1 | contig 11826 bp, 12 predicted proteins | sample OWC_Aug_M2_C1_D1_FD_207653 | JGI IMG/M metagenome (GOLD analysis project Ga0316627, IMG submission 207653) | Wetland soil microbial communities from Old Woman Creek delta, Ohio, United States - OWC_Aug_M2_C1_D1_C | ecosystem: Environmental > Terrestrial > Soil > Wetlands | place: USA: Ohio...
ATTCCTGACTCCGGCGCACCTTACGTTGAAGCGGCGGACCTTGACGAATGCATTGGCCTGGCGCTTGGCAGCCCGGTCCGCTTCGGCAACATGGCGGCACCGATGAAGTATTTCTGGGACGGCACCATCGCCGCTTGGCAGAACGGCACACTGGTCGGCAAGCCGGCCTGCGTGTTCACGTCCAGCAGCAGCCAGCACGGCGGCAACGAAGCAACCCTGCTGTCGATGACCCTGCCGCTGATCCACCACGGGATGCTGGTCATGGGCCTGCCATTCACCGAGCCGGATGTCAGCCATACCCAACAGGGCGGGACACCCTATGGCGCCAGCCATGTCGCCGGCGCTGGCGGTAACCCGCTGCTTTCCGACGCCGAAGGCCGGCTCGCCTTCGCCCAGGGCAGGCGGCTGGCAGATATTGCCCTGAAACTGGGTCGACCGTGACAGCCGGACGTTATCAGTTCATTGCCAGCGCCAGCCTGATCGCCCTGATTTTCCTCTGCCTCGGCTGGGAACTCTGGTGGGCGCCGCTCAAGCCGGGCGGGTCCTGGATGACCCTCAAGGCCGTGTTCCTGCTGGCGCCGCTATTCGGCATCCTGCGTGGCAAGCGCTACACGTACAAATGGATGTCGCTGTTCATCCAGTTCTACCTTCTCGAAGGATTGACTCGCGCCACCAGCGACAGCGGGATTTCACAAAAACTTGCCATCGCCGAAACCGCGCTGGCGGCAGTCGTCTTCGTCTCGACTATCCTCTACATCCGGGCAACGCGCCCAGCCGGGGAAGACAAGGCAGTTCAGTCGACCTGAAGCAGCCCATTCGAGTGGAGCGGAGACGGGTCAGACATCACCCTGGGCACGCACCCGGTCGAGAGTGGAGTGCAGCTTGTTCAGCGCATTCAGGTAGGAACGCGCCGAGGCGATGACGATGTCGGTATCGGCGCCATTGCCATTGACGATCCGGCCAGCCTTGGCGAGACGGGTCGTCACTTCACCCTGGGCATCCGTGCCGGTGGTAATGGCATTGACCGAATAGAGAAGAAGTTCGGCGCCGCTCCCGGCGATGCTCTCGATCGCCTTGAACGTGGCGTCGACCGGACCGCCGCCATCGGCCTCACCCTTGCGTTCGACGCCGCCGACACTCAGGATCACCTTGGCATGCGGCATCTCGCCGGTCTCGGAACACACGTGCGAATAGATCAGCTTGTAATGCTCGTGTTCCGGCGTCACCAGTTCGTCCGAAACCAGTGCATGGAGGTCTTCGTCGAAAATCTCGTGCTTGCGATCGGCCAATTCCTTGAAGCGTGCAAACGCGGCATTCAGCGCCTCGTCGCTTTCCAGTTCGATGCCGAGTTCCTGCAGGCGGGCCTTGAAGGCGTTGCGCCCCGAATGCTTGCCGAGAACGAGCTTGTTCTGGGCCCAGCCGACGTCCTCGGCGCGCATGATTTCGTAGGTTTCCCGATGCTTGAGGACGCCATCCTGATGAATGCCGGCTTCGTGAGCGAAGGCATTGGCGCCGACGACGGCCTTGTTGGGCTGCACGGGATAACCGGTGATCTGCGATACCAGCTTGGAGGCCGGAACGATCTGCGTCGTGTCGATCCGCGTCTCCACCGGGAAGACGTCACTGCGCGTGCGCACCGCCATCACCACCTCTTCCAGCGAGGCATTGCCGGCCCGTTCGCCGAGGCCGTTGATCGTGCACTCGACTTGGCGCGCGCCGGCCAGGACCGCGGCCAGCGAATTGGACACCGCCAGCCCGAGATCGTTATGGCAATGCACCGACCAGACCACCCGGTCCGAATTGGGCACGCGCTCGATCAGCTGGCGCATGGTTTCGGCGTACTGGAACGGAATGTTGTAACCCACGGTGTCCGGAACATTGATCGTGGTCGCGCCCGCCTTGATAACTTCCTCGAATATCCGGCACAGAAAGTCGAGATCCGACCGACCGGCATCCTCGGCCGAGAACTCGACGTCATCCGTATACTCGCGGGCCCAGCCGATGGCCCTGATCGCCTGCTCGACGACCTGATCCGGGCTCATGCGCAGCTTCTTTTCCATGTGGATTGGCGAAGTGGCAATGAACGTATGGACGCGCCCCGATTTTGCCGGCTTGATCGCCTCGCCCGCCTGACGGATGTCGTTTTCGTTGGCGCGCGCCAGCGAACAGACGGTCGACTCCTTGATCGTGTGGGCAATCGCGTGGATGGCATCGAAATCGCCAGGCGAAGCCGCTGCAAAGCCGGCCTCGATCACGTCCACCCGCATCTTCTCGAGCTGGCGGGCAACGCGAAGCTTTTCCTCCCGGGTCATCGAGGCGCCGGGACTCTGCTCGCCGTCGCGCAGGGTGGTGTCGAAGATTACCAGATGCTCTTTCATTTTCTGCTCCGAAGCGTCAGAGGCTCCTGCGCTTGAACATGCCGACTGCAGCCAGCACATACCCAGACAAACCGTAAAGGACAAAGAACCCGAACAGCGCGATTTCAGGGCTGTAGGCAACCAAGGCGAAACCCAGTGCAATGGCCGCCACCACAAAAAACGGCACGCTCTTGCGGAGGTTGATGTCCTTGAAGCTGTAGTAGCGGATATTGGAGATCATCGTCACGCCGGCAAAAACCGTCAGCCCGCAAGCGAGCCAGCGCACGTCGCTGCCGGGAATGCCGGTCTCGATCATCACCCACACGAGACCGGCAACCAGTGCAGCCGCAGCCGGCGAAGGCAGGCCCTGGAAATAGCGCTTGTCCATGACTTCGAGCGTCGTGTTGAAGCGGGCCAGACGCAGGGCCGCGCCGGCACAGTAGATAAAGGCGGCTATCCAGCCCAGCCGGCCAAGATCGCGCAAGGCCCATTCATAGATCACCAGCGCCGGCGCCGCGCCGAAGCTGACCATATCGGACAACGAATCGTACTCGGCACCGAAGGCAGACTGCGTATGCGTCAGACGCGCCACGCGTCCGTCGAGGCCGTCGAGCACCATGGCGATGAAGATAGCCATCGCCGCCCGCTCGAAGTCCCCCTGCATCGCCTGGACGATGGCGAAGAAGCCCGCGAACAGCGCCGCCGTGGTGAACAGGTTGGGCAGCACATAAATACCGCGCCGCTTGAGTTCCGGATTGAACAGGGCTTTACGGGGCTTGAGTTCGGTCATGGGTCACTACTGAATTGACGACAGGAAAAGGATACACCGTGAGCCATCCATGTCCGCAAACAACATGGGCGGTGCAGACTTCCACACCGCCCATGCCAGGACGAGGCCAAGCACAAGCGCGAGCAACGACGCCTCTCGAGCCTGCGGTTACCCAGATCAGTTCTTCGTCTGATCGACGAGCTTGTTCTTCTTGATCCAGGGCATCATGTCGCGCAGCTTTTCACCGACCGTTTCGATCGGATGCACGGCATTCAGGCGACGACGCGCCGTCATGGCCGGGTAGTTGGTACGACCTTCAAGGATGAACATCTTGGCGTAGTCACCATTCTGGATCCGCTTCAGCGCGTTGCGCATGGCAGCGCGGGACTGCTCGTTGATGACTTCGCTGCCGGTCACGTACTCGCCGAACTCCGCATTGTTGGAGATCGAGTAGTTCATGTTGGCGATACCGCCTTCGTACATCAGGTCGACGATCAGCTTCAGTTCGTGCAGGCACTCGAAGTAGGCCATTTCCGGAGCGTAGCCGGCTTCGGTCAGGGTCTCGAAGCCCATCTTGACCAGCTCGACGGCGCCGCCGCAGAGGACGGCCTGTTCGCCGAAGAGGTCGGTCTCGGTTTCTTCACGGAAGTTGGTCTCTATCACGCCGCCCTTGGTGCCGCCGTTGGCAGCAGCGTACGACAGGGCGATGTCCCTGGCCTTGCCGGTCCTGTCCTGATGGACGGCAATCAGCGACGGCACGCCACCTCCCTTCAGGTACTCGGAACGCACGGTGTGGCCCGGCCCCTTCGGCGCAACCATGATCACGTCGATATCATCGCGCGGAACTACCTGGTTGTAATGGACGTTGAAGCCGTGGGCAAATGCCAGTGCCGCACCTTTTTTCAGGTTGGGCGCGACTTCTTCGCTATACACCTGCGGGATATTTTCATCCGGCAAGAGCATCATTACAACGTCGGCCACCTTGACGGCCTTCGCTATTTCTTCGACCTTGAGGCCGGCGGCTTCGGCCTTCTTCCACGAAGCGCCACCCTTGCGCAGACCGACGGTGACCTTGACGCCGGAATCATTCAGGTTCTGCGCGTGGGCGTGGCCCTGCGAGCCATAGCCGACGATGGTGACCTTCTTGCCCTTGATCAGGGAGAGGTCGGCGTCCTTGTCGTAATAGACTTTCATGAAATCCTCGTGATGTGCAGATAGTCAGACTTTGAGAATACGATCGCCGCGACCGATGCCGCAGACGCCGGTACGAACGGTTTCGAGAATCAGGCCGGCATCCAGCGCGGCGATGAAGGAGTCGAGCTTGGAACTGGATCCGGTCAACTCGATAACGTAGGTCGTTTCCGTGACATCGATGATGCGGCCACGAAAGATGTCGGCCATGCGCTTCATCTCCTCGCGATCCTTGCCGGTGGCGCGAACCTTGATCAGCATCAGTTCGCGCTCGACGTGGGCTGCTTCGGAAAGGTCGACCACCTTGACCACGTCAATCAACTTGTTGAGTTGCTTGGTGATCTGCTCCAGCACTTCGTCGGAACCCCGGGTCAGGATGGTCATCCGGGACAGCGAGGAATCTTCCGTCGGCGCCACGGTCAGCGATTCGATGTTGTAACCGCGGGCCGAGAACAGCCCTGCCACACGGGAGAGCGCGCCCGATTCGTTTTCGATCAGGATGGAAATGATGTGTCGCATAGTCTATTCCTCCCCCGCCTACAGTTCTTCAGCGAGGATCATTTCGGTCAGGCCCTTGCCAGCCGCAATCATCGGGAAAACATTGGCCGCCGGATCGATGATGAAATCCAGGAACACCAAATCGTCTTTGTGCTCGGTGAAAGCCTTGCGCAACGCCGGCTCGACGTCCTCCGGCTTCTCGATCTTCATGCCGACGTGGCCATAGGCTTCGGCGAGCCTGACGAAATCCGGGAGCGAAGTAACGTAGGACTCCGAATAGCGCTTCGAATAGAACATTTCCTGCCATTGACGGACCATGCCCAGCATGCCGTTGTTCAGGTTGATGATCTTGATCGGCAGACCGTACTGCTTGCAGGTCGACAATTCCTGGATGCACATCTGGATCGAGCCCTCACCAGTGACGCAGGCCACTTGAGCACCCGGATGGGCCATCAACACACCCATGCCATAAGGCAGGCCGACCCCCATCGTACCCAGACCGCCGGAGTTGATCCAGCGGCGAGGCTGGTCGAAATGGTAGTACTGGGCGGCGAACATCTGGTGCTGACCAACGTCGGAGGTAATGAAGGCATTGCCGCCGGTCACCTCGTAGAGCTTTTCCATCACGTACTGCGGCATGATCAGCTGATCCTGCTTGTAGCGCAGGCTTTCGCGACCACGCCACTCGGCGATCTGCTTCCACCAGTTTGCAAGTTCCGGATTGGCCTTGAAGCCGGTAGCAGTCAGCTTGATCATTTCTTCGAGCACATCCGCCACATTGCCGACGATGGGCACGTCGACCTTGACGCGCTTGGATATCGACGACGGGTCAATGTCGATGTGGATCACGCGCCGCTTTTCCTCGCCGAAATGCTCCGGATTGCCGATAACACGGTCGTCGAAGCGCGCGCCGACCGCGAGGATCACATCCGCGTAGTGCATTGCGTTGTTGGCTTCATAGGTACCATGCATGCCGAGCATGCCCACGAACTGCGGATCGGTGGCCGGATAGCCGCCGAGTCCCATCAACGTATTGGTAACCGGGAAATTCAGCCGGCGCGCAAGTTCCGTCAGTTGGGGCGCTGCGTCCGAGAGGATTACGCCGCCGCCGGTATAGATGATCGGACGCTTCGCCTCCTGGAGGATCTGCACCGCTTTCTTGATCTGGCCGAGATGCCCCTTCACAACCGGGTTGTACGAACGCATCTGGATGGACTTGGGGTATTCGAATTCGCACACCTGAGCGGTGATATCCTTCGGGATATCGACCACAACCGGACCAGGACGGCCCGTGGCGGCGATGTGGAAGGCCTTCTTGAGCGTAAGCGCCAGGTCCCTGACGTCCTTGACCAGGAAATTGTGCTTGACGCAGGGACGGGTAATGCCGACCGCGTCACATTCCTGGAAGGCATCCTGGCCGATGTAGGCCGTCGGCACTTGGCCGGTGATGACCACCACAGGAATCGAGTCCATGTAGGCGGTGGCGATGCCCGTAACCGTATTGGTGACCCCGGGACCCGAAGTCACGAGAGCGACACCGACCCTTTGCGACGAGCGCGAGTAAGCGTCTGCGGCATGGATGGCGGCCTGCTCGTGGCGGACCAAGATGTGCCTGACCTGATCCTGCTTGAAGAGTGCATCGTATATGTGCAGAACGGATCCGCCGGGGTATCCGAATACACAGTCGACCTTTTCTTCCTGCAGGCACCTGACTACAATTTCCGCACCACTGATCATCATTCTTGAGCCCAATTAAGCTGTTGCCTGAAAAACGTGTAACCTTAAAGCAGTGACCCTGTTCGGTCAAGGCGTTACAGAATAACCACTGCCTTTCCAAGGCCTTTCAACCGGAAGAGACAACCCTGGCCTCACCCAACGAACTGGCTTTTTTTCTTGAATCCGTTGAACGGCGCGCGTTCAAGCAGGCAATGTTTGCCGTGCGCGAACAGGAAAATGCCCTCGATATTGTCCAGGACAGCATGCTCAAACTCGCCGAAAAATATGGCGACCGTCCGGCCGATGAGTTCCCGATGCTCTTCCAGCGCATCCTGCAGAACACGATTCGCGACTTCTATCGGCGCAGCAAGGTTCGCTCGATGTGGACGACAGTCCTGTCAGCATTCTCGCCTGACGACGACGATGACCACGACCCGCTGGAGACCCTGGCCGCGGATGAGGGTCCGCATGGTCCGCACACGCCGGAAAGTCAGCTTCTCCAGGCCCAGACCTTGACCGCAATCGAAGACGAGATAAAAAAATTGCCGGCGCGTCAACGGGAAGCCTTTCTCATGCGTTACTGGGAAGACATGGACGTCGCTGAGACCGCAGCGGCGATGGGCTGCTCAGAAGGCAGCGTCAAGACCCATTGTTCGCGCGCTACCAACGCGCTGGCAACCGCCCTGTCGGCAAGAGGTATCAAGCTATGAACGAAGAACGTTATGCATCGCGGGTTCGGCAGGCGCTGAACCATGGACTGAAAGACATCCCCACGGCCTCGGCGCGGCGACTGGAGGCGGCACGCCATCTGGCGCTGTCGCGTCAGAAGCAGGAGGTTCCCCAGTTGGCACTGGCCGGTGATCACAGTCGCCGCCATTTCCATTTCGTGTCGGAGAATCGCCACCTGCGGCAAATACTGGCCGTCCTGGCGCTGTTGCTCGGCATGTGGATTTCTTTCTACCTGGACAGCGTGAAGTACATCTCGGATATTGAAGAGTTGGACAGTGCGCTGCTTTCCGATGACCTCCCCCCCGAGGCCTTTCTGGATAACGACTTCTTCAAATGGTTAAAAGACGACACGTCGGCGGAATAATCCTCAGCCTGGCCCTGGCAGCCCCGCTCGCAGCCCAGCCACCGACAACGGCGGTCATTGGCACCCCCCCGCAACCCGGCTGGAGCCTGCTCAGCGCGCAACAGAAAGCCATCCTGACGCCCCTCGCGGCGGAATGGGACAAACTGGACCATGTCCGCCGCAAGAAGTGGCTGGGCATTGCCGAGCGTTATCCCGCCATGAAGCCGGAAGAACAGCGGCGCGTGCAGGATCGCATGCACGAGTGGGCAAATCTGACCCCAGAACAGCGCGCCAAGGTCAGGGACAGCTACAAGGAGTTCAGCCAGCTCCCGTCGGAGCAGAAGCAGACGGTCAAGCAGAAGTGGGAAGCCTATTCGAGTCTGCCTCCCGAGGAGCAGCAGCGCTTGCGCCAGGAAGGCAAGTCGTCCAGGCTTCTGGCGCCGCAGCCGGTCGCCGAGCCAGCACCGGCTCCCCAGGAGCAGGGTGCTGGGGAGTCCGGAAACACGGCAACTGCCCAGCAACCGGCCGAGCCCGTGAAGAATTGATGACCAATGCTGTGCCCGGCATCGGGCGCCGGCTCGCGAGCATGCTGTACGAGAGTCTGGTCGTATTTGCCGTGCTGCTGATCGGTTTCCTGTTGCCGCAGATCCTGCTCTCAGGATTTGGACTTGTCGTGGCTGGCAAGTTGCTGTGGCTGCACGTGCTGCTGCTGCTGATGGTCTATTTCGTATGGTTCTGGCTCAACGGCGGGCAGACGCTGCCCATGAAGACCTGGAAACTGCGTCTTGCCGGTGCTGATGGGCGACAGCCGAGACCGCTGCAAGCCCTGTTGCGCTATCTGGCTGCTTGGCCCAGCATCCTGCTGTGCGGCTTCGGGCTGTTCTGGGCGTTGTTCGACAAGGACCGGCAATTCCTGCATGACCGCATCGCCGGCACTTGCATCGTCTTCGCCGAAGGGCGATGAGTGCGCCGCCTCAGCGGCGCTCGACCCACCACAGCATCACGATGGCTGCCAGCAGGAACACGGCCGAGGGCGCTGCAGCGCTGGCAAAAGGCGGCCACGAGTTGATCGCGCCGAGATTTGAAAAAAGGCCGTTCAGCATATAGAAAAGGATGCCGAACATGACTCCGACGAAAAGCTTCAGGCTAACTCCGCCGACCCGGCTGTGGGAGTAACCAAAGGGCAACGCCAAGGCCACCATGACGAAGGCTGTCAAAGGATACACCAGCTTCTTCCAGATCGCGATCTCGTAGCGGTCGGTCTTCTGCCGATTCTCCGACAGATGCTGCAGGTAACCCGAAAGCCCGATGAGTGACATCCGGTCCGGTGACACCATCAATGTCGACAACAACTCCGGGGTGACCGCCGACCTCCACTCATCAGTCTCCATCCGCTCGACGCGTGCCGTATCGCCTTCAAGTATCGTCCGCACGACACCGTGCAAGAGCCAGTGTTCCGGCGGACTGAAAGTCGCCTCGCGGGCTTCGGTGACCGAATCGAGCGCGTTCGCCGCATCGAACTTGTAAATGCGAACGCCGTGCAGGCGCGCATCGGGAGTTGCAAAGCGGACGTTGATGAAACTCCGTCCGTCCTTCAGCCAGAGGCCGGTCACGAAGCCATGCTGGGCGATAACCCTGCTCAACGCCCGCGCCCGCAGTTCCTGGGCGAGTCGCTCGGACACCGGCGCCAGCACTTCGCCGACCAGCATGGTGAGCAAAGCCAGCAGTCCGGCAACCCGGAACAGCGTGAGCAGCAAATCGCGCGTCGCCAACCCGGAAGCGCGCAGCACCGTGATTTCGGAATGCCGCGCCAGCGTGGAGAGCGCATAGAGAGTTCCGATCAGCGCCGCGATGGGAATCAGTTCGTAAACCAGCCCCGGGAGGCCCAAGGCGACGAAACCGACCGCATGACTGAATTGATAGCCGGACTTTCCGACGTTGGGCAACTCGTTGACCAGGTTGAAGAAACTGAAGAGCGCGAGGAATGCCGCGAGCACCAGAAAGATGGCTGCGAATGTCTCGCGCATCAGGTAACGCTGGTAGAGACGCAGACGGAACATCAGGCGCGCCTCCTCTGCCACGGCATCAGCACCACGATCCGCCTGTAGAACAGCAGCAGCAACGGCAGTGTCATCAGGGCATGAGCGGCCCAGACGCCGATCGAGAACGACAGCTTGCCCTGCGCGACCCAAGCCTGGCTCAGCGACATGAGGTTGTTGTAGATGGCATAGATCAGAATGGCGATAAGCATGTTGGCGGAACGGCCGGCGCGCGGATTCACATAGGAAAGGGGAATCGCCATCAGCGCAAGGATGACCGCGGATACCGGCATGCCGATCCGCCACAGCAACTCCCCACGCGCCTGTTTGCTGGTCTCGCGCACCAGTTCGGTGAGTGGCAGGCGGCTCGGAGAACGTTCCCCCGGCTTGACCTCGCCATCCTCGGTGCGGACCTTGTAGCGCTCGAAATCCATGACCTTGAACTGCGGCGTTCCCGGCTCGACCTCGTAACGTCGGCCATGTTCCAGAACCACGAAGCGGTCGCCGTTGGGCTCGATTTCCTGATAACCGGTATCGGACATCACCACGCCCAGTTTGCCCTCCTGCATTGAGGCGACAAAGACATTGCCGACCCGGCTTGCATCGTCGGCCAGCGACTCGACGAAGATCACGCGTTGCCCGCTCTTGGCTTCGCGGAACAGGCCCGGCGTCACCTGCGAGACATCGCTGCGCGCCGAGAGCCGCTGCTTGTATTCGTCCGCATTCTGTTGGGCCCAGGGAGACAGGAAGCCGGATAGAACTGCAATGGCCAGCACGATCGGCCAGGCGAACCTTAGCACCGGGCGTATCCATGCCGTCAACGGCTGGCCGCAGGAAAACCAGACCACCATCTCCGAATCACGGTAAGCGCGCGAAAGCGTGAGCAGAATCGCGACGAACAGTGTCAGGGAGAGCAGTACGGGCATGAAATTCAGGGTCGCAAATCCGAGCAGCGAGACCACCGCTTCGGGCGCGATCTTTCCGCCAGCAGCTTCCTTCAACAAGCGGATGAGTTGCGTTGAGAGGAGGATCGCCAGCAGGGCGACACCGATGCCGGATGCTGCCTGGGCCAACTCGCGCCGGGCGGCGCGCTCGAATATCATGCTTTGACGAAACCAAAAAAATGCGAGGATAATCCCGCGGATATTGAGATATCCATCAACTGGAGCAGCGAGTGGAATTTAGCATAAAAAGCGGCAGCCCGGAGAAACAGAGAAGCGCTTGCGTCGTGGTCGGGGTTTTCGAGTCAAGAAAGCTTACCCTGCCCGCCGAATTGCTGGACAAGGCTGCCGGCGGCTACATTTCCGACGTCGTCCGGCGTGGCGACATGGAAGGCAAGGCCGCCACCACCCTGCTGCTGCACAACGTGCCCGGCACACTCTGTGACCGTGTCCTGCTGGTTGGCCTGGGAAAGGAAAGGGAATTTCACGAGAAGGAATTCCTCGGCGCCATCCGCGTCGCCGTCAAGAAGGTTGACGAGACAGGGGCTTTCGACGCGTCCTTCTTCCTGACCGAATTGCCCGTCAGGAAACGGAGCGTCGCCTGGCGCGTGCGCCAGACGGTAATGATCGCACTGGAGGCCACGTACCGTTTCGACAGGTTCAAGAGCAAGAAGGACGAGGTACGCCGCCCGTTGCGCAAGTTGACGCTGGCAGTGGAGCGGCGTAATGAGCATGGGCAGGCTGAACAAGGCCTGGCGCAAGGAATTGCTATCGCCGCCGGGATAGCCGTGGCGAAAGATCTCGGCAACCTGCCGCCGAACATCTGTCACCCGGCGCATGTGGCCGAGCAGGCCCAGGCGATGGCACGGGAATTCAACCTGGAATGCGATGTTCTCGAGCGCGCCGACATGGAAAAGCTCGGCATGCACTCCCTGCTCGCGGTAGCCGCCGGTTCGCACCAGCCGCCCAAGCTGATCGTGCTCAGCTACCGGGGCGCCACGGCTGGAGCGAAGCCTGTCGTCCTGATCGGCAAGGGCGTTACTTTCGATACCGGCGGCATTTCGTTGAAGCCGGCAGCCAAGATGGATGAAATGAAGTACGACATGTGCGGCGCCGCCGGCGTACTGGGCACCCTGCAGGCGGTCGCGCGGCTGAAGTTGCCGATCAACCTGACGGTGATTGTGCCAGCTACCGAAAACATGCCCGGCGGTGGCGCCACCCGCCCTGGCGACATCGTCACTTC
>Ga0316627_100000383_pt1 | contig 11825 bp, 12 predicted proteins | sample OWC_Aug_M2_C1_D1_FD_207653 | JGI IMG/M metagenome (GOLD analysis project Ga0316627, IMG submission 207653) | Wetland soil microbial communities from Old Woman Creek delta, Ohio, United States - OWC_Aug_M2_C1_D1_C | ecosystem: Environmental > Terrestrial > Soil > Wetlands | place: USA: Ohio...
CAGCACTTCGGCTGCCGCTTCGGCGTCGTGATCAGCGCCTCGCACAATCTCTACGAAGACAACGGGATCAAGTTCTTCGATTCGGCTGGCAGCAAGCTGTCCGACGAGGTCGAGGAGCAGATCGAGCAACTGCTCGACGAGCCGGCCCTGACGCGCGAATCGATCTCGCTCGGCCGCGCCACGCGTGTCGACAAGTCGCGGGGCATCTACCAGGATTTCTGTGCTTCGACGATGCCTGAGGGCATCGACCTGGCCGGACTCAAGGTCGTCATCGACTGCGCGCACGGTGCGGCGTACAAGGTCGCGCCGCGGGTGCTGACCGACCTCGGCGCCGAAATCATTCCGATCGGCTGCTCGCCCAATGGTCGCAACATCAACCTGCGCTGCGGCTCGACGGCTCCCGAGTTGCTGCAGCTCACGGTATCCGGCGTCGGTGCCGACGTGGGTATCGCGCTCGATGGCGATGGCGACCGGCTCGTCATGGTCGATCACCTCGGCCGACTCGTGGACGGCGATCGCCTGCTGTACGTGATCGCCCGGGACCGTCATCGGCAGGGCGAGCTCAAGGGGCCGGTGGTGGGCACCGTGATGAGCAACCTCGGCCTCGAGCAGTCCTTGCAGGCCGATGGCATCCCTTTCCTGCGCGCAGCCGTCGGTGACCGCTACGTCCTCGCGATGCTGCGTGAGCACGGGGGCGTGCTCGGAGGCGAGACGTCCGGGCACCTGCTCTGCCTCGATCGCACGACGACCGGCGACGGTCTCGTGAGCGCGCTGCAGGTGCTTGCTGTCATGAAGAGGACGGGGCGACCGCTCGCGGAACTCACGGCCGGCATGCCCCAGTTCCCCCAGGTCATGGTCAATGTCCGGGTACGCGAGCGGATCGATCCGCGCCAGTCGCCGGCGATCCAGGCCGCCGTCAGCCGGGTCGAGGCGGCCTTGGGCCGCACGGGTCGGGTCGTGCTGAGGGCCTCGGGGACCGAACCGCTGATCCGCGTCATGGTCGAAGGCGAGGACGAAGCGGCCGTAACCCGCCACGCGCACGAGCTGGCGGAGACGGTCCGCCAGTCCGTCTGACGCGCGGCGGCCGAATTGCAATCCCGCCGACCCGCCGCTAAGATCGCGCGCCTTTCGCGGACCGCCCCCATGGCTGGAGACGGCCGGTTGGACGGTGGAGAGCCGAATGCGTAAGCCCCTCGTCGCTGGAAACTGGAAGATGCACGGCTCCCGGGCCGAGAACGCGCGGCTGGTGCGTTCGCTGCTCGACCTGCTGCGTCCGGATGGCCGGTCGGAAGTCCTGCTGTGCCCACCTTTCGTGTACTTGTGGGAAATCGAGCGCCTGTTGAAGGACAGCGAAGTGGCACTGGGCGCCCAGTCGCTGTGCGCCGAGGCACAAGGCGCGTTCACCGGCGAGGTGTCGGGGACGATGTTGCGCGACGTCGGTTGCCGCTACGTGCTGGTCGGCCATTCCGAGCGCCGCCAGCTCTTCGGCGAGCATGACGCGCTGGTGGCGCGCAAGTTCATGGCGGCGCAGGCGCACGGGCTGACCCCGGTGCTTTGCGTCGGGGAGACGCTCGAGGAGCGCGAAGCCGGGCGGACCGGCGACGTCGTCTCCCGGCAGCTCGAGGCCGTGCTGGCCGTGAGCGGCATCGCGGCATTCGACAGGGCGGTCGTGGCTTATGAACCCGTCTGGGCCATCGGCACGGGCCGCAACGCGACGCCCGAGCAGGCGCAGGACGTGCACGCGTCGATCCGCGGCCAGTTGTCGGCGCTGGATGCTATAATCGGCGGATCTGTGAGGATCCTGTACGGCGGCAGCGTCAAGGCGTCGAACGCACGGGAACTCTTCGCGATGGCAGACATCGACGGCGGCCTCGTCGGCGGCGCTTCGCTCAAGGCGGAAGAGTTCGCGCAGATCTGCGCGGCTGCGGATTGACAACGGAGACATCGGGCACATGAGCTGGGTACAAACGCTGGCGGTCGTCTTTCACGTGCTGCTGGCGGCATCGATCATCGGGCTGGTGCTGTTGCAGCGCGGCCGCGGTGCGGACGCCGGCGCCGGCTTTGGCGCGGGCGCTTCGGGCACGGTTTTCGGCGCGCGCGGGTCCGGATCGTTCATGTCGCGCACGACGGCCATCCTGGCCACGCTGTTCTTCATCACGAGCCTCGGGCTGTCCTACCTGCTCAGTCGCGGTACGGAGCCCACGAGCGTCGTCGATCGCGTCCAGACCGAGCAGACGGTTCCGGCGCCCACCGCTCCGACTCCGGGCTTGCTGCCGAGCATTCCCGAGCCTGCGCCGACGACTGCGCCGCCCGCCGTGACGCCGGAACCGGCGCCTGCGCCCGCGGGCCAATGAGGGCTTGCGACTGACACGAATTGCGGATGTGGTGGAATTGGTAGACACGCTAGCTTGAGGGGTTAGTGCCGCAAGGCGTGAGAGTTCGAGTCTCTCCATCCGCACCAGCTCGTAGACAGGCGAACCCTTTGGGTTCGCCTTTTTCATTTCGCCACCTTACTGCGCCGCAGCACTCCCTGTTAGAATCTTTGGCCCGTCGGGGCTGCCGAACCGGAGCTGCATCGCGCGATGCTCGCAGAGTACCTGCCGATCCTGATTTTTCTCGCGGTGGCCGGCGCGATCGGCACGCTGCTGCTCGTGCTCGGCTTCGTTTTCGGGCCGCGCCGTCCGGATCCCGAAAAGCTCTCCGCCTACGAGTGCGGCTTCGAGGCTTTCGAGGATTCGCGCATGAAGTTCGATGTGCGCTATTACCTCGTCGCGATCCTGTTTATCGTCTTCGACCTCGAAATCGCGTTTCTCTTCCCGTGGGCGGTCGCGCTCGACTCGGTCGGCATCGTCGCGCTCGCCGCGATGGGCGTCTTCCTGCTCGTGCTCGTGGTCGGCTTCATCTACGAGTGGAAGAAAGGGGCTCTCGAATGGGACTAGAAGCCTCCGAGCTGCCCGAGCGCGGCTTCGTCACGACGACGGTTGACGCGGTCATGAACTGGGCCCGCACCGGCTCGATGTGGCCGATGACTTTCGGGCTTGCCTGCTGCGCGGTCGAAATGATGCACGCGGGCGCCGCGCGCTACGACCTCGACCGCTTCGGCATCGTCTTTCGGCCGAGCCCGCGCCAGTCCGACGTGATGATCGTGGCGGGCACGCTCGTCAACAAGATGGCGCCGGCGCTGCGCAAGGTCTACGACCAGATGCCCGAGCCGCGCTGGGTGATCTCGATGGGCTCCTGCGCGAATGGCGGCGGCTACTACCACTATTCGTACGCGGTCGTGCGCGGCTGCGACCGTATCGTCCCGGTGGACGTCTACGTGCCCGGCTGTCCACCGACGGCCGAAGCGTTGCTCTACGGGATCCTGCAGCTGCAGAAGAAGATCCACCGCACCCAGACGATTGCCCGCTGAGCGAACCATGAGCGACGCGCTGGAAAACCTGGCCGGGACATTGCTGGCACGCTTCGGGAGCGCCCTCGAGCGGGTGCCGTCGCGCTGCGGCGAACTCACTTTCGAGGTGCCGGCGTCGCAGCTGGTCGCCGTCTGCCGCGCGCTGCGCGACGAGCCCGACTTTAGCTTTGAGCAACTGGTGGATCTCACCGGCGTCGATTACCTCGACTACGGGCGCGTCGAGTGGAAGACCGAGTCCGCGTCCAACAGCGGCTTCAGCCGTGGTCGATCGGCCTACGTCTCCCGCTACGCCGACGCCGCCGGCGGCGAGGGAACCGAACGCCGCTTCGCCGTCGTCTACCACCTGCTGTCGGTCGCCCGCAATCGCCGCCTCCGGCTGCGTTGCTGGTGCGAGGACGGCGAGCCACCGATGCTCGACTCGGTCGAGGGCGTCTGGAAGGCGGCCGACTGGTACGAGCGCGAAGCGTTCGACCTGTTCGGCATCCTGTTCCGCGGCCACCCCGACCTGCGCCGGCTGCTGACGGACTACGGCTTCGTCGGGCACCCGTTCCGCAAGGATTTCCCGCTGATCGGCAACGTCGAGGTCCGTTACGACCCGGCGAAGGGCCGCGTCGTCTACGAGCCGGTCAGCATCGAGCCGCGCACGCTGGTGCCGCGCGTGATCCGCGACGACAACCGATACGACGCGGCCTTGAAGGATCCCCCGCACCATGGCTGAGATCCGCAGCTACACGATGAACTTCGGGCCGCAGCATCCCGCGGCGCACGGCGTATTGCGCCTGGTCCTCGAGATGGACGGCGAGGTCGTGCAGAAGGCTGATCCGCACGTCGGCCTGCTGCACCGCGCCACCGAGAAGCTCGCCGAGTCGAAGCCGTTCAACCAGTCGATCGGCTACATGGACCGCCTCGACTACGTCTCGATGATGTGCAACGAGCACGCCTACGTGATGGCGATCGAGAAGCTGCTCGGCATCGAGGTGCCGCTGCGCGCGCAGTACATCCGCGTCATGTTCGACGAGATCACGCGCATCCTGAACCACCTGATGTGGCTCGGCGCGCACGGCCTCGACATCGGCGCGATGACGATGTTCCTTTACTGCTTCCGCGAGCGCGAAGACCTGATGGACTGCTACGAGGCGGCTTCGGGCACGCGCATGCACGCGACCTATTACCGGCCGGGCGGCGTGTACCGCGACCTGCCCGACTCGATGCCGAAGTACCAGGCCTCGCGCTGGAAGTCGCAGAAGGACGTCGATCGCCTGAACGAGAAGCGCTCGGGCTCGATGCTCGACTTCATCGACGACTTCACGAGCCGCTTCCCGGCCTGCGTGGACGAGTACGAGATGCTGCTTACGGACAACCGCATCTGGAAGCAGCGCACCGTCAACATCGGCGTCGTGACGCCGGAGCGCGCGCTCAACCTGGGCTTCACCGGCCCGATGCTGCGCGGATCCGGCATTGCGTGGGACCTGCGCAAGAAGCAGCCCTACGAGGTCTACGGCCTGATGGACTTCGACATCCCGGTGGGTGTCAACGGCGACTGCTACGACCGCTACCTGGTGCGCGTCGAGGAGATGCGCCAGTCGAATCGCATCATCAAGCAGTGCGTCGACTGGCTGCGCGGGAATCCGGGCCCTGTGATGGCGGACGACCACAAGATCGTCGCGCCGACCCGCGAGCAGATGAAGGGCGACATGGAGTCGCTGATACATCACTTCAAGCTGTTCACCGAGGGCTACAGCGTGCCCGAGGGCGAGGCGTACGCGGCCGTCGAAGCGCCCAAGGGCGAGTTCGGCATCTACCTGGTTTCGGACGGCGCCAACAAGCCGTATCGCCTGAAGTGCCGCGCGCCGGGCTTTCCGCACCTCGCGGCGCTCGACGAAATGGTGCAGGGCCACATGCTGGCCGACGTGGTCGCCGTGATCGGCACCGCGGACATCGTGTTCGGGGAGATCGACCGGTGAGCGAGACCACCCACGCGCCCGAGGGCGGGTTGCTGTCGCAGCACGTTCGCGAGGAAATCGACCATTGGGTCGGGAAGTTCCCGCCGGACCGCAAGCGCTCGGCGGTGATCGCCGCGCTGCACGCCGTGCAGCACGAGAACGGCTTCCTGACGCAGGAGTCCATGGACGCCGTCGCCGCGTACCTCGGCCTGCCGTCGATCCAGGTCTACGAGGTCGCGAGCTTCTACTCGATGTTCGAGACGAAGCCCGTCGGCCGCCACCACATCTCGGTCTGCACCAACATCTCCTGCATGCTGTGCGGCGGCGAGCAGCTGCTCGCGCACGTCGAGCGACGTCTCGGCGTCAAGGTGGGCGAGAGCACGCCGGATGGCCGCTTTTTCCTGAAGGCGGAAGAGGAGTGCCTCGCGGCCTGCAACGGCGCGCCGATGATGATGGTCGACCACGTGTACTACGAAAACCTGACGCCCGAAAAGGTCGACAGGATCCTGGACGAGCACAAGTAGGGCCCCGCCGTGAGCGACTGGACCGATCGGATGAACCTCGTCTGCTTCGAACCGCTCAAGTACGAGCGCCCATGGGAGCTGGAGACGTACCGGAAGATCGGCGGTTACGAGGCCTGGCGGAAGATCCTGGCCGAGCAGACGCCGCGCGAGCAGGTCATCGAGATGGTCAAGGCCTCGGGGCTGCGCGGCCGCGGCGGCGCCGGCTTCCCGACCGGGCTCAAGTGGTCGTTCATGCCGCGCAGCGCACCGGTGCAGAAATACGTCGTCTGCAACTCCGACGAGAGCGAGCCGGGCACCTGCCACGACCGCGACATCCTGCGCTACAACCCGCACGCGCTGATCGAAGGCATGGCGATCGGCGGCTACGCGATGGGCGCCACCGTCGGCTACAACTACATCCGCGGCGAGTTCATGGCCGAGCCCGTGCCGCGCTTCGAAGCGGCGTTGCAGGAGGCCTATGCGGCGGGGTTGCTCGGCAGGAACCTGCAGGGCTCCGGCGTCGATTTCGACCTCTACACTTTTGTCGGTGCCGGCGCCTACATCTGCGGCGAAGAAACCGCGCTGCTCGAGTCGCTCGAGGGCAAGCAGGGCAAGCCGCGCTTCAAGCCGCCGTTTCCCGCGAATTTCGGCCTGTACGGCAAGCCCACGACGATCAACAACGCGCAGAGCTTCGCGTCGGTGCCGACGATCCTGCGCAAGGGCCCCGAGTGGTTCGCGGGCCTCGGCCCCGCGAATTCCGGTGGCACGGTCATCTTCTCGGTCTCGGGTCACGTCGAGAAACCCGGCAACTTCGAAGTACCGCTCGGCATCCCGTTCAAGGACCTGCTCGAGATCGCGGGCGGCGTCCGCGGCGGCCGCAGGTTGAAGGCCGTGATTCCCGGCGGCTCGTCGGTGCCGGTCGTGCCGGGCGACGTGATGCTCGCCGCGAACATGGACTATGACTCCCTCAAGAAGGCCGGCTCGGCCATCGGCTCGGCCGCGGTGATCGTGATGGACGACACGACCGACATGGTGCGCGTGCTCGAGCGCCTGTCGCGCTTCTACTACATGGAATCCTGCGGGCAGTGCACACCGTGCCGCGAGGGCACCGGCTGGCTGAACCGCACGCTGAAGCGGATCCTCGCGGGCCAGGGCCGCATGGAAGACGTGGGACTGCTGGTCAGCGTCGCGAACAACATCGAGGGCCACACGATCTGCGCGCTCGGCGACGCGGCGGCGTGGCCCGTGCAGAGTTTCATCAAGCATTTCCGGCACGAGTTCGAGCACTACGTCGAGCACGGCCACAGCATCGTCGAGGCGCGCGGCCGCGCAGCGTGACGGCATGAGCGAAGACCTGGTCAACATCGAAGTCGACGGCGTCGCTGTCCAGGCGCGGAAGGGCGCCATGATCATCCAGGCGACGGACGCGCAGGGCGTCTACGTGCCGCGCTTCTGCTATCACGAGAAGCTGTCGATCGCGGCCAACTGCCGGATGTGCCTCGTCGAGGTCGAGAAGGCCCCGAAGCCGCTGCCCGCTTGCGCCACGCCGGTCGCGGAGGGCATGAAGATCTACACGAAGTCGCCCCGGGCCATCGCGGCCCAGAAGGCGACGATGGAATTCCTGCTGATCAACCACCCGCTCGACTGCCCGATCTGCGACCAGGGCGGCGAGTGCGAGCTGCAGGACCTCGCGATGGGCTTCGGTCGCGACATCGCGCGCTACGCCGAGCGCAAGCGCGTCGTGAAGGACCAGAACCTCGGCCCGCTGGTCTCGACCGACATGACGCGCTGCATCCACTGCACGCGCTGCGTGCGGTTTGGCCAGGAGATCGCGGGCATCCCGGAACTCGGCACGGTCGGCCGCGGCGACCGCATGCAGATCTCGACCTACATCGAGAAGAGCGTCGACCACGAGCTCTCCGGCAACATCATCGACCTGTGCCCGGTCGGCGCGCTGAACAACAAGGCCTACCGTTACCGCGCGCGTGCCTGGGAAATGACGCAGCACCCGCTCGTCTCGCCGCACGACTGCGCCGGTACGAACCTCTTCGGCCACGTGCTGCGCGGCCGGTTGATGCGGGTGGTGCCGCGTGCCAACGAGGCCATCAACGAGACCTGGATCGCGGATCGAGATCGCTACAGCTGCGAAGGCCTCTATGCCGACGATCGCGCGGGCAAGCCCATGGTCAAGGAAGGCGGCACCTGGCGCGAAGTCGACTGGGAGACCGCGCTCGAGGCTGCGGCGGCTGGCCTGCAGAAGGTCGTTCGCGAGCACGACGCGAGCCAGGTCGGCGTGCTCGTGTCCCCTGCAGCGTCGCTCGAGGAAGGCTATCTCGCGGCGCGCGTTGCCCGCGGGCTTGGTTCGGAGAACGTGGACCACCGGCTGCGTCGCGTCGATTTCCGCGACCAGGCGGGGGATCCGCTCGCGCCGACGCTCGGTTGCAGCATTGCGGAACTCGAGCAGGCTTCGGCGCTGTTGCTGGTGGGGTCCAACCTGCGCCAGGACGTGCCGATCATCGCGCACCGGGTTCGCAAGGGGGCGCTGCGTCGCGGCACGCGGGTCGCGTTCGTCAATCCGCAACCGGTCGACGTTTTGTTCCCGGTCGAAGCGCAGCTGACCAGCAACGGCTACGGGATGGCCCAACACCTTGCGGCCATCCTGGCCGCGGCCGTGCGCACGTCCGGAAACCCTTTGCCGGCCACGGTGAGCCCGGCCCTCCAAGGCATCGTGCCGACCGCAGAGCACGAGCGTGTCGCGAGGATGCTCGGCGAAGGCGACCTGCGCCTGATCCTGCTCGGGGCACTTGCGGAGCGGCACGTCGCGTATTCCGAGATCCGGGCCGTGGCAGCCGCGCTCGCCACGGTGACCGGCGCGCGGCTCGGATTCCTGCCCGAGGGTGCCAATGCCGTTGGCGCGTCGCTGGCCGGCGTGACGCCCCACCGCGGCGTGGGCGGCCGTGCGGTGGCGAAGCCGGGCCTGGCGGCCGCTGAAATGATCGGCGCGCGCCTGCGCGCCTACGTGCTGGTGGGTGGCATCGAGACCGAGGACCTGCCGCCGTCGTTCGGCGTCGAGAACGCGCTGCGGGGCGCGGATTGCGTCGTGGCGCTGACGGCGTTCGCCGGAACCGATCACCTGGCGCACGCAACCGTGATCCTGCCGGTCGCTGCGTTTGCGGAGACGTCGGGTACCTGGGTCAACGTGGAAGGTCTCTGGCAGAGCGTTCCCGGCGCCGCGCGCCCGGCGGGTGAGGCGCGGCCCGCGTGGAAGGTGCTGCGAGTGCTCGGCAACCTGCTCGGCCTGCACGGCTTCGAGTACCTGAGCTCCGAGGAGGTTCGCGACGAGCTGCGCAAGGAACTCGGCGGATATGCGCCGAGCCCGGTCGCCGCCAGTTTCGTGCCGGGGCGGCTCGCGGCGCTGGATGCCACGCGCGACGTCGGCATCTATGCCGTCGATGCGGTGGTGCGCCGCTCGCGGCCGTTGCAGGAGACCGCAGCGGGCCGGTCCGCGCGGGGTGGTGACGCATGATGGACTTCGTCGTCGGCACCTGGGCGGCGTGGCCAGAATGGCTGCGACACGCGCTGACGGGACTCGGGCAGATCCTGGCCGTCACGATCGTCGTGATCCTGTGCGTGGCCTACCTGACGCTCGCCGAGCGCAAGGTGATCGGCTACATGCAGGTCCGCATCGGCCCGAACCGGGTCGGCCCGAAGGGCCTGCTGCAGCCGTTCGCGGACGTGATCAAGCTGCTGATCAAGGAAGTGGTCGTCCCGTCGCGCTCGAACCGGTTCCTGTTCGTGGTGGCACCGCTGCTGGCGCTGACGCCCGCCTTCGCAGCGTGGGCCGTGATCTCGTTGTGGCCGGGCTTCGCGATCGCCGACGTCGATGCCGGCGTGCTCTACGTGCTCGCGCTCGCGGGCTTCGGAGCCTACGGCATCATCCTCGCCGGCTGGGCCTCGAACTCGAAGTACGCGTTCCTCGGCGCGATGCGCTCCGCCGCGCAGATCGTCGCCTACGAGATCGCGATGGGCTTTGCGCTGGTGGGTGTCGTGATGGCCGCCGGCACGCTGAACCTCGGCCGGATCGTCGAGGCGCAGTCGGGTGGCTTCCTGTCCTGGTACTGGTTCTGGCTGTTCCCGCTGTTCGTCGTCTACTTCATCTCCGGCGTTGCCGAGACGAACCGCGCGCCGTTCGACGTCGCCGAGGGCGAGTCGGAGATCGTGGCCGGCTTCCACGTCGAGTACTCGGGCATCGCGTTCGCGCTGTTCTTCCTGACCGAATACGCGAACATGATCCTGATCGCGGCGCTGACGGCGACGTTTTTCTTCGGCGGCTGGCTGTCGCCGTTCGAAGGCTATCCGCTCGTGGCCGGCACGTTCCTCGCAGCACCCGGGCTGCACTGGCTGGTGCTGAAGATCGCTTTCTTCCTGTTCTGCTTCCTGTGGTTCCGCGCCACGTTCCCGCGCTATCGGTACGACCAGATCATGCGGCTGGGCTGGAAGGTCTTCATCCCGGTCACGCTGGTCTGGCTGTGCGTCGAGGCGGTGCTGTGGATCTACAAGATCGGGCCCTGGGCGGCTTGAGGTCACGATGCGCAGTCTCCTGAAAACCTTCTTTCTTACCGAACTGCTGGTCGGACTCTCGGTCACGCTGCGCAACCTGTTTGCGCGGAAGATCACGATCCAGTACCCGGAGGAGAAGACGCCGCAATCGCCGCGCTTCCGCGGGCTGCACGCACTGCGCCGCTACCCGAACGGGCAGGAGCGCTGCATCGCCTGCAAGCTCTGCGAGGCCGTCTGTCCGGCGCTCGCGATCACGATCGAGTCGGACGTCAGCGAGGACGGCACGCGGCGCACGACGCGCTACGACATCGATCTCTTCAAGTGCATCTACTGCGGGTTCTGCGAGGAAGCCTGCCCGGTCGACGCGATCGTCGAGACGCGCCTGCACGAGTACCACATGGAGCATCGCGGCGAGAACATCATGACCAAGGACAAGCTGCTCGCGGTCGGCGAGCGCTTCGAGGCCATGATCGCCGCGGACAAGGCCGCGGACGCCCGCTACCGCTGACCGAGCGCCACACAGCATGATCGTCCAGATTCTTTTTTACGTCTTCGCGGCCATCCTCGTGGTCGCCGCGCTCGGCGTCATCACGGCCCGCAACCCGGTGCACTGCGCGCTGTTCCTCGTGTTCGCGTTCCTCAACAGCGCGGTCATCTGGCTGCTGCTCGAGGCGGAGTTCCTCGCGATCACGCTGATCGTGGTCTACGTCGGCGCGGTCATGGTGCTGTGGCTGTTCGTCGTCATGATGATGGACGTCGACGTCGAGAAGCTGCGGCAGGGCTTCACCCGCTATGCGCCGCTCGGCGGGCTGATCGCGCTGGTCGTGGTTGCGCAGATCGGCATCGTGGTCTGGGTGCGCGGACTCGGCCTCGAAGAGGTGCCGCTGCCCGCGCCGAAGCCCGCGGGCCACTCGAACACGGCCGAGCTGGGCCAGCTGCTCTATACGCAGTACCTGTACCCGTTCGAGGTGGCTGCGGTGATCCTGCTGGTGGCGATCGTCGCCGCGATCACGCTGACGATGCGCAAGCGACCCGGGCAGAAGCTGCAGGACGTCTCGAAGCAGGTCGCCGTGCGGGCCCGGGACCGCGTGCGGATCGTGAAGATGGACGCGGAGGGCAAGCAGTGATCCCGCTGTCGCACGTGCTGATGCTCTCCGGGATCCTGTTCAGCCTGAGCGTGGCGGGCATCTTCATCAACCGCAAGAACGTGCTGCTGCTGCTGATGTGCATCGAGCTGATGCTGCTCGCGGTCAACTTCAATTTCATCGCGTTCTCGCAGCACCTCGGCGACCTCGGCGGCCAGGTGTTCGTGTTCTTCATCCTGACGGTCGCTGCGGCGGAGTCGGCCATCGGTCTTGCGATCCTGGTCGTGCTGTTCCGCCAGCGCCGCAGCATCAACGTCGAGGA
>Ga0316627_100000384_pt1 | contig 11821 bp, 10 predicted proteins | sample OWC_Aug_M2_C1_D1_FD_207653 | JGI IMG/M metagenome (GOLD analysis project Ga0316627, IMG submission 207653) | Wetland soil microbial communities from Old Woman Creek delta, Ohio, United States - OWC_Aug_M2_C1_D1_C | ecosystem: Environmental > Terrestrial > Soil > Wetlands | place: USA: Ohio...
TGGAGAGCGCCAAGATCCTGGGCCTGAGCGAGCTGCGCAAGAGGGCGCTCGACGCCAAGCAGCCCTTCGACTACGACACCGAGGTCGAGGGCCTGCGCGCGCTGGACCGCTACACGCTGCAGATCCGCCTGGCCGAGCCCAGCCCGCGCTTCCTCTACAACCTGGCCGACGGCTCCTTCACCGGCGCGCTGGCGCGCGAGGTGGTCGAGGCGCATGGCGACAAGGTCGGCGAGCATCCGGTGGGCACCGGCCCGTACCGGCTGGCACAGTGGAAGCGCAGCTCGCGCATGCTGCTGCAGAAGAACCCGAACTACCGCGAGGTGCTGTACGACGAACAGCCGCCGGCCGACGACGCGCGGCTGCAGGCCATCGCCCAGCAGTTCAAGGGCCGGCGCCTGCCGATCATCGACCAGGTGCAGATCTCGGTGATCGAAGAAGCGCAGCCGCGCTGGCTGTCGTTCCTGAATGGCGAGCAGGACCTGCTGGAGGGCGTGCCGGGCGAATTCGCCGACATCGCGATCCCGAATAACCAGCTCGCGCCCAACCTGGCCAAGCGCGGCATCGGCATGCTGCGCGTGCCGCGCGCCGACGTGGCCGTCACCTACTTCGGCATGGAGCATCCGCTGGTCGGCGGCACCGCGCCCGACAAGGTGGCGCTGCGCCGAGCCATCGCGCTGGCGGTGGACGTGCCGCGCGAGATCGCGCTGGTGCGGCGAGGCCAGGCGGTGCCGGCGCAGTCGCCGGTGGCGCCCGGCGCCTGGGGCTACGACCCGGCCTTCAGGAGCGAGATGAGCGAGCACAACCTGGCACGTGCCAAGGCGCTGCTCGACCTGTACGGCTACGTCGACCGCGACGGCGACGGCTGGCGCGACCAGCCCGACGGCCGGCCGATGCAGCTGGAGTACGCCACCTCTCCCGACCAGACCTCGCGCCAGCTCAGCGAGCTGTGGAAGAAGAACATGGACGCGCTGGGCCTGCGCATCGAGTTCAAGGTCGCCAAGTGGCCCGAGCAGCTGAAGGCCAGCCGCGCCGGCAAGCTGATGATGTGGGGCGTGGGCTGGAGCGCCAGCCAGCCCGACGCCGATACGTTCCTGGCGCTGGGCTACGGCCCCAACAAGGGCCAGGCCAACCATGCGCGCTTCGACCTGAAGGCCTTCAACGAGCTGTACGAGCGCCAGCGCATGCTGCCCGACGGCCCCGAGCGCCAGGCGCTGATCGACCAGGCGAAGAAGATCATGATCGCCTACATGCCCTACAAGGTGCACGTGCACCGCATCACCACCGACCTGTGGCACCCCTGGGTGTTGGGCTTCGACCGCAACCTCTTCGTGCGCGATTTCTGGAAGTACCTGGACATCGACGCCGCGATGCAGGCGGGCGGGCACCGCTGATCGCCTGCCGCCGGCCCGCGCCGACGCTCAGCGCGCCGCTGCCGCCGCGACGGCGGGCACGGCAGGCGTGGCGGCCCGCTCCTGCGTTGCGCGCAGTTGCGCGATTCGCGCCCGCAGCGCGGCGGCGTTGATGACGCCGAAGTGGGCATGCACCGTGCGCCCGCGCGCGTCGATGAACAGCGTCGTCGGCAGGCCGCTCGACCCAACGGCCGGGCCGAGCGCCTGCGCCGGATCGAGCAGCACGCCGCGCAACGCCAGGCCTTCGCGCTGCACATAGGCCTGCACCGTGGCCGCGCGTTCGCCCTGGTTGACGAACAGGAAGGCGATATCGGTCTCGCGTTGCTGGGCCGCCGCCAGGGTCGGCATCTCGGCGCGGCAGGGCGCGCACCAGCTGGCCCACAGGTTGACCACCGCCGGCCGCCCGGCGACCGCCTCGGGCAGCGACACCTGGTGGCCTTCGGGCCAGGTCTGGAAGCGCAGGCCGGCGAGGGCCGGGGCACGGGCGTCGTCGATCTGGCGCCAGACGAAGTTCGCAGTGCCCCACAGCAGCAAACCCGCGGCGGCGGCGAGGGCCAGAGGGCGCCGCAGCGGCGCCATGCGCCCGCCGCGCCAGGCCAGCCAGCCGATGCCCGCGACCAGCCCGGTGGGCGCGTGCCAGCCGCCGTCGCGCAGGTCGAGCGCGGCCCAGGGCAAGGCGGCGTAGGCCTCGGCGTGCGCCAGCAGATGGCCGATGCGGGCGCCGACCAGGCCCACACCGACGGCGGCCCAGAGCGCGTTCGATGCCTGCTCGGCCAGCCCGGCCGCGTTGGCGCGGCGGACGAGCGGCCGCAGCAGCATCGTGGCTGCGATGAGCGCGATCAGCAGCATGAGCGGCGCCACCGGCAGCGCCAGCGGGCCGAGCGACACGGACAGCATGCGGTTCCCTCGAAGCGCCGGGTGCGCAGGACGCGGAGCTCCAGCGTACATATAAAAGTATACTTATCTACGAATACTGGACCCTCCGATCGCCGACCATGACCCGTTCCGTCCCGCACCAGCCTTCCGGCGCCAGCCCCCGGCGGCGGAGCTTCGTGGCCGCCGCGCTGCTTTCCGGCGCGGCAGGCTGCGGCGTGTTCTCGCTGTCGGACCTGAGCCGCGCCTCGGCGCCCGATCGCATCGACCTCGAGGCGGCGCGTGCCGAGTTCGAGTCGGGCCGCGCGCTGTTGATCGACATCCGCGAGCCCTCCGAACACGCCAGCGGCGTCGCGTCCGGTGCGCGCTTGCTGCCGATGCGCCAGCTCGCCGCACGCCTGGGCGAGATCCCGACCGACCCCTCCCAGCCGGTGCTGCTGATCTGCAATACGCAGAACCGCTCGCGCGCCACGCTGCAGGCACTGCGCGAGCGCGGCGGCTACGGGCATGTGCGCTACGTCGAGGGCGGCATGGCCGAATGGGCACGGCGCGGCTGGCCGATGGTGGCGCCGCCGCGCTGACGCGGCCGCGTCGCCCCTGGCCTGTGCCGGCCGACGACTGGCGGCCTGCTCAGAGTTCCAGTTCGTCGCGGATCGCCGCGATGCCGGCCTTCGCGCAGGCATCGTCGGCGTCGCCGTTCGGTGCACCGGACACCCCGATCGCGCCGACGATCGAGCCGCCGGCCTCGATCAGCATGCCGCCGCCGACGCCGACGAAGCGCGGCAGGTGGCGGATGCCCGAACTCGGCTGGCCGGGCTGGGTCGCGCGCGCCAGATCGGTAGTCTGGGTGCGGAAGCTCACTGCCGTCCAGGCCTTGTTGATCGCGGTTTCGGGTGTGTGCGGGCCGGCGAAGCGGTCGCGCAGCATCGTTTGCGCGCTGCCGAAGCGGTCGACCACCGCGACGGCGACCTGGTAGCCCGACTGGCGGCAGGACTGCAGTGCCGCCTGCGTGGCCTTCATCGCGGTCTCGGGGGTCAGCACGCGCACGGCATGGGTGCCGCTCTGTGCTGCAGCCGGCAGCCAGGCCAGGCAGACCGTGGCCGCCAGCGTCGTCAGGGTGATGCGTTTCATGTCAATCTCCATGCGGTCAATGCCGACGCTCATGCTGCCGCGGGCTGGGCGCGGTGTCCTTGCGATCGATCAGTTCGCGGGCCGGCGCGGCCGTGCCGGCCCGCCCTGGGGGCATGCAGCCCCTGCTAACCCCGGCTTAACCCGGTGCCCATAGACTGGGACCGTCATCCGCTACCCGAGCCCCGTCCCATGCTGAAGCTGCTGCGCCGCCTGGCGCTCTGTCTGGCCCCGCTGACTTTTCTCGCACCTCTGGCGGCGCAGACGCTGCCCGCCGGCGTGAGCGCAGTGCGCTCGGTCGAGGGCATCGACGAATACCGGCTGGCCAACGGCCTGCAGATCCTGCTGGTGCCCGACGACTCCAAGCCCACCACCACGGTCAACTTGACTTACCGGGTCGGGTCGCGCCACGAAAACGTCGGCGAGACCGGCATGGCGCACCTGCTGGAGCACATGCTGTTCAAGGGCTCGCCCAAGCACCCCAAGGTGTGGGCCGAATTCACCCGCCGCGGCCTGGCCGCCAACGGCAGCACCAGCTTCGACCGCACCAACTACACCGCCAGCTTTTCGGCCAACGACGACAACCTGCAGTGGTACCTGGGCTGGCTGGCCGACTCGATGGTCAACAGCCACATCTCCCGCGCCGACCTGGACACCGAGATGACGGTGGTGCGCAACGAGATGGAAAGCGGCGAGAACAGCCCCAGCCGAATCCTGATTCAGCGCACGATGGCGGCGGCCTACGACTGGCACCCCTATGGCCGCTCGGTGATCGGCGCGCGCAGCGACGTCGAGAACGTCGACATCCCGCGGCTGCAGGCCTTCTACCGGCTGTACTACCAGCCGGACAACGCCACGCTGATCGTGTCGGGCAAGTTCGACCCGCAGCGCGTGCTTCAGTGGGTGGCGGCGAGCTTCGGCCCGACGCCGAAGCCCACGCGCACGCTGCCGGCGATGTACACGCTCGATGCGGCGCAGGACGGCGAGCGCCAGGTCACGCTTCGGCGCAGTGGCGGCGCGCCGCTGCTGATGGCGGCCTACCACGTTCCGGCGGGCTCGCAGCCGGACTTTGCCGCGGTCGAGCTGCTGGCGCAGGTGCTCGGCGACGCGCCGTCGGGCCGGCTGCACAAGCAGCTGACCGAAAGGCAGCTCGCCTCCAGCACCTTTGCCTTCGCCTGGTCGCTGGCCGACCCGGCCGTGCTGATCCTCGGCGCCGAACTGGCACCGGGGCAGGACGTGGACAAGGCGCGCGGCGTGCTGCTCGACGTGAGCGAGGCGCTGGCCAAGGCGCCGATCAGCGCCGAAGAGCTGCAGCGCGCACGCACGCAATGGCTCAACGGCTGGGAGCAGACCTTCACCGACCCCGAAAACATCGGCCTGGCGCTGTCCGAGGCCATTGCCATGGGCGACTGGCGTCTGTTCTTCCTGGGCCGCGACCAGGTGCAGCAGGTGACGCTGGCCGACCTGCAGCGCGTGGCCGAGGCCTACCTTCGCCCGGCCAACCGCACGCTCGGCCTGTACCTGCCCACCGATGCGCCGCAGCGCGCGCCGGCGCCCGCCCTGGCCGACATGGCGAAGACGATGGCGCAGTTCAAGCCGCAGGCGGCGGTGGCCACCGTGGCCGCCTTCGACGCCACGCCGGCGAACATCGATGCGCGCACGCAGCGCTTCGAATTCGGCGGGCTGAAGGCCGCGGTGCTGGCCAAGCCGACGCGCGGCGGCGCCGTGCAGGCCGTGCTCAGCCTGCGCTTCGGCGACGAGAGAAGCCTGTTCGGCCAGGCCGCCGCCGCCGAGGCCACCGCCCGGCTGCTCGACAAGGGTAGCGCCACGCTGTCGCGCCAGCAGGTGCAGGACCGGCTCGACGCGCTGAAGACCGAGATGTCGGTGCAGTCCGGTGCCGGCGTCGTCAACGTCGTGCTCAGTTCGAGGCGCGAGCACTTGGCCGAGGCGGTGACGCTGGTGGCCGAGCTGCTGCGCCGGCCGTCCTTCCCGGCCGAGGCCTTCGACGAATACAGGCGCCAGGCCGTGACGCGCGTCGAGGCGGCGCGCAAGGAGCCCGGCGCGGTGGCCGGCAACGCGCTGGCCCGCCTGGGCAACCCTTACCCGCGCGGCGACGTCCGGCACGCGCGCAGCTTCGACGAGCAGCTGCAGGACCTGAACGCGCTGACGGTCGAACAGGTGCGCGCCTTCCACGGCCGTTTCTACGGCGCGCGCTTCGCGCAGTTCGGCGCCGTTGGCGACATCGACCTGCCGGCGCTGCAGCGCGCGCTGCGCTCGGGCTTCGGCGACTGGACTGCCGGCGAGCCCTTCACCCGCGTGCCGCAGCCGCTGCTGCCGGGCAAGGGCGAGACGCTGCGTCTGGCCACGCCCGACAAGCAGAACGCCGACCTGCGTGCGCGCCTGCCGCTGGCGCTGTCCGACAACGACGCCGACTACCCGGCCATGATGATGGCCAACTACCTGCTGGGCAGCGGCGGTAGCTCGCGGCTGTGGAAGCGCATCCGCGAAAGCGAAGGGCTGTCCTACAGCGTCGGCAGCCACGTCGCCTGGAACAACTTCGAGCCCAACTCCAACTGGATGGCCAGCGCGATCTTCGCGCCGCAGAACCGGGCCAAGGTGGAAAGCGCGCTGCGAGAGGAGTTGGCGCGCGCGCTGAAGGACGGCTTCAGCGCGCAGGAACTGGACGAAGGCCGCGCCGGCCTGCTCAACTTCCGGCGCCTGTCGCGCGCGCAGGACGACGTGTTGGCCTCGCAGCTGGCCGCCAACCTGTACCTGCAGCGCAGCTTCGAGATCTCGGCGCGGGTGGACGCGGCGCTGGCGGCGCTGACCACCGAACAGGTGAACTCCGCATTGCGCAGGTACCTGCGGCCGGACAGCATCGACGTGGTCTTTGCCGGCGACTTCAAACCCTGAACCATGTCCCGACCCGAAGCGCACATCACCCGCTACCAGCGCTGGCTGCAGCAGCACCGCGGCCTGCACTTCGACAGCTACGACGCGCTGTGGCGCTGGTCGGTCGACGATCTGGAGGCGTTCTGGGCCTCGATCTGGGACTACTTCGAACTGCAGTCGCCCACGCCCTACCGCGCGGTGCTGGAACAGCCGCAGATGCCCGGCGCAAAGTGGTTCCCCGGCGCGCAGCTCAACTACGCGCAGCACCTGCTGCGCCATGCCGACGCCAGCCATGCCGCCGGCCACCCGGCCATCGTCTTCGCCGACGAAGCCCTGCTCGCGCGCGGTGAGCTGCGCGAGCTGTCCTGGCCCGAGCTGCGCCGCCAGGTGGCGGCCTGCGCCGCGGCCTTCCGCGCGATGGGCGTGCAGCGCGGCGACCGCATCTGCGCCGTCATGCCCAACGTGCCCGAGACCATCATCGTCTTCCTGGCCTGCGTCGGCGTCGGCGCGATCTGGTCGGTGTGCTCGCCGGACATGGGGCCGGTGGCGGTGCTGGACCGCTTCCGCCAGATCGAGCCCAAGCTGCTGGTGGCCTGCGACGGCTACCGCTATGCGGGGCAGGCGCACGACCGGCGTGGGCTGCTGGCCCAACTGCTGGCCGAGCTGCCCAGCGTGCGCCATGCGCTGCTGTGGCGCAACCTGGGGCTCGATGCCGACCTGTCGGGCCCGCAGCGCCAAGCCCACGACCTGGCCGCGATGCTGGCCGGCGACCTGCCTTTCACGCCCGAAGCGCTGCCCTTCGACCACCCGCTGTGGGTCGTGTATTCCAGCGGCACCACCGGCCTGCCCAAGCCCATCGTGCACGGCCACGGCGGCGTCATGCTCGAGGCGCTGAAGATGGGAGCGCTGCACAACAACGTCGGCCCCAGCGTGCTTGGCGGCGACCGCTTCCACTGGTATTCGAGCACCGGCTGGATCATGTGGAACAGCCAGCTCGGCGCGCTGCTCGGCGGCACCACCGTCTGCATCTTCGACGGCAGCCCGGCCGGCCCGCAGGGCGCGCCCGACTGGAGCACGCTCTGGCGCTTTGCCGGGCTGGCACGCTGCAGCTTCTTCGGTGCCGGTGCGGCCTTCTATGCGTCGTGCCTGAAGGCCGGCGTGGAGCCGCAGGCCGTGGCCGAGCTGTCGGCGCTGCGTGCGATCGGCTCCACCGGCTCGCCGCTGTCGGAAGACTGCTACCGCTGGATCTGGGACAAGCTGCCCAAGGTGGACGGGCAGGACATCTGGCTCGCGCCAATCAGCGGCGGCACCGATTTCGCCGGCGCCTTCGTCGGCGGGCTGATCACGCTGCCGGTGGTGGCCGGCGAGATGCAGTGCCGCTGCCTGGGTGCCAGCGTCGAGGCCTGGTCCGAGCCCGACGCCCACGGCGTGGGCCGCGCGCTCGTCGACGAGGTCGGCGAACTGGTGTGCACCAAGCCGATGCCGTCGATGCCGCTGTACTTCTGGGGCGACGAAGGCAACCGCAGGTACCACGAAAGCTATTTCGACATGTACCCCGGCATCTGGCGCCACGGCGACTGGATCAGGATCACGCCGCGCGGCGGCGCGATCATCTACGGCCGCAGCGACGCCACCATCAACCGGCATGGCATCCGCATGGGCACCTCGGAGCTGTACCGCGCGGTGGAGGCGCTGCCCGAGGTGCTGGACAGCCTGGTGGTGGATCTCGAATACCTGGGCCGCGAAAGCTGGATGCCGCTGTTCGTGGTGCTGCGCGACGGCCTCGTGCTCGACGACGCGTTGACGCGGCGCATCAAGCAGGTCATCCGCGAGGCGCTGTCGGCGCGCCACGTGCCGAACGAGGTCTATCAGGTCGGCGCCGTCCCGCGCACGCTGTCGGGCAAGAAGATGGAACTGCCGGTGAAGAAGCTGCTGATGGGCGCCAGCCCCGATGCGGTGCTCAAGCGCGACGCGATGGCCAATGCCGACTGCGTGGACTGGTTCGTCGAACTGGCACGCAAGCGGGCGACGTCGCCTACGGCCCCGTGAAGAAGACCCAGCGATAGGGCTCGGGCATCGCGTTGCCCGCGAGGTCCCTGGCCGAAGCGCTGGCCGTATAGGCGGCGTTCGCGCGGAGTGCCGTCGTCGGGATCATGGTCGCCGTATTGGTCGCGTAGTCGATGGCCACCTCGACCATCGCACCATCGATCGACCCGAAGACGAACGGATAGATCGGCTCGCTGAAAGTCACGGCAAGCACCGCGTTGCGCGGCACCTGCGCGGCGTCGATCGTCGGGGACACGTTCAGCACGAGCGGCGGCGTCCGGTCGGTGCCCGAGCCCGTGCTGAAGCTCCACACGACGTCGCCGGCCAGCGCGTTGCCCGCCAGATCGGTGGCCGTGCGGCGCAACGTGGCCACGTAGGCCGATCCCGGCGCCAGCGCGGCGTCCGGCTTGAACACGGCGGCTTGTCCGACGTAGGCCAGCCTGCCGGCAACGGCATTTCCACCGCCCGACAGCGTGAAGGCGGCGCTCACCGAGGCCACGTCCATCGGTTCGCTGAAGGACATGGCGACGGCGCCGTCGGTCGGCACTCCGGTGGCACCCGCGGCCGGCGTGTGGGAGGTGACGGTCGGGGCCGTGCTGTCTTCGCCTGCACCGGTGTCGAAGCGCCAGGCATAGGCGCTGGCCAGCGCATTGCTCGCCAAGTCCCTGGCTGAGGTCGAGACCTCGGCGCGGTAGCGGCGCTGGGGCGTCAGCGGGGCCTGCAGCGTGAGGGTCGCGATGTTGTTCGTGCGGTCGAAGCTGATGTCGCGCAACACGATCACCGAACCGCTGGCCTCGTCGACCAAGGCGATCGACGAGGCCAGCGAGGCCTCGTCCATGGTCTCGCTGAAGGTGATGGTCAGGCGCGCATTCGTGCCGACGTTGCCTGCGTTGTTGGACGGTGTGACGTAGCTCACCGCCGGCGGGGTGTTGTCGAGCGCGCCGGCGACCGAGCCGTCACTGTCGCTGCCGCTGCCGCCGCCGCAGCCCGAGAGCAGGAACGCGACTGCCAGCGGGGCAGCCCAGAAAATAGGCTTGTCGATCATCGGGTGTCGCTCTCGAAGCTGAGTGGTCATGCGCGTGTAGCACTGAACGCGGCGCTTTGGCGCCGGTCCTCGCTATCGACACCATCGGCGGCAGTCTTCGTGTTCTGCAGCGCTGCGCCGCGAACCGGCGGCGCCGGGCGCGCAGTATTCACGCGGCCCCGATCTGTGTGCGTCGATCCAAGCTCGACGCGGCTGGATCAGGCCTGGGCAAACTGCACGATCTGCCCGGCCGGCCGCGCCCCGGCCACGCGCGCCACTTCCCGGCCGCGCTGCAGCTTCACCAGCGTGGGGATGCTGCGGATGCCGAAGCGCGACGCGGTGCGCGGGTTGTCGTCGCTATTCACCTTGACCAGCAGCGCGCGGCCCTTCAGCGTGCCGGCGGCTTGCTCGAACTGCGGCGCCATCTGCCGGCACGGGCCGCACCATGGTGCCCAGAAGTCCACCACCACCGGCAGGTCGCTGTGCTCGACCACGCGGTCGAAGTTGGCATCGCTCAGTTCCACCGGCTGGCCGTCCAGCAGGGCCTGGCTACAGCGGCCGCACACCGGATCGTCGCCGAGACGCTCGGCGGGAACACGGTTCGTGGCCCCGCAATGCGGGCAGGCGACATGGATGGCTGCGGTATTCATGCAGCGTAGATCGGTGCGCCGCAGCGGCTTTCAAGGCCCCGCCGGCCGGCGCGTCAGTGCCCGGGCGGCGCCCAGGACTTCAGCGCGCGCAGCAGCGGGCGCTTTTTCGCCTGGTGCTCCTGCATGCGGCGCAGGATGTCGTCCAGCGTGTGCATCGCCGCCACGATGTGCGCGCCCTTGTTCAGCATCACGCAGTCGGCGCGTTCGCCCATCGCCGCATCGGTGATCTCGACACGCGAGGGCCGGCCGGTCTGCGCCAGCATCTCCAGCACCTGGGTGGCCCAGACCACCGGCGCGGTGGGTGGTCGGCCAAGTCGGTCATCACGGTGACGAAGGGCACGCCGGGCAGGACCTGCTCCACGCTGTCGGCCAGCGCGCGATTGAAGTTGGGGATCAGCGACACCACCAGCGCCGGGCGCGTGGCTGACCAGTGCTGCCGCAAGCGCGCCACCAGCGCATCGTGGTCCAGCGCGAACAATGCCTGCAGTAGCCGCAGCTGCTGCGCCATGCCCAGTGTCCAGCCGCGCGCCAGCGGCTTGTTGTACAGGTCCTCCGGCGCCATGCCGGTGCTGCGCCGACAACGCGATTCCGGGTCGACCAGCTCCACCAGGTTGACGCCGCGCACCTGCGAACGCGGCTGCTGCTGCGCCAGCACCGATTCCGGAGCCAGCGCCGGGGCGCGGTGTCCGCCGCCGGCGTTGAAGTAGACCAGTTCGATCGTCACCATCGTCGCGCCACCCCAACCTGACTTCGAGTGCGGCCGGATGCTGGCGTGCCCGCGTGTCGGCGATGTGACGGCCGGAGCCCGCCGCGCGGCGGCGCCACGGAATAATCGACCGGTCCCACGCGTAGACCGACCAGGTGAACCCGGCCCCCAGTGCATTCCGTCAACAGCTGCTCGGCGCCGTGCCGCGGCTGCGACGTTACGCCCGCTCGCTGGTGTTCGAGGACGCGCAGAGCGACGACTTGGTGCAAAGCACGCTGGAACGCGCGCTGACCCATTGGCACCAGTTCGACCAGCAGCGCGACATGGTGGTGTGGCTGCTGTCCATTGCGCACAACGCGCATCTGGACATGCGGCGCAAAGATTCCCGTATGCAGATCGTCGAGCCCAGCCAGTTGCAGACCGCGCAGGACAGCCTGGGCGGCGACCCCGGCGTCGACGTCGGCCTGCGCCTGGACCTGCTGGCCGCGCTGGGCCGGCTGTCGCCCGAGCAGCGCGAGCCGCTGCTGCTGGTGTGCGTCGAGCAGTTCAGCTATGCCGAGGTGGCCGAGGTTCTGCACATCCCGGTGGGCACGGTGATGTCGCGCGTGTGCCGCGCGCGGGCCCTGCTCCGCGGCCTGCTCGATGGCCACGCGAAGCCGGCAGCCGCGACACTGCGGCGGGTGGTGTGACGATGGACCGCGAGCTGATCGACGACGAACTGCTCAGCGCCTGGGTCGACGGCGAGCTCGATGGCCAGCACGAGCAGCGCGAGCGGGTCGAGGCCTGGCTGCGCGAGCACCCGCAGGACGCCGAGCGCGTGCGCCAGTGGTCGGCCGACCGGCAGGCGCTGCGCGAAGGGCTGGCGCCGATGCTGGACGAGCCGGTGCCGCGGCGCTTTGCGGCGCTGGTGCTGGCCGACGAGCCGGCGTCGACGCGGCCCTGGCGGCGGGCGGCCATGGCGGCCGGGCTGCTGCTGGCCGGCGGGGTCATCGGTGCGCTGCTCGGCCGGCACTGGCCTGCCGGCGACGCCGCCGGGCCCCAGGCGGCGGCCAGTGCCGCCGCCAATGGCAGCGGCTGGGTGCAGCGCGCCGCC
>Ga0316627_100000398_pt1 | contig 11711 bp, 10 predicted proteins | sample OWC_Aug_M2_C1_D1_FD_207653 | JGI IMG/M metagenome (GOLD analysis project Ga0316627, IMG submission 207653) | Wetland soil microbial communities from Old Woman Creek delta, Ohio, United States - OWC_Aug_M2_C1_D1_C | ecosystem: Environmental > Terrestrial > Soil > Wetlands | place: USA: Ohio...
CGGAACTCGTCTGAACGACCCAGAGATCCCGGAAATATTCGAGCAGATCGGAGAAAAGCTTCTTGATATCGTGACCGCGGTCGAAAAGCTCCTCCAGGGTGGAAAGGAAAGGCGGCGGCTCCCCCGCCAGCACGGCGGCCGCCAGCTGATGCAGCTGGCTGCGGTCGACGACCCCCAGGGTTTCCAGGACGTCGGAGTGAGAGATCGCTTTCTTCCCGCTGCAGATGACCTGGTCCAGCAGGCTCAGGCCGTCGCGCACGCTCCCGCCGGACTCCCGGGCGATCAGCTCCAGGCTCGCTTCGCCGATCGCGACGTCCTCCCGGCGGCAGATCGTCGCCAGGTAGGCGGCAATCGCCGCTAACCGCACGCGCCGGAAATCAAAGCGCTGGCAGCGCGAGAGGATGGTGATCGGGATTTTGTGGGGTTCGGTGGTGGCGAACATGAACAACACATGGGCCGGCGGCTCCTCCAAAGTTTTCAACAAGGCATTGAACGCCGCCGTGCTGAGCATGTGAACTTCGTCGATGATATAAATTTTATAGGGACTGTGGGCGGGCATGTACTTGACGTTCTCCCGCAGCTCCCGGATCTGGTCCACGCTGTTGTTGGAGGCGCCGTCGATTTCGTAAACATCCGCCGCATTCCCGGCGGTAATCTCACGGCAGGAACGGCAATCGTTGCAGGGAGCGGCCATCCCTTCCGCCTGACAGTTCAGCGCTTTGGCTAGAATACGCGCGACGGTGGTTTTTCCAGTACCCCGGGGTCCGGCGAACAGGATGGCGTGCGCCACCCGGCCGGCCGTGATCGCGTTGCCGAGGGTGCGCGTGATGTGCTCCTGCTCGAGCACCTCCGCAAAGGTCTGTGGCCGGTATTTTCGGGCTAAAACAAGATAAGACATAGGGCTGGACGTCGGGTTCCCGTCAGTGAATGCGAACGATAGGGGTTTTCCGCGGGCCGGCGGCGCTAAAGACCGGCGATGGGCCGCCAAAAAGCTGAAAAGCGGTGGCGGAGAGAGTGGGATTCGAACCCACGGTGCCGTTATTAGCAGCACACACGATTTCCAGTCGTGTTCCTTCGGCCAGCTCGGACATCTCTCCGCAGATCAGCAACACGGTGAAACCCCCGCCGCCATAAGCCGCATGCGTTGGCGGCCCCGGGGTTTCCGGCGACTATCTGCCTGCATCGGCACTCATCGATTGCCGCGGCCCGCTTTAAAGATGGCGGAGAGGGTGGGATTTGAACCCACGATCCCGTTTTTGACAGGATACCGCTTTTCGAGAGCGGCGCCTTCAGCCACTCGGCCACCTCTCCCAGGCCACTTCTCATCGAGCGGCAAATTTTTTTTATATCGTTTCCTTTGCAGCTTGTCAATTGCGAGAAAATCAGAGCAGGGCAACCTATCGCTAAACCTTACCATCAGCCGGTTCAGCGCGATAACAGGGCTTGCAGCTCTTCCGAGTAACTTCCGTTTTCGTTGTAGATGACCAGCGGCGGTTCCACGGTCACTCCCGGACCCCCGTTCTTGACGCCTTCGACCAAAATCAATCGGGCCTTCGACTGCCGGCCGGAGTGGATGCTCCGTAGACACTTCGGTTCGATGAGCGCCGAGCGCATCTGGAAAAGAAGATCGGTGATGCGCTCGGCAGTATAGATGGTCACAAAGCGCCCGCCGCTTCTCAACAGCCGTCGAGCGGCTCCAACGAGATCGGGTAGGGTCATCGCTATTTCATGACGGGCCAGCGCCCGCTGCGGCTCGGGATTCACCCGACCGGACCGTCCGCGGCGATAGGGGGGGTTGGAAACGACCCAGTCCACCGGCCCTGCGAAGGCATCGGGGCCGATGTCCCGCAGGTCGGCATGCAGGACGGTCACCTGAGGATGCATCTCATTGGCACGGACGTTTTCAGCCGCCAGCGTTGCCAGCGGCTCCTGCAGCTCAACGCCCCATACCCGCACCCCGGGATAGCGAAACGCCAAGATCAGAGGGATGATGCCACATCCGGTCCCGAGATCCACCACCGTATCGCCGGTTCGCGGACGCAGACCCCCCGCCAGAATGACCGCGTCGATCGAAAAACGGTAACCGAGGCGGTGCTGATTCAAGCGAATGCCGCCGTTGAAAAAGGTGTCCCGAGTGAGTGGCTGCATGTCAGAACGAACCGATCTTGAATTTGATGTCGCTGACCAACGGCTGCCCGAGATCGTCGTTCAGGCGAGCGACAAGATCTTTTTTGAGGAATCGCAGATGGTGAAGCCAGGAGGAGCTGGTGACGTGGACCAGCAGGACCGATCCCTTGAAGGCGGCGGGCCGGGCGTTGCCCGCGATGTCCTTGCCGACGCTACGGTCCCACACCCGCCAGATGCGGAGCATTCCCTGCTCCGTCTCGGGCCGGAAGCTATTCAGCAAGCCGGAAAGTATCCCGCTGATATGGGCGGCACCTTCGGGTTTTTTAACCATATCTTCCACACCTTCCATTGTTTTTTATTAAGCCAGCGGACCGCAGGGATGTCAAGGAAAACCGGGTGATCCAACCGAATCCACGCGTTGTCCGGTGCGAGCGCGTTGCTTTTCTCTTGACTTGATAGGGTGGGTAACTTATCAATTGTAAGATATCAGAGGATCTCAAGATAGCGACCATCAAACAAGGAATACGGCATGAGTTGGGACTGGGAAAAACTGAAACAACAGCAGCGCGGCCAAGGCGGTATCCCTCCCCAAGTGGATGAAATGGTCAAGCAGTTCAAGAAATTCAGGCTTCCCGGCGGTCCGCTGGCATTGGGAATCATTCTGGTCGCTCTTTTGGCCTTGACCACGTTCTACACGGTCAATCAGGATGAGGTCGGCATTGTCCAACGGTTCGGCCGCTACATCGAAACCACCCAGCCGGGTTTGAATTTTAAACTGCCTTTGGGCATCGACACCGTCACCAAAGTCAATGTCAAGCGCGTACAAACGGAGGAATTCGGGGCGTCCGTGGCCGAGGTCGACTTCCGGTCGCGAACCAAGGCCGGCACCGACTCGGCGACCGTAGCGCTCATGCTGACGGGCGACCTGAACGTCGCCGTTGTCCCGTGGATCGTGCAATACCGCATCAAGGACCCCTACAATTTCCTCTTTAAGGTCGCAAACGTCCGCAAGCTGCTCACCGATATGTCCGAGGCGGCCATGCGCCTGGTGGTGGGCGACCGCAGCATCAACGAAGTCATCAGCAAACGCGACGAAATCGCCATCGAGGCCATGGGCCTGCTGCAGCGCGAACTCGATCAGGCCGAAACCGGGATCCATGTCGTCACGATCGAGATGAAGAAAACGAACGTGCCGTCCGCGGTGCAGCCCTCCTTCAACGAGGTCAACCAGGCGACCCAGGAAAAGGAGCAGATGATTTATCAGGCGAACGAAGATTACAACAAGGCGATTCCGACGGCGCGCGGCGAGGCCGAACGGACGATCAAGTCCGCTGAGGGCTATGCCCTGAACCGGATCAACCGGGCCAGGGGAGATGCCGCGCGCTTCCGAGACGTCTACGAGGAATACCGCAAGGCCAAGGACATCACCAAGACCCGCCTGTACCTGGAAAATATGCGCAGCCTGCTGCCCAAGCTCGGGCCGATCTACATCGTCGACTCCGAGCAGAAAAACACGCTGCCGTTGCTCAACTTCACGAAACCGGGTGGTAAATAACATGAAAACCAAAGGAATTTGGGTCATCGTCCTGATCGCTGCCGCGGTCGTTTTGTACGAATCGGCCTTCGTGGTCAGCGAAACCGAGCAGGTGGTGATCACCCAGTTCGGAAAGATCGTCCGAGATCCTATTTTGGACCCGGGGCTCAAGTTCAAAGTTCCCTTCATCGAGAAGGCCAGCTTTTTCCCCAAGAACATTCAGGAATGGGACGGAGAGCCCGGGCAGATCCCGACGCTGGACAAGACCTTCATCTGGGTGGATGCCTTCGCCCGCTGGAAGATCGTCGACCCCGTGAAGTTTTTCCAGACCGTCAACAACCGCTTCAACGCCGTCAGCCGCCTGAACGACATCATCGATCCGGCCGTGCGCAATTTCATCACGTCTTACAGGCTGATCGAGGCCGTGCGCAAGTCCAACCGGGAACTGGACACCACCGAGGTCGGCCTGGAGGATCAGGAAAAGAAACCGCATCTTTATGTGATCAGCCTCGGCCGCGAGAAGATCACCCAGGGGGTACTTGAGCAGGCGCAGCCCAAGGTAGCCCAGTTCGGAATCGAACTGGTGGATGTAAAGATCAAGGGCATCAACTACGTGGAGGAGGTCCGCAAATCAGTCTACGATCGCATGATCGCTGAACGCAAGCAGATTGCGGAGAAATTTCGTTCGGAGGGCAAGGGCGAAGCCCAGAAGGTGCTCGGCCAGAAGGAGCGCGACCTGCAAGAAATCACCTCCGAAGCCTATCGGATTGCGCAGGAGGTCAAAGGCAAGGCCGATGCCGAGGCCGCCAAGATCTATGCAGAAGCCTACGGGATCGACCCGGATTTTTATGCCTTCACTCAGACCCTGGAAATCTACAACGAGTCTCTGAACAAGGACGCGTCCCTCTTGCTGTCGACCGACTCGGAGTTCTTGAAATACTTCAAAGGCATTCCTTCGAAATCCAAGTAGCTTAGCAAAAAACCGCACCGGCAGGAGGTATCCGCCGGTGCGGTTGGAGACAAACCTGAAAACATCCGCAGGATTTTATTTGCTTCTTCTCTGATGCCGTGTCTTGGCCAGCAGTTTCTTGTGTTTGTGTTTCCTCATCTTTTTTCTGCGCTTTTTAATGACACTACCCAAAAAATCACCTCCTCGCCCGCACCTTTAAGTTCAATTGCAGTGTTTTATCTGTTAACATAGCACCTGATCGCTTGTCCATAGTTTTTTCGGTTCCCGCGAACTGACTGAGGGACAGAGGGTCGCGCTGCGTGCATGCGCTGTCGCCGGTCCTCCCTCCGGTCCCCGCAATTCCGGATCAGGTCTGGAATCCTATCGGCGTTTGTGGTATGGTCGTCCGCGGCATGGGAATATGGAGAAAAGGTCCACATTCAATCCCGAACAGCTATCCATTGTCACTCACGCGGTGGGCATTGCCGAAGAGTTGGTGAGCAACTACTACAAAATGTCGGCCAGCCAGTGGCTGCGGCCGAAGTACGATGTGAAAACACTAGTGGATCTGGCCCCGCCGGAAATCGTCGATGGGCCCTTTGCGCAAATCATCCGCTATCAGGGTCAGCCGAAAGAGGCCAGCCTCAGCTCGTCCACTTACGATTTCTATAAGATCTGCCTTCAGGACCACGCCATCCTGTCGGCGCTCCGGCAAAACCCCGGCCTGCCGTTGCTGGCTTTCGCACTGTACATCATTACCCACGAACTGATTCACATCGTGCGCTTCAGCAAGTTTCTGCAAGGATTTGATGCTTCGGCAGATGAACGCCTGGCCGAGGAGCAGCGGGTTCACGCTCGGACCCACGACATTTTGATCGGTCTGAAGTTGCCGGGATTGATGGACGTGCTTATATTCTACCAGGATTGGCGCCGGGTCTACGAACAAATTGACTACAGTCCTTGACAAAGCGGAAAGTTTGCCTATAGTAGCGCCCTAAAGAATACGAGATCATTTTATTTTGGGAGGTCGCTTTTATGCCAATTTATGAGTACGAATGCACCAATTGTGGAAAAGTGGAAGAGGCCTTTCAGCGATTCTCGGACAAGCCGCTTTCAAAATGTCGGCACTGCTCAGGACGACTTCATAAGCTGGTTTCCCACAGCTCCTTTCACCTGAAGGGGTCCGGCTGGTACGTCACAGACTACGCCAACAAATCCAAAAATACTTCGTCCAAGCCTCAAAAAGCAGAGAACACTTCTTCCGATTCAAGCACATCGTCAGGAAAATCTGATACGTCTAAAGACTCTGCTTGATGATCGGCTGTATAACCTGACCCGATAAACAAGCCATCTGCCGAAAAGCGGTTTTTAGAACCGACGGCATGCATTGTAAGTTTTGCCGAAATATTCGCACAGGCGGCTCGATCTGGGGAACAACTTCTTGTAAAGATTAAAAAAAAGTCTGTCAGAGGTCTTTACAATAGCTGATCGGTGATTAAAGTGAGTCAAATATTTAAATGCAACCACTTAGAAGATTATCCATAGCGTTTTTTACTCCACGAATGAAGGGAGGTGGCCGTTAACCCTCAGCAACGAACTGGCGATTCGGGGATCGACATCCCCTCCAAACGGATCAACTCATCGGCACCCCAAGAGATTTCAAGCGAAGGAGATGGTGAAACATGAAGCTTAGACCCTTGCAGGATCGGATTTTAGTTCAACGAATCGAAGAAGAAAAAACGACCAAAGGCGGCATCATCATTCCGGACACGGCCAAAGAAAAGCCGGCCGAAGGAAAAGTGATCGCTGCCGGCAACGGCAAGGTCGGTGAAGACGGCAAACGGATCGCCCTCGAGATCAAGAAAGGCGATCGCATACTTTTTGGCAAATATGCCGGCACGGAAGTCAAGATCGAAGGCGAGGAATACCTCATCCTGCGTGAAGACGACGTGCTCGGCATCATCGAATAAGGAGGACGACTTAACATGGCTGCGAAAGTAATCAAATACAGTATGAAGGCCCGTGAAGCAATGCTGAACGGGGTGAAGACATTGGCGGATGCGGTGGTGGTGACCCTGGGGCCGAAAGGCCGGAACGTGGTCATCGACAAGACATGGGGTTCCCCTACAGTGACCAAGGACGGCGTCACGGTCGCCAAGGAAATTGAGCTGGAAGACAAGTTCGAGAACATGGGCGCTCAGATGGTCAAGGAGGTCGCCAGCAAGACCAGCGACATGGCCGGTGACGGCACGACCACGGCAACCGTATTGGCCCGCTCCATCTACGAGGAAGGCCAGAAGCTCGTGGCGGCGGGGAACAATCCCATGGCCATCAAGCGCGGTATCGAGAAAGCGGTCGAATCCATCGTGAAAGAGCTCAAGGCTCTCAGCAAGCCGACCAAGGATCAGCGCGAAATCGCGCAGGTGGGCACGATTTCCGCCAACAACGACGAAACCATCGGCAACATCATCGCCGAAGCCATGAACAAGGTCGGCAAAGAAGGCGTGATCACGGTTGAAGAAGCCAAAAGCATGGAGACCACCCTAGAAGTGGTGGAAGGCATGCAGTTCGACCGCGGCTATCTTTCCCCCTATTTCATCACCGACCCCGAAAAGATGGTCTGCTCCATAGAGAATCCCTACATCCTGATCAACGAAAAGAAGCTCAGCAGCATGAAGGACCTTCTCCCGATTCTGGAAAAGGTCGCCAAGATGGGCAAGCCGCTGTTGATGATCGCCGAGGATGTGGAAGGCGAAGCGCTGGCCACGCTGGTGGTCAACAAGCTGCGCGGCACGTTGCAGGTCGTGGCCGTAAAAGCGCCCGGCTTCGGCGATCGCCGCAAGGCCATGCTCGAGGACATCGCCATCCTGACCGGCGGTCAGGTGGTTTCCGAGGATCTGGGCATCAAGCTGGAAAACGTCACGGTGCAGGATTTGGGACGCGCCAAGCGCATCACGGTGGACAAGGACAACACCACCATCGTCGACGGCGCCGGCTCGCGCCAGTCCTTGGAGGGGCGCGTCAAGCAGATTCGCGCGCAAATTGATGAAACCACATCGGATTACGACCGTGAAAAGCTTCAGGAGCGCCTGGCGAAGCTGATCGGCGGCGTGGCGGTGATCAATGTCGGCGCTGCCACCGAAACCGAAATGAAGGAAAAAAAGGCCCGCGTGGAGGACGCTCTGAATGCCACCCGGGCCGCGGTTGAAGAAGGCATCGTGCCGGGCGGAGGTGTCGCCCTGGTGCGTTGCCTGGAGGGGCTGGACAAGCTGAAAGTCAAAGCCGACCAGAAGCTGGGAGTCAAGGTGGTGGCGCGGGCCATTGAGGAACCGCTGCGCCAGATTGCCAACAACGCCGGCTTCGAAGGCTCCGTGGTGATCGAAAAGGTCAAATCGAACAAGGGTGCTTTCGGCTTCAATGCCGAAAAAAATGAATACGAGGATCTCATGGAAGCCGGCGTCATCGACCCGACCAAGGTGGTGCGTCTGGCGCTGCAAAACGCCGCTTCGGTAGCCGGCCTCATGCTGACCACCGAGGCCATGGTCGCTGAACGGCCCGAAGAGAAGCCGGAACACCCCATGCCCGGCGGCGGTGGAATGGGCGGCGGCATGGGCGGGATGGGCGGCATGGGCGGCATGATGTAAAACTGCCCCCCACCCTTTCTACCTTCTCCTGACCTCCGAAAGCCCCTGTGGCGAATCAAGCCACAGGGGCTTTTTGCATGCAGGCCGCTTTATCGTTCGAACCCATGTCGGTTGGAAAATTGAATGAAATCGTGAGAATGATAGATGGTCGCGAGTCAGACTCAAGAAATACCCCGAAATGCCGATACGATACACAGGGCTATAAAGTGATGCTTACTTTCGGCTTAAATCGGGCAAACGGACATTCCGCTGGCCGAGGCAAGTTCCTTAACATTCTTACCCGAAGAGGGATATTCTGCCCAGGCAGGGTCCAAATTAGGGCGCTCAGGGCCCCTACCTGGTATTGGAATTGCTTGAAAGTTAATTGGTGTGGACTCAGTGTTCATTTCCCAAGGCGATACGATCGCGCAAAAATAAACCCCATAGGCAAGCGGAGTAATCTATGCATTTGAAATCAATCCTTCAAACTCTGTTCCTGACGTTGGCGTTCATAGGGGCTCTTTGCGGCGGATGCGGCATCAGCGCAGCCGCGGACTCCGGACGGCCTCCGGCTCAATCGTTCGGGTCTGAAACCGAAAGCGGGTACTACTACACTGTTCAAAAAGGAGACACCTTATGGGATCTTTCCCGGAGGTTCTCGGGGACACCCTGGGTGTGGCCTGAATTGTGGGAGGAGAACAACGCGGCCATCGCCAATCCCCACCTGATATATCCGGGCCAGCGGATCCGACTCATGCGGTTAATGGGAGGCCGTCCGGCCGGTGCCCCAGCCTCCTCCTCAGAACAACCGGTCGCCGGCATTCACTTCTACTATTCACTGAGCGATCAGTACGGGTTCATCCGCAAGATACCGGTGACCCCCGAGGGCATCATTTTCAAATCGCAGGACTCCAACAAAAACATGCTCAGTGAGGGCGACATCGTCTATGTACGGCCGAAAGGCGACGCCGCCCTGATCAAGGGCCAACTCCTGACGGTCTACCGGACGTTCAGCCCGCTCATTGACCAGAAAACCAAGGAGTTGATCGGCACCCAGCACCTCCTGTGCGGAGTTCTGGAGATCGTTCAAAGAGAACCTCAGTACGCCATCGCCCGGGTGGTCGAATCCTATCGGCCCATCGAGGTCGGCGACAAACTGATGCCCTACGAGCGGCGCTCACCCCGCATAGCGATCCAAGACAGCCAGCCGGGAATCGACGGCAGGTTGATCATGGCGGAAGAACATTTGAGCATGTTTGCAGAATTCAATGTGGCCTTTATCAACCAGGGCAACTTCCATGGAATCCGGCCCGGGCAGATTTACAGCATCTACCAAAGTGACGAGCACAATTTCGGTTCGGTCACTTCCCCGCAGACCATTACCATCCCCGTGGATTACGGCGAACTCCTGGTTCTGCACGTGGAAAATGAGACCTCTACCGTGCTGATCACCGGTTCGAAAAAAGAGTTTCCCGAGGGAACGCGGGTCAGGACACCTTTGGCCATGCGTTGAATTCTTCTCGGATCGATGCGCCAGCTCTGAAGAGCGCGCCCGATTGGGGAGCGCTCTTTTTTATTTCTCCGCCTCGCCTTCCGGCCTCCATGCCTTCGGCAGCCATGGGTCTAACCTTGAGCACTCATTCTTGTCCTTAAGCAGTCAGCATCGGCATTGCTTCTTGATACCTAAATTGAGCGATTCTTTCGCATGGCACTGAGGCCCGGAGGGGTATGCGCTCGCAGGGGCCGCCGCAATTTTTACGGTGGCCGTCATAACGGCAGCCATACCGCTCAAATCAGCCCGGACAGCCCCAGGCGGACAGAGTCCACGACGGAGGCGGCCGTCGCTGCCGGGCACGATCTGTCTGGAAGGCCGGGGGGCGTTGACGAAGCCTCGGTGTCTTTTGCGGCGGCCCCTGCGAGCGCATACGCCTCCGGGCCTTTCCGCAAAAAATCCAAATCAGAATCGCTCAACTTAGGTGATACCTGACCCGGACAAGCCGGAACCAAATTCGAAATCCGAAGCACGAAACTCGAAACAAATTCAAATGTCAAGACCCGGGTTCTACTCCTGCTGGCCAGCGCTGGTCTGCAGAGGCGGGCGTATCGCTTTGCGGGAGGCCTTGCTTTGGAAGGCGAGGGGCTTGTAGGTCATCTTTTTTTCACGCGGCTTATCAATTTTTTGAATCTCGGATGCGGCCACATACCCATCGGGATGCAGGAACCCTCTAACCAGAACGTCCTGGCCGACACGAAATGCGCCCGGGGCTGCCGGCTGGCCTTCCTGGTTCAGATAGGCGGTCTTGATTCGTCGGCCTCCGGTTTCGACATCCATCTCCCTTATCTCTCGCTCGGCAACCACTATTGTTCCTTGGTCGGCATGGACTTCCATGATCGTGGAACGAACTTGGACCGGCTCGCATTCGTCAAATTCAAACGCCGTCACCCGGATAAAAACCTCCTTCACCCCAGGCTCCGCCGCCGAGACCGGAATGGCCTGCAAGCCGATCACGGCCAGGATCAGGACTCCCAGGCGGCAGCGCCGCTTATTCCTGATGGTCATGGAGACTCTCCTTTTTTCCTCAAGTTAGAAAATCTGGTTCCAATAGTAGCGATACATATCCCGGCCGGCGACAACGGGCATGCTGGAAATACCGCCCTCGACGCCGATGAAGAGATATGCGCCGCCCTTTAAAATTGCGATGACCGGGGCCGACGGGATCGCCGTACCGATGACAGTCGAGCGATCGTTTTTTCCGAGAGCCACCGTATGTCCATCGCCGTCGGTCTCGGCGGTCGTGCTGAAGTTGTGTACGGCGGCTCCGGTTTTGAAATCGACGGCATAAAGACGGGCGGCGCCATTGGCCGTCGATGCTTCACAGGGATCCGGGGAAATCTCGCCTTGCCCCGGAGTGTAGGTGGTGAAATAGACCACCCCGCCGTATACCCGCGGCGAAGCGACCACCTTCTCACCCGTGTTTTGAAGTCGAATGAACCAACCCTTTTTGGTTTTCAGTAGGCGGCGGACCTGTTCTTTTTGATCTTCAGTGCCCAACTGAATAAGGTTGTCCGTGACGTCCACGAGATCGGTTTCGGTCAGCGGGCTGGTCGCCGTCCAGTCGTTCTTGACGGCATAAATCCGGTTGACCACCGTCGTGTTGCCCGGATCCTCGCGGTCGCCGGTTCCGAAATAAATATATTCCCCCTGAACCCCTGGAGAAAAGGTTTCCGCCACGGCATCCGGGGCGTAGAAAATTTTCCGCTTCACGTTGTCGGCGGAAGCATTAAACAGCTTCACTCCGGCCCATGTGCCGTCCACCACGCTTTTCTTGATCGTCTTGGAGCAGAGCGTGAATTCCTGAACGACATCGTCCTTTAAGGCGAACACATTGCCGCCCATGTCGCCGAAATAAATGCGACTGACGATGCCGTCACCGTCGGGATCGAACCCCGCCACATCCACCACGGAATGAGTCATGCC
>Ga0316627_100000401_pt1 | contig 11699 bp, 18 predicted proteins | sample OWC_Aug_M2_C1_D1_FD_207653 | JGI IMG/M metagenome (GOLD analysis project Ga0316627, IMG submission 207653) | Wetland soil microbial communities from Old Woman Creek delta, Ohio, United States - OWC_Aug_M2_C1_D1_C | ecosystem: Environmental > Terrestrial > Soil > Wetlands | place: USA: Ohio...
CCGGCGGCGCTGCATCTGCTCGGGCTCGGGCCCCGGTCGAAGCGGTACGCCCGGACGCTCCGCGCGGTGCGGCGGGCGAGCTCCTCGACGGAGATCCTCAGCGACTCCGTGCTAATCTGCTCCCTCGTCGGTCGCGAGAATGGCCCCGGCGGCGGACCCCGGGCTCTGACCGCGGCGCTTGACGAGTGCGGCGCGGAGGTCGACGCGACGCTGTGGGGCGCCTGTGTTTCCGGGATCGACTACACCGACGAGGTCGCGCTGACGGCGGAGTGGATCACCATGGCGGGGATCAAGCGGATCGCCGACCGGCTGGAGCTGACGGGCGCCGACCGGCGGGCGGCCCTCGAGGACCTCGACGCGTTCCTCGCGAACGTGGACCGGTTCCTCGCGCCGGTGGCGGAGCTCGCGGTTGACGCGGAGTGGTCGCGGTTCGTGACCGCGAAGCAAGCTGTCCAGTGGCGCAAGCGCGCGTCGCTGGTGCGGGTGTTCGGGCGGGCGGCTGAGGCCTCGGGTCAGCTCTCCCTCTGGTAGCAACTAACGGCCCCGGCGACGGGGCGGAAAGGTCAAAGCGATGGCAACGATCAAGATTCACTTGTGGGGCTATAACCCGCTGGCGAAGCTCGACGACGTGATCACCGTACGCGTTCCCGACGAACTCGCCGATCGGTCGGAGGAGCGGGTCGCCGCGGTCAAGCGGTCACTCGAGCGGCGGACCGGGCTGACGCTTTGCACGTGGTCGGGCGACCACGTGGAGCTCTCCAACGGGCGGCCGGTGGCGGACGTGTTCCGCGGCACGCTCGGGCGGTTCCTCGGGTGGCGCTTGGGTGGTTACGCGGTGCGGTCTGAGGTGTGGGTTCGAATGCCTCTCTACAGTGCGCAGAACGCGCCATAACGGCCCCGGAACGGGCGGAAAGGTCAGGACCATGCCAACACTAGCGGAAGCGATGGAAACGAAAGCGGCGGAGAAGGTGGCGAAGCGGCTCGAGGCGAAGGGGATCACGGCGGGACACGTGCCCGGCGGTGTCTATCTGCTCCTCGAGGATGGGTTCCGATCGTTCGTCGCGGTCGAGCCAATGGTCGACGGATCGCTCTACCTGGATCGCAACCGGCGGCGCGTGTACCGGGAGCGCTCTGACGGGACGTACGACTGGTCAAGCGTCGCCGCGGCCGTGCTCCGGATCGCCCGGGCGCGGCGGGCCTGCGAAGAGGCTCGACGCGAGGCGGAGGAGAAGCGGGCGGCGGCGGTGGAGCGGGCGACGGAGGCGGCTCGACGCGTGCCTCGACTCGCGAACGTGCGAACGTCTCACGATCGCGGATCGGTGTTCGTGGAGGTCGACGTGAGCGGGATCGAGCCGGAAGCGATCGCGGAGTTCATGGCCGCGGCGCAAGGGTTTGTAACAGCGCATACCAAAGCGAAAAAAAGATCGTAAAAAAGCGACGCGGAGATCTGCTTGAGATCTCCTCGAGTCTTTTCCGCTACTTGCGCGATCGAGCTCCGGGCGACCGGGCCAGCTCGAATCTGACAAGCTGTCGAAATCACTAGCTCCGTCGGTCGACGAGTGTTGACTGTGTGCATAATCGCGCTTGACGGTCGCCGCGCGTTCTGCTATCTTTGAACCATGACCCGGACCCCAACACAAAGCGCTTTTGACTTCGCAAGCGCGCGGCGCGCGGCGGAGCTCGACCTCCTCCCGGAGTGGGTTCGGCGCTTCCGGTCGGAGTTCGAGTCGGAGCTTTTCTACTTCGATTTTTCACAGTACACGCGGACGCTCCGCGCGTCGGAATACACTCAGCCCAAGCGGGCGGAAAGGGTTTGACGATGAACGCTCAGGACTTCGCCGTGTGGACGCATGACGGAACGGACTCGATCCTCTATCGCTTTCGCGCGGAGCAACTCGCGCGGGAGATCGGCGGCACGGTCCGGGACGCGTCGCCGCTCGAGGTCGTGATGGCGGTCCGCATGACCGCTCTATTGGACGAGGACCGGCGGCCGCGGCGCCGTCGGTCTGGCAAGTAACACAACGGCCCGGAAGGGCGGAAAGGTTTGCACCATGAGATACTGCAAAGACGACACACTGACGGCTGAGGCGATCGAGTTCGTGCGGGCTAACCTTCTGCTGCAAGGCTTCGACTGTGAGGCGATCGGGTGCCGCGGGGTACGCGTGGCGGTCGGTGGCGAACGGCCGTTCGTCCCTGTCTCCGCGTGGTTCGACGAGGTGCGAGTCGATAACAATCCCCGGCGTGTCTACCGGCGCAACGCCGGCGCGATCAACTGGGCCCGCGTCGCGCGGTCCGTGCTCGAGGTCGCCAAGGTTGACGCCGTGCGGCTCGAGGAGCGGCGGGCCGATCTGGCGGAGTCAGACGCGGCGGACGCTAAGGTCGAGCTCGCCGAAACTCTCGCCGGTGACATGCCGGAGCAGGTCCGGCTGACGAACTATCTTGGAAGCGTCGACCTCAAGATCCGCGCGACTAAGCTACACCCCGAAGCGATCGCGCGTATCATGCGGGCGGCGGCGGCGGAGTTCGCGCTCGCGGCGGCGGAGGCGGCGATCGCGCGTATCATGCCCGCGGAGGCGGTCGCGGAGTAGACCCTCCCTCCCGGCGCTTTGTCGCGCCCCTTACCAAACCAGAAAAAAAACGACAAAAAAACGACGCGGAGATCTGCTCGAGATCTCTTCGCGTGTTTTCAATAGCTTACGACGGAAGGACAAACCGAACGCCGACGGGGTGGGTTGTCAACTATGCGGGATCATTATCTGCGGCGGTCGACGCGCGGAAATTATGCTCGCAATAGCAGTTGACGATCGTTTCGCGTTCTGCTATGTTTGAACCATGGCAACGAACCTCAACACGAACCACGGGCCCGAAGGGGCGGAAAGGTTTACCACCATGACGACCGGCACCAAGTATGAAGCCACCAAGGATCTCGACCTCCGCACCGTTGCGAAAATGCTGAAGGCGGAGATTACCGGGGCGATGAAGTCGGGCGCGCTCCCCCTGCTCGCGAAGGTGAGCGTTCGGAGCGGCCGCGCGAACTGCCTCGACGTCGAGCTCTGGTTCGCCGACGGCGTCAAGCTCCACTCCGACGAGTGGGCCGACGAGTGGGTGACCGGCGGTGGTAATCGGTATCGGCTCTCCTGCTGGACGGCGGAAGTGCAGGCTACCATGGACGCGGTCAAGGCCATGCGCTCCGCCTACAACTACAACAACTCCGATCCGATGTGCGACTATCACGACGTGCGGTTCTACGGGCAGGTCATCGAGAACACGGCGCAGAGCAACGCGGATTACGACCGGGCGATCCGCGAGGCGGAGGAGCGGCGGGACGCGGTCGCGGAGGAGTTCGTCGCGACGGCGGACCGCATGGCGGAGCTCGTCGGCGTCGAGCGGATCGGGGACAACAATCTCGAGGTGGTTCAGCGCGCGGTGCTCGAGGTGCGGCGCGGCACGACGGGGAACCTTCTCAAGATCGCGGCGAACGTGCAGCATTTCGAGGCGGAGGAGCGCAAGGCGGCGGCGGAGTACGAGCGCGTTCTGACGGCTGGCAACGTGGCGGAGTGCACGGAGCGCAACGCGGAGCTGAGGGCGGCGATGCAGGCGGCGCGCGCCAAGGCGCGGATCGCGTGGTTCGCCATGGTCGAGCTCGCCCGGCGCGGGATCGAGCCGTACGCGTCGCAGGCGAAGGGCGAGGCGCCGGCGGTCGAGGAGCAGGCGGCGGACGGCGCGGAGCTGGCCCGGGCGGTGGAGCAGGCGGAGGCGGAGAAGGGGCGGGCGGTCGAGGCGGAGCGCGCGGCGGAGGCGAGGTATCGCGAGGCGCTGACCTTCTACACCACGGCGGAGTGTCACCGGTTGCAGGCGGAGGACGACCTCCGGGCGGCGGAGAAACAGGCGGAGCTCGAGCGGCGGCGGTCGCAGGACGCGGCGCACGCGGTCAACTTGGCGATGGTCGAGCGGCAGAACGCGCGCAACGCGGCGGAGCGGGCGGGCGCGGCGGTCGAGGCGGCGTACAAGGCGACCCTGACCGCGCGGACGCAGGAGCAGGAGCCGGCGGAAGTGGCGGGCGACTCGCCGGACGTCGGGCGGGCGGTGGCGTACTCGCGCAGGATCGAGGCTCTCAAGGCGGCGGCGTGGCTCGAGGGCGTCGGCGAGGGCCGGCGGGAGGCGATGCGGGCGGAGGTGGCGGAGCTCGAGGCGCGACTCTTCGACCTCGGGCTCGAGCGGGTGCCGCTCGCCGGCGGTCGCTTTCACGCGCTCGAGCGGGCGGCGTGGTCGACGCTCGAGGGGATCGCCGCGCGGCACGGGAACGGGGCGGCGTGTTGTGCGGACTGCGGGATCGCGCTGCGGCTTGGCGTCGCGCCGGGTAACTCCGTGTGTCCCAAGTGCGGCGAGGTGGTGAGGTCGGGGATCGTGCGGGTCGCGTAGCGGCGACGAGGAGCAGGCGGCGCGGGCCGGGGCGTTTCCCCGGCCCGTCGTCGTTTTGGCTTCTGTAAGGCGCAAGGCGCGGCCGTTCTCGTGCGGCGGGTGCCTGGTAGGGGTCGAGGTCGATCGCCGAAGGGCGGCCCGTTTCCGCTCGCTTTAGGGCTTGACTTCGTTACAGGGCAACAGTAGTATAGCGATCGGCGAGGTGCTCGGCCTTCTCCCCCGATGCGGTTGTGCCGTGGTAAGTGGTTCCGACGAGCTCCTCGCCCATTTGACCGACGGCTGGCGGTGCATCGCACCGTCTGGACTTGGCACGGAGGTTGCTCTTAAGATCCGGATCTCTTCTCTTACTAAGATCTCTCCCGTCATAGGAAAGAAGAATCAAGAGGGTTCTTCCGGGCGGGTCGAGGTGCTCCGATGGGCGATGAATTGGAAGCGATGCCAACGGTAACACAGGTCGAGTTCGGGCTCCGGGACGTGTTCGGGGCGGTCCGGGCTTTCGAGGCGGCGGTCGGCCGGGCTGCTCCGGCGCTCGGCGTGTGGTCGCTCGGTCCTCCCCTTCCGGTCGCGATCCGGATGCGCCGCGTACTCGACCGACTGCGGGAGGGCGGACCCCTGCCCGACTGTGCGGCGCGGCTCGAGGCGGACCTCCTCGAGCTCCGGCGGTCGACGACTGCCGCCGGCGCTTTGGAGTGCGGTTACCACACCGAGGACCTCGCCACCATGGCGGGCGTGGTCGGTCAAGTCGCGGTCGGTCTGGTCGCCGGGCTCCGGGCCCTCGAGCTCCCGCTCCCGCTGGCGGTGGCTTCCCTCCGCGCGGCCGCGGAGCGGATCGAGGCGGCGCTCGAGCCTTTCGAGCGCGCGGTCGCGGCGCGTGATGTTGGCGGGGCGGGGACCTTGGGCCCGGCTGACTACCGGTTCGCGGCGTTCCTCTTCGGCGGGTTTCTCCGCGGGGTCATATTGCAGATCGGAGGGTGTGGCGATGCTGTTCGATAGTCAAGGGCTGGCGCGTTCCGCGGCTGCGGCTGCGGTGGTGCGACACCCCGACCTAGTGATTCGAGCGCGTGCTCTGGCGTTCCTCGGGGCGATCGGCCGCGGGTACATAGCGGACCGCGAGGACCTCGCCGCCATTCTCGAGGCGGCGGAGGCGTCCGGCGCGGCGGGTGGCTTCCGGGCGGTCGAACGTGGGCGCGCGTAACAACGGGCAAGGCGAACGAACCACGGTCGCGATCCGGGCTGACCTCCACAAGCGGCTGAAGGTTCGGGCGATCGACGTGGGCGAAACCTTGTCCGACTATCTCGACGCGGTGCTCGAGGCGTACCTCGGGACGGTCGACCGCGGCGAGCAGGCGCTCCGGCAGCTCCGGGGCGCGCGGGTGGATCATGGTGCTTCCGGTCGCTGAGCTCCCGCGTTTGCTTCCGACGGCGCGGGCGGCGCTTGCCCGGGCGTTGATCCCGATTTGGGAGTCGGGGCTCGCGGTCGGACTCGCCGGGCTCGCCGGCGCTGCACGTGGCGACTTTGACGAGGTGGCGAGCAGGGCGGCCGGCGCGGTCGCGGACTTTCCCGCGGAAGCGGGGCGCGTGTTGCAACGGCTCGAGGTTGACCATGGGCTTGTGCTCCTCCCCCTCGAGCTCCTCCGGCAGCTCCTCCGGGCGGTGGACTCGGCGCGGGCGGAGGCGCCGGCGGTCGAGCGCTTCGCGCTTGTCGTCCGGGCGGCGGTGCTCGACGCGCTCGCGATGATCTACGCTGAGGGCGTGTTCGGCCGGCCGGAGAGGGGCGAAGGATGAAACGCGCGCCGGCGATCGTTCGCGTCTGTTCGCTCCTCGTCGCCGTCGGCGGGTTCGCGGTCGTCGTCCGGGCGGGAGTGCTCGGGGTCGGAGCGGGCGGCGGTCGGATGGCTCCGGGCGTATTCGTCGCCGGCGTGGGCGCGCTCTGCTGCGGGCTCGCGTTTCTATTGACAACGATCGACGGGCGGGGTTAAGATGGAATCCTCTTTTCCCCGGTGGTCCCTTGCCTTTCTGCTCCTGGTCGCCGCGGGTTCCTGCCTCCGCGGTTCCCGGGAGCAGTCTATCCGATGCAGGTCTGCGAGGTGTAGCGATGGCTGACGCGGTCAAGCTGGTTCTGTGGTGCCCGGCGGAGGGCGTGCCGATCGGCGTGCTCGAGGGCGATATCGGCGCGCGGGTGTCGAGCGATTTTATCGGGCAATCGTTCCGGGTGTCGCCGGAGTTCGAAGCGATCGGGTACTCCCGGCATTCACTCGCGGCACGCTGGCGGGACGGGTTCCCGGCGCTCTGTCCTCGTTGCGCGAACGTCTGCGCGTGGGCTCCTCCCGGTCCGGACTCGCGCGAGGTGGCGCTCCGTGAGATGTTCGACGCTCCCCTCGGCTCGTTCACGCTGGCGGGGCCCTCGCCGCGGAAGGGCGCGGCCGTCCGGCCCGGTGCACGGCTCGGCGTCGACCCGGCGCTCCGGGCGGTGCCGCTCATCTCCGACGATCCGGGCGGGGACGTGTCAGGGCCTGACGGAACCCTGACGGAACCTCCCGCCGGCGGGCGCACGGGTGGCCAGTGAGCGGCGCGGCGCTCGAGCTCGGCCCCCTCGCGCGCGCGGTGGCCGGCGACTTGTGCCGATCGATTCCGGCGATCGAGGACGGCGTCGCCGGGATGGTCGCGGCGATCGACGCATGGGAGGCGCTCGCCTCGGCGTGGGCTGCGATCGCGGAGCTCTCCGACGATGAAGCTCTGCGGATCGCCTCCGCCCGGGCGGAGCAACTCCGGGCGCTGGCGGCCGCGGCAACGGCTCGAGGCGTGGCGCTCCTCGCGGTCGCGGCGCTCGAGCGGTGCGGACCGGTCGGATTCGACGTGGTAGAGTGGGCGCGGCGGTTCGGTGAATCCGATTTGAATCCTCGAGGCGGAGGCTTGCATGAGGCTTGACATCCTTTGCCAGTCGTGCGGGGGGCGGTCGCGCGCGGAATATCCGGCCGGCGCTCGACGGGCGCCAAGTGGTGCCGACCGCGTGGCCTATTCCGACGGCGCGGCGCTGCACGCGTACCGCTGCGACCTATGCGGCGAAGGAATCCGCGAGGGCGCGCCTTGTATCGCGCGGGAGATTTGGAGCGACCTCCGGCCGCGGCTAATGGGATACGTCGACGAGTACCTCGACCGGGATTCCGAATCCGCGTTCGACGGGAGGGGCATCGTATGAAAAACCGGGTGCGCTTCAGTCTCCGGCTGATGATCGGTGCGCAACGCGGAGCGTTCGTCGACCTACCGGCGACCTCTCCGGACTGGGTTGATCACGTGGCGATCCTCGCAATCTCCGCGGCGCCCCCTCCGGACCCGCCGGTCAAGGTGACCCTCGAGCAGCTCGTCGCGTTCCTCCGCGCGGTCGGGCGTCCGACGTGCTCGACGTTCCCCGACGCTGGCCCGTGGATGCTCGAGGCGGAGGTCGAGCTGAACCGGATGGGCCTCCGGGCGCTCGGGACATCATGGCGACCTCCGACGCAACCGGAGATCCGCACCGTGTGGGATGTGGTCCTCCGGGACGCGAGCAAGCTCGCGGAGATCGGGATCCACGTGGGCGCGTTCGCTAAAGCGAAGGACCGCGACTGATGCCGATCCGCCCGGAGAATCTCGCCCGCTACGGCGCCGACTGGCCCGCGTTCTCCCGCGACCTCCGGGCCCGGTTCCCGGTCTGCCAGTGGTGCGGGAAGCCGAACGGCGCGCGCGTGTACGCGACCCGGTCCGGTTCGTGGGCGCTCGCGTCCGACGACCCGTCAGCGGTGATCCTCGGGCCTCACGTGCTCCGCTGGTGGTCGGTGACCGGTGCCCCCTGTCCTCCGCCGGCGGGGTGGGAACACGTCCGGGCCCTCCGCGTCGTTCTTACCGTGGCCCACCTGAACCACGCGCCGGAGGACCGCTCGCCGGAGAACCTTCGGGTACTCTGCCAGCGGTGCCACAATCGGCACGACGCGCAACACCGGGCCCGGAACCGCGCGACGACGTGGTCGCGCAAGCGCCGGGAGGGTTCTCCTCAGCTCTCGCTTTCGGCGGTCGACGAGGTGCAGCTATGACCGCAACGCTGCGCCGTCGATCGTTGGCACGCGGTTTGCTCTTAAGATCTTCTCTTAAGTTAGATCTTACTTTCATAGGAGAAGAATCAAGAGGGGCCTCCCGGGGCCCCTGGAAAGGCGGATCGGTATGCGTGCTCCGGCATGGTGGCTGACGGTCGGACTGTTCGCGGCCGCGGTGGTGCTCGCCGCGGGCGTGCTCCTCCTCGCCGGCTGTCCCCGGCGGGTGTGCTCGCCGGGCGTGGGGCAGTGCACGGCGGACGGTGTCGCCCGGTTGTGCTCCTCCGCGGGGCAGTGGCGCGAGGTGCTCGACTGCCGAAAGGTCCTCCCGGCCGATCGGGGCTGGCGGTGTTCGTGTTACAAACCGACGTCGACTCTCGAGTCGATCAACCCGGAGCGGTGCACGTGCAAACCTACACGTTGACTCCCGCGGACGTGGTCGCGGTGTGGGCGGCGACTTCCGAGGCGTTCGATTCTCGGTTCGCCGGGAAGGGCGACTCCGAGCTGATGAAGCGGGCGGCGTTCCTCCTGCAACTGGCGGGCGTGCTCGACGCGGAGCGGTTCCTCGAGCGGTTCGCGACGACGATCGGTTCCCGGATTTATCTCCCCTGGGTGCCCGGCGCGGTCGGCCCCGGCGTTCCCTCCCTGTGGTCGCAGGTCGACACGTGCGTCCATGAGCATGTGCACGTGGAGCAGTGGCGGCGGGATCCGGCGGAGTTCGTGTACCGGTACACCCAACCCGACGGGCGGGCGCTCCTCGAGGCGGACGCGATAGGCGCGGAGCTCGAGGTCCAATGGTGGCGCGGCGACGAGGACTTGAATGGACACATACTCAGGGCGGTCGACGGGCTCAAGGCGTACGCGCTCGGGGTGCTTGACCGGGCGATCGCGCGCGAAGCTCTGCTCATGCGGGCGGAGATGATCCGGCAAGGCGGGCGACTCTCGCCGGTGGCCGACTGTGTGGCCCGGTTCCTCGAGGTCCGGTTCGGAGGTGGCGCGTGATCTCCCAAGCGTGCGTCAAGTGCGGGGCGAGTCTCCCGCCGGCGGTGGTTCCCGCGTCGGTCCCCTCCCTCGTCGACGGGGTGCCTCCTTCCCCGGTGCGGATGTGGTGCCCGTGCGGTCAGGCGTACGATGCCCGGCTCGGGGTGTTTGCCGTGGCGGACCGTCCGACGTGGCCGTTTCATTCCGTCCGGGTGTGGTGGTGGATCGAGGTGAAGGGCCCGACCGACTTTCCCGCGGACGTGCTCGACCCGTCCGGGCTCCCTCGAGGTGGCCAATGATGCTCCCGTGCTGTGCATGGTGTGGCGCCGAGCTTGTCGGCGATGGCGCCTTTACCGGGTGGCAAACCCTCGAGCTCCTCGGGGTGGTCGTCGGCTGGCACCGCGAACGGTGCCGCGCGCTCGACCCGGTGTTCCTGCGCTTCCTCGGCGTGCTCGAGCAGACCCTCCGCGACGAGGAGCGGACCCTCGCCGCGTGGCGCGACCTCCTCGACCTCGTCGTCCTCCGCGGACCCGGACGCGTCGCAGTCGGCGAGACTCCCTCCGGCGCCTCCGGGCCCGTGGTCTTGTCGGTCGCCTCGGCGTACGTTCGGACCGGTCAAGGTTTGGCCGTCGACCGTGGCGGCTTTCCGCTCATCCGTGAACCCGCGGAGCCGGCCCATGATGCTTGACCCCGACATTACCTACACGTCGATCCGTCAATCCGTGGCGCTCCTCACCGTCCGGCGGATGCGGGAGCAAATGGAAGGCGACGAGGACCCGGCGCTCGACCTCCTCCTCCGCGCGTGGCTCGACCTCGACGACTGGCTCCGCGCGGGCGGGTGGCCTCCCTCCGCGTGGAACTTCCTTGACGTCTCAACCCTCCGGACCGCTCCGACTGGTCTGGAAAGTTAGTCAACAAAGGCAAGGTGAAACGATGACAACGAAAAACGAAACGCTCCCCGGGAAACCGGGCCCCCAAAAGCCGAAACCCGAAACGGTCAAGCGGACGCTCCCGTGTGCTCTCACCGATGCGGACCGCGTCCGGCTCGGCTCGGAGCTGGCGGAAGCGCTCGGGCGCGAGGCGGCGCTCGAGTCAGACCTCGCCGCGTTCAAGGCGTCGCACAAGGCGAAGGTCCTCCCGGTGCAGGAGAGGATCCGTCAGATCTCCTCCGACCTCCGGGACGGGCACGAACTCCGCGCGGTGGAATGCCGAATCGTGCGGGACATCAAGGCGGGCTCCGTCAAGTTCGTCCGGCTCGACACGGAGGAAACCGTCGATGAACGCGGGATGACCGACGCGGAACGTCAGCTCGACCTCGAGGACAAGCTCGCCCCGGGACAAGCGCCGGCGGCGAAGGCGGCGCCTCCCTCCCGGCCTCCGGCTCCGGCGGTGCCCGCGTGACCTCCGGGCCCGGTCCGGCGTACGGTCGAACGGTGGCTCGCGCGACCTCGACTCCGTGCCTTGTCGACCCGACGGGCCGGCCGATCTTCGGGCTCGCTCGGCCCTCGGCGCGCGGCGGCCTCCGGCTCGCGCTTGCTCTCGCGGCGGGCGCGCTCCTCGCGGTCGTCGTGTTCGTGTTCCTCCTCGGGCGCGGGTGAACCATGGCGACCTCGAGCAACCCCCGGCGGCGCGGGAACCTCCTCACCTCAGAAGCTCCTCCCTCCAGTAGCGGATACCCCTCCCCTCTGCTCCTCCCCCTCCCCTCCTCGCCTCCCTCCGGCAAGCTCCGGCAGCACTCGCACTCCCTCGCCCCGTCCTCCCCGGAGCTCCTGCTCCGTGTCCTCCAATGTAACAAAGACGCTGTCGGTTCTGTAACATGACCGTAACACCAAAATTCGTAAAGGGATTACACGCTCCGCTAAGTGTCGAGAAGATCGAGGAAATGTTCGCGGCGTGGTGTGAAGTGTCCCGTGCTTCTGTCGTCGCTCGACGGTGTAAGGTGTCGAACGGTACGGCGCTGAAGTACATCAACCGCGGGGATCCATCCCGGTCGATCGAACCCTTCGTCACTCGAGGTCGCAGAATCACGCGTCAGGTGCAGCGTAGAACTGAGCGCGCGATAATCTACTCGACGACCGAGCAGCTCAAGGAAACGGCGTATCAAATTTCCCTGCTCGACGACGCGATAGCACTCGCCGCGGATAGACTGAAAACCACGATAAAACGGGCGGATATACGCCTAACGGATCTCGCGAAAGCTATCCAGATCCGGAATCAGGTTATGGCGCTCTA
>Ga0316627_100000404_pt1 | contig 11666 bp, 8 predicted proteins | sample OWC_Aug_M2_C1_D1_FD_207653 | JGI IMG/M metagenome (GOLD analysis project Ga0316627, IMG submission 207653) | Wetland soil microbial communities from Old Woman Creek delta, Ohio, United States - OWC_Aug_M2_C1_D1_C | ecosystem: Environmental > Terrestrial > Soil > Wetlands | place: USA: Ohio...
GTACGTGCCCTGCTGGAACAGGCTGACGCGGCGCTGCGGGTCGATCCGGAACTCGTACCAGCGCACCCCGCCGGCGCCCGCAGCCGTGTTCACCGAGTGGACGGCCACGATGGATTCCCGCCCGCCCGTCCGGCGGTACACGAGGCGCGGCATGATCTTGTCGCCCTGGGCGTCGAGGCGGCGTTCGGTGCCCGGCTGCGGCACGCAGTTCGACAGCTGCCCGTCGCAGAGATACCGGTACGGCGCCACGGGAATCCGCGCGGGACCGGTGATGCCGGTCTTCGACGGGTCGGCCCAGTCGACGCGGAACTGCCAGACGTCGACGTGGGCCGCCTCGAACTGCTTCCGCAGCTGCATGCCGCCGGTCGCCATCATGACGTTCGGTGCGCCCGCCGGCGGCGCGGACCTGCCATCGACGTCGGCGTTGTTCAGGAACCCGACGTTGTTCATGAGGATGCACTGCTCGGTGGCCGGCTCTCCGCGGAGCATCTTCGCGCGATCGACCACGCACGCGTGCTTCTGGGTCGTGATCGTGGCGGAAATCGGATCGTCGCCGGTGCTCGTGGGCACGTAGTAGCCGTCGGGCCAGACGGCCGGCCGCGGATAGTCGGGGAACAGCGGCCGCAGGAACTCGTACCGGTAGTACGGCCCGAAGGGATCCGGCCCGGTGCTCACGGCGTAGCACATCGCATAGGGCCCCCGCGGCGGCGTCTGGCCCTGTCCCTGGACCGGCCGCGGGGCAGCGCCACCGGCCGGCGCCTCCACCGGGGCGGAGGGCGCCGCGAGCATGGCGGCAGGCCCGGGCTGTTCCGGGCGCCCCGGCGGGCTGAGATACACGCGCCCTTCCTCGGTCCAGTCCGCAGGCTGGTCCGGCCTCTCCCCGGCCCGCCTGAAGATCGGCATCACGATCAACCAGCGGTCCGCGAGCTGGTCGTACCGGACCACCGCATCGCCGTTGTTCGTTGTCTCGCACGTGCCGCCGAAACCGTTGAACACGTGGTTCGTGTTGACGGGCCCGTAGAGCACGCGCCCGCTCTCGCCGAATGTCCGGCCCTTCTTCGTGAAGATGGCCATCTTCGAGTTCACGGTCTGCACGATGTGATCGGGACCGACGGCGAGGCTGTTGTCCGACGGGTTGCGGAACGACGCCGAGCCCTGCGGGCCTTCGAAGCCCGCGCCGAGGCCGTCGAAACGCTCGGCGACGACCGCCGGCGGCCGCTCACCCTGCGCCGTCTGCTCGATGGCCGCCGCGCCGGCGGGCACGGTGATCACCGGCGGCTCAGCAGGCTCCTGCGGCCGCTGGGCGGCAGCGCGCGGCGCGTTCTCCGTCGAGGCCCAGGCCAGCAGGCAGGCGAGGGCAGCAGGCGTGAGACATCGGACCAGTGGCGTCATCGGCAGATCCCGCTGAACTCGGGCGGCCCATTCTGGCACACCCGCCGGCCGCCCGGGCCGGCGGACCGCCGTTCACCGCCCTCGTGCGCGTGACGTATGATGGGGCGCCGCAGCCCGTGCCTGCCGCGCAGGCGGAATGCGACGCACGGTTCCCGCCCGGGGAGGACTCATGCGCATCGATCTCCGCAGTGACACGGTCACGGCCCCCACGCACGCCATGCGCCAGGCCATGGCGGCGGCAGACGTGGGCGACGACGTGTTCGGCGACGACCCGACGGTCAACCGCCTGGAAACGCTCGCGGCCGATGTCGCCGGCAAGGAGGCCGCGCTGTTCGTGGCCAGCGGCACGATGGGCAACCTCGCGTCGCTGCTCGCGCACTGCGGGCGCGGACGCGACGTCATCCTCGGTGACGAGTCGCACATCTACCACTACGAGAACGGCGGGGCATCGGCGCTGGGCGGGCTGGTGTTCCGCCCCGTCCGGACCAACGCGGACGGCACGCTGCCCCTGGATGCGCTGCGGGCGGCCATCCACCTGCCGGCGCACAACTACCACTTCTACCACTACACCAGGCCGGGCGTGATCTGCCTCGAGAACACGCACAATCGCTGCGGCGGCCGCATCCTCTCGCCCGAGTACTTCGCCGAGGTCGCCGCGCTGGCCGCCGAGCACGGGCTGCCGGTGCACCTGGACGGCGCACGGCTCTTCAATGCCGCCGTGGCGGCGGCGCGCCCGATCACCGACTGGACGCGGCACGTCTCGTCGGTCCAGTTGTGCCTGTCGAAGGGCCTCTCCGCGCCGGTCGGATCGCTCATCTGCGGCCCGGCCGCGTTCGTGGACGAGGCTCGGCGCATGCGCAAGATCCTCGGCGGCGGCATGCGCCAGGCCGGCGTGATCGCGGCGCCAGGCATCATCGCGCTGACCGAGATGGTGAGCCGCCTGGCCGACGATCACCGCAACGCACGCATCCTCGCGGACGGCATTGCGGCGCTGGCTGGCGTGGCCCTCGATCCGCCGGAGGTGGACACCAACATCGTCATCTTCCGGCTGCCGGGCGCGGCGGCCGCGGAGCGCTTCGAAGAGGCGCTCGAGCGGGAAGGCGTGCTCGTCTCGAATTTCGGCGGAGGCCGGCTGCGTTTGGTGACCCACGACGGCATCACGGAGGCTGACTGCCGCGCTGCCGTCGCGGTGATGCAGCGGGTGCATGGGGCGCTGGGGATCGGTGACAGGAGATAGGAAACGGGGAAGGCCGCGAAAGGCGAAAGAGCGATGCGCAATTCGATGCTGTTGCTGGCTGGCGTCTGCCTGCTGGCCTGGCCGCTGGCGGCGCAGGACGCCGGAGGGAAGGCGCGCATGGGACCTGAAACGGCGCTGGTCGTCATCGACATCCAGCAGTTCTATTTCGAGGGAGGGTTGGTGCCGCTCACGGGCAGCCTCGAGGCCGCGGCCAGGGCGCGCCAGGTGCTCGACGCCTTCCGCGCGCGCACGCTGCCCGTCATCCACGTGCGCCACGTGCCCAAGAGCGTGGCCATCGTCGGCAGCGAACCGGCGGACCCGCAGTACCGGATCCGTCCCGAGGTCCAACCCGCGGCCGGAGAGAAGGTCGTCTCCAAGCGCTTCGCCAACAGCTTCCGCGAGACGGACCTGCTCGAGACGCTGCGCCAGAAGGGCATCACGCGGGTCGTGATCGCCGGCATGCAGACGCACATGTGCGTCGAAGCGGCGAGCCGGGCGGCCACGGACCTCGGCTTCGAGGTCGTCGTGGTGCACGATGCCTGCGCGACCCGGCCCCTGGAGTTCGAGGGGCGGAAGGTGCCGGCCGACATGGTGCATGCAGGCGCCCTGGCGGCGATCAAGGGCACCTACGGGCGCGTCGTCAGCGTCGAGGAACTGCTGAAGGAACTCTAGGGCGGGCTCCTACGACCGTGTGCGCTCGCGCCACTCCTCCGCCCAGCTGTAGAGGATCGGCAACCCGAACAGCGTGAGCGCGGTCGAGCTGACCAGGCCTCCGATCACGACGACGGCCAGCGGACGCTGGACCTCCGAGCCGGGCCCCGTCGCGAAGACCATCGGGACCAGGCTGAAGATCGCGATGCTCGCGGTCATCAGCACCGCCCGGAGCCTGGTCTCGCAGCCCAGGAGCACGGCCCGCTCCACCGTCTCGCCGTCGGCGCGGAGCTGGGAAACGTAGGACACCAGCACCAGGCCGTTCAGGACCGCGACGCCGAACAGCACGATGAATCCCACCGAGGCCGGCACGGACAGGTAGAGCCCCCAGACGAGAAGGGCGAACACGCCGCCGACGGTCGCGAACGGCAGGTTGACGAGCACGAGCGTCGCGAGCCAGGCGGATCGGAACGTCAGCAGCAGGAGCCCGAAGATCAGGAGCACGACGACGGGCACGAGCACGCCCATCCGCCGCATCGCGTGCTGCTGGTTCTCGAACTGGCCGCCCCAGGTGGCGTAGTACCCGGCGGGCAGGCTGACGCGGTCGCGGAGGCGGGCCTGCGCCTCCCGCACGAAGCCGCCGATGTCGCGCCCGGCCACGTTCAGCTCGATGCCGATGCGCCGCTGCCCGTTCTCGCGGCTGATCTGCACCGGCCCCTCGTTCATGCTCACCTTGGCGAGGTCGCGCAGCGGCACGCGGAACCCTCCGGGCACGTCGACGAGGAGCGCGCCGAGGTCCTCGGTCGAGCGCCGGCGCTCCTCCGGGTAGCGGATCGCGATGTTGAACACCCGGTTGTCGCGGTAGACCTGCCCGATGGGCATGCCGGCGACGCCCAGCTCGATCACGTGCAGCACCTCGCTGGCGTTGACGCCGTAGCGGGCGAGCTGCACGCGGTCCACTTCCACGGTCAGGTACGGCTGCCCCGCGACCCGCTCGACGACGAGGTCCGACACGCCTGCCACGCCGCCGAGGACGGCGGCCATCTCGGCGGCCTTCTCCTTGAGCACGGCGGTGTCGTCCCCGAACAGCTTCAGGATCACCTGCGCTCTCGTGCCCGCCACGAGCTCGTCGATGCGGCACTGGATCGGCTGGCTGAAGCTCGCGACCACGCCCGGGATGTCGGCCACGGCCTCGCGCATCCGCTGGACGAGGTCGTCGCGCGATCGGGCGCTCCGCCACTCGCTGCGCGGCGCCAGCGTGCCCACGAAGCCCGTCTTGTCGACGCCCCTGGCCTCGACCGAGACGCCCGTCTGTCCCGTTCGCGACACGACGGTCTCGAGCTCCGGGAACGCCTTCAGGCGGCGCTCGATCTCACTCGACACCGCGAGGGCGTGGTCGAGCGACACGCCCGGCAGCATCTGCACGTCCATGTCGAACGCGCCCTCGTCCATCACCGGGATGAACTCGGTGCCGAGGCGCGGCAGGGCGGCGAGCGCCGCCGTCAGCGGCACGATCGCGACCACGAGCATCGCCGCCCGGTGGCGGAGGGCCCAGCGAAGCGCCGGCATGTACATTCGCCGGTTGAGCTCGAACACGGGGCTGACGGCGCGAACCGGCCGGAGGACGAGGAGGCAGACGGTCGGGATCACGAAGATGGAGAGCAGCAGCGACGACAGGAGGGCGATCGCCACCGTGAAGGCCAGCGGCGAGAACATCTTGCCCTCCATGCCCGCCAGGGCGGCGATCGGGACGAACGTGAGCGCGATGATGAACTCGCCGAAGATGCTGGGCTTGCGCACCTCGACGGCGGCCCGGAGCACGCCGGCCACGGTCCCGGCGTCCGGCGCGCCGCGCGAGAGGTGGCGCTGCACGTTCTCCACCTGGATGATCGTCGCGTCGATGACCATCCCGATGGAGATGGCCAGGCCGCCGAGCGACATCAGGTTGGCGTCGAGGCCGACGGCCCGCATCACGACGAAGGTCAGCAGCGCCGACAGCGGCAGCGCCACGATGACGACCAGCGCCCCGCGCAGGCTCCAGAGAAAGAGCGCGAGCACGGCCAGGACGAGGAGCGCGCCCTCGCCGAGGGCCCACAGCACCGTCCGCGTGCTCGCCTCGACCACCGACGACCGCTCGTAGAAGGGCAGCAGGACGAGGCCGTCCGGCAGGACGCCGCTCTCGTTGATCTCCCGCACCTTCCGCTCGACGCGGGCGACGACCTCGCGGCTGTTCTCGCCGCGGAGCATCATGACGATGCCGCCCACGACCTCGTGGGTGCCGTTCTTCACGGCGGCGCCCTGGCGGACGGCGTGGCCCATGCGCACCTCGCCGAGGTCGCCCACGTACACCGGCGTGCCCCCCTCCGACTTGAGCACGATCTTCCGGATGTCGTCCTCGGACCTGATGAGCCCGACGCCCCGGATGATGTACTGCTCGGACTGCAGCGCGACGATGCTGCCGCCGACGTTGGCGTTGTTGGTGCGGATCCGCTCGTGGATCGCCTCGAGGGGCAGGTCGTACTTGAGGAGGCGGTCGGGATCGACCACCACCTGGTACTCCTGCAGGTAGCCGCCGAAGGAGTTCACCTCCGCCACGCCGGACACGCTCTTGAGGAGCGGTGTGACGACCCAGTCCTGGATCGTGCGCAACTGCCCGAGTCGGTCCACCGAGTCCCGTCGGGGCGCGCCGGCCTTCGGTTCGAGCGTGTACTGGTAGATTTCGCCCATCGCCGTCGCCACGGGCCCGAGCGTCGCGTCCACGCCCGCGGGCAGCCTGCGGCCGGCCTCTGACAGCCGCTCGAAGACGAGCTGCCGCGCGAAGTAGATGTCCACGTCGTCGTCGAACACGAGGGTCACGACCGAGATGCCGTACTTGGTGACGGAACGCATCAGCGACAAGCCCGGCAGGCCGCGCATCGAGCTCTCGATGGGATAGGTGACGAACTGCTCGATCTCGAGCGGCGAGAGGCCCGGCGCCGTGCTGACCACCTCCACCTGGATGTTCGTGACGTCCGGGAACGCGTCGATTGGAATGGTGCGGGCCGACCACGCGCCCAGGACCAGGATCGCCGCGACCAGGAACACGACCGCCAGCCGGTTGCGCAGCGACCACGCCATCAGTCGTTCGATCATCTCTGCCACCTCGGCGATGCGCGGAGGAGGCGCCCGGCAGGCGCCCACCCGGCTGCGCTACTCGCCCGCCAACGAGGACTTCAGGAGCTCCGCCTTGAGGGTGAACGCCCCGGTGACCACCACGCTCTCGGAGCCGTCGAGCCCCTTCGTGATGACGCGCCGGTCGCCGGTCCGATTGCCGGGCTCGACCGGCCTCACGGCGAACCGGTCCGGGGCGATGCGGACGAACACGACGGGATCGCCGTTGATGGTCTGGATGGCGTCCGCGGGGACGGTGAGGACCTCGCGCGTGCCTACTGCGCCAACCACCTCGCCCTGGACGAACATGTTCGGCTTCAGCAGCAGGCCGCGATTCGGCGTTTCCACGCGGACCTTCACCGTGCGCGACTTCTCGTCCACCACGTCGCCGACATGGAGGATGCGGCCGTCCCATGCCCGGTCGGCATACAGCGACGTCCGGATGCGCACCGCCCGCCCCTCGGCGATCAGCGGCAGATCGGGCTCGCGCGCGTCGAGCACCGCCCACAGCGTCGACAGGTCCGACACGGTGAACAGGGCATGGTCCGGCATGACGTGCTGGCCGGCGATGACATCACGAGCGATGACGCGGCCCGCGACCGGCGAGGTCAGGCGGAGGTACGGGTCGGCGAGGTCGTCGTGACGGTCCCCCTCCGCCGGCTCGCGCGCGCGCCGGAGCAGGCTGTCGACCTGGGCCTGGTCGAGGCCGAACGAATGGAGCCTCGACTCGGCGACGCCGTATTCGGTGCGAGCCTGCTCGTAATCCGCCTCGCGGCGCGCTGCCTCCTTCCGATCGATCGCTTCCTGCTTGAGCAGGACGCGGGCGCGTTCGCGCTCGCTCGCCGCGAGTCCGGCCCTCGCGGCGGCCTGAATGAACGCCGTCTTGGCCTCGGCGAGGGCGGGCGCGTGGATCGTCGCCAGTACCTGGCCCCTGCCGACCGCGGACCCGAGCTCCGCGCCCAGCGACACGACCTGCCCCTCGAGCAGCGACGTGATCTGCGCCGTGTGGCGCTCGTCGAGGCGCAGCACGCCGGGCAGGCTGACGGTCGCCGTCTCGGCGCTGCGCGCCGGTTCAGCCGTCGTCACGCCCCACTTCTGCTGAAGCGCCGCCGCGACCTGCAGCGTCCCGTCGCGCGAGACCGGACGGTCCCCGGTACCGCCTTCAGGAGGCTGTTGAGGCTGACCTCGGCCGCAGGCGGCGAAGGCCAGCGCCGCCGTGACCATCAACACCGAAGCGGCGGTCCTGGCGGACTGGGGCCGCGTGCCGCGGCATCCTGGGCGTGTGCGTGCGAGTGCCATCACCATCACCTATGGCCGGCGGGACGACGCGGTCCCGACGGCGGCTTCCAGTTCGAACACGCTGACGTGGTAGTCGAAGCGCGCGCGAAGTTCGGCGCGCTGAGCGTCGCGGAACGCGCGCTGGGCGTCGAGGTAATCGATGAGCGTGGCCGCGCCCGCCCGGTACGCGGCCAGCACGATGTCCCGCGCCTCGCGGGCGTTCTTCACGTACTCGCTCGCCACGCCGGCGACGCGGGCGCGGCTGCTCTCGACCGCGTTGCGGGCCAGCTGGACCTCCAGCTCGGCGGCCGCCGACGCGGCGGCCAGGCGGCTGGACGCCAGCGTGCGCTGCGCGGCGGACCGCGAACGGCCGGCCTCGTTGCGGTTCCACAGCGCCAGCGGGACCGTGGCGCGCACGACGACGGCGTTGGTGCCGAAGTCGCGCTGATAGCCGCCGCCGAGCGAAAACGGCGGGATGCGGAGCGCGTGCTGGAGGTTCACGTCCGCCGCCACGCGCTGTTCCTCCAGCCGAAGCGCCTGCAGATCCGCCCGCGGCGGAGCCGCGGCAGCGGCCGGCGGCGCCACGGCCACCGGCGCGCCGGCGTCGGGCAGGAGGTTCGCCGCCTCGAAGGGCTGGTCGAGCGGGCGCACGTTGAGCAGGGCCAGCAGGCGGCACCGGGCGTCACGGAGCACACGGTCGGCCACCAGCGCGTCGTCCGCGAAGCGGTGGCGCTCGACCTGCAGGCGCCTCAACTCGACGCCCGACAACTCCCCTTGCTCGTAGCGCGCGCGGTTGATCGACAGGACCTTGTCAACATCGTCGAGCGTGGCCCTCGCCGCCTCGCCGTCAGCCTGGGCGAGCACCACGTGCGCGTACGCGCGCTGGACCTCGAGGCGCAGGCGGCGGAGTACGTCGAGGCGTTCCGCGCCCGACGCCTGGACGGCCAACCGGGCCACCTCCTGGCGCCAGCGGCGGCGGTCGCCCGGCTCGAACTCCTGGTCGATGGCGATGGTCAACTCCTGGTTGTTCCAGAACCCCGGGTGGTCGGATTCGAAGAGGGGATAGCCGCGCGACTCGAGGTCGAGGGACGGATTCGGCCGCTTCGGCGCGCCCAGCGCCTCGGCCTCGGCCATGGCCGTTCTCGCATGGGCTTCGGCGAGCGCCGGATTCCGCGCTTCGGCGATTCGAAGCGCCTCGTCCAGCGTGAGGCGGGCGGGCACGCGCACCGCGTCGGCCGGTCCCGGAGGGACCTGCGCGTCGGCGGCCGGCGGCAGCACGGCGGACAGCAACAGGGCGACAGCCAGACCTCTCATGGCGATTCCTCGCGAGGGCGGCCTTCACCTCCCGACCGCGGCGGCCCGGGCACGCCGCAAGCACGGGATCTGAAACCGCCCCGACCAACTCGGGGGCCATCGAATGTGATGAGTCGGAGAGCCGACGCGCGGTTATGCCGGCAGCTGAGGCGGGTGGTACAGCGCGGAGGGCACGCTCCGCACCTGCCCTGAAGGCGTGTCGGGCACGGTGCCGGATGGCTGCCAGGGCGCTGCCAGCGCCGCGAAGTCCGCGCCGACCGAGAGGCCGTGGCAGAAGCAATGGTCGGGGTGCAGGGGCTGGTTCTGGCACGCGGCGGCGCCGCCGGCTTCAGGCGCGGCTATCGTTGCGTGCGGCGGTCCCTGCGCGCCATGCGCGTCGAGCGCACACGTGTGGATGGCGGCCAGATCGACGGCGATCAGCACCAGCAGCAGCGAAGTGACGATGCGGAGAACGGTGCGGTCAGGCACGTGCAGCCTTGACAGCGGGCCGGGAGAGGCAGGCTTCGGGACTCGCTGCTGACGTGCACTCAGCCCGAGTCCCGAATCCCGAGCGCTGCCTACTTCTTCGCCGGCTGGATGGCGTCCCAGGCCGTCTGCATCCAGTCGACGCTGGCCTTCACGCTGGCACCGTTCTCGATCGCGCCCTTGAGATCACCCGCGTTGAACGCGTCGGTGGCCTTCGTCCAGGTGGCCGACACCTCGGCCAGCCTGCCCTTGAGCTCCTCGATCCGCTGCGGCGTCGCCGTCTTGGGCAGCTTCTTGGAGGCCGCGAGTTCGTCGAACTTCTTCTGCCAGTCGGCGACCAGGATCGGCATGTCCTTGGAGAGAACGTTCCACTCGCCCATCAGTTGGTCCTTCTTGGCGGTGGCGGCCGTCATGACCTCGGTGGCCTTGGCCGGCAGGTCCTTTGCCGCGGCCAGGGCCGCGGCGTAGTCGCCCTTGTCGAAGCTGGCCTTCGCCGCGGCTGCGGCGTCGGTCAGGGTCTTGAACTGCTCGGGCACGTACTTCTCGGCGTCCGGTGCCACCTTGGCAATCGCCTCGTCGGCGGCCTTCAGGGCGGCCTCGGCCGGGCCCTTGCTGCAGCCGGCGGCGAGCAACGGAAGCACCATCAATCCCAGAATCAGAACTTTGCGCATGTCACACCTCAAGAAAAGAACCACAGGGGCAGGAGTACAAGTGGGGATCATAGCGCAACTCGGGACTCGGGACTCGGGACTCGGGATTCGTGAGCCGAAGAGGCAAACGGGCCGGGAACCTGTGTTCACCCGGCCCGTCTCACTCTGGCTTCTGGCTTCTGGCTTCTGGCTTCTGGCTTCTACTGACTACTGACTACTTGATTATCGTCGCCTTCACCTCGAGCGTGACCTTCCGATCCGTCAGCGGGTCAGCGGACTGGCTGAGAATCGTCGAGACCCCGTCGTTGAGAATCGCCGTGACGCTCTGCGTGATGGAGGTCTTGCCGGCCGGAAGCTCCGGCTCGGGCGCGTCCTTCAGCAACTGGTACTCCAGCGATGCGCGAAGGCGGATTCTGGTGCCGTCGATCTCGGGAGATGCGTCGACCGAGAGGGGTACCACCGTGGGAGCAGTGTTCTTCCGATGAACTTCGGCATTGGTCCGGATTCTGCCGGACTCGCCGTCGGCGACGTTCATCGTGATGGTCTTCTTCACCGGCGGGGCCGAGCCGATCTGATCGGTCACGGTGAACTCCAGCCTGAGGTTCACCAGTTGGCCCCGGACGCGGCGCGCCGCGGGCGGAGCGGGCGCCTCGCCAGTCGTCGCGCGCGGGACCCGCGGGGCCGGAGCGGGTCGCGGGGCCGGCGGCGCCTGGGGGGACGTGGCGGCGGGCGGGGCTGGCGGCGCCGGGGGGGCCGGCGGCGCCGGAGGCGCCTGGTCGAACACGGCGACGCCTGCCGGCCGCGCCGCCGGGATCGTGGCGGCAGCAGCCACGGCGGGACGCGTGGCCGTGACAGGTGCCGGCTGGGCAGCTGCGCTCGCGGCGAGCACCGTGATGATGGCGGCGGGGGTAATCATCCAGCGGACGTTCATGGTCGGTTCTCCTTCTTCGGGTCAGCGGACGTGATGTCGCTCGAGCCGGCATCGAGGCTCGGGATGTCAATCGGCGTCATCGCGGGAAACGCGGTGACCTCCACGGCGGCAATCTGCAACGGGTCGGGTCCGACGGTGGCGAAGCGCAGCGGTTCGATCTCGGCCAGCGCCTGGACCTGATGGAGGCCTTCGTCGGCAAGGGCCGCGCCTGGCGCGGCACTCCGCGCAGCCGCCGCGCGCCCGGCCTTCGGGACGCTCGCTGTCAGGGCTGCTGCGGCAGATGCGTCGCCAGGACCGGCGTCTGACGGCCTCACCACGCGCCCGTCGCCAGCAACCGCGGGAGAAGGCGTGCCGGACCTCTGCTGGGCGACGGTTGTCGGGGCATCCTCGGGACCCCGCATCGGACTGATGACCCAGATGGCCGTCGCGGCGGCCAGCACGACGGCCGCTGTTGCGCCCGCCCAGGCCCACCGCGGGACGGCCGCGGAACGCCGGCGGTCCGGTCGAATCTGCTCGAGCACGTGCGCGCGCAGAGCCCCGGACGGCTCGGCGTCGGTCATCTCCCGCGCCACGGCATCGATGGCGGCATCCAGGTCGA
>Ga0316627_100000409_pt1 | contig 11632 bp, 12 predicted proteins | sample OWC_Aug_M2_C1_D1_FD_207653 | JGI IMG/M metagenome (GOLD analysis project Ga0316627, IMG submission 207653) | Wetland soil microbial communities from Old Woman Creek delta, Ohio, United States - OWC_Aug_M2_C1_D1_C | ecosystem: Environmental > Terrestrial > Soil > Wetlands | place: USA: Ohio...
TATGTACCAGTTCAGCAACCTGCTGCCGGCGACCTATCAGCTGAGCCTGAGTTACAAATCATTTCGACTAGAACAAGAAATGAACCTGAAACAGGCAATGACACTATCTGTGATGTTCCCTGCAGAGTTCTCCTTGGACCTATCAATCTTTAACTCTTATGCTGATCCTTTATCAAATGGAGAGGTGACGCTTCAGAGGAATGGAAAGGACTCCTCCACCTCAATCCAGCAGAACGGGACTGCGATGATCGTAGTTCCTCCAGGGGATTATGAAATCCGTGTTCGTGCGAACGAGGAGACGATCGCCCAGCAACAGATTCAGGTGCGTGGTGATAAAAAAATAGATCTTCTCACCTCACAAGGCTCCTTCCTTCATTCAGTGGTTCTCTACCTTGGTCTTGCTCTTATTATTGGTTCGCTAGGGTATCTTATCTGGAAACGAAAGATGTCTGCTGGTATGAAATTGATCTCAATTGGTCTTCTCATCATCGCACTGGTTTCCCCCTGGTGGGCGTTAAGCGGTGAAACCGGGTCTCTCTCAACTACCACCAATACTATGGTGATTCCCCCGAAATTAATCTCTCTAACAAAATCATCGAATGTCACAGGGGGGGAAATCAGCGCAGTCCCAGCGGAGGTTACAATGGTGCTCGGATTACTGTCCATTTTGGTAGGCGTCGCATGTCTGTTGGTTTTTTTCAGTCTTCTCACAGAGAGGAAACTACGAAGAATCACCATAGTCATCACAGTTGTGAGTGTCGTGGTAATCCTCCTAACTCTGGTTGTGTTTTATTACGCGTTAAGTCAATTGACACAGGTGGGTGTGGGTAGTTTTATGGGGAGTGGCAGCCTGGAAATCACTATCCCGGGTCAATCGGTGCAGACCGCGGTTCCCTGCTCATGGGGCCCAGGGATGAGTTTTTATCTGTTGATTGTTTCTTTGGTGTTGTTAATCCTAACGTTTTTTATAAAAAAAATCCACACACGGTTCTTTCACTAGAGAGATGGAAGTACGAATGTGATGGTGCATATCATTTGGACAGGGTTCTTATTTCAGAGGGAGATAACGTAAAAAGCTCAAGCAACATCTCGCCTGACCAACCCTACGCAATAAGTGAGTACGATTTTTTTGTAAAAAAACATAAAAAAGGATCGTGAGCAACTGTTATCTATTTTGGATAATATTTTTTAGTGAAGAAATATCATTTTTCACATTTTCAACTTCTTTTAATTTTTCTTGCTCGAAGATTTTCAATATCTCAGATAAATCCGTCGAAGTCCTATAGATGTGAACAGGCCTTCCTTTTCCCTCTTTTCTAAGATCCCGCTTTTTTACCCATCCTCTTCTGCGTAGTTCCTGCATCGCGACGCTTACTTCAGGTTGACGCATATCGGTCCCTTGTTCGACATCAGCACATTTGCATTCATCAAATTGTGAAAGGTATAATAATGTTTTAGCAAGATTTTTCGGCATCCCTAACCTGACGAATAACTCGATGGCTTTCCCGTCATCATTATCCAACATATACACATTTTTTTGTTTCATGCATTTCGCCGTCTCCAATTTCAAAACAGATAATATTTTTCTCTTTTATAAGACCAACCATCGATAAGAAAAGGGCTAAGGGTAACAATGTTGGTATCTGGTCCTTGTAAAATAGTGTGTGTAGGTCAAAGTAACTTTGAAGACGTATTATCAGTAGGAGATATCATATCAAAGGATCTTCTGTGAGTCAGATTTCCTGATTAGAAATACTATTGCCATGTACTATAAATTAACAGGAGGAAAATCAATCTGTCCAAGAAAGACGTATTTTTTACGTAAGAAGACACTTAAAAAACGGTGTGTGCGAGTATTTAAATAGAACAACTGATAGGGTAGAGCATATCAGGGATTGTTTTGGTGAAAAAAGGAAAACCGATAATAGAAGAGATTACCGTTTGTCCAGAGTGCGGGAGTAATCATCTCAGTAAAGATTATTCTAGGGCAGAATTGGTCTGTAAAAATTGCGGATTCATCCTTGATGAGAATATGATTGATCACGGTCCTGAATGGCGAGCATTTGACAGCGAACAACGGGAGAAACGGTCTCGAACTGGATCTCCAATGACTTACACTATCCATGATAAAGGATTGAGTACGACCATAGGTTGGACAAATAGAGATGCATATGGGAAATCTATTCCAACGAAAAATCGGGCGCAGTTATATCGTCTACGGAAATGGCAACGACGTGTTCGCATCAGTGACGCAACCGAACGAAATTTAGCGGTTGCGCTTTCAGGAATCGACAGGATTTCTTCCGGGATGGAGCTCCCAAGAAGTGTACGAGAAACCGCTGCAATGATCTATCGTAAAGCAGCATTGAAGAACCTGGTACGAGGACGAAGCATCCCTGGTGTGACTGCGGCCTCTATATATGCAGCCTGTCGGCAGTGCCATGTGCCAAGGACGCTTGATGAAATAAGTAATGTGGCACAGATATCGAGGAAAGAGATTGGAAGAACCTATCGATTTGTCTCTCATGAATTAGGATTAAAATTGTTACCGACTTCACCGGAGGATTATATTTCAAGGTTTTGTAGTGAACTGAAATTGAGTGGTGAGGTGCGGTTGAAAACAATGAGGATATTGCACGATGCAGCAGCTGAAGAACTGACAAGTGGACGTGGGCCGACGGGTATGGCAGCAGCATCTATTTATATTGCATCGGTTCTTTGTGGTGAACGGAGGACACAACGCGAGGTGGCAGAGGTCGCAGGTGTCACAGAAGTAACTATTCGAAATCGCTATAAAGAACTCACACAAAAACTCAATATCGACCTCACTCTGTGAATTAACCTGTTCAGCTTATTTTTTCTTCTCCTTGGTTAACCAGATCTCGATTGAAGAGACATTTGAGGTTCTACCTTCTTCGTTGGTGATGCTTTCGGTCCCAATTTTTATCTCTTTTATTACTGCATCTGTGACAAACCTGTTTCTTACAATTTCTGCTGTATCGACTGCTGTACTAATCGCTCTGCCTCTCGCTTTAATAACTACCTCATCCGAACTGCCTATGTTAAATTGAGTAACTACCGCAAGCACATAGCTCATTGGAGGTTTGTGTCCGATATAGATTACGTTTTCATCATCGCGTCTACTTTTTGTAGTTCCTGTTTTTTTTGCTTCTTCGGTCATAATTTTTTCTCACTCAAACTTACAATTCATATCTTTTTACCCCTTAATAATATACCTGGAGAACATTACTCCCTATATGGTTTCAATGGAGCTTTATTCCTGTTGATGTCTTCGTATCGACTATGCCGTCTACTGTCCTAATCTTATTTAGTATACTGGGTCCGATGTGTTCATTATCTTCTGTTTCAATTTTTGCTATTAAATCATACTCTGCAAATCAGGTGTTCAATCTCATATAAAGTTAATAATAAAAAATCATTATTTTTTCCTATGATGCAGGCTAATGTACAAAGAAAGGTAATGAATCTTTTATAAGAGAGTTCAACAAGGTGTTTAAATTTCACTTTATGAGTTGTGGGCATGAATAATCCTTTTAACCCCATGGTGATTTCATGGTTTCACAAAAACAGGAGAATCCTGACGAAAAAATCACCGCGGGTATGATCTAGTGGTTATGATATTAGCTTCCCAAGCTAGTCACACGGGTTCGAATCCCGTTACCCGCATCCCTGCCAGCATTATTTTTATTGAATGGTAACGTTGGATGATGATAATTCGATGTCAATGCAAGACATTTCCTGGTTTTGTTATAAATAGTTTCTCGGGCAGATTTAAGAAGGAGCGTGTCATACATTATCACAGTGGAGGAAATGGAAAAATGAAAAAACTAATTCTTGCAGGGAGTATCTTTAGTGGATTGCTTTTCCTGATGACACCTTGTGTAGATTCAATACAACTTCAAAATCAAAAAAGTACTGAAATCCAAAAAATGGAGCTAGTACCACATTCGCTTTTTTATATTGCATTTGGTGACTTCTATGTTGAGGGTAATGACATAAGAGGAGATGCTACAATTTTATTTTGGGTTTGTATGAAATATTTTATTATTCCGCAACCACATATAGAGTTTAATACAAGGTTTGGAGCCCCTATAGTTACAGATTTTTATGATTACTATAAAATAATGTATACCAACAACATTATCTTCATATATGCAATCTGGCGTTAGGAATCAACTCATCTCGTTTTATATTTAATTCTAGTCGGATAATATTGAATTAGAAATGATATTTGGAGTATTCATCTAGAAACATACAACATTAATGAACTGTAGAATATGAAGGATCACAGCAGTAGTGTTGATTCTGACGGCGGTAGATTTTCTTTATAGTAAAGAAAGAAAAAATAGGAAGTAAGGTTATTTTACTCCGAAGACAATGAAGAGGAATATTACTCCCGTTGCATTGGCTGAAGTATCGTCTGCAGTGACTGCAATCCCGGTCGAACCAAAACCGATGGCTATGTCTTTCACAGTGGTTTCTTCTCCTGCGGCAAGCGTGGCAATCGTTCCATTTTTTGATTTTCCAAAGAAGATGAGTTTTCCATCAAGATTGATGGTATAATCGATGTTTGTCACATCAGTTGTGCCTATGTTTTTAATGGTCGCAGAGACACCAAATCCACCGGTTATTGTTATGGAGAGCGTTGGTGGAGTAGTATAGGTATAAAGATACACACCCTCGCCTAACACGGTGAATACGACATATTTATCATTTATATTCCAGGGTTGTACCAGGTCAGGTGTTTCGTAAATCGTGGTTTCATTATTTGAAATGAGATTATAGAGATAAAGACCAACACCAGGTTTGCTATATACGATCATATTGCCAAATAGTTCTGGGGTACCAGCGGTAGGTTCTTCGCCACTGACGATGGTTGTCTCTTCTTCAGTGGGAATATCATACAGTTTCAGCGCATACAGTATCGTCCCATTTAATTTATCATAATAAAAATAGTGATACACAATTGTGTTTTCATACACGGAAGGATAGGTTTCCGATTCGAACTGGGACGTGTTTGTCACTCTTGTGTATTCGGTACTCTCTATGTTAAACATAACAATATCCGCGAGATTTCCTTCGGTGAGCTGCCAGGTGATGATATTGTTGTAGATACAGGGATTTTCTGCAAAAGCCTCACCAGGACTTTCTGTTATCTTTGTATTTTCACCACTCGTGATATTATAAAGGTAGATTTCCGTGTCATATTGGCCAGAATCGGTGTTTTCATAGACGATGTAATCACCAGAGAACTGGAAGTCATCGGTATCTCCACCGGTCCAATTCGTGATGATCAGATTGGTTTTTTCAGTCGTGGTTATATCATACATTTTAAAACCCATGTATGAGAAATCATAGTAGACGACTCTGTTTTCCGAAATTTTTGGAAAGACGATATTGCCTCCGACATGAACAGTATCTGTTTCCGCTGTTTTTATATCGTAGAGGTACAGATTCGAGGTATCGGCATAGACGACCAAATCAGCGTCGAGATCACAAACTGGATATTCGTCAGTGATTTTTATCAACTCACCCCTCTGAGTAACAGGTGGAGTGATGTTGTTCGAATCAAAGGTGGTTAGGTCTTTTGCTGTGGTTACTGCAGGGATGATACTTGATAGGATGAGGATGCATGTCAAGAGACTGATTGTTGTTATTTTCATGTGTTTTTGTTTCATTTTTATTTCTCCCTTTACATCTTAAAGATAGCACTTAATATATAAAAGTATGTGTTAAAAAATTATACAAAGAGAAAAAAAACGAACAAGAAAACGTTCATCAGGCGAGGAATTGTTGAAATTTAATCCATGGTCCGGATGACTTTGTAATAGTCTCTTATGACTCTTTTTCTTGCTTCAGTGATTGCTTCTGCTTCGCTAGTGGCTTCGACATCTACTAATGCTTCATCTGGTTTGATGAACACCCAGTCAATTTTTAGGAATGGTCCGCCATTGTAACAGGACACCGTATATTTCATGTTCTTATGTAAGAATTGCCCGATAATAAATTTTTGTTTCTCGTTTAATGAAAGAGGGAAAATAGGAAATGAGATGGTGAGGAGAGGAGGAAAGGAAAATCAAAAAATCATCTCCTATTTTTCCCATACTCTATTTAGTTAACAATCGTTAATATAGTTTTCTATTAATTCATCCCCAAATCAATGAAAGTTCGTTCGATTGATAGCAGACCGCTCGTTTCCACCCCGTCCATAAACAGATTTTAGGAAAAATTTTACCAATATTTTATAATTAATTATAAATAAATGAACATCATATAGTAAAGGCTTAATGGCTGTACCCTTTGAAAAGAAATATTACCTTATTTTGAACAAACAACCATTAGCAGGATCAACCCTTGTTAACTGGATACAAGTGCTTATAGAAAACAAATTCCGGATAAACTGGCGATACCTCCCTAAAGCACTCTACGTCACCATCATGATTCTTGCGACCACCCCGCTTCGAATTATCGAAAAAAGCAAGTATGAGAAAAAATTCCAGGACATCAAAATCGAAAAACCAATCTTCATCATCGGACATTGGAGGAGTGGGACGACCTTCCTCCACTATCTCCTCGGAAAAGACAAAAACCTTGGGTACATCTCCACCATCGAGACCCTTGACCCCAGCGTCTTCCTCAACTACGAAAAATTATTACAAAAAATCGTACGAAACAGCCTCCCAGAAAAACGGCCAATGGACAACCTCGAGATGGGAACAACACTCCCCTACGAAGAGGAATACGCCATCGCAAACCTCAGTCCCTACTCATTTTACCACGCCTGGTACTTCCCCCGGTCGATCAACCGATATTTCAAACGATATGTTCTGTTCGAGGACGTCGACAAAGAGATAATCGATAAATGGAAACAAACATATCTGTATTTCCTGAAAAAAATCAGCTATAAACACCAGGGGAAACAACTCGTCATCAAAAGCCTGGTGAACACCGCAAAGATACAACATCTCCTGGAGTTGTTCCCCGACGCCAAATTTATCCATCAATACCGAAACCCCTACGAGGTGTACATGTCCACCTGGAGGCTCTACAAAAGCATCCTGCCGTTGTTCTCCTTCCAACATATCAACAAAGAGGAGTTTGATACATCGATTCTTACCATCTACAAGAGGATTTATGAAAGATATCACCAGGAAAAAAACCTCATCCCTGCGAAGAACCTTATCGAGCTCCCCTACGAGGAGTTCGTGAAGAATCCATTACTGATGCTAGAAAAAATCTACACACAATTCGGCATCCCAAGCTTTGAAACAGCAAAACCCGCATTCGAAAAATACCTCAAAAAACACGAGGTATACGAAAGAAATCATTATACCATTGATGAGCAGACAAAAAAGAAAGTCTACCAAGAATGGAAAGAACTCTTCAAAGAATTCGGCTACGAACAATGAAACATTCTTTCCTACCACACCATCCCACAGTCCCCCAAAATTATTTATATCATTTGGTAGTATAAATACAATACAATTGAAAAACCCACTGAGAATCCCATGACCCCGCCAATCAAAGGAAAACTCCTCGCATACGGCGAATCCATCCGACCATTCACCAGCCTCCTTGGCATGGCAGGCGCCTACATCGGCGGTATTGTTGCTGAGGCTCCATTCCTCTCCACCCCGTTGCTCCTTGCGATAATCGTAGTCTTTTTAGTTGGAGCAGGAAGCATGCCATTTAACGATTATTTCGACAGGGATGTCGATGCAATCTCCCATCCAAAACGACCCATCCCCTCCAAACGACTCACTCCTAGAGAAACCCTATACTTCTCCCTCCTCTTGTTTAGCTTGGCTGCTGCTATCTCCCTTTTCATCAACTTGATTTGCTTTATCATCATCCTTGCCACCTTTGGATTTCTCTATTGCTATGAGGCGTTCTTTAAAAATCAAGGATTCATCGGCAATATCGTCGTCGCGTTTCTCTCCTCCATGTCCTTCACCTTCGGTGGGATCGCAGTGGGATATCCATTCGCATCATTCCTCCTATCACTCATCACCTTCTTCCTCTTCACCGGACGAGAACTTCTCAAGGATGTCGAAGACGTCAAAGGAGACCTCCTATCACGAAAGACTCTACCGATGAAAATCGGAGAATACAAATCAGTAATCATCGCATCCCTTTTCTTACTCGTTGCTGTCGCCCTCAGCCCACTCCCCTATCTCCTCCACCAACTGGGCATATGGTACCTCATCACTATTATTTTTGTAGATATCCTCGCTTTCTACGTCATCTTCCAAAACCTCAAAGACCTCCGGAATACGACACGCTCTGTTCGTCTCACCAGGATAGCGGCCGCGATCGGAATCATCGGAATCATCCTAGGAGCACTCCTCTGAGTCCCCTTACGACCATACAGAAAAAGACCCAATCACATCTCATAATCATCGAAGAACACATCGAGATAAGTTTTTATCCATCTTCCACTATTCTCATGACACGCTCTACAAACTCCTTGGATGTCTCTTCCTCATTCCTCCCATATGATACAAGACGACATCATCTAGCGGGTTTCTCCTGTTGGACAGGTCTCCCCACGAGAATCCCCATGGGTTCGAATCCCAGCACCCGCATCCGATAATAAAACGGGGGATAATACATGAAAAACAAAGTAGGTATCGGCGATCGAATTGAGCTTGTCTTCATAAACGACTCGATGACTCGGTTGAAGCCAGGCGCGCTAGGAACGGTCACAAAAATTGAAGCGGAAACAGATGAAACCCTTATATGGGTTCAATGGGACAATGGTGAACGACTCGCGTTACTTGATCCTATTGATAAATACAGAGTCGTTAAAAAATAAAAAAAAGAAAAAGAATTTTTTTAATGCATCAACCTGCTCAAGATCTCTTGGAAAAGTTGATAGACCAGAGGAAAACGCTCTTCAAACCGTTCCAAGAAAAACAGAACACTGGCATAGTCACAGGGCATCGTGACCGCCAGAGGCTCGGACCAGTTACTCTCCGCACCAGTGATATCTTTTGCTTTCACCCGGACGGAATAAGTTCCCTTTATTGTCCATGAATGCTGAGCACTCGTGGTAAGTCCAGATCCATACGGCCCTAACCAGTCACTAAAGTTCCCATCACCCCAGTCCCACATATAGAGGACCTGATCTCCATCGACATCGGTTGTTGATGAGGAATACAAATAGGTTGATCCGACGTCCCCAGGGGTCTTCCCCGAAGGTCGTTGCGGCTGCTCTGGTGGATGGTTCGGCTGAATATCACCTTGAGCGATGAACACATATGCATCTGCTGCACCAATGTACGGATGGTTCTCTACACGACCTGAGGCATCCTCGGCATGGATATAATAGCGCACAACGCTTCCATTCACCTGTGGTGGAATCACCGCAGAATAATACTCATTACCCTGAGACGTCATCTGAATGAAGTTCCAGCTCCCATTATTGACAGTCCAATACACCCCTGTTGAGGAGGCGACAAGGCCTTGGTCGCTATAAGGATGGATCATCGCATGGATCTCATAACCGTTTTCACCCGTCTGGTTCCCAGCCAACGGAGTATGTGAAATATAAAGCATATATCGATCGGTAATCCCCATCGCACGACAATGCAACGCATCAGTCGAATCCCAGGAGCCGGTGAATCCTAAGACCTCATACCCAGGCATCGCGGACTGATAGGAAGCGATCGCCTCATCATCCCATTGGCTCCCGGTGATTGGGACTAAGACTTTGTTGTTCAAAATAAGGGAATTGGTGTAAGGTTGATCATTCGGTGTATAGACACGTGCGACGTTATATGACGTCCCATAACAGCTCAACTGGGATTCAAAATAATCGACTGCTGCTTCAATCTCATCATATTGTGAATGACTTGTGGGCACTTCACGGATGAGAATCGTGTCTGGTGAGAGATATTTCCCCCAACAATCAATATGTTTAATGTACTCACCATTGACATCAGGTACTACATGATACGTCTCAATCCCGAGATATTGATTGACCATCTGGTTAATCTCCTCATGCGTATATCCCGTGTTTTCTTCCCAGACCAGTGTTGTTGATATCGCGATTCCCTGACCATCGGTCATGTAGTTCCCCCCAGCGGTCACCAGAGGCATGTTGTAAACAGGAATGCTTTGATTGTTCGCATACCGTGTTGGAATCTGATCATCGTTTGGTCGAGGTCGATTATAGGTGAAATCAACAATGCCTTGTACATCATCTTGGTTGATAATGAACCAAGGACCATAATCCCGCGTCCAATAGGTATCGCTTGGCGCGATGAGATACGTACAATGACTGATATCCACCCCATGGCTCTGATATTGGGTCTGTACCGTGTTTTTCTCAGAGACGCTTGCGACGATCGTCACCACATTGACATCCTCAGCCATCTCTTTGATAATATCATAGGAAATGCCAAAAGGATACCGAATTAAGACTCCCTGCATTGGTTCGAATTCAGCAGGCTGACGTATCGAAGCAAATGAGCTCAGGAAAGTCGAGTTCTGTGTTTCAACGATTGTCGCCGTCACCATACCAAGAGGCATGATGAAGCAAAAAATTATGAGACCAACGAGTATTTGGTTTCTTTTCTTCATATAGGAATCCCCCTAATGGTTAATATGATGTTACGGAATAGGTGAAGAGTGAGGGAATTTCTCCCTCAACGATGTAGGATATTGTGGAGCCGTTAGAGACCTGTTACCATCTCAAAGAAATGGTAGAGACGAGGGAAGAGGTTCTGGAGCAAATCCATGAGTTTTACCATGTATGGGAGGTTATGTGGCATGGTGACGACCAATGGATCTGACCATTCGCTTTCATGTCCCTGAGAGTCCTTGGCTTTGATTCGGATGGAATAGTTCCCAAGCTCCGTCCAGGATTTCTGGGTTGATACGGTGTTGCCGGAGGCATAGGGGCCGATCCATTCACTGAAGTTCCCATCACCCCAGTCCCACAGGTAATACAGACCATCGCTTTCGGGGTCAGTTGTGGAACTGGAATACATGTAGGTATGTCCAGGTGCTCCAGTTGTTCTGCCCGTGGGTGTCTCTGGTTTTACTGGTGGGAAGTTTGGTGGGCCGACGGTGAGGATTGTTGAATAAGGAATTGTGTTAAATCCGGTGACAACTAGTTGGACTTCACCAGTCACTCCGATTGGTGAGAAGAATTGGATAATCGCATGTCCGGTCCCATCGGTATATCCATTCCCAAGCAGGACACCATCTTGAGAGACGGCACAGAGTGCGTTTGGTAAGCCAGTGACATCTACTTCGAAAGTTTCTGCCCCATTGGGGATGAAATCGTCATGGAGGACCTCCATGACAAATGGAACATCGGTGCGGACTTGAACGGAGGGATCACCAAAGACAGTCCATGCATCTGATTCGTATGATCCTCCAGATCCATACTGATCAATCATAGACATCGCCCCATTGAAACAAAGGGCTCCAAACGTGGTTTTTTTGTTCTCAGCGTATAATCCAACCAGGATGTTGTTGAATTCATCCTGGGCTTCCATGGGTGGATCCCAGCTTTGGCTAACGGTGGACATGTATGCTCCGATGGCACCCGTGGGTTGGCCATTATGGGTCGCTCGAAGCCATGCTTCTCCGAAACAGGTTC
>Ga0316627_100000411_pt1 | contig 11623 bp, 10 predicted proteins | sample OWC_Aug_M2_C1_D1_FD_207653 | JGI IMG/M metagenome (GOLD analysis project Ga0316627, IMG submission 207653) | Wetland soil microbial communities from Old Woman Creek delta, Ohio, United States - OWC_Aug_M2_C1_D1_C | ecosystem: Environmental > Terrestrial > Soil > Wetlands | place: USA: Ohio...
CACCTCGATGTCTTCCTTGCCCAGGAGTTTGAGCAGATCGTAGTAGGGCTGCCAGACCGGCGGCCCCTGGCGCGATTGCACCTTGGCCGTGACCTTGCGCAGGATCCCCTCGAAGAGCGGGGCCAGCGCCAGGACCAGGGCGATGTTCATGCCGCCGGACAGGACTCGGACCGCCAGGCTAGTCTCCATCGCCGCCCATCCTCATGGCGTGCGGGTTGCGCCGCGCGTGATCTCCAGAAGCTCCGCCTGCGTGTACACGCGGTGCGCGCCCGAGCGAAGATCGATGATCTCCATCCGATCCGTGCAGGAGAAGCAGGGATCAATACTACCCAGCGAGATCGTCATGTCGGCGATCTGCTGGTCTTTGATCATGGCGGGGACGCCCTGCAGGTTCTGATACGTCGGGGCGCGCACCCGCCAGCGGCGCGGCCGGTTGTTCTCACCGGTGATGACGAAGTGGTGGGACTCGCCGCGGGGCGCCTCGACCGAAGAGAGCCCGACCCGGCCCGCAGGCAACTCGTCCTGAATCACGGCCTGAAGGGGCCCCTCCGGCAGATGATCGAGGCACTGGCGGATGATCCGGATGGACTCGAAGACCTCCAGAGCGCGGACAAGGAGGCGGGCCCACACGTCGCCCCCCGGTTGCGTGATCACGCTGAACTCCACGTCGCCGTAAGCCGCGTAGGGGTGATCGCGGCGGGCATCGATGTCCACGCCCGCGGCCCGCGCCACGGGACCGATCAGCCCGGCGTTCTTGACCAGGGTGGCGTCGGCGACGCCCACGCCCCGCGTCCGCTTCTGGATGTTGCGGTCGCCCGCCACGGCGTCCACCACGGGTCGCCACTCCTGTTCCAGCTTGGCCAGCACGGACACGAGCTCGGTCCGGAGTGCCGGCGTGATGTTCCAGCGGACCCCGCCGATGAGGCAGAGGGCATAGGTCTTTCGGTTGCCGCTGATCTTCTCGGCGATCCACATGATGGGCTCACGAATCCGGAAACATTGCATGAAAAGGGTGTCGAACCCCAGGATGTGGCAGCCCAGGCCGACCCAGAGGAGGTGGCTGTGGAGCCGCTCGATCTCCAGCATGATGGTCCGGATGTACCGGGCCCGTGGCGGGGGGGTCACGGCCGCCGCTTGCTCCACGGCCTGCGCGTACGCGACGTTGTGCACGCAGCCGCAGATACCGCAGATCCGCTCCGCCGCCATGGGGATCTCGTTATAGGTGAGCACCGAATCGCCCAGCTTCTCGATGGCCCGGTGCACCATGAAGCCGCGATACTCGCAGCCGCGCACCGTCTCGCCGTCCACGAACAGCCGGAAATGGGCGGGCTCGTCCAGCGTCGGGTGAAAGGGGCCGAAGGGGACGACCACGCAACCCTCCGGCGGGTCGTCGAAGTCGAAGGTCCGGCTCTCGTCGTACCCGGCCGGGACGGCGTCCCAGGGATAGTCCCGGCGCAACGGATGGACGCCGTCGGGCCAGCCGTCCGGCAGAACCAGCCGCTTGGGATACGGGTGGCCGACCGGCTCGATCCCGACCAGGTCGCGAAACTCCCGCTCGGCCCAGTTGGCCGCCGGCACGACGTCGGAGATGCTGTCGACGCGCGGCGGATTGCCGGACAGATAGCTCAGGATACTGCACAGGACGTGCTCTTTGTCGAAAGCGAAGTCGTGGGCTACCAGGAATTTCCCCGAGATGGGGCGGTCATCCAGGCCGATGCTGATGACGTAGCGGGCGTCCAGGTCCCGGAACACATGCCGGCAGATCTCCCGCACCGCCTGGGGCTCCACATAGACGAAGAGGCGGCCGTCTTCGGGCACATCCGTACGCTGGATGACCGCCGCGAACCGCTCCGTAATCTGCTTCAGGACGACGTGTGCGGACATGGCTAGGCCCCGTGCTGCGAGGATTGCGATCCGGTGTCCTGCGGGATTGGCTCCGGCCGCCGCCCGCCTCCGTTGCCGCCGGATTGCGTGGGCGTCCTGCCGATCCAGGGAAGATAGCGGGACACCTCACGGTACAGGTTGCGCGCCCCGTAGCGCATCTGATCGGTTTCCGGCACGTAGCCGCAGAGCCACGGCTCCGCGGTTCGGCGGACGGCGCCCCCCGCCAGCGAGATCCCTGCCGCGAGGAGGAGGAGCGCGCCGATGACGACGGCGACCACCAGGGGCGACAGGACGGCGAGGCCGGCCGGTCCCGCGACGCCGGTCAGGCCCAACGTCGGCAGCGGCGGCGCCTTCGCCAGGGTGACGCCAAGTCCCTGTTGGCTGCCCGCGAGGGCCTGATGGATGATCCCGTAGCCGATCTGGGGCACCAGGCCGAGGAGCAAGCACAAGGCCGCCAGCGTGACCTGCGGCGCCAGCATCGGCCAGCCGACTTCCACCGCCTTGCCGGCGCCGGCCCGCTCGGCCACCCGATGACTGACCCGGGACAGGAAGCTCGTCCCGAAGAACTTGAGGAACAGCGCCAGTGTCAGGACGCTCGTCAACATCGCCACCACCGCGCAGACGGCGAGATAGGGCGCGTACCGGCTTCCCAGGATCGTCGTGAGAAAGATGCTCCACTTGCTGACGAAGCCGTTGAACAGCGGAACACCCGCGATGGAGAACGCGCCCACGAGCGTCGTCACGGCCGTGGCCGGCATGTATTTGACGAGGCCACCCATCTGATTCAGATCCTGCGTATCCGTCGCGTACAGGAGCGAGCCCGCATTCAGGAAGAGGAGGCTCTTGAAGAGGCCGTGGTTCAGGGTATGGAACAGGGAGGCGGTAAAGCCGATCGTGGCCAAGAGGAGAATGCCCTCATCCGTCGCCCCCGCCTTGACGAGCGCGAGGCAGGCGCCCAGGGGTAGGAGGATGTAGCCGACCTGGCCGATGCTGCTGAAGGCGAGGAGGCGTTTGGACTGATCCTGACCCAGCGCCTGGGTAGTGCCGATGAAAAGGGTTGCCGTCCCGAAGCCCGCCAGGACGAGACCCCAGATCTCACTGGGGTAGGCGTCCAGCGCGTCCGCCGGGACCAGCCAGAGGAAGGACCGCATCAGGCCGTAGATACCGGTCTTGATCATGACGCCGGACAGGAGCGCGCTCACGGGCGAGGGAGCCGCGGGGTGTGCGGCGGGCAGCCACAGCTGACCGAAGGGCCACATCCCCGCCTTGATTCCGAATCCGATCAAGAAGCAGAACAGGCCGGCGGCCACGACGCCGCCCCCCGTCCGGAGCAGCTCCGGCAGGCCGTGGCTGATGGCGTCGAAGTCGTAGCGCATCAGCGTCTCGTCCGGCAGCACCACCGGCCCATGGGCCAGAACCCCCGCCCCGAGCAGGATGAAACCGCAGGCGACCTCCATCGCGATGAGGTAGCGAAGCGCCGCCCGCACGTTCTCTCGCTGCCGGTATTCGAAACGGACCAGCGCGTACGAGGAGAGGGTCATGAGCTGCCAGAGCAGGAAGAAGCCGGCCATCATGTCCGTGACGACCACGATGCCGTACATGCCGGCGACGAAGAGCAGAAAGTAGGGATAATATCGGTACAGCGCATAGTCGGGGTAGTGCTCCATGTACTGGATGGAGTAGAGGGCGGACAGGGCGGATACCACCGCGATCAGGATCAGGAACACGGCGCTCAGGCCGTCCACAGAGATCCGGAGGGACGAGGCGTACTGCGGCAGGGCCCAGACCGTGAGGGCCTTGCCCGGCCCGGAGATCAAGACGCTCACGGCGGCGCCGATGGCCAAGAGGCTGCCCAGCCCCGTGATCCCGAAGGCCACGCGGCCGGCCAGTACGCGGTTCCGACACACCGGAAACACCAGCACGGCGCCGCCCAGCAGCAGGATGACGGCGGCCATCACGACGGTTGCGGCGGTCATACGCGCTCCCCACAGACGGCGAGGGGTGTGGTTCCGATGGCCAGCATCTCGACCAAGAGGTCGCGCAAGATCTCCAGCGTCGTCCGCACCGGCGCCGACAACTCGGCGCCGTGGTCCACGGATTGCGGCTGGACGCCGAGAAGGAAGACGCGTGTCGGCCCTGCCGCCTCGATCAGCCGAGCGATCGTCCCGAGCGACAACTTGTGTGTGGAGACTTGCGGATACCGTGCGACGATCTCGGTGCCTTCCAGGAAAGTGACGTCGCCAGGGGCGGCACTCATGCCCACGGCATCCAGGAACACGACTGTCTGAAATGCACCCCGAGCCAGGCGTTCGGTCCACCGCTCGGGCGTCCGCTCGGCCAGGATCACGTCGGGATAACCGAGGTCGCGCACCGTCTCCGCCAGGCGCAGTCCAAGGGCGTCGTCGCCTCGATCCGGATTGCCGATCCCCACCAGGCAGACACGCCCAGTGAGTCGCTGCCGCAGTTCGTCCCGCAGCGTGGGCATCAGATGACCTCTCCCAGCCGCTTGATCTGCTCGTACGTAAACACCGGGCCGTCGACGCAGACGTATGCCAGCCCGATGCAGCAGTGGCCGCACTTTCCAACACCACACTTCATGTATCGCTCGAGGGTTGACATGATATTGCGGTCCTCGAACCCCATCTCTTTGAGGTCGCGGATCACGAAGCGGAACATGATGGGAGGCCCGCACACGAAGGCGGTCGTGTTCTCGACGGGGACCGTGACCCCCGGCTTGCGGAACAGGCTGCCGACCACGCCCACGTGGCCGGTCCACTGGTCGTCGGCCCGGTCCACCGTGAGGTAGCACTCGAACCCGCGGCTCATCTCCCACTCCCGGAGCGCTCCCAGGTACATGAGGTCCTTGAGGCCTCGCGCCCCGTAGAAGAGCTGGATCTTGCCGTAGCGGTGCCGGTTGTCCAGGGCGTAGTTGAGGCAGGACCGGAGGGGGATGAGACCGATGCCTCCGGCCACGAACAGCAGATTCTGGCCGAAGTACTGCTTCATGGGGAAGCCGTTTCCGTACGGACCGCGAACGCCGAACCTGTCGCCGGGCCGGAGCTGGTGCAGGGCGGCGGTCACGCTGCCGACGCGCCGGACGGTGAAGAAGAGCTCTTCCTCGGTCGGACTGGGGGGGAGCGACGCGGGGAACTCGCCGGCGCCGAAGACCGACACCTGCGCGAACTGGCCCGGCAGGAATTTTCGGAACGCCGCCTGCTCGGCCGGGTCCTCGAAGTGCCAGTAGAACGTCCGGACGTCGGCGATCTCCTCGACCACCCGGTCCAGGACCGCGACCTTGGGGAGGTAGACGTTCTCAGTGGGCGACTGGCTCATGGCGCTCGCTCTCCGCCGTGGCACGGCGCAGGGTCTCCACAACGTTGGGCATGCCGATGTCTCCGTGGCAGACCTCGACGCAACGGCCGCAGCCGACGCAGGCCACCGACAGCTCGCGCTGGATGAAATAGTGGGCCAGCTTCCGGAAGAACCGCCGGTTCCGCCGATCGTGGGCGGCCTTCCGAGGGTTGAAGCCGCCCGCCATCCGGGTGAAGCCCCCGAGGGCGCAAGCGTCCCATATCCGCAAGCGCTCGTAGTCGGCGGGGCCTACCTGGCGCTCGGTGACGGTGAAGCAGGTGCAGGTCGGGCACATGTAGCTGCAGCCGCCGCACTCCAGGCAGCGGTTCCCGATCTGCTCCCAGGTTCCCTCGCTGATCAGCTCCCCGGTGACGTAGCGGACGGTCGACGCGTACCAGCTCGTGGCGATCTTGAAGCGCTTGCGCACGTCGGCCAGGATCTGCCGGCGCCGGGCGAGGTGGGCGGGCGTACCCTTGCGGAACATGGGGTGGGCGAAGAAGGCCTCGCCCTTCTCGGTGCCGGCGACGACGAGGAATTCGCCCCCGAGGTCCATGAGTTGGAGGTCGAAGTGGTCCCGGGCGGCCGGGCCGGTGTCGGCGCACATGCAGAAACAGTCGTCGTCGATGTCGAGGTCCGGGTCGGTGCAGACGACGTTCACCAGGAACAAATTCTGGCGATAGCGTTCGTAGTAGGCGTCCTTGAAGTCGCGGCCGAGGTAGAACCGGTCCAGGTGGTCGATGCCAGCGGTGTCGCAGGAACGGATGCCGAAGATGGCGCGCCGCGGGGTGTCCTCGCTGGGCTCGATGCGCGGGTGGTCGTTCAGGTGGATCCGGAGCAGCCGCTGGATGTGGGGCAGGACGTACCGCTTGGGCGGGTAGTAGGGATTCGGGATGTGAACCTGGACGAGATGCCGGTTCGCGTCGGTCACGGTGTCGAAGCAGGTGTCCCGGCCGCGGCCGTAGAAGGGGGCGATGACCTCGTACTCCTCGCGCAGGAGGTCCACCAACGTGAGGAGGCTGCCCTTGTCGGCGATTCGTGCCCGCATGGTCAGACCCTTTCCAGCCGGACGCAGACCGGCATGCGGCTGCTCCGCGCGGCGGCGCCCGCCTCGCCCCAGAGCTGCTCGCGGACCTCGCGGAGGAAAAAGGGAACGAAGATCATGCCCGACTTGACCTCGGGCGTGACGCGAGCCGTCGTCACGGCCGCGCCGGTCACGCCGACGAGGCGCACCTTGGCGCCGTCCCGGATCTCGAGCCGCCGGGCGTCCTCCGTGTTGATGTCCACGAAGCCGTCGGGGTAGTCGAGGAGGAGGATCTGGTATTCCCGCTTGAGGGTCTCGCTGTGCTGGACCAGGACGTTCTGGTGCCAGTAGTAGAGCGAGTGGCCGAAGCTGAGCGTGAACGGGTAATCCAGGGACGCGCAGGGCGGGCGGCTGGGCCGCGGGATGGGGGCCAGGCCGAAGGGCTGCCCGACGATACCCTCTTCGTACACGAACCGCGTGCCGAGCGGCTTGTCGGTGGTGCACGGCCACTGCCGGCCGTAGTCCCGGGCCAGGTTGTCGTAGCCGGCGGCGCCGTAGGCGGGGACCGCCCGGCCGATCTCGCGCATGACCTCGGCGCTGGAAGTGTAATCCCACCCGGCGCCGAGCCGATTGGCGAGATCCACGATCTGGCGCCAGGCGGGGGTGAGGCCCGGGGGCGGGTCCACCGCCTTGCCGACCAGCTGGATGCGGCGCTCCGTGTTCGTGAAGGTGACCTGCTCCTCGCCGAAGGCCGCCACGGGCAGGACGACGTGGGCGTGCTTGGCCGTCTCGGTGAGGAAGGGGTGCTGGACGATGACCAGGTCGAGCTGGCGGAGGACGGCGGCGGCGTCCGCCGACGCGGCCATGACCGGGTCGTGGCGGCAGAGCCACAGGGCCCGCACGGCGCCCTTGCCCGTGCGAGTGAGAACCTCCTCCGCGCCCTGGCCGGGTTTCGCGGAAAGCGGCGCGCCCCACAAGACCTCGAAGCGGCGGCGCCCCGCATCGTCCGTCACCGGCACGTAGCCGGGGAAGCGGTTGGGCAGCATCCCCATGTCGCACACGCCCTGGAGGTTGTTGTGCTCCGTGAGGGCGAAGACGCCTGCCCCAGCCTTCCCGATGTTTCCGGTGAGCAGGGCCAGGTTGATCAACGCCTGGACCGCCTCGACGCCGCTCGCCTCGACGCCCGTGGAGAAGAGGATGGCGGCGCTGCGCGCGCGGCCGTAGGCGAGGGCGGCCTCCTCGATCAGCTCGGACGGGATGCCGCAGGCGTCGGCGGCCCAGAGCACGTCGTAGGCGTGGACGGCCTCCAGGAAGGCTTCGACGTTCCGGCAGTGCGCCTTGAGGAAGCGCGCGTCCAGGAGCCCGCGGTCCACGATCACCTTGGCCATGGCCCCGTACAGGGCGGCGTCGCTGCCGGGGCGCACCTGGAGGAAGTGGTCGGCGTGCTCGGCGAGGCGGTGGCGGCGCGGGTCGATGACGATCAGCTTGTGCCCGTTCAGCTTGGCCCGCATGACCCGGCCCCCGATGGTGGGGAGCTGCAGCCCCAGGTCCACGCCGTTTACGATGATCGCCTCGCTCTCATCGAGTTCGCCGACGGAGTTGGTGCTGGCGGGAACCCCAAGCATGGCCAGGAGGACGTCGATGCTGTTGTGGCGATACGCGCCCAGGCCGTGGTCGACGTTGTTGGTGCCGATGAAGGCCCGGGCGAATTTCTGCAGGAGGTAGCTCTCTTCGTTGGAGCCGCGCGGCGAGTTGACGAACCCGATGGCATTGGGGCCGGATCTCCCCTGGATCTGCCGCAGCCGATCGCCCACGTAGCCGAGAGCCTCGTCCCAGGAGACTTCCTGCAGGGTGCCGTCCTTCCGGACGAGAGGATGCAGAAGGCGATCGGGGGCGCTGGCGACCTCGTTCACGTGCCAACCCCGCACGCAGATGCGTCCCCGGTTGGTGGGATGGGTCATGCTGGGATACGCGCCGGTCAGGGCGTTTCCAGCGCTCTCCAGGTAGATCCCACAGCCCACACCACAGAACGTGCAGGTGGTCAGCGTGTGGGGCATCCCATGATCCTCCTGTGCCTGTGAGACGAGGGCGCCAGCAAGAGCCGAACGGTCGCGAGGGCGTCCGCGATGCCGCGCTGCGCGAGCGCGGAGAGCGGCGCTCCGAAGGCGAAGTCGGCCGCGGGAATCGTGATCCACCACGCCTCTGGCCAGCGGCCGAAGGCGGCCTGGGCAAGAGCGAGGAGGCCCTGCGGATCGCAGGTGTGCGCGAGGCGTGCGGTCGGGGCGGCGGGATGGAGCCGCTGGACGCGCACGCCGGCGCCAATCGGGGCGGGATGGGCATCCAGGAAGATGGCGCGGTCGGCGGCGGCCAGGGGGTCGGCCAACTCCGGGGTGAGCTGGTGGAGGGTGCGGACCTCGACCCCGGGCAACGACCACGCGCCGACCTGGTCCGCGGCGCGCGGACCGGCGGCGTCGTCGCCCCGCAGGTCGTTGCCATACCCGATGACCAGCATCGCGCCCGCGTGCATGTCCCACTCCGCCCCGGGGTTCTGGTCAGGAGCGCCAGACCTCGTCCAGGATGGTGCCGTCGGCGGCCACCAGGCTCACCTGGAGCGGCATGGCGCCGGCGGCGTGCGTCGAACAGCTCAAGCAGGGGTCGTAGGCCCGGATTCCGGCCTCGACCCGGTTCAACATTCCCTCGGGGATCTCTGGGCCGCGGATGTAGTGCCGCGCGATCTGAGCCACGGTCCGGTTCATGGCGAGATTATTCTGTCCCGTGGCGATGATCAAGTTCACTTTGCGGATCAGGCCGTATTCGTCCACTTGGTAATGGTGGAACAGCGTGCCGCGCGGCGCCTCGCTCACCCCCACGCCTTCCAGCTGGTTGATCCCGGCGTCGGCGCGCAGGCGCTCGGACGCGAGATCGGGGTCGTCCAGCAGACGCTCGATCTTTTCGACGGCCGCCAAGATCTCGACCAGGCGCGCGTGATGGTAGCGGAACGACGAGGTGGCCGTGCCGTTGGCGCGGTCGCGGAACTCGCGCAATTCCTGGTCGGCCAGCGGTGTACCGATGTGCGAGCAGACGTTCAATCGCGCCAGCGGACCGACCCGGTACATCCCGTCGGGGTAGCCGAGCGGCCGATAGAACGGCGACTTCAGGTAGGAGTGAGACTCCACCGCCTCGCCGATGAACTCGCGGTAGCGACGGGCCTCCAGGCGATCGGCGATGGCGTTACCGGCGCTGTCCACGAAGCGGAGGTGTCCGTCGTAGTGCTCCCACGCGCCGTCCGGGCCGACCAGTCCCATGAAGAGGCTCGAGAAGTTGCCGAAGATGTGCGCCTCCTTCTCGAACGACGGCAGCATACGCTTGAAACGGCTCAGGGTGTCCAGGATGGTGGCGCGCGCCTCGGGGATGCGGCCACGGATCTGGGCGTGCGATGCCTTGGACAGGGAGGAGCGGACGCCGCCGGGCACCGCCCAGGACGGGTGGATCTTCTGCCCGCCGAGGTGGGCGATGATCTCTTGCCCGAACTGCCGCAGGCGGATGCCGGCGCGGGCCAAATCGGGCTCGGCGGCAACCAGGCCGAAGATGTTCCGGGCGGCCGGGTCGCTGTCGAAGCCCAGGATGAAATCGGGGGAACTCAGGTGGAAGAAGCTGAGCGCGTGCGACTGGACGATCTGCCCCAGGTTCATCAGCCGGCGCAGCTTCTCCGCGGCGGGTGGGATGCTGACTGCCAGGATCTGGTCCGCCGCCTTGGCGGAAGCCAAGAGGTGGCTGACCGGACAGATGCCACAGACGCGCGCCGTGATTCCCGGCATCTCGTACAGCGGCCGACCCTCGCAGAAGCGCTCGAAGCCTCGGAACTCGGTGACGTGGAATTTGGCGTCGGTCACCTGCCCGGCGTCGTCGAGATAGATCGTAATCTTGGCGTGTCCTTCGATGCGCGTGACGGGGTCGATGACAATCCGTTGAGCCATGGGAAGATTCGTCTCCGTTTCAAGTCGTCGGCGGCGATAACCGCTTTGGATGGCGCGCCGCCTAGCCTGCCTTGAGATCCCGGCCCGCCAGCACGGGCTGCTTGCCCGCCAGGACCTGCTCCAGGACCGCCTGGATTCGGTCCGCCGGGGGTGGGCAGCCCGGGAGAAACGTATCCACCCTGACGACCTCGTGCAGCGGTTGCACCCGGTCGAGGAGCACCGGCACGATCCCCGGATCGGCCGGGACCTGCGCCGCGATGTCCGCGCCCTCCAGGTAGGCGCGGGCGAGGACGGGCTCCGCCGTGCCGAGCGGGTTCCGCATGGCTGTGACGTTGCCGGTGACGGCGCAGTCGCCGAAGGAGACCAGGTGCGTCGTGCGCCGGCGAATGCGCCGGATGAGGTGCAGGTGCTCGTCGTTGGCGACCGCGCCTTCGACGAGCGCGACGTCCACGCCCTCGGGGTATTCCTTGACGTCCGCGATCGGGCTGTACACCAGCTGGACCTGACCCGCCAGCGTGATGAGCCACTCGTCGAGATCCAGGAACGACATGTGGCAGCCCGAGCAGCCACCCAGCCAGACGGTGGCCAGCCTTATCGGATCCATTGCTGTTTCTCCCGCGCCGTGACGATGAACTCCAACCGCCAGCGCTCGCGCTCCATCTCGCCCACGGTGACCCCCCGACGGAAGATGGCGCCGGTCGGACAGGCTTGCACGCACTTGCCGCAGGCGGTGCAGCTCTTGGCCTGCCCCCAGGGCTGGTTCAAGTCGGTGATGACGTGGGCCTGGGCGCCGCGGCCCGCAATGTCCCAGGTGTGGGCGCCCTCGACCTCGTCGCAGACCCGGACGCAGCGAGCGCACAGGACGCAGCGGTTGTGGTCGATCCCGTACCGCTCGTGGGTGACGTCCACCTGGTGCGAAGGGAAGACGTAGTCGAACCGAACGTGGTCCATTCCCACCGCGACGGCCAGGTCCTGGAGTTCGCAATGACCGTTGGCCACGCAGACGGCGCAGACGTGGTTGCGCTCGGCGAAGAGCAGTTCCAGGATCATCCGCCGGTAGTCTCGGATCCGGTCGGTGTTCGTCCGGATCTCCATACCTTCGGCCACTTTGGTCACGCAGGACGGAACCAGCCGGTTGCTGCCGGCGATCTCGACCAGGCAGATCCGGCAGGCGCCGACCATCGAAACCCCCTCCAAACGGCAGAGGGCGGGAATGAAGATCCCGGCCTCATGGGCGGCGTCGAGGACCGTCTGGTCCGCGCTGGCGCTGACGAGCTGTCCATCGATGGTGAGTGTTTTTACGGGCATGATCGCCGACCTCGCGTGCGAGTGACCAAGGGGATCGAGCCGGGAACGCGAGTCCCCGCCCGCCTTACGCCGCCTCGGAAGG
>Ga0316627_100000412_pt1 | contig 11618 bp, 9 predicted proteins | sample OWC_Aug_M2_C1_D1_FD_207653 | JGI IMG/M metagenome (GOLD analysis project Ga0316627, IMG submission 207653) | Wetland soil microbial communities from Old Woman Creek delta, Ohio, United States - OWC_Aug_M2_C1_D1_C | ecosystem: Environmental > Terrestrial > Soil > Wetlands | place: USA: Ohio...
GTGATCGGCCTCATCACCGAATGGCTGGACCGCACCGGCCAGGTCGAAAAGCGCAGCGAGCAGTCCGACCTCGGCGGCACCATGCGCCTCGGCGGCCAGCCGTGCGAACTCAAGGACGGCACCCTGGCACGCGAGGTGTATGGCGCGGCAAGCATCACCGAGCGTCACCGCCATCGCTACGAAGTCAACAACACGCTGCTGGCCCAGCTCGAGGCCAAGGGCCTGGTGGTTGCCGGTCGCGCGCCGGGCACCGACCTTTGCGAAATGGTCGAACTGCCGAAGACGGTCCATCCGTGGTTCGTCGGTTGCCAGTTCCATCCCGAATTCACCAGCAACCCCCGCAACGGCCATCCGCTGTTCATCGCCTTCGTGCTGGCTGCGCTGGCCCAGCAACAGGAGCACGCCAAATGAAGCTGTGTCATTTTGAGGCTGGCCTCGACCAGCCGCTGTTCCTGATTTCCGGCCCCTGCGTGATCGAATCCGAGCAACTGGCGATGGATACCGCCGGCCAATTGAAGGAATTGTGCGCATCGCTCGGCATTCCCTTCATCTACAAGTCCTCGTTCGACAAGGCCAACCGCTCGTCGACCCAGTCCTTCCGCGGGCTGGGCCTGGAAGAGGGGTTGCGCATCCTATCCGAAGTGAAGGCGAAGATCGGCGTGCCGGTGCTGACCGACGTGCACGAAGACACGCCGCTCAACGAAGTGGCGGCGGTGGTCGACGTGCTGCAGACGCCGGCCTTCCTGTGCCGCCAGACCAACTTCATCCAGAACGTTGCGCGCGCCGGCCGTCCGGTCAACATCAAGAAGGGCCAGTTCCTGGCGCCGTGGGACATGCAGAACGTGGTCGACAAGGCGCGCGAAGTCGGCAACGAGCAGATCATGGTGTGCGAACGCGGCGTCAGCTTCGGCTACAACACGCTGGTGTCCGACATGCGCGGCCTCGCCATCATGCGCGGTACCGGTTGCCCGGTCGTGTTCGACGCCACCCACTCGGTGCAGCAGCCGGGCGGGCAGGGCACATCGAGCGGCGGGCAGCGCGAGTTCGTGCCGGTGCTGGCGCGCGCGGCGGTCGCGACCGGCGTGGCGGGTGTGTTCGCCGAGACGCACCCCAATCCGGAAGTCGCGTTGTCCGACGGCCCCAATGCGTGGCCGCTCGGCATGATGAAGGAACTGCTGGAAACGTTGAAGGAAATCGACGTGCTGGTGAAACAGCGCGGGTTTGTTGAACACAAGTTGATGAAAAACTGATCCGCGAAGGGCGCGAAGGCGCGCGAAGTTTTTCTTCGTGATCTTCGCGCCCATCGTGGACGGAAACAGGAAACTAAGGAAACCAATTGAGCGCAATTATTGATGTCGTCGCCCGGGAAATTCTCGATTCCCGTGGCAACCCCACCGTTGAAGCCGACGTGCTGCTGGAGTCTGGCGTGCTGGGTCGCGCCGCCGTGCCCTCGGGCGCATCGACCGGCAGCCGCGAGGCGATCGAACTGCGCGACGGCGACAAGTCGCGCTACCTCGGCAAGGGCGTGCTGAAAGCCGTCGAGCACGTCAACACCGAAATCTGTGAAGCGATCATCGGCCTGGATGTCGAAGACCAGGCCTTCATCGACAAGACCATGATCGATCTCGACGGCACCGAGAACAAGTCGCGTCTCGGGGCAAACGCCATTCTGGCGGTTTCGATGGCGTGTGCGCGCGCCGCCGCCGAACAGGCGGGGCTGCCGCTCTACCGCTACCTCGGCGGTGCCGCGCCGATGGCCTTGCCGGTGCCGATGATGAACATCATCAACGGCGGCGCGCATGCCAACAACAACATCGACATGCAGGAATTCATGATCATCCCGGTTGGGGCACCGAGCTTCCGGGAAGCCCTGCGCTACGGTGCCGAAGTCTTTCATGCGCTGAAGAAGCTGCTCGACGACGCCGGCATGGCAACCACCGTCGGCGATGAGGGTGGCTTCGCCCCCAACCTAGAATCGCACGAAGCGGCGCTCAAGTTGATCGTGCAGGCGATCGAAAAGGCCGGCCTGCAGCCCGGTATCGACGTTGCTATCGGCGTCGATTGCGCCGCTTCCGAGTTTTACAAGGATGGCCTCTACCATCTTGAGTCGGAAGGACTGAAGCTGAGCTCCACCGAGTTCACGAACTACCTCGCGGCGTGGTGCGACAAGTATCCGGTCATCAGCATCGAGGACGGCATGGCCGAAGCCGACTGGGACGGCTGGAAAACGCTCACCGACAAGCTCGGCAAACGCGTGCAGCTGGTAGGCGACGATCTTTTCGTCACCAATACCAAGATCCTGAAAGAGGGCATCGACAAGGGCATCACCAACTCGATCCTGATCAAGGTCAACCAGATCGGCACGTTGTCGGAAACCTTCCAGGCGATCGAGATGGCCAAGCAGGCCGGCTACACCTCGGTCATCTCGCACCGCTCGGGCGAAACCGAGGACACCACGATCGCCGATCTCGCGGTGGCCACCAACGCACGCCAGATCAAGACCGGTTCGCTGTCGCGTTCCGACCGCATGGCCAAGTACAACCAGTTGCTGCGCATCGAAGAAGAGCTTGGCGACGCGGCGAGCTATCCCGGACGTGATGCTTTCCGCCAGCGCGGCTGACTGGGTCACGCGTATTCGCAGCCAGGGTCTGACCTGGGTGCTGGCTGCATCGATTGTGCTGCTGCAATACCCGCTGTGGCTGGGCGAGGGGGGGTGGTTGAAAGTGCGTGAGCATGCGCACAAAATCGAAACCCAGCAGGCGCTGAATCAGCGCCTGCAAATCCGCAATGCAGGCTTGCTGGCCGAACTCGGCGACCTCAAGCAGGGACGCGACGCCATCGAAGAGCGTGCGCGCAATGAACTGGGCATGATTGCGCCGGACGAATGGTTCGTCCGGGTCGTGTCAGCCCACTCCGTTCAGTCGGGAAAAACGAATGAGTGATTTGCAAATCGGCTTGTTGGTGATCGGCGCGGTCATCGTGGTGGCAGTGCTGCTGTTCAACTGGATCCAGGAACGCCGCTTCCGCAAGCAGGCGGCGGCGGCCTTCCAGACACCGGTGGCCGACGCGTTGATGCAGCCCGGCGCGGTGCCGCGTGAAACGCACAACCGGGTCGAACCGGCCTTGCGGGAGCCGGTCTTCGATGCCAGCGGCGTGCACGAAGTCGCCGAAGTCAATGAGCCCCGCCTGCACATCGATGCAGACCTGGCGCCGGCGGAAGCGCCGACCGTCGCCCACGACGATGCGCCGGGGCCTGCGCCGCGCCCCGCAGCAGCCCCCATCCCCGTCCCGCAGACGCCGCCTCGCCCGCCCGCCCCGCCAGTGGCGGCTCCTGCGGCGCCCTATGACGAACTGATTGAATATCGCATTCGCCTCGGCAGCGAGGGTGTCCTGGCTAATGTGTTTGCCGATGCCTTCAATCATTCGCGCACCCTCGGCAAACCGGTGCGCTGGGTCGGACTGCCGGTGGGGGCGACGGAATGGGAGGAGGTCCAGCCCTGGCGCGACGTTCATTACCAGCAGGTGGTGGTGACCATGCAGCTGGCCGACCGCAACGGCGCGGCGCAGGAGGAGCAGCTCTCGGCCCTGTGTGCCCTGCTGCAGGCGACCGGGCAAGCCCATGGCCTGCGTGTCGCCTGTGACGACACTGTCGAAGCCCTTGAGCGGGCGCAGGCGATCGACCGCTTCTGCGTCGACGTCGATGTCCTTATCGGCCTCAATGTGGTGGCGCGTGGCGAAGGGGCGGTCAACCTGATGCGCATCGTGCGCGAAGCCGAAAGCAGCGGCATGGTTCTCGGCGTGGATGGCGTATTCCAGCTGATCGACAGCCGCGGTGAGCCGCTCTACGCCCTGTGCAACCATGATGCCGAACCGTTCACCTCAACGGTGGTCGAGGGACAAACCTCGCAGGGGGTGACGCTGCAGTTCGACGTACCGCGCGTACCGGATGGCCTCAAGGTGTTCGACGGCATGGTGGCGTTTGGTCGCAAGCTCGCCAACGAGGTCGGCGGCATTCTTGTGGACGACAACCTGCGACCGCTGACCGATACCGGCATCGAAAAAATCCGCACCCAGCTCACGCACATCTACGAACGCATGGAAGCGCGCGGCGTGCCCTCCGGTTCAAGGCGGGCGCTGCGTCTGTTTTCCTGATGCATGATGCTGACCGGGCGCGCGCTGCGGCGCTGCGCCGGGAAATCGAGCGTCACAACTACGCTTACTACGTTCTCGACGCGCCGACCATTCCCGACGCGGAATACGACCGGCTGTTTCGCGAGCTGCAGGCACTCGAAGCCGACCACCCCGAACTCGTCACGCCCGACTCGCCCACCCGGCGTGTCGGTGGCACGCCGCTCGATGCGTTTCCCAAGGTACGCCACGCCGTGCCGATGCTGTCCATCCGCACCGAGACCGATACCGAGGCCAGCGGCGCCCAGGCCTTCGATGCAAGGGTGCGCAAGGAGTTGGGGCTGGGCGAGCGCGATCCACCGGTCGAATATGCGGCCGAACTGAAGTTCGACGGCCTGGCGATCAACCTGCGCTATGAACTGGGTGTGCTGGTTGCCGCCGCCACCCGCGGTGACGGCGAAACCGGCGAGGATGTCACGCAGAACATTCGCACCGTGCACGCCATTCCGCTGCGCCTGCAAACCGCATCACCGCCCCCCGTGCTCGAAGTGCGCGGCGAAGTGTTCATGCGGCGCGACGATTTCGAGCGCTACAACGAACGCCAGAGAGCCGACGGCAAGCCCACCCTGGTCAACCCGCGCAACGGCGCGGCGGGCAGCATCCGCCAGCTCGACCCCAAGCTGGCCGCACAACGTCCGCTGTCATTCTTCGCCTATGGCTTGGGTGAGGTCCAGGGTTGGCAGCATGCGCCGCAGACCCACAGCGGGACACTCGACGCGCTGGAGAAGCTGGGCGTTCCGGTGTGCGGCGAGCGCATCACCGGGCTGGGTGCCGCGGCGCTGGTCGCCTTCCACGACGACATCGCCAGGCGCCGTGATCAGCTGCCGTTCGACATCGACGGCGTGGTTTACAAGGTCAACCGATTCGACCTGCAACGCGAACTTGGTTTTGTCACGCGCGAGCCGCGCTGGGCGGTGGCGCACAAATATCCGGCGCAGGAACAACTCACCACCGTGCTCGGCATCGAGGTGCAGGTGGGCCGCACCGGCGCGCTGACCCCGGTGGCTCGGCTGGCCCCGGTATTCGTCGGCGGGGTGACGGTGACCAATGCCACCCTGCATAACCAGGACGAAATCGACCGCAAGGACGTGCGCGTCGGGGATACCGTCATCGTGCGTCGCGCCGGCGACGTTATTCCGGAAGTTGTCGCGGTGGTGATCGATCGTCGGCCACGGCCTGAACCTCCGCGTTTCAACATCCTGCAAAGCTACCCGGTCTGCCCCGAGTGTGGCTCGCACGTGATGCGCCTGGAAGACGAGGCGGTGGCGCGCTGCACCGGCGGCTTGGTTTGCCCGGCACAACGCAAGCAGGCCTTGCTGCACTTCGCTTCGCGCCGCGCCATCGATATTGAAGGGTTGGGCGACAAGCTGGTCGACCAGCTTGTCGATCGCGAACTGGTGCACACGCCTGCCGATGTGTATGGCCTGAGCCTGGAAACCCTTGCCGGGCTGGAACGCATGGCCGAGAAATCGGCAACCAATCTTCTCGCAGCGGTCGAGACCAGCAAGGCGACTACCCTGGCGCGCTTTATTTTCGCGCTGGGCATCCGTAATGTCGGAGAAGCCACCGCCAAGGACCTGGCGCAGCATTTCGGTGCGCTGGACCGGCTGATTGCCGCGACTGAAGACGACCTGCGGGCGGTGCGTGATGTCGGGCCAATCGTCGCGCAGTCGATTCTCCAGTTCTTTGCCGAGCCGCATAACCTGGATGTCGTCAACAAACTGCGTGCCGCTGGCGTGCACTGGCCGGAGTCTCAAGGATTGCAACAATCAGCGGGTATTCTGAACGGTAAGACGCTGGTGCTCACCGGCACCTTGCCGACGCTGACACGCGATGCGGCGAAGGAAAAGATCGAGGCCGCAGGTGGCAAGGTAGCGGGTTCGGTGTCGAAAAAAACCGACTACGTGGTGGCGGGCGAGGAAGCCGGCAGCAAGCTGGCGAAGGCGCAGGAACTGGGTGTGCCCATTCTCGACGAAGCCGGGTTGCTGGCCTTGCTGGCAGCCGGTGACGCAACCGGGCAGCACACGTTCGATTTCTGAATCAAAGGATTTTTCAGGGAACTGACATGCAAAAAGTAAAAAAAGCCGTATTTCCGGTCGCCGGCTTGGGCACCCGTTTTCTGCCTGCCACCAAGGCCAGCCCCAAGGAAATGCTGCCCATCGTCGACAAGCCGCTGATCCAGTATGCCGTCGAGGAAGCGATGGCTGCCGGCATCACCGACATCATTTTCATCAGCAGCCGCACCAAGCGGACGGTCGAGGACCACTTCGACAAGGCCTACGAACTGGAAACCGAACTGGCCGCGCGCGGCAAGAACCGCGACCTCGAACTGGTGCAGTCGATCCGCCCGAGCGGTGTCAACTTCATCTACATCCGCCAGGCCGAAGCGCTGGGCCTGGGCCATGCCGTGCTGTGCGCGCAGCCGGTGATCGGCAACGAACCATTTGCCGTCATCCTCGCCGACGACCTGATCGACGGCAGCCCGGCGGTGATGAAACAGATGGTCGACCAGTACGACTATTACCAGTGCTCGGTGCTCGGCGTGCAGCAGGTGGCGCCCGAAGACACCGCGTCCTACGGCATCGTCGATGCCACCTCGATGGCCGAGCGCGTATCGCGGGTGAACGCGATTGTCGAAAAACCCAGGCCCGAAGACGCGCCGTCCAACCTCGGCGTGGTCGGGCGCTACATTCTTACCCCGCGCATCTTCCATCACATCCAGCATCTCAAGCCCGGTGCCGGCGGAGAATTGCAGCTTACCGACGCCATCGCTGCCTTGCTGAAAGAGCAGCAGGTGCTGGCCTATGCCTTCGACGGCATCCGCTACGACTGCGGCAGCAAGCTGGGGTATCTGCAGGCCACGGTGGAGTACGCGCTGAAGCACAGCGAAGTCAGTGAAGACTTTGCGGCGTATCTGAAAGCCCGCATCTGCTGATCAGTCCGTCGCAGCGCTGCCATGCAGCCAGACGGCGGCTTCCAGCGCATCGCCGGTTGCCATTCCCTGCCCCAATAATGCGGCCACCATGCCGGTAAGGCGGTCGCCTGAGCCGGCCTGGGCCAGCCAGGGCCCTCCGCTGGTGTTGACGGCGTAGCGGCCGCCGGGGTGCACGATCACGGTGCCGGCACCCTTGAGTGCGACATGTGCGTGATAGCGGCCGCATAGTTGCTGCGCGGATTCGATGCGGTTCGCCTGAATGTCTGCAGCGGCCACGCCAAGCAGGCGCGCGGCTTCGCCCGGATGCGGGGTGAGCAGGGTGGGGTGGCTGCGGCGGCCAGCCTGTCTGGCCAGTTCGGGATCGTTCGCCAGCAGGTTCAGCGCGTCGGCATCCAGCACCAGCGGGCAGGGTGCTGCGAATGCGGCTTCTAGCAGCGCATGTGCGCGCGTGTTTTGACCCAGGCCGGGGCCGATCGCCAGCACGCTCAGTTTCGCGTCGAGAAGCTCTTCAGGAACTGCAAACATCAGCCGCGGCTCGCTGTAGTCGACCACGATGCGCTCGTCCAGTGTGCCCAGGGTGACACGGCCTGCCCCGTGCTGTAGCGCGGCGCGACCGGCGATCAGACAGGCCCCCACCATCCCACTGCTGCCGCCGATGACGCCGACATGGCCGTACAGGCCCTTGTGGCTGTTGCGTGCGCGCGCGGGCAGGCGGTGGCGGCTCTCGAGTTGAGTCAACGCGATGCCATGGGTGGCGGGAAGTTCAGACGGGTCGACGCCAAGGGTCTCGAGATGCAGTTCTCCAGCGCAATCCGGTCCGTCGGCGGTGAAGAGACCGGGCTTGAGGCCGAGAAAGCTGAGGGTGTGGTCGGCGCGCAGGGCGCAACCGTGGATGCGCCCGCTGTCGCTGTCGAGCCCGCTCGGCACGTCGAGCGCCAGTTTGGGGCAACTCAGGAGATTGGCCAGTGCGACCCAGCGCGCCTCGTCGCCGGCCACGCCCCGTGTTAGGCCGACGCCGAACAGACCGTCGATGACGAGGCTGAATCGTTGCGAGGACGGGATGTCCGGCAGGATCGTGCCGCCGCTTTCACGCCAGGCGGCCCAGGCACGTGCGGCATCTGGTGGCAGGCGAGCGGGGTCGGCACGGCTGACGGCGGTCACGCGGAAGCCTTGCGAGGCGAGCAGGCGCGCGGCAACCAGCGCATCGCCGCCATTGTTGCCGGGACCGACCAGGACCAGCACCGCCCCTCCCGATTCGCTGGCCAGTGTCCCGGCCAGTTCCGCGGTGGCTGAGCCTGCCTTCTCCATCAACGAGACGTCGGGGTGGGAAGCCGCCCATTGCCGGTCGATGCTGCGGATGTCGCGTGCCAGGAAGAGCGGCGGTGAGACGAGGGACAGGAGCGAAGAGGGCATGAGGGCGCGACGGTCAGGAAGGGGCGAAACGTTCAGACAGGGCGGAAAAACTCATCATCGGATTCCGGCGGGCGTCGTTCAAGACAGGCATCTTAAACCTGAGCTTGCGTTTGCGCGATTGAATGCACAGACGCTCGTGACCGGGGGGCTTAGTAACGTACCGCGCGTGTCGGCACCGGGCTTGGAGGAAAGACGCGCCAGGACCCCGGAAACCCCGTTGCTGGTCAAAAAAAACCACCGCGCAGGGGCTTAAGCGGGCAGCCAAATGGCCGTAGTGGCTGTGTCCTAAAAAACGGAGACTGATATGAAACGACGGAGCTTTCTGGCGGGGCTGACCCTGCTTCCGGCGTTGCCGCTGGTGGCGCATGCCGATGATGCAGAACTCAGCATCGGGATTTACCCCGGAACCGGCAAGGCGGATATTTTCATGGACGAGTTCCGTGCGGCGGCCATGCCCTTTGCCCAGGCGCTTGCTGCATCGCTGGGGGTGGAACCCAAACTGACCTTGTTCCGCACCATCAAGACCGCCCTGCGTTCCCTGGACAAGGGGCGTCTGGACCTGTATTTCGTTCCACCGTCGGTGGCGGTGTCCGTGCTGGACAGTGATTATTCTCCCGTGGCCCGGGTGAAGGATCAGGCCACCGGGGTGCTGGTGCGTCGCAAGGGTGCGGAGGTCGCCACGGTCGCGCTGACCGAGAAGGAATCGTGGCTGGATGTGATGGCCCGCTATACCCTCAAGCGACACAACCAGGACAGCGTCAAGATCCTGAACTTCAAGACCCAGGAAGACGTGTCTCTGGCCATGGAGCGCAATCACGCCCAGGCGGGGAGCCTGCGCAGCAAAGCGGCTGAGGCACTGGTGGCAAAAGGCGAATTCGAGGTCTGGCATTCCTTGCCCAACACGCCGGATTTCACCCTGATGGCGAGCAATCGCCTCACCCCCGCTGAGCAGAACAAACTCGGCGCTGCGGCCGTTGCGCTCAGTCCGAAAGCGGTCCAGTCGCTGCAGAAAACCATCCACAGCAAGGTGACCGGATTCGTGATCGACAAGGAAGCGGACTACAAGGTGATCAAGCTGGCGCTCAAGGACGCAGGCTACTGAGGCCTGCCGCACCGGCCTGCCCGGAGGCTTGCAAGACCGGGCGGGCGACCTACACTGCAGAGCATTCGAGTTCATGGGGGAATGTCCTATGGATACCCGTCATCGCACCCCTGCCGGAGCCTTGGTGGCGCAATGCTCTGACGAAGACAGTTGTACGGTTTTGAGTTGCGAAGTCTGTCTGAAGGAAATACCGGGCGACGCGGTCAAGCTGACCGATGCGCAGGACTACGTTCATTATTTCTGCGGCCTCGAATGCCTTGAAATCTGGCAGGAACGGGCTGGCCTTCGCTGACAGTCCAGCCCGGCCAAGCACTCCGATCAGCTAAAATAGTGTCTTTGCCCTGTTTGCAAAGACGCTCATGTCTTCCATCGTTTCGCTCCCCGGCAGTGCCGCGCTGTCCTCCTTCCGCATCGACAAAATCCGCCAGGAGGCCGCCCGGCTCGGGGTCGTCCTGGGCGAGCTGACGGCGCGCTACTGGCATTTCCTGGAACTGGACGCCGAACTGGATGCAGCGGCCACGCAGCAACTGGCGAGGACGCTGGATTACGGTACTCCCACCGACACCCCGGTGGCGGCAGAGGTGCAGCTGCTGGTGACGCCGCGGCCGGGCACGATTTCACCGTGGTCGTCCAAGGCCACGGACATTCTCAGAAACAGCGGTCTCACGCAGTTGCGGCGCATCGAGCGCGGGGTGGCCTACCGCCTGTGCGATGCGCAGGGTGCGGCGTTGCCGGGAGAGGTGCTGGCGATGCTTCTGCCGCTGCTGCACGACCGCATGACAGAAGCCGTGATGGCCTCTCTGAACGACGCGCAGGTGCTGTTCCAGCACGTGCCGCCGCGTGAACTGACCACGGTCGACGTGGTGACGGGTGGCCGTGCCGCGCTGCAGGACGCCAATCGCAGCCTCGGACTGGCGTTGTCGGACGACGAGGTCGATTACCTGGTCGACGCCTTCACCCGCATCGGGCGCAATCCCACCGATGTCGAGCTGATGATGTTCGCGCAGGCCAATTCCGAGCACTGCCGCCACAAGATTTTCAACGCCTCGTGGGTGATCGACGGTGCGGCGCAGGCGAAGTCGCTGTTCGGCATGATTCGCGACACCCACGCCGCCCATCCCGAGGGCACGGTGGTGGCGTATTCCGACAACTCCTCGGTCATCGAAGGCGCGCAGATCGAGCGCTTCTACCCGCGCGCCGACGGCAGCTACGCCTACAGCAGCGAGTTGACTCACGTGCTGATGAAGGTGGAAACCCACAACCACCCGACGGCGATTTCGCCGTTTCCCGGCGCGGCGACGGGCAGCGGCGGCGAAATCCGCGATGAGGGCGCGACCGGCATCGGCTCCAAGCCCAAGGCAGGCCTCGCCGGCTTCTCGGTGTCCAACCTCAACATTCCCGGCTTCGAACAGCCGTGGGAAACCGGCCCCTATGGCAAGCCGGACCGCATCGTCACCCCGCTCGCGATCATGCTTGAAGGCCCGATCGGTGCCGCAGCCTTCAACAACGAGTTCGGCCGGCCCAACCTGGCCGGCTATTTCCGCACCTTCGAGGAAACCGTTGCCGCGCAGCGGCGCGGCTACCACAAGCCCATCATGCTGGCAGGCGGCGTCGGCAGCATCCGCGACGACCACGTGCACAAGAAACTGCTGCCCACCGGCACCCTGCTGATTCAGCTCGGCGGCCCCGGCATGCTGATCGGCCTCGGCGGCGGCGCCGCCTCGTCGATGGATACCGGCGCCAACGCCGCGGACCTCGACTTCGATTCGGTGCAGCGCGGCAACCCCGAGATGGAACGGCGCGCGCAGGAAGTCATCGACCGCTGCTGGCAGCTCGGTGAAGCGAACCCGATCCTGTCGATTCACGACGTCGGTGCCGGCGGGCTGTCGAACGCGCTGCCCGAACTGGTGCACGGCGGCGGCAAAGGCGGGCGCTTCGAACTGCGCGCGGCACCGTCGGAAGAGAGCGGCATGTCGCCGC
>Ga0316627_100000413_pt1 | contig 11615 bp, 8 predicted proteins | sample OWC_Aug_M2_C1_D1_FD_207653 | JGI IMG/M metagenome (GOLD analysis project Ga0316627, IMG submission 207653) | Wetland soil microbial communities from Old Woman Creek delta, Ohio, United States - OWC_Aug_M2_C1_D1_C | ecosystem: Environmental > Terrestrial > Soil > Wetlands | place: USA: Ohio...
TCGGCGACGATCACCCGCGGCTCGGTGGCCAGCGCACGCGCGATGGCGATTCGCTGGCGCTGGCCGCCCGAAAACTCGTGCGGGTAGCGCGAAGCGTGGCGGGCCGGGATGCCCACGCGCTCGAGCAGGTCCCCCACCTTTTTCTCCAGCCGATCTTTCGCGCCCAGGCGGTGGATGACCAGGGGCTCGGCGATCGAAGCGCCGATGCTCCGGCGGGGGTTGAGCGAGGCAAAAGGGTCTTGGAAGACAAACTGGATGTTCTGCCTCAGCTTCTGCATCTCATCTTCTCGGACCGCCATGACATCCTTGCCGTCGAAAAACACCTCCCCCTGGGCGGGGACGAGCTTGAGGGCCGAGTAGGCGGCCGTGGTTTTCCCGCACCCGGACTCGCCCACGATCCCGAGGGTCTCCCCGGGGTAGAGCCGGAAGCTCACGTTTTCCACGGCGTACACCAGGTGCGTGGGCCGGCCGAAAAACGTTTTCCGCGACACGAAGCGGGTCGTCAGGTTGCGGACCTCCAGGACCGGCTCCTTGCGGTAGTCGGCCGTGTCGATCTCTTTTTCGAGAGGGGGCGCTTCGCCCGCGCCGCGCCGCAATTCGCTTTCCATGTCCAGCACGGGCAGCGTCGCGGGGTTCTTGCGGCCCCGCATGCTGCCGAGCCGCGGCACGGCCTTCAGCAGTGCGCGGGTGTAGGGGTGGGACGGGTTCCCGAAAAGGGTGTAAACGTCGTTGGCTTCGACGATGCGCCCCTGGTACATGACGACGACGCGCTCCGCCAGCTCGGCCACCACCCCCATGTCGTGCGTGATGAAGACCACCGCCATGTCGAACTGCTTCTGCAGGGATCGGATCAGCGCGAGAATCTGCGCCTGAATGGTCACGTCGAGCGCGGTGGTGGGCTCGTCGGCGATGAGGACCTGCGGCCGGCAGGCGAGCGCCATGGCGATCATGACGCGCTGGCGCATGCCCCCCGACATCTGGTGGGGGTACTCCGAAGACCTCGTTTTCGCATCCGGGATGCGGGCGATCTCGAGCAGTTCGAGCGCCTTGCGCGCCGCCTCCCCGCGCGGGAGCCCCTGGTGGGCGAGGATGGCCTCCTCGAGCTGGTTGCCGATGGTGAAGAGCGGGTTCAGCGAGGTCATGGGCTCCTGGAAGACCATGGACAGGTCGACTCCGCGGATCTCTCGGGCTTCGGAGTTGGAGAGGCGGGTGATGTCGCGGACGCTGCCGTCTTTCCTGCGCAGCGTGATCACGCCGGCATCGGTGCGCACGCGGGGCAGGAGGTGCATGACCCGGCGCATGGTGACGGTCTTGCCGGACCCGGATTCGCCCACGATGGCTAGCGTTTCGCCCTTCTTCACGGAAAAGGAGACATCGTGCAGGACCGGGGTGTACCCGCCGAAGGTGGGGAAACTCAGGGAGAGGCCCTGGACGGCCAGGATCTCCTCCGGCGGCATCGCCGCCGCGTGAGTGAGCCCGCTATTCAAAATACCCTTTTTTCTCGATCACACGGTTGCGGATCATCACCGCGCCCCTGGCCAGCACGTCCCGGACGGCCATCGCGGCGGGGTCGAGCACCAGGACGTCGGCATCGGCCCCCGCTTTCAGTTCGCCCTTGACCCCGGCCAGCCCGTACGCCCGCGCAGGTGTTGTCGTCAGCGGGCGGAGCGCCCTCTCGAGCGGAAGGCCCTTTTGGTTGACCAGCGACGAGAGCTCGAACAGGAGCGAGGCCGGCGTGCCGATCCCCATCCCCAAGATGCGGCTGCGGTCCTCGTTCCACACCGGCAGGGAGCCGCCGGCATCCGAGCTGAAGGCGACCCGGTCGAACAGGCCGTTCTCGTCCGCCAGGCAGGCGAAGTCCGCGGCGGTCATGTGCACCGAGCCCTCGGCGGGCAGGCTGTTCATGCAGGTGGCGTCGACCACCGCCCCCAGGCGGGCCAGCTCCAGCACCTGCTCGGTCAGGCGCGGGTTCCTGCGGTTGATGTGGGTGGGGATGAACATGTCCGGCCGCGTGCCGTGTTCGCGGACGATTTCGAAAATCAGGTCCAGGCCGGCGGGCCGGACCCCGGTGTGGACGGTGATGATACCGGGCTTGTTCGCCACCAGGGAGGCCACGCGGATCTCCGCGGCCAGGGCCGCCAAATCGGCCGCCTCGAGATGCGGGCCGCGGATGTCGGAGAGCGCCAGCTTGCAGCCGATGACCGGCTGAAGATAGGCCATGTCGCGGGCGACGCTGCCGGTGATGGTCGGGGAAGGGTGCCAGTAGGAGCCGGTGAGCATGAAGGCCGTAAGGCCTTCGGCGTTGAAGGCCTGGGTCTTGGCGTAGAGGCTCTCGACGGAGCGGGTGAGGGCGTCGGTGCCGAGCAGCCCCACGGCCGTGGTCACGCCGTTGGACGTGTTCATGCTGAGCTGCATCTCCGGGGTGCGGGTATGGAACCCGCCCTCGCCGCCGCCGCCGGTAAAATGCTGGTGCCCGTCGACGAAGCCCGGCACCACGGCGAGCCCCCGGGCGTCGATGATTTCGACCGCTCCGGGCAACCCCGCCGGAGGGATGCTTTTTTCAATGGCCAGGATCTTGCCGCCGCCGGTCAGGATGTCGCAGCGGCCCATGGCGCGGGGCCCGAAAACCTCTCCGTTCCGTATCAGTATCATGCGTGTATCCCTCCCCGAATACTTCCAACTGGTCCGCCGGCCGCTGTCGAGGCTTAGCACTCCCCTCCATACGGGTCAATAGCCCGCGGCCCGGGATGACGCCCTTTATCGCCGACCGGCGGAAGGGGTCCGGCTGCGCCCTGCTGTCGTTTTTTTCGGGTGCGTGGTCCCGAGCCTACTTGAGTTATTGTGTTACAGGGAATGGGTGATTGGATTTTTGCTGGGAATCGCTTCTGGCTATCCGGTTCTTCGCCGCAGCGCTGAAGACAGAACGAGGGATATGCAGGCGGCCGCGAATGCCGATGGAAGGGAGAGGCTCAGGAATGAGGAGCCGGATCGGAAAAAGATTGTATAATGAGCAAAAAGAAGGTATCGCAGCTCAGGTTTTCAGCGGCGGGAAGGCAGGGCGGGCATGATCAGGGTATTCCATCGCACCGGCGGTATCTGGCAGGTTGATTCCTGGGACAAGCCCGGGCTTCCGTCACGGAACATATGGATCGACCTGGTGTCCCCCGGTGCGGAGGAGATCTTCCAGGTCCAAAAGCACCTGTCGATCGAAATCCCCAGCCGGGCAGAGATGCAGGAGATCGAGGCCACCAGCCGGCTCTACCAGGAAAACGGGGCCTTCTTTATGACGGCCACCGGCATCACCAGCCCCGAGCACGACAGCATGGAGTCCTCGGCCATCACCTTCATCCTGTCCGAGGCCTACCTCGTCACCGTCAGGTACCTGAACCCCAAGCCGTTCGACGCCTTCGCCGCCCGGATCCAGAAACCCGGCAGCAACTGCTCCTCCAGCACGGACGTGATGATCGGGCTGCTGGAAATGATCATCGACCGCATGGCCGACATCCTGGAGATGCACAGCGCCGAAGTGGAGCGTATATCCGGTATGATTTTCACCCAAGGCGTCAGGAAGTCCAGGAAAAAAATCAACCTGCACGCGACGATCACGGACATCGGTCATGAGGGGAATCACTTCTCAACCCTGCGCGAAAGCATCGTCAGCGTCAGCCGCATGGCCCTCTATTTGAACCAGGCCGTCGCGCATCACGAGCAGGTTGGCCAGATCCGGGAGACTCTCAAGGAAATCAGCCGGGACCTGGCCTCCCTGGCGGACCATGCCTCCTTCATGTCGAACAAGATCACGTTTCTGCTCGACGCCACCCTGGGGATGATCAGCATCGAACAGAACCAGATCATCAAGCTGTTTTCGGTGGCGGCCGTCGTTTTCCTGCCGCCGACACTGATCGCCAGCATCTACGGCATGAACTTCAAGTTCATCCCCGAGCTGCACTGGGAGTTCGGCTATCCGCTGGCGATCCTGCTCATGGTCTCTTCGGCGATTCTGCCTTTCCTTTACTTCAAGCGCAAGGGGTGGCTGTAGAAAAGGAGCGTTGAATGAGAGGATGCGACCTACTGGTGGCGATCGTTTTGAGCCTTGCGTGGTTTCCTTCCACGACCTCCGGCCAGAGCACCCCGGTCGTCAACACCTATGACGATTGCATCACCCTGCATGCAGCGAAAGCACCGTCGACTCAGGCGGGGGTCATCGTGCAGCGGGCATGTTTCTACAAATATCGATACGGCAAGGACTATGTCGCCAATTTCGGGACGGAACCCGAACACAAAAAACTTGCCAGGATCTACACCCCGGCGGTTTGCGACTGCATTTTCGACAAAATGCCGGGCGCATCCCCGCATCTGCCCGCCAACCGGGTCCTGGACGACTGCGTAACCGCGTCCAGGAAACCGCGTGAACCCTCTTCCCGGTGAGGACGGGCTGCGCCCGCCCGCTTTCCATCAAGCAATATCTTGAAAAGCATCTTGCACTAGTGCTATGGCTTGAGCGTCGTCCCATTCCTGTGCCGGTCGCCCGGCTGCCTTTCCCCACGATTTTTTTCGGGAGCACGACATGCCACTTCAGAATTTCGGCAGCATCTTGAACTTTGCTGAGGACCTGGAGCGCCTGGACCAGGAGTTTTACGCGACGGCCGCCGCAAACCCGAACTGTGATGCCTACCGGGCGCTCTTTTCCGAGCTGGGCGACGACGCGGCGCGCAACATCGCGACGGTGCAGCGCATCCGGCGGGAGAACGTGACGGAGATGATCCTGGAGTCGGTCCAGGATTTCACGCGCGACTCTTTCTGTGAGCTCTGCGAGGAAGCGGCCGCCATGAGCGCGGCCGAAGCGCTGGAAACCGCCACCCGCCTGGAGGCGCGTGCGGACCGCTATTACAGCGAAGCGGCCGAGAAAATGAAAGCGCTGCCTGAAGTGGCCCGCGCGCTCAAGGTGCTGGGCAAGAACCGCAAGGGGCACATCGCCCGGCTGATGAACGTCAAACGGTAGAAGCGGTTTCAGAACCCCATCCGACAGTCGACGGGGGTTTTGCAGCCCTGCGCTCCGGGCGTGATGCGGGGTCGTGAAGCCGCTTCTACATTGGGAGAAACAGCATGAAAAAGAGTGCCGACACCAAATGGCCGCTGGGCCAATGCCCCGGCCTTGCGACGGCGCTTCCGGAGGTCATGGCCGCGCTCACCATCGCGAGAGACCAGTACGGCCCCCCCGGCCGATATCTGAAACTCGCGGATGTCCCCAGGCCTCGGCTGCACCCGGAAGACGGCGGCCGGGTGCTGGTGGCGGTGCTGGCCACCGGACCGAACTTCAACACCAATTTCGCCAGCCTGGGGCTGCCCGTGCCGGTGTTCGGGCGCGGCGACGGCAGCACGATCCACATACCGGGCAGCGACGCCCTGGGGATCGTGGTCGACGCCGGGGCCGCCGTGAAGACGCTCAAGGTCGGGCAGGCGGTCATCCTGGATTCATGGACCGGCCGGAACATCATCCGCGGCTATGAAACCCATGACGGGTTCAACGCCCAGTTCACCGTCGTCGACGCGGAACGCGCCATCCCGGTCGCGGATGAATTGAAGTCCCACAGCCCCGAGCGGCTGGCCGCCCTGCTGCTGACCTATGGAACCGCCTACCGGGCGATCGTGGAGCGCCTGGCGGTGTCGCCGGGCGACGCCGTGCTTTTGATGGGCGGCGGCAAGGGGACCAGTTTCGCAGGCGCCCAGATCGCCAAGGCCCTCGGTGCGCGCGTCATCCTGATGGGGTCCAACCCGGACCTGGCGCACGCACTGATCGAGCGCAGGATCGCCGACGCCTTCATCGACCGCCGGCAGATACCGTCCCATGTCTTCGGGGTCATCCCGGAGGGCCTGCCGGCCGGCGATTGGCGCGCCCGCACGGAGCCCTTCCGGCTGGCGGTTTTCGCGGCCAACGAGGGCCGCCCCGTGGACAAGGTCTTCGAACACACCGGCGGGCGGAACTTTCCCCTGTTGGCGTCGGTCCTCGCCGAAAACGGCCGGCTCGCTTTTTTCGGGGCCACCGGGGGTGGGATCAAAGGGGAATACAAGGAAACCTTCTTTTGCGGGGATCGCCGGCTGGTGCTGGATGCCCGTTGGGTCTGGATGCGGCAGAAGCAGGTCCTCTTCCGCACCCAAAGCCCCCGGGAGATCTTCTCCGAGATCGGGCTGCCGCCCGGCCGCAAGGGGCTGATCTGGGGGGCGGATGCCTATGCCCTCGATTTCGCCCGGGCCGCGCTGGAGCGCCGGGCCGAAATCGGGATCATCGCATCCCGCGCGGCCGAACCGTTGGGCCTGCAGGAACTGCGGCGGATGGGGATTCCGGACTCCCGCGTGATCGACCGCGACCGATTCAACCTGCCGGCGGACATGCCGGACCCCCTGACCGACGACGGGAAGCCCAACCCGGCCTACGGCAGGGACTACATGGCCGCCGCCCGAGACCTGGGGAAGGCCGTCTGGGGCCTCTTCGGCCCCCGGGTGAGCCCCGATTTCATCGTCGAGCGCACGGACCAGAGCACGCTGCATTTCAGCACGTTTCTTCTGCGGGATTTCAACGAGCAGGACGACATGCCGAGCGGTTTCGTTATCGCCGGAGGCCCGGTCGACCTTTCCATCCTGGGGTCTCACATGTACCGCTCTTCGCAGGCCCGGGACGTCGTCCGCCTGCTCGCAGGGAAGCTCCTCGTGATGGAGCAGGGGGACCTGGAGGTGGTCGGCCTGGAAGGGCTGCCGGAAATCCAGCAGAAAATGCTCGACGGGCGGATGGGCAAACCCAAGGGGGTCGCGCTGGTGCAGGCGGACCGCGCCGGCCGCAGCATCGCAGCTTTCGAGGACGGCTACCTGGGCGAGCACCTGATCCGGTCCGACGCCGGGAAAAAGCGCCACGTGGATTTCCACCTGGCCCGCGAGGTGGGCATCCTGACTTTGTGCCGGCCCGAGGCCCTGAACGCCCTCAACAGCGACCTCATCCGCGGGGTGGGGGAGGTGGTCGCGGAGATCCGCACCCGCAGGGGCATTCAAGGCCGGAGGGTCCGCGGCCTGATTCTCAGAGGGACGGGGCGGGCTTTCGTGGCCGGCGCGGACGTGACGGAGTTTGCCGGCAGCAGCGCCCGGCGCATCGAGGAGGTGGCGCTCTCGGTCCTGAAGCTTTTCTCCGAGATCGAGAACCTCAAGATCCCGGTGATCGCCCTCCTGGACGGTTTCACTTTAGGCGGCGGCAATGAACTCGCCATGTCCGCCCACTATCGCATCGCGACCGAGAACGCCGTTATCGGCCAGCCTGAAATCAAACTGGGGATCATCCCGGGCTACGGCGGCATGCAGCGCCTGCCGCGGCTGGTCGGCCCCCGCAAGGCGGCCGAGATGAGCGTCAACGGCGAGCCGGTCGGCGCCAGGGAAGCCCTGCGAATGGGGCTGGTGGACGAGGTGGCCCCATCGGGGACGGCGCTGCGCGCCGCGTTTCAAGCGGCCCGGGCCTTCATCGAAGGCAGGAAGAGAGCGCCGCGCAGGGACTGGGACGCACTGGCCGCCCGGCAGAAGGCTCAACTGAAAGCCTTGCTGAAGCATCCGACGGTTCATGAGCTGATGGCTTCCGCAGCGGCGCACGCAGATGAGGATGCGGATCTCCGCGCAGCGCGGAGGTTCGCGGCCCGGTACGCGATAAAGGCCCTTGATTACGGCTACCGGGCCGGGTTTAAAAAAGGCCTCAAAAACGACGCCAAGCTCTTCGGCGAGGTGGCCGCATCCCCCTCGGGCCAGGAGTGGATCCGCCGCTTCCTCGACAAGGACCCGCGCCAGTCGTCGTTTCTGACGATCCTGGCGCCATGACTCGTTGGACAATTCATCCCGGCACTTTCCAGCGCTTTATGCGGGCCGACTCATAAAGATGTGGCAGCCGATCGCCCTGCGCACCCCGTCCTCCGCGGCCTTCCGGTCGAAGAGCTTCTCCACAAGGCCCATCGGGCTGCTCCTGTCGCCTCATCCGCGCGTTTCCTCACCGGCAGGCGTCAAGATAGGGCCGCAGCGCTTTTTGGATCCGGCGCCGGATGAACGCGGCAGGGCTTGCGGGCGCCGCCCCGTCTGCGGCCTCCGGGTCGACCTCGGGCCATGAGCGCCCCCAGAGGCTTGCCGGAATGGCCGGGCCCAGGTTGGCGTGCAGGCGGGCCAGGGCCGCCTGCACATCCGGGTGACCCCAGTAATAGCGAATGCGGTCAAGCATGCTGGAGCAGCGCATGCGCCGGAGTTCGTCATCCATGCCCCGATAATGAGAACGCCAGTGCTCCGGCGCGGCGGTCATGACGTGCTCCAGCACGCGGCGGATGTCGGACCGCACGGCGCCCCGGCGCGATTTCAGGTGTTCGGTTTCAATGTCTTCCAGTGCGAACACCGCTTCGCGGAAGGCGTTGGTCAGGCAGGGCCCGGCCTTCAGCAGAGTGAAGTGATCGTTGACCATGCGTGCCAGGGACTCGGGCGCCTGGTAGTCCGTGGAGTGGATCTCGTAGGTCATGATCCCCGGCAGTTTTTGGTGATACGCCGAGAGCGCACGGGCCTTGGCAGGTGCGTAGCGGGCGATGCTGAAATTTCCGAACTCGACGCCGGGTTGGACGATCACCGCGAGCAGCCGCTCCCACGCGCCGGGCAGGCCGGCTTTTTGAAAATGCGATTCGGTCAATGCAATGAACTCAGCCACGTCCCCGGGCTGCGTGACGTCGACCTCCTCCGGGTTTGCCAATGTGCCGCCCGGAGCAGGGACCTCGGCGCCGATGACATAAAGCGGCCGGGGTGTTCCGGCGGGCCGGCGCCCGGCCGCCGTTTCGGCAGCCCGGCACAGGACGGCCGTGCGCGCAGCAACGGTTTCCACGGGAAGGCCCTGCGGCGGGTCGTCGCAGCAGCCGAAACCGGCGTCCAAATGCAATTTGCGGAACCCGGCCGCCACGCATTGACGGGCCAGTTCGACGGCCTTGGCCATGGCGGCCGCCGCCGGCTCATTTTTCCACGCGTACGGCCCCAGGTGATCGGCTCCCAGCAGAAGGTCCTCCTGCGGGAAGTTCATGGCGGCGGCCATGGCGCGCAGGCTCGATGCGAACGCCTGGGGGGTCATGTTGGTATACCCGCCGAACTGGTTGACCTGGTTGGCCGTGGCCTCCACCAGCAGGGGCCGGCCGTGGTCGCGTGCCAGCGCGACCGCCGCCTCGAGCACCGCGCGGTGCGACGAGCACACGGCGAAGAGGCCCCCGCGCCGGCCGGCCAGGTGGTCCGCTCTCAGCTGCTGGAGGATGTCGTTCATTCGTTGCGGCCTCGCCAGTTTCGGAAACCTGCGCTATGATAGCCCATGCTCGGCAAAACGGTCAACGATTTCAAAATCACTTTCACCCGGTGGGCGCTGGTCGCCGTGCTCGCCGGGACGGCGGCCGGGGTCTGTCCGGCCGGAGCGGGGGACGTTCGGCTGGAGCGCATCCGGCCTCACGTTCTTCGCTATGCTCCGACGGCCATGGATGTGCGCATGCCGCCGCCGGCCGCGCCGGTGAAACCGCAGGTGCTTTTTCACGGAGACCGCAGCCGAAAACAGGTGGCGCTCACGTTCGACGCCTGCGCCACGAAAACAGCCAGCGGGTACGACGAGGAGCTCATCCGGGTTTTGGTCGAGACCCGGACGCCGGCGACCCTTTTCCTGGGCGGGAAGTGGATGCTGGAGCACCCGGATCAGGTCCGGCGGCTGGCCGCGATCGACCTGTTCGAACTCGGCAACCACTCCTTCCTGCACCCGCACATGACCCGGGTCCCGGACGAACAGGTGCGTCAGGAGCTCGAATGGACCCAGATCGTCATGTATTCTCTGACCGGAAGGCAGGCCTCTCTCTATCGGCCGCCTTACGGGGAGCAGGACGAACGCACCGCGCGGATCGCCGCCGAGGCCGGGTTGATCACGGTGCAGTTCGACCTCGCCTCCGGCGACCCGGACCCGGGCCTGTCGCGGGAGCGTTTGGTGCGCTCCGTGGCGGCGGGCGCGCGCAGCGGCTCGATCGTCGTCATGCACATGAACGGCCGCGGCTGGAAGACTGCGGAGGCGTTGCCCGACATCATCGGCGGGCTGCGCAGCCAGGGGTTCGACCTGGTCACCGTGGGCGAAATGGTGCGGGAAGTCCGGGGCGCCGGCAAGGATTGAGCTACGTATCTATTGACGCGCCTTCTGCGATCGAGTAATGCATGTCTCCCTTGACACCGCATCCCATTTGCAAGGACCCCACATGACGACCGTCACCATGCCCTTCGGCGGAAAGCCTCTCCGGTTCGAGGTGCCCGACCGCAACTTGTCGCAGATCCTGGAACCCAACGCTTCCACCCCGCTGGCCGACCTGGATTCGGCGATCGCGGCGGCCCTGGCGAACCCCATCGGTCAGCCGCCCATCGAGGATTGGGTCAAGCCCTCCGACCGCGTGCTCCTGGTGAGCGACGACAACACCCGGCTGACGCCGGCCGACCGCATGATCCCGCCGCTGCTCGAGCGTCTGAATTCCGCCGGCGTGCCCGACCGCAACATCGCCTGCATCATGGCGCTCGGCACCCACCGGTACATGACCGACGAGGAGATGACGGCCAAGGTGGGGCCGACGGTCCGGCGGCGCATCCGCGTTTGCAACCATGAATGGCGGGAGCCCGACAATCTCGTGGAGCTCGGCACCTCCAGCGCCGGGACACCGCTGCAGGTGAACCGTGCCGTGGTCGAGGCCGACGTCGTCATCGGGCTGGGTGCGATTGTGCCGCACCACATCCCCGGCTATTCCGGGAGCTCCAAGATCATCCAGCCGGGGGTCTGCGGCCCCAGGACGACCGCAGAAACGCACATGCTCTCCTGCGAGGGCGGCGGGGACTCGTTTCTGGGGATCGAGGACAACCCGGTGCGGCGGGACATGGACGACATGGCCGACCGCGTGGGCATGAAGACCATCTTCAACGTCGTCATGGACAGCGAGGGCCGGGTCACCGGCCTCTTCTGCGGCGAGATGCGCGCCGCCTTCCGGGAAGGGGTCCAGGCGGCGCGGAAGATCTACGGGGTCGAATTCCGCGAAACGCCCGACATCGTGGTCGCCAACTCGTACCCCTGCGACCTCGACTTCTGGCAATCCCACAAATCCCAGTACCCGGCGCAACGCATGGTCAAACCCGGCGGGACCATCGTCGTCTGCACCCCGGCCCCGGAGGGGGTGAGCCCGGTCCACACGGACCTGCTGGAGTACACGGCGTGGCCGTCGGCCGAGATCAAGGCCGCCTACCGGGCCGGCCGGTTGAAGAACGGGGTGGCTTCGGCGCTGGCCGTTGCCTGGGCGCTCGTGCGCGAAAAGGCCTCGGTGATCACCTTTTCGCCGGGGATACCGCCCGAGCACAAAGAAAAGCTCGGCCACACCCATGCCCCCGGCGTGCAGTGGGCCGTCGACGAAGCGCTGCGCCGTCAGGGGCCCGATGCGCGCGTGGCCGTGCTGACGCATGCGCCGGACCTGCTGCCGGTCAGGGTCGAGGCATAGGGAGGCGGGCCTGGGAATGGGGTTCGGCTGGTCCGATCGCATGCGATGGTGAAAGATTCAATTTGGAGG
>Ga0316627_100000414_pt1 | contig 11614 bp, 8 predicted proteins | sample OWC_Aug_M2_C1_D1_FD_207653 | JGI IMG/M metagenome (GOLD analysis project Ga0316627, IMG submission 207653) | Wetland soil microbial communities from Old Woman Creek delta, Ohio, United States - OWC_Aug_M2_C1_D1_C | ecosystem: Environmental > Terrestrial > Soil > Wetlands | place: USA: Ohio...
CCTTCTGCGCAGTCGACGTTTCGAAATCGAGGTCAATGACCAGCGGGTAATGGCAACCGCGTCGCTCGCGCCGCTGTACGACCCCAGGAGCGAGCGCATTCGCACCTGACACACCGAAAGGCGCACACCATGCAACACACCCGCAACAGTTCTGTTCTGAAAATTAGCTGCGCTGCCACCATGGGTATCGTCGCGGCGGTCACAACCTACCTGGCCGAGATTTTCGAGCAACGACGCCCTGGTGCGAAACCAAAGCCAGCGTCTGACGACAACAGCCAGCGAGAGACAAGATGAAAACCTGGGAAGACCGCGCGATCAAGATGCAACTCGCGCGAGAAACTCTGGCCGGAGCTGACGGACGCCGTCTCAGCCTGGCGAGGAATTGGAGCGGGTGATGGGAATCGAACCCACGTGAGCCGCACCTTGGATTATGGAGTCAGAGTACTGCGTTGCGCATCACGCAAGAGCCGACTTGCGCCATTCGATGCCTGCGGCCACCAGGAGCAGGACCACAGCCAGCAGGTCGGCGGCGACGACGCGCGCAACTTGCGCGTTATAGCCGCCAACACACCAAGCGATTGCGAGGAACGACACCGTGCTCACAAGCCCAGCGATTAGGGCAACCGCCCTGAGGTCGGGGCGGAAGGCGGCGGCGATCAGCAGCACCCCAAGCAACCCGAACAGCACTGCTCGGTGCTGCAGCAGGATCCCAACGTTAGGATCGTCCGCTGCAACTCCGTACAGGCGAGTGAGCTGGCCTGCCCCCAGGATGCCGGGTAACGGCAGGAGGTGAATGACCCCCGCTAGCGTCAGGCAGGTGATCGTGATTCGATTCAGCACGGTTGACCCTTCGTCGGTGAAATAGGTTGCCCAAGTCTGCCTCCAGGTACCCGCCTGCGCTTTCAGAAACGGGCTATGCGGGCCCGCCGCGACCGATGCTCGTGAGCTGGGGAGCGCGAGCCCTCTATGTCGGGCCAGCCTTCGGCCTCTCACCACACCGCAACGCGGTCGCGGTCCTCGCGATGGGCCTGGACGGGTCGCTCGAGGTCGCGGAGGACGCGCGCGATCCCGGCTCTGGCTTCTGGAGCTGCCGCACGGCGCTGATCGAGCCGAACCAGCTGCACTTCCTACGGGTGTCGGGCGCGGATTGCGCGTTTCTCTATGTCGACGCGTTGAGCCGCGATCTTGCCTCGCTGCGACGTCGTTGCCGGCGACCAGGGCCAACAGTCTCCATGGACCTCGACGGTGAGGACGGCCTGATCGTCATGCTCGCAGGGATGCGTCGGTCGGACGAGGGCTGGCGCAGCGCATCACCCGGCCTCTCCGCGGCACTCGGCTTCGAGCGCCCGCCCGCGGACTGGCGCATCGCCTCAGTTGTTGACGGTCTTCTAAGCTCACCTGCGCTGGAGGCGGATACTGCGACGCTTGCTGAGCACGCCGGCCTGTCTGTCTCGCGCTTCCAGCACCTCTTCAAGGAGACAACCGGTGTCACTGTACGTCGCTTTCGCCTCTGGGCGAGGATGCGCTGTGCCATAGCGATGGCTGTCGCTGGAGCGACGTTCACTCATGCCGCGCTCGAGGCCGGGTTCTCAAGTCCGGCCCATTTCTCGACGGCATTCAGGGAGATGTTCGGCATGGCGCCGACACAGCTCCTCGCCGGCACACCCATCTTCGTCGAAGGAGATTGGAGCGGGTGATGGGAATCGAACCCATGTGAGTCGCCCTGCCCTGCTCGTCGAATCAAACACTTGCGGAGGACGACGGTCCTGCGTGTGACCAGCGTGTGACTCGTCACCGGATCTCCGGAGCGTCCCCGAGGAATCGGCCGGCTCGTTCTCAGCCGGCCTCCGCGACGACACGCAGTCGCGCAGGGTCGTCCAGGGTCAGCGACCTGTAGTGGAGGGTCAGGAGGCCACGGCTCGAGAGGTCGTTCACGACGCGGCTGAAGGTATTCCGGGAGACGTTGCAAAGCATCGCGAGCTCGCTTTGCGAAGCCGGGATTTCGGACGGCAGGTTCGCATCCGGGCCCGACGCCCAACGCCGGCCGGCCAGGCGCAGCAGGACGGCCGCGCAACGCGCCGAGGCATCGCGGATCAGCAGGTCGGCGGCGATCTGCATGGCGAGGTCCATGTTGTAGATCGCATCGCGCCCCAGCTCGGCAAACCACGCCGGGCGACGTCGAAGCAGCGCCCGCAGCTCGTCGCCCGGCACGCGCAGAAGGTTCACGTCCGTTCGCGCTAAGGCGGTGACACGCCGACCCCGCTCGAGCAACAGCGACAAAGTGCCGAACCACTCTCCGGGCCAAAGCATGTGCAGCAACACCGCATCCGCATGAGTCAACTTGCTCTGCAAGGTAACCACACCGGAACTGATACCGAACACGTCCTGCCCGATTTCGTCCGCCTGATAAATCACGCTGCCGGCTGCATAGAATTTCGGGCGGGCCAGCGCGAGCAACTCACGGCGGAATTCCGGATCGCTGTTCGCGAACCAACCGCGCATCGGGAAGTTGTCTGGCACGCACGGGCCACGGGCCTCAGTCATATTGACTCATCACCAGAAGTGACCGGCTGTCGCACCCGGCGATTGTGCCATTTTGGGCAGAGTGCGCCACGGGGCCGTGGTATCCAGTTGCGCCATCGAACGGCGCAGCAACGCGTCGCATATGCCGAGCCTCGGGAGGCCTGCCATGAGTTTCCGCGTTCTTTCGATCCTGACCTGTGCATCAATTGCATTGGTCCCGTCGCTTGGCGCCCACGCTCAATCGTCGGACCGCGACGCCACACAAGCGGCGCCCTCCTGGAACAGTCCGTCGCTCGTCGACGAGACGGTCGTCGGACCGAACGGCGCGATCACGACGCGCACGGCCCTCCAGGCCAACGCGCTGTGGGGCCTCACCGAGACGAAGGTCGCGGAGAAGGTCACCGAGGGCGTGTACGCCCTCCGGGGCTGGGGCATCGCAAGCAGCTACGCCCTCGAGGCCCCGGACGGCTGGATCATAGTCGACACGGGCGACTCCACCCGCGCCGCGGCCGAGATGCGCGAACTGCTGGAGCGGACGCTAGGCCGGAAGATCAAGGTCGCGGCCATACTCCTTACCCACTGGCATTACGCCGACGGCACCGGTGCGTGGCTCGACGAAGGCACCGACATCTGGGGCCACGAATTCCTCGACCGCAACCGCGCCGCGTCGACCGGCGTAAGCGTCAAGAGCGGCTTTTACCAGGCACGGGCGATCGCGCAGTTCGGGGTCTTCCACCCGACGGAAGGTCCGGACGCGTTCCCGAACTTGATGAGATTCGCGCCCGAGAAGCTGCTGGCCGAGTCGAGCTACAAGCCGCCCGGCAGACTCTTCGAGAACGGTAAGGTCCTCGAAGCCATGGTCGCCGGCGAACGGGTGCAGGTAGCGCCGAACCGCACGGACACGTCCTGCAGCGTGGCGTTCTACTTTCCACGGCTGCGCCTGGTCATCACCAACATGATGATCACGGGAGCGGTCTTCAACGTCTATACGCTACGGGGCGGCCCCTTCCGCAACCCGGACGCCTTCATCAACGACGCGCGGTGGGTTGAGTCGAGGAACGCCGATATCCTGCTCGACATCCACGGGCCGACGCTGAAGGGCGAGAAGGTCGTGCACGAGGCGATCGAGCGTTCGGTCGACCAGGTGCAACTCATCAACGACCAGACCCTGCGCCTGATTGCCCACGGCATGGGCCCGAGGGAGGCCGCCGAGGCCCTTTACATGCCGCGCAACCTGCGCGAAGGGCGCGAGGCCTATGGGCAGGTCGAAAGCCATGTGCGCCAGGTCTGGAACGGGACCGTCGGTTGGTTCGACGGGGACGTTTACGAGATCAATCCGCTGTCGCTGCGCGAGGAAGCGAGCCGCACCGTCGAAATGATGGGTGGCAGCAGCGCCGTCCGCAAGGCCGCCACCGAAGCCGCGAGAAAGGGTGGACTGGCGAACTGGCGCTGGAGCCTCAAGCTCACCTCACTGTTGCTGCGCCTCGACCCGGCAGACGCAGAGGCACGCAGGGCCCGAGCGGACTCCGCGCGCGCGCTTGGGCAGCGCACGACATCGGCCAATGCGCGCGGGTTCTACATGACGGAGGCGCTGCAGATCGAGGGCAAGATGAAGGTCCAGGGCCAGCCCATGACGCTCGACGCGATCCGCACCTTCGTCGGCACGCCCAGCGCCGCTCAGCTCGAGGCGGCAAGCGTCGAAGAGAACCTGCAGTTCGTTCGCTACCTGGTCGATCCTCGCAAGGCCGACGGGCTGCGCCAGTCATTCACGCTCGCCATCGAGGGCGATCCGCAAGTGCGGCAGGTCGAGTTGCGCAATGGCGTCATCGTGATCTCGGACGCGCAGTCGCCTGCAGCAACCCACCTCAAGCTCACGCGACAGGAACTCGCCGCGTTCGTGCTCGGCACGCACCAGGCGTCGGCCTCGGACCCGCTGGCCGAACTCAACCGCGTCCTCGATCGCAGCCACCTGATGCCGGCCGCCGCCGGGTCCGTGCTCGAACACAAACCGGGAGTGAAGCCCAGCGACGACCTCGAGCACTAGGCCGGGGCGCAACCCATGCCTGCGCAACGCATCCGTCGACTGACGATGGTCGCCATGGTGTTCGCCGGCCTGATGGCCGGCAGCGCCGTGGCGCAACCAAAGAAGCCGAACATCGTCGTCATATGGGGCGATGACGTCGGCTTCACCAACCTCAGCGTCTACAGTCGCGGTGTCATGGGCTATCGCACGCCGAACATCGATCGCATCGCGAACGAAGGCGCGGTGTTCACCGACCACTACGCGCATCCGTCGTGCACCGCCGGGCGTGCGGCCTTCATCACGGGCATGTATCCGATCCGCACGGGCCTGACGTCAGTGGGGATGGTCGGCGGGCCGGTCGGCCTGCAGGCGCGGGACGCGACTCTGGCCGAGGTGCTGAAGACGCAGGGCTACGCCACCGGGCAGTTCGGCAAGAACCACCTGGGTGACAGGAACGAACATCTGCCAACCGTGCACGGGTTCGACGAGTTCTACGGGAACCTGTATCACCTGAACACCGAAGAGGAGCCCGAAGACGAGGATTACCCTCGCGATCCGGAGTTCAAGAAGCGTTTCGGACCGCGTGGAGTACTGCACACTTGGACGACCGACACCGTGGATGAGACGGTCGATCCCCGCTTCGGCAAGGTCGGCAAGCAACGGATCGAGGACACTGGCCCGCTGACGCGCAAACGCATGGAGACCGTCGACCAGGAGTTCATCCAGGCTGGCTTCAGGTTCATGGACAAGGCGAACGCGGACGGCAAGCCGTTCTTCGTCTGGTTCGCGACCACCCGAATGCACGTCTTCACGCGAGTGCCCGAGCAGTACAGGGAGAGAGTACGAAAGTACACGAGCTACAACGATGCCTACGGCGCGGGCGTGATCCAGCACGACGAGGAGGTGGGCACGATCCTCAAGCGGCTGGACGCCATGGGGATTGCGGACAACACCATCGTGATCTACTCGAGCGACAACGGTGTCGAGCACTCGACCTTCCCCCACGGCGGCACCACACCGTTCCGCTCGGAGAAGATGACGACGTGGGAAGGTGGGGTACGCGTTCCGATGATGGTGCGCTGGCCGGGCAGGATCCGGCCGGGAACCGAACTCAACGGCATCCAGAGCCACGAGGACGTCTTCACAACGCTGGCAGCTGCTGCGGGTGTGCCCGACATCCGCGAACGCATCGCTGCAGGCGACAGGCTGGGCACCGATGTGGAGCACAGGAACTACATCGACGGCGTCGACAATCTCGACTACTGGACCGGCAAGACGGACAAATCGGCCAGGGACGAGTACCTCTACTACGCGGAGTCCCAGCTACAGGCGATCCGGATCAACCAGTGGAAGGCGCACTTCTACGTTCGCGACGGTTACTACGGGCACACGACGAAGCTCGACATCGCCTACCTGTTCAATGTCCGGCAGGACCCGTACGAAAGCTACGACCAGGCGCCAGGACCCCGCGCAACGATCACCCAGCAGAAGACGTGGCTATACAACGACGTCATGGCGCGACTCGCCCGGCACATGGCTACGCTGCAGAAGTACCCGCCGCAGCAGAAGGGTAGCAGCCTGAGCGTCGCGAACTGAGGCCGCGGGACTGGGCGACCGGGTTTGTGGAGAGCGCGGTACCGGCAATGCAAAGCAGTAGGATGGAGCGGGTGATGGGAATCGAACCCACGTGATCCACCCCATACCGCGCGCCGGATCAGTCACTTGCGGACGCCGACATTCCTGCGTGTGATTAGCGTGTGAATATCCGGAGCGACGGCGGCCGCTGCAGACTCACGTCCCGATCGGCCCACCGTCCGCCTTGCGGATCGCCACGGTGGCCGAGCGCGGCCGCCCGTCCGGCCTGAAGTCGGGCCAGTTGGAGTACCGCCTCGGGTCCGCCGGATTGCTGTGCAGGTTGGGGACCTCGAGGCCGTCGTTTCCAGGCGTGAGCGGCTCACCCGGGTGCTGGATGTTGACGAACATCGTGCGCCCGTCCGGCGTCATCGCGATGCCGGTGACCTCGCAGCCGACCGGTCCGGTCAGGAAGCGCCGCACCTCGCCGGTGGCGGGATCGCAGGCCAGCATCTGGTTGTTGCCGAAGCCCTGCATTTCGCCCCGGTGCTTCTCATCGGATGAGATGTCGGTCTGGATCCAAAGCACGCCGCGTGCGTCCAGCGCCAGCCCGTCCGGGCAGGCGAAGACGTCGCCGCGGATGTTGCCGCGCGCCCCGGGCCGCTCGTTGGCCGGATTGCCAGCGAGCAGCAGGTGTTTCCAGCGGAACGTCGTCGCGTCGAAGTCGCCGTCTTCGGTCCACTGGATGATGTGACCCATGGTGTTGTTGGCGCGCGGGTTCGCCGCGTCCACGTCCGGGTGGTTCTGCCTGCCCCGCCGGTTGTTGTTGGTCAAAGTGCAGTACACGGTACGCGCGTTCGGGTCGATCGCGATCCACTCCGGCCGGTCCATCTTCGTAGCGCCGAGGCGGTCGCTCGCCTGACGGCTACGGATCAGCACCGCACCTTGATCTGGAAAGCCGTTGTCGCTCGTCAACGGCCCCTGCCCTTGTACCAGCGGCAACCAGCGGCCCGTGCCGTCGGCATCGAAGCGCGCGACATACAGCATGCCGTGGTCGAGCAGCGTGGCGTTGGCCTTCGCGCCACCCGCGGCGATCCTGTCGCGACTCACGAACTTGTAGATGTACTCGAAGCGCGCGTCCTCGCCCGAGTACACCACTGCGCGGTTATCGCGGGTCGTCGCGACCCATGCGCCCTCCTTCGCGCCGCGGCCGAGCGCGGTGCGCTTGACCGGCATGCTCGCCGGGTCGTACGGATCGATCTCGACGATCCAGCCGAAGCGGTGGAACTCGTTGGGATGCCGGCTCGCGTCGAAGCGCGGATCGTGTTCGGCCCAGCGCGAGAGACCGGTCCGGAGCAGGCCCCAGCGGCGCTGGTCGGCATCACGCTTGTCGCTGCCATCGAAGTAGAACGCCCAGTTCTCCTCCGCGCTGAGGTAGGTGCCCCACGGCGTCATGCCACTGCCGCAGTTGTTCAGTGTGCCAAGCACGGTGCGGCCGTCGGGATCGGCTGCGGTCTTCATCAGCGCATGCCCGGCCGCGGGCCCGTCGACGGCGACCGGGGTGCGGGCCGTGTAGCGGCGGGCGTAGTGCGACGGCCGTATGACCTGCCAGCGGCCCTCCTTGAAGGCCACTTCGATCACTGCGATGCCGTGAGCTGCCTGCGCCTTCGCGACCTTCGCCGCGGTCCAGTTCTTCTTGCCGTCGGGGAACAGCAGTCCATCGTCCGTGTACTCGTGGTTCATCACGAGCAGGCCGTGCGTGCTGCTGCCGTCGAGCGGGTAGTAGTGGATACCGTCGTGGTGCATGCCCATCTGCACCGCCTGGTCGGCCGCACTGTTGCTCGCATCCCAACGGAACGCCGGCATGTTGCCCGGCACGCCGATCGGCTCGCCCCACGCGGCAAAGGCCACCGCCTCGTAGCCTTGGGGCACGACCACCGCGTCCTTCTCACTCACCGGCACCGACTTGAAGCCGATCAGCGGCCGGCCGCCGGCAGCAGGCGCAGCGGCGGCGCGCCCCACCAGCCACGGCGCGAGCGCGCCCAGTGTGAGCGCGCCGATGCCACCCAGCAGCACGACGCGCCGCGCCGGGTCCGAGATTTCGTGGATGGACGGGTTTGAGCTGCGGTTGCTGTCCTCCATCGAGTCGAAGTCTTTGGCCATCGCTCACTTCCCCTCGACGATACTCCCCCAAAGAAGCTCTTCTCCGGGTTGGTCTGGATCCAGTTGGCGTCGGGGACACCGCCCGGCTTCTGCGGGGAGAACACGAGGCGCACCAGCCGGCTCCAGTCACCCTCGGGCGACTGGGCCGGGGCCGATGCGAATCACACGGGTAACAAGGCCGAAAATCAATCGTTCAGTATCACTCCGACGGCCGGCAGCGCGAACGATCGCCCGGGCGGCACCTGGCGCTGAGTGGGCGCAGTGCCCGGCAGGATCTCGAAATCCGGCGTGAATGTGACCATCAGGTCGCGCAGCTTGCCGATGACCGCTCGGTCACCGTCGAAGCGCGCCTTGCCCTCGGCCGCAAGCTGGTCGAAGGTCGCCGCGCCCATCATGATCCGGGTGAGATCCGCACGGTTGACGGTGATCGTCAGGTCCGGCTTTGCCACCTGGAAGCCCTTGATGTTCGTGAGCGTCGCGTTCTCGAGTTCGACCGCGTACTGCTCGCCGTTGTCGGGGGTCACGAGGTTGATCTTGTAGTTCAGGCCCGCGGCCTTCTTCGGGTCCATGCTGATGCCGAGGAAGTCGAGCCACTGCTCGGTGGTCATCGCGCGCACGACGTCGGGCGTCAAGGTGCGCGGCGCGCTGCCGCCCGGCAGGCCGTTGCGCAGCTCGAACGCACCCTGCAGGAACCAGTTGCGCACGCTGGTGCTCTCAGCCTGGTAGCCGAGCTGCTCGTAGGCGTCGGCCAGCAGTTGCCTCGCCGGCATGTTCTTCGGCTCGGCGAACACCAGCCGGTCGAGGATCTCGCTGGCATGCAGGTACTTGCCCTGCCCGATCAGCTCCCTGCCCTTGGCGAGAATCTTGTCCGAGCCGCCCATCATCTCGACGTAGAGCGGCGCCGAGTCCTGCGGCGACAGTGGGATCAAGTTGACCGGGTTGCCGTCGAAGTGGCCGATGAAACGGTTGACGACACCGCGCACGTTGTTCTGCACGTCGCCGTGGTAGCTGCGCGCGGCCCAGCTCTGCTGCAGGCTCTGCGGAACCTCGTAGACGTTGTGGATCTCGTTGATCGTCACGCCCTGGTTCACGTAGTGCAGCGTCTGGTTGTTGAGGTTGGCGTAGGCGTCGCGCTGGGTGCGCAGCACTTCCTTGATGCGGTCGTTGCCCCAGCGCGGCCAGCTGTGCGAGGCGAACATCACCTCGGCCTCGCCGCCGAACTTGAACAGCGCCTCGTTGATCACTTTCGACCAGTTGAGCGCATTGCGCACCGCGGCACCCCGGGTCGTGTAGATGTTGTGGATCGTGCCGGTGACGACCTCGGACGACCACAGCGCCTTGAACTGCGGGAAATACGTGTTCATCTCGACCGGCGCCTCGGTGTCCGAAGCGTCCTGGAACACCATCTTCACGCCGTCGAGCGTGATCTCCTCGATGTTCTTGCTGATCAGGCGATTGGGTGCGATCAGGCTGACCGTGCCGTTGGCGGCGTTCTTGCCGATCGCCTGGTCGACGTGGCCGTGCGGGTTGCGCTGCAGCAGCGTGGCGTACTGCCACTGGGTGCGCCGCGACATCGCGGTGCCGGCGAACACGTTCTCGGAGATCGCGTGGTCCATGAAGCCCGCGGGCGCGATCAGCATGACCTTGCCGCTCACGACGTCGGCCTCGTTCACGACGCCGCGCACCCCGGCCCAGTGGTCCACGTGCGTATGCGAGTACACCACGCCGACCACCGGTCGCTTGCCGAGCTTCTCGTTGATGAACTCGAGCGCGGCGCGCGCCGTCTCCGCGGCGGTCAGCGGGTCGAAGATGATCCAGCCCGTGTCGCCCTTGATGAAACTGATGTTGGCGAGGTCGAAGCCACGCACCTGGTAGATGCGGCCCGGCACCACTTCATACAGGCCGTAGGCCATGTTGAGCACGGCCTGGCGCTGCAGCGACGGGTGGATGCTCGGGAAATCCTGGCCCGACAGGAGCCACTGGTAGCTCGCCATGTCCCACGCGACGTGGCCCGCGTCGGCCATGATCTGCTTGTACGGCGGCTCGGAGATGAAGCCCTTCTTCGCTTCGTCGAAGTCACGTTTGTCGCTGAAGGGCAACTCGGCCTTGAAGCCGTTGCGCAGTTCGAGCGTGAAGGTCGAGGGCGGCTTGCCCTGCGTGTCGAAGTGACCGAGATCCGCCGGCGCCTGCTGCGCGCCGCGAGGCTCCGCGGCCACCGCGCCGGCGTTGAAGGCGAGCGGAACACACAACACGGCGGCGGCCCTTACGGCAGCTTTCCAAGGAAAATAGGCGAGTCTGGTCTTCATGGCGCACCCCGGATTGCAGATTCATGCGGCGCAGTAGATAGCACGGGCCCAAGACGCTGTTTGCCCCAAATGGCACAATTAGCACCCATGTGATCCGATGATTTCCGCCGATGACGCAGCATGTCCAAGGTCCGTGAATCTAGCGCTCAAGCCGGCTTCCCGATCCGCGGGTGGTTTGCGGAAAGTCCCCCGGATTTCCGCCATGATTTTCTTGCGCTGGCACGCGAGAAATCCTATGCAGCCGGCAACGTGATCTTCCAGGCGGGCGAGGTCGGGCAGGACGTGTTCGGTATTTATTCTGGTGTGGTAACACTGCAGAGCAGGTTGAGCCACCCGGATGCGGTGCTGCTGCACATGGTGTGGCCCGGAGAATGGTTTGGCACCTGGTCCGTGCTGCTCGGAAAGGGTCGACGCATGAGCGCCATCGCGAGAACCGACGTGAGTCTGCTGCGAATTCCTGGCGATGACCTGCGGGCCCTGCTTCGACGTCGCCCGCAGTGGCATGCCGAACTGGCGCGCGATGCGGTCTGGGGCACGGATGTCGCCATGCAGATTGCCGCCGACCTGTTGATACACAACGCCTCGGCGCGCTGCGCGGCCGTCTTGCTGCGCCTCGCCGGACGACGTTGGGCCTCGGGCCCGGATGCGGAGTTGCCCGTCGAGATCCCGGCTTCGCAAAACGAGCTCGCGATGCTCTGCAACGTCTCCCGGAATACCTTCAGCCGCGTCGTGAAGGACCTCTCGAGCCGTGGGCTCCTGACCCTCGACTACAGATCGTTGACCCTGAACGACCCGGCGCGACTGCGTGACATTGCGAATACTGGCTGACGAGGAGCCGCTGACTCCTCAGTGCGCTGCCGGCCCGCGCGAGAGAGAATTGGAGCGGGTGATGGGAATCGAACTCACGTGAGTTGCCCGACTCCGCTCGCCCGATCAATCACTTACCGTCAGCGATGATCTCGCGTGTGATTGACGTGTGACCGCGCCCCGAACCGTCACTCCCGCGAGAATCGTGCCCCAATAGCAA
>Ga0316627_100000416_pt1 | contig 11556 bp, 8 predicted proteins | sample OWC_Aug_M2_C1_D1_FD_207653 | JGI IMG/M metagenome (GOLD analysis project Ga0316627, IMG submission 207653) | Wetland soil microbial communities from Old Woman Creek delta, Ohio, United States - OWC_Aug_M2_C1_D1_C | ecosystem: Environmental > Terrestrial > Soil > Wetlands | place: USA: Ohio...
CACCATTCAAGATATGCGTGTGCCTTGGAGGCGTCCAACTTGAGGAAGGTGCTCTCCGGCGGACCGAGATCGCGGTCACGCTCCCACTCGAATTTTGCGTCCCATAGCGTATAAAGCTTATTGATGATCCAGCCGACAGTACGTTCACTCTCTTGCGGTGGGCCAAAGTTCCAGCCACTGGCGAACTGATGGCGGTCGGCAAATAGCCGCTCGGCCAGCATAAGGTAGCCGTGCAGCGGTTCCAATACATGCTGCCATGGTCTTGTCGCCTGCGGATTGCGGATCAGTGTCGGTTGGTTCTCGAGCAAAGAACGCATGATGTCTGGTACCAGGCGGTCGAGAGCCCAGTCGCCACCGCCGATTACATTGCCGGCACGGGCGCTGCCGACCGCTGCGAGGTCGGGATTTCGGTCTTTATCGAAGAACGAATTCTGGTAGGAGGTCACCACGAGTTCGGCGGCCCCTTTGCTACCACTGTACGGATCATGACCGCCCAGGCGCGAGTCTTCGCGGTAGCCCCAGACCCACTCTTCGTTGAAGTAGCACTTGTCGGATGTGACAACGACCACTGCGCGTACGCTTGGCACACGGCGCACGGCGTCCAGGACATGCACGGTTCCTAAGACGTTCGTTGAAAAAGTCTCGACCGGCTCCACGTAGGAGTACCTTACGAGCGACTGCGCTGCCATGTGGATAACAACCTCCGGTTGGGCATCGCGCAATGCACTTTCCATGGATGCAAGGTCGCGCACGTCACCGATACGGTGATCGATCAACTCGGATATGCGTGCCAGGTCGAACAATGAAGGATCGGTCGGTGGTTGCAGTGCGTAGCCGCTGACCTCTGCGCCGAGGTGGTTGAGCCACAAGCACAGCCAGCTGCCCTTGAAGCCTGTATGGCCGGTAATGAAGACGCGGCGGCCGCGCCAGAATTCTGGATTGATCATGGATAAGTTGTGTTCTTGTTCAGATGGTGGATAGGTATTTGTTCATGCAAAGGGGCGGATGGCGGGCTTGACCGGACGACCACGAAGATATTTGTCGATGCCCTCGTCGAGCGCATGACGATAAATGACAAAAGCTTCGGCGAAAACTTCGATGGTGCGGTCGATGTCGGCCTCGCTGTGGCTGAAGTTGACCACTAACGATGTGGCGAGTATGCCTCGGCGAATAATTTCCTGCATCAGCAATGTTCGGAATGGCTGTGACGGTTCGCCTTGAAGGTTGCGCGAGCCGAACACAAGACAGCAAGGTTGTCCGAGTATCGGGACATAGTCTGCCACGCCCGTGCTGGTGGCTGCGGCGCGCAGGCCGTCGGCAAGCCGCTGACCTCGCTGCCAAAGCGTGTCGACGACCGGTTCGTCACGGTATACCTGCATTGTCGCGATGGCGGCGGCAAGCCCATGCGTTTCGCCACCGTGTGTGGTGGACAGCAGAAATACGCGCTCCCGGTCATGATCGAAACCTCCCAACTGCATGAACTCGCGCTTGCCAGCCAGCGCAGAGACCGAAAAACCGTTGGCCAGTGCTTTGCCGAAGGTCGAAAGGTCGGGCTTTATGCCATGGCGCATTTGCGCGCCGCCCAGATGCCAGCGGAAACCGGTGATCATTTCATCGAGAATGAACACCGCACCGTATCGATCGCATAATCCGCGCAAACCGTCAAAAAATCCAGGGGCCGGCGGCGTCTCTTTTTCGCCCTCCAGCACTACGGCGGCGATGCGGTCAGGATGCTCATTGAACAGATTTTCGAGGCTTTGCAGATCGTTGTAGTTAAATTTGACTGTCAGTGCGCGAGTGACTGCCGGTACCCCACCGGGCATCCCGCTTACGCCCATGGACCAGTCGTCTACCGAGAAAAACGGGTGATTGCCGCAGATCGCCACCATGTCACGCCCGGTGTGGGCGCGGGCCAGCTTGAGCGCTCCGGATACCGCGTCGGAGCCATCCTTGCAGAACTTGACCATATCGGCGTTAGGCATAAGCTCCAGAAAGGACTCGGCGCACTCCAGTTCAATCATCGCCGGACGAACGAAGTTAGACCCCAGATCGAGTTGGCGACGCGCCGCTTCGATCACCGGTGGATAGGCATGACCAAGCGTGACGGCCCGCAGGCCGGAGCCGTACTCAATGAACTCATTGCCGTCGATATCCCATACACGGCAGCCTTGGCCTCGCGCGATGATGGGGGCCATATCTTGCGGATACTGGTCGTCGCCTTTGGCGTAGGTGTGAGCCCCGCCCGGTATCAAGCGGTGTAAGCGTGCCCGCAGGGCATTGGATTTTTCGAAGTTCATGTCGCAGTTCCCAATACCAGTTTGCGCGAATAGAAAGCCTCGGCGTATCCGCTCGGCGCATTGCACTCGATTCCGCGCAGCCGCATCAGGCCCTGGAATGTATCGGGCGTGAACCAGCGCTTGCTGTGCTGTGTCTTGAACACCCGCATTAACAAAGCGATTTTGCGCTTTACCGCCGCTGCAGACAGCGGCACAAATACCGACGGCGAACCCAGATCACCATCGTATTTTGGAATTTCGAACTCCAGGATCAGGTGGTCGCGAAAGGTGTTCCAGGCCAGTTCACCGACGATGCGATGATCCTGGTGCAGGTCCTTGCGGGAATGTGCAAAGACGACGTCTGGCGAAAAACCGCTCTTGAGTTCTTCGAAGCAGTCCTTGATTGCTGGCGCTTCCGAGGGAAAGTAGGCTCCGCGGAATTCCTTGATCGTGATCACACGATCACGTGTGCCGCGCAACATTGAATGCGCGGCCCGTTGCGCCTCCTGCCTGCGCTCCCCTTCGGAGCTAAGCACAACCCAATGGACACTCGCTTCGGGATAGAGGCGCAAAAGCTCAATGACCGTGCCACCACACCCGATCTCAATGTCATCACAGTGGGCGCCAATGAACATAAAGCGCGGGGGGCGATTGCCGGAAATATTAAAGGTTAGATCAAGCACGATTTACTTTCGGTGAAGCATCCATGGACAATCACCGCGTGCTTCCATGCGGTCGTAAATTATCTTCTCGCGGAAGGTGTCCATTTGCTGCCAGAAACCGGTATAGCGGTTCACATGCAGAAGGCGACGCTCCACCAGTCTGTTGAATGGCTGCTCGACCAGTTCATCGCCTTCCTCGATGTAGTCGAAGATCTCCGGCCTGAATACGAAGTAGCCCCCGTTGACCCAGAAATCCGTGTCCTTAATGCGACCGATGCTTGAAACGCAGCCGCTTTCGTCGCTTTGCACCGAATGGAAGCTTTGCGATGTGCGGACTGCAATAAAACTGCCCACGGCGTTGGTGTTTTTGAACTTGTCGATGTGGTCGTTCAGAGGCAGGTCGGTCAAGGCGTCAGCGTAGTTCGCCATGAACATCGGCTCGTCCTTCAGGTATTCCTTGACGCGTAGCAGGCGCTGACCCAGATTGGCGTGCAAGCCTGTATCGACAAATGTGATGCGCCAATCCTGAATGTCACTCTTGACCAGATCGATCTTGCGACCACCTTCCGACATGACGAAATCATTGCTCAAACACTCACTGTAGTTGAGAAAATACTCCTTTATCATGTCGCCACGGTAGCCTAGGCACAACACGAAGTCGGTGTGACCAAAGTGCGCGTAGTAGCGCATCAAATGCCACAAGATGGGCCGATAGCCGATGTTGACCAGCGGCTTGGGTATCACGTCCGAGTGTTCCCTCAAACGGGTACCCAGACCACCGCAAAAAAGTACGACCTTCATGTTTCCTCCGTTTATTTCGTTAAAGCGAACTTCTCAGCTGAAGTGTTGTGCCTGCTCCGCACGCAGACGATCTACCAGCCGGCCGTGTGGCAAATCCACATCGTTATAGGTAATCGGCTGGTCCTTGGCGATGTCGCGCTTCATGCGGCAGTCTAGTGAGACCGCGATGGGCAAAGTATTCTCACGCCGGCAAATCTCGTATCGCTCCACTAAACCATAACATGCGAAGCCACCGACCCCATCAAGCCGTTCGCCGGCCTTCAAATTGCGCTTGGCATAGCTTACTGTGTCGCATACCGGCGCTCCACGCGGCGTGATGGTCGGATCCTTGAACAGTGCGGCGCGTGCTACCGAGTGAGTAATCTGCCATGGTGGCAAGTGGAAGGGTTGATAAAACATGTAGAGCGGCCCTTCGCCCATTTTCAGGTAGGCCATCAACTTGCGCTTTTCAGGATGATCGTTATGGCAGATAACGAAGGCTCCAGTATGCGGGGCTGCACCCAACGCGTACTCGACATACCCGTCGCCGGCAAAGTCGTCGGGGGTAAAGGACTTCAGCATATCGTTGACATGGCCACAAGGATAACCTTGCATGCCACGCACTTTCGGGACAAAGCCCGAACCATTGCCCATGATCGCAGCTTCAAGCGCAAGCTTCGAACCGTCGGCGAAACAGGCTAGAACTGCCGGGTTCTGCCCCAGTCGTGTGGCAAGTTCAAGTTGCGTATCCGGATTGCGATAGCGGTCAAGGAATCCTTTAAGTTGCCCCATCAGCACCGGACGATAGCCCATGCTGTCCACGAACCGATACAGGTTCATCGCCACGCCCGGCTCATCGCCATCGGTGTAGCTGAAGACGACCCCTGCACGATCCGCGTAAGTCTTAAGGATGGGTCCTACGGATGCATCGATCTCTGCGCCTATGAGGATTGTGTGCTTTCCGTGCTGAATCGCATCCAGGCAGACAGACGTTCCGAATTCGACGTGCCCTGTCGCTTCAATTACTACATCGACTGTTCCTGCCCTGCAAACGGCTTCTGCGTTGTCGGTTATTGCGTAACCTCCGCTTTCAACGACCCGTTCCAGTTCACTTGGTGTTTGAACCATAGACGCGTTTGGGATGCCCGCGTCATTGTAAGCACGTTGAGCTTTTTCGATGCTCCGGTTGGCAATTGCAACCAGTCGCATACCTTTTGCAGATGTTACAAACTGAAGGGCGATACATCTTGCCATGTACCCTCCGCCCACCAACGCCACGCGCACAGGGCGGTTGCTGGCTTCTCGCTCGGCAAGTGCCGTATCGACGATGATCAATGAATACCTCCAAGATGGACAAAGGCTCCGAGATTCTCAGGGAGCCGAAAGTAGAAATATACTGAATAAAAAGGCACTGAAAGGTTCACACAAGATAGAAATGGTGGATCCAAACTGCCAACCCAAGCCATCCGGCCATTGGCAAGAGTTGGAATCGCGGTCGTTCGCGGATCTTGACAGGGATTGCTCTAATCCCAATTTCAGCGAAAAACCACAACATAATAATGATTACATATAACCGAAGATGATATTCCGATAGATCGCGCAATGGTGGATAGCGATCAATTGCTTCACTCATCGCCGCACGGAGCGCAATCTGCCGTTCTGCTAAATTTGGCGGCTCGTTAAGCCTGATCGAAACCGTCTCGTTTAGTTGCGTTATGGACACGTTCCGTCCTTTGCGTTCAACAATTGCTTCATCTCCGTGCTGCTTAAGGCCGATCCGCCAGTGCTCATTGTCGTTCCTGGTGAAATATTGAAGCGAGAGCTTGTTTGGTAGCTCAGTGATTCCAATCAGGGCTGCGATGTCCAAATTGCGGTCTCGATGTACTACTCTGATAGCGTTGGCTGGCTGAGGTGAGTCGAAAGCAACCACCCAACCAGCGAACGGGGCAACAGAACCTCTGAGAAGCGAAACCTCCGGAGGGGGATTGCCGGCCAACTCCATATGGAGCCTATGGCCCGATTCGGTCGCATCGCTTACAAAGCTCAGCTTGTCAATTTGGCGAAGAGTTAGACGTTGATCAATCGTCCACAGTATTTCAATTCCAGCAACTGAATTCGATATGTCGTCGACGACAACAAGTTGTTCAGAAGACAACTGCAATACTTGGCGTCGAACGCACAAGCCGGCGCTGCGACATACTTCGACATCCAGAAACCGCAACGGTCCGTCACTGCCAAATCCCATAAGGCGGGATTGACGAGGCGAACTCGCCGGTTCATTCAGAGCATGTGGAGCATTTGATCCAGCCCAGCCGTTTGCATCGTCAAACATTTCGTGTCCGTATGGCCAGTAACCCGTTGCGGTGATCCAGTTGAATCCGCGAGACCAGAAATGAAGGCTGGGTTCGTCCGCGTGTTTATGTCCATGCAGTCTATGGTTTGACCAAGCCACTATCGTCTGGGATAAGACTGGAAAACTTGACCACCAAAGTGCATATTCCGATAGTGGAAACAGAGTTGTCATTTCAGGTGGCGGCGGAAAGGGGGGGGCGAACTGTTCCACCTTTCCCATAATGGCATCAGAGGTGGATTTAAGAATTTCATTCCTGCTAGCGTCTGTGTTCCCAAATGCTGGGAGAGTCCCGTCCGGGCGAAGAAGTATTCTGCTGAATCTTTCAGTACCTTGAACGGCAGTCAATAACCGATGGGATGGTGTCATCCCATTGAGTCTGATGAGTCTTCCTGCTTCGGCAAGTAGTTGGGTTCCAAAGAGATGATATCCTGCTGAGTGTTCAAGCACGACACCTTCATCCGAAACATAGAAGCCCAACTGCAGATCAAGGCGATCAACTGCGAGACTTCGCCAGTCTCGAATCTTCGGCAGGAGCGGAAATGCTGCCGCTATCTGCAGGAGGGCAATATTCTGCATGACGCCGTGATTGGTTCGGACAGTGAATAACTTTGGCTTGGCGAGGAGTTCTCCGCTTCTCATGACAAGACCGATCAACGCTTCTTTCTGTGAGGCAGTGGCATCCGCGTCGCCCCGCAGATGTCGCCATAGGCCCACGATCACGGAAATTCTGGCGGCAATCGCGTGGTCGTTCCATAGAAAGGCAACGGGCTTCCGTTGCTGCTCTTCCCAGTTTGCAAAAGCCAGAATTCGGTCTCGGGCAACCTGATAATAGCGATGGTCTCCCGAGTGCTCGAACTCTTCGAGGAGCAGGCTCTCGAGGCTGAGGCTCGCCAGTGCCAGTTGAAACGAGGGTCCGCCATGCAGCAGGTCAGCGGGCCAGCCGAGAAGAGGAACGGAAGTGGACTGAAGTTCCGGCGCAATTAGTTGCCCCTCGACTATTGCATTGGCAATGGTCTTCCTGCGGGAATCTGAATCGGCAAACGATGTTCCCAGCGAGATAGCAGCAACTTCGTCAAGGACTTCCCTTGCTGGAACCTTATTGAGATCGTTGAGGACTTCACTAGAAGGGCTCAAGCGATCGATGGAGAAGGTGTAGTGCTCTGGCAAATAGATTGAAAGGATCAGTAGCAGAGGCGGCAAGAGACGCACTACAAAAAAGAAGGCGTTGGATTGTATCAATCGGATACCCGAAAGTTTTCCTCCCGAATTCTCTGGTGGGATGCTGCTAGTTGTCTTCGAGTCGGTTTTCGCCATGATCTAGAAAATGAGATCTCGCATCTGACAGGGACTAAAGGTCAGGTCATCCTGAGATTGCAGGTTTTGAGGTCGCAGGGGCTGAACTTTGTTGGCTAGCATTCTGACGTGACAGATATGCCCGGTTCCGAAGATGCAACTGAAAAAGTCTTGCGCCAAATTGGAACCGGGTGCGGTCCCATGGGGTGAAACGCGGAATCTGCATGGGATCGGTAGTGTCGTCGGCCACCCCCCAAGCTGTGGTCACTGCTGCATCGAAACCCAAATCTCGAATGATCTCGACGTCTGACATCCGATAGTCCAAGTCTGGTTTTCCGTTCGGGTAGGCAAAAAGGCTGATTCGTTCCTGCAGGAGGGCTTCCAGAAAGCGCTTGCTGCCAGCAACCTCATCGCAAACCGCTTTTGACTCAAGGTTCGCAAGGATCGGGTGAGTAATGGTGTGGGCACCAATCTGCATCCCAGCCTGGCGCATGGCAACGACCTGATCGCTGGTCATCATGAGATCATTTCGCGGGACCGTGTCAGTAATGGCAAGAATATTTGAGACAGACTCATCACGTTGTGGGGGCGTGAGGTGCTTGATTCTGCGCAATACCTCGGAAATGCTGTAGCGAACTGAAGCGGCGGTTGAGAGATCGTGAATACCCAATCCAATTGAAGAGAGATCGAGATGACTCGTCCTGCAATGACGGATCGCCTCTATGACCATGTCGTTCCACATGATGCCTCCGTTCAGGTAGCCCGTTGAGATGAAGAACGTGGCGGTAAGGCCGAGCGATTCCAGGATTGGGCGAGCTACGTAGTAGTTGTCGGCATAGCCATCGTCGAATGTAATAGAGGCTGCGCGGGGCGGCAGGGAACGTTCCGAAAGGCGTCGTACTGCTTCGTCGAGTGGCAGTATGGTGAAGCACTCCTTGGCCCAGACCATCAGTTGACTGAAACTCGCAGCATCCGGATCCCAATTGAGAAGCGGATCGATTTCGCTCAAGACACGATGGAAGATTAGAACGGATAGCCGCCCCTTGTTGCCGCCTTGGGACACTACGCGCATTAGCAGGGGCCAAGGACTCATGGCGTGACGCCCTCTCTCGACGAGTCCGCCGGTTCTTTCTTGGCCGTCAGTTGGTCAAGTTTGCCAATCGCCAGCATCAGGTAGTAGGGCAGATCGAAATATGCCAACCCGAGAAAGGCGCCGCCCACTGCGAATGCAACGATGGATGCTTTGGTCATCTGACCGAGCATCGCATCCCGTGCGCCCTGCCCTGTATTGCCGTCGCTTGATCTGATCACTCTCCCAGCGCAACGCCAGAGCGAGATTCCCATACCAAGAAACAGGAACAATCCGACGAATCCATGTTGCCCCAGTACTTGAAAATAGATGCTGTGGGGTCCCTGCATCAATGCGGTTTCGGTACTCAGGCCATACTGCAAGAAATACTCAAACTTGACGTTTTCGAAACTGCTTCCGAAGAATCGGTCAAGAGCAAGATTGAAGGCCATGGTCCAGGCATTGATGCGACCCATTGCAGAGGCATCTTGCTCATAGGATTGGATTGTCCTCATGCGCTCGAACCATTCACTAGGCATGATGACCATAACGAGGGCGATGATCACGGCGGCAACCAATGACAGGATTCCCCGCTGCTTGCTCTTGATGATCAGCAAGACGCTCATTGCACCAATGGCCAACAAGGCTCCTCGCGAATGACTGCCAATTGCTGAAATGGCGCATAACAACATCATGGCGAGCAGAGCGTTCTTTAGCCATCGCGGCTCGGAAATGAAACGCAAGTAGTAAATCATCGGAATGATCATTATCAGTGCAAGTGCGAATTCATTGTTTCCCCCAATGAAACCGCCAGGTCCCCAAACCAGGTAGGCTCCACCCTTGGCAATCGTGAACAAGCCGCCTTTAGCTCCAAGAACACCAAGGGCGAGCACCAGCGCCCAGATCACCAAATCAACATCCTTCCGGGTCAAGATAACTCCGCTGACCACGAACATGAAGAGGTTGATTTTCATTACCCGTTCCCACATTGGATAATTCTCTTCGAGTTGAAACGAGGCAAGGTAAGTTACATTCATCCAGAGAGTGAAGAGAGCAAGCCAGACCAGTGGATTCGACCAGGAGAAATTGAACTCAGAACGGTGAGCCAGAATGCTCACGAGCAGACATAGGCCGATAACCATTGCGACCGGAAGCGTAGCAGTCGCGTAACCAAGTTGGTGGATGCTGGAGATACTTACAAATATCCAGACAAGCGCCCCCCAAATTGGCCTTCTCAATGTGGCGACAATTGCACAGGCCAAGAGGACGAGAAGAATCAGGTCACGCATTTCTTACCGTCTCAAAAAGTCTAATCTGAGCTTGCGAAGTTGAATTCCAGCTAAAGTTTTCAGCGTGCTTGCGAACGCTGGCGCGGTCGGGGTAGTCTGAGAACAGGTTGGCAACCGATTCCGCCAGGGACTGGGGTGTTCTTTCCCGCATCAGACGTCCGGAAGCGGATGTCGAAACTACTTCCGGTGTTCCCCAGATATTGGTGGCGACGACCGGCGTGCCACAGGCCATCGACTCGAGCAGAACGTTCGCCCAGCCTTCGCGGCTAGAGCACAGGACCAGCGCGTCGGCGGCGCTGTACCACCATTTCAGCTCGGTATTCGGAATGATGCCCGTCAGGTGGACGCGTTCCGTCAGCCCCAGACGGGTGATCAGTGTCTGGAGATGATTCTGTTGCGGGCCACTGCCGATGACGTAGAGATGATGGTCTGGCGGCATCAAGGCAAGCGCCTCAATGGCAATGTGATGCCCTTTCCGTTCGATCAGATGGCCAATCGAGAGCAGGACCCGGGCGTCCGGGAGGATTTCCAGTCGACGCCTTGCTTCGGCAGGGAGTTCCGGCACGAATCGCTGCAGATCAACGCCGTTACGGAATACGTGGAGTTTGCTGGGGTCGGCACCGAGTTCGGCAAGTCGGTCCATCAGGGCGCTACATACGCCAATGGACGCGTGGGCTGCTTTCGCGGTGTCGAGAATCAGGTGGCGTGGGTAGCTATACTCAGGAATCAGATTCAGATCGGTACCCCTGGCCGTCACGACAAAAGGCTTGCCCAGTGCCTTGGCAACGATGCCAGCGGCGACACCATCGGGGTAGTAATAGTGAGCGTCGATCAGGTCGAAGTCGAAGCCGGTAGCCATCAGCGATTTCGCGACCGGCAGGATGCACCGGGCAAGCGCGTATGGCGCCATGTTCATGCCGACCCTGGGCGGCAGGAAATAGCGGGGATGGTGAACGGTGATGCCGTTGCGCACCTCGGTGCGCGGCGTTCTGGCGAATTGGGCATATTCGCCGAAAACACGGTTGGAAAATGGAAACCAGGGAACTGGCGCGATGACTTCGGCGTGAACCGCTCCCGATTTGAGCAACTCGCGCAGGCGCGTTTCGACAAAGATACCATGCACCGGCCGTTCAGAACTTGGGAACAGGGTGGATACGAGAAGGGATTTTATGGGGCGGTTTGTCAGCACGAAAGCTAATGTTTCCTTGGTGTCCCGAAGAGGTGTTCAGTGGCGGGAAGATTTCAGATAGGGCGGGCTTTCCGCTCACCGTCCGATCGCGAAGTACTGGATCCCCTGCGCGCGCACGAACCCGGGATCGTAGAGGTTGCGCCCGTCGAAGATCGCCGGGTTCTTCAGCGCTGACTTGATCGCGGCAAAGTCGGGACTGCGGAACTCTTTCCACTCGGTGACGATGACCAGCGCGTCGGCATCACGTAGCGCGGCCATCGGGCTGTCGGCATATCTTAGGCGCGGCTCGTCGCCGTAGATGCGCTGGGATTCGTGCATCGCGACGGGGTCGTAGGCAGTTACCGTGGCGCCTGCCGCGCACAGGTCGGCGATCAGTTCGCGGCTGGGCGCCTCGCGCATGTCGTCGGTATTAGGCTTGAAGGCAAGGCCCCAGAGGGCGAAGTGCCTGCCCTCGAGATCGCCGAAGCGGGCCTCGAGCTTCTTCGTCAGCACGTGCTTCTGCGCGTCGTTGGCTTCCTCGACCGCGGTCAGTACCTTGAGCGTGATGCCTGCATCATCGGCAGCGGTCTTGATCAGCGCCTTGACGTCCTTGGGGAAGCAGGAGCCGCCGTAGCCGCAGCCGGGATAGAGGAAGTGGTAGCCGAT
>Ga0316627_100000417_pt1 | contig 11551 bp, 13 predicted proteins | sample OWC_Aug_M2_C1_D1_FD_207653 | JGI IMG/M metagenome (GOLD analysis project Ga0316627, IMG submission 207653) | Wetland soil microbial communities from Old Woman Creek delta, Ohio, United States - OWC_Aug_M2_C1_D1_C | ecosystem: Environmental > Terrestrial > Soil > Wetlands | place: USA: Ohio...
TACGGGGGCGAGCCGCCGCTCATCGGGCCGCGGGCGCGGTACGCTTGAACTCGGGCTCGGCGCCGGCAGTTACGGCGCCACGGAGGAGCAGCCATGGACAGCTACATAGGGTGGTTCGTCGTCGCCTTCGGCCTGCTGGTGGCCGAGTTGCTGAGCGGGACGTTCTATCTCCTGGTGATCTCGATTGCGCTGGCCGCTGCGGGTATCGCGGCGCTGGCCGGTGCGTCGGTTGCGCTGCAGTTCATCGTGGCGGCCGCGATCGGCATCGGCGGTTCGGTCTGGCTGCGGACGACGCGTTTCGGCAAGCGCCTGCATGAGCGCGGCGACGATCGGGTGCAGAACATGGACATCGGCCAGTCACTGCGTGTGGAGAACTGGACCGCCGCGCGCACGGCCCGGGCCAGCTACCGCGGCGCGGTCTGGGACGTCGAGCTTGCGCCGGGCGAGCAGCCGGCCACCGGCGAATTTGTGATCCGCGAAATCCATGCCAACCGGCTGATCGTGGCCGCCAAGCCTCGCTAGGAGACTGTCATGCCGATTCCTTACGTCGACGGGGTCTCGCTCGTCGCCCTGGTGCTGCTGGTTGTTGCCGTCACCTTTGTCATCAAGGCGGTGAAGGTCGTTCCGCAACAGAACGCCTGGGTCGTCGAACGACTGGGCAAGTTCCACGCAGTCCTCCAGCCGGGACTGAACATCGTGATCCCGTTCGTCGACCGGCTGGCGTACAAGCACAGCCTCAAGGAAGTCCCGCTCGACACGCCGAGCCAGGTCTGCATCACGAAGGACAACACGCAGCTGCAGGTCGACGGCGTGCTCTACTTCCAGGTCACCGATCCGCAGCGTGCCTCGTACGGCGCCAGCAACTACATCCTGGCCATCACTCAGCTCGCACAGACGACACTGCGCTCGGTCATCGGCAAGCTCGAACTCGACAAGACGTTCGAGGAGCGCGAGTTCATCAACTCGAGCGTGGTGGCCGCGATCGACGAGGCGGCGATGAACTGGGGTGTCAAGGTGCTGCGCTACGAGATCAAGGACATCACGCCGCCCAATGCGATCCTGCACGCGATGCAGCAGCAGATCACCGCTGAGCGCGAGAAGCGCGCGCTCATCGCGTCGTCGGAAGGGCGCAAGCAGGAGCAGATCAATATCGCGACCGGCGAGCGCGAGGCTGCGATCGCGAAGTCCGAGGGCGACAAGCAGGCCCAGATCAACCGTGCGCTCGGGGAAGCCTCGGCCATCGTCGCAATCGCCGATGCCACCGCCAAGGCAGTACGCCAGGTGGCCGAGGCGATCCGCCAGCCCGGCGGCATCGAGGCTGTCAACCTCAAGGTGGCGGAACGTTATGTCGAAGCGTTCAGCGGGCTCGCGAAGGCCAACAACACGCTGATCGTGCCGGCCAATCTGGGCGACATCGCCACGCTGATCTCGACGGCCATGACGGTCGTCAAGTCGCAGGGCGCCGACCGATAGGACGATCGACGTGGAATTCCTGATTGCCGGCGTTGGTCTCGCACTCGCCGTGTGGATGATTCTTGGGGCGCGGCGTCGGCATCGTTCGCCACCGCCTGACCAGAAGGATCCGGGCGCGTGAGCAGGCGATCGGCAGCCCGCGACCTCTGAGGAGACAGCATGGCAGCACCGACGATCGCCGCGGGACTCAGGCAACTCTTGCGGGCCCACATGCCGTTTTCGTCCATGGCGGCCGAGGACCTCGACTTCATCATCGAGAGCGTCGAGGTCGGTTACTTCGCGCCGGACGAGATCGTGCTGGCTCCCAGCGGCAAGGTGCCCTCGCACTGCCTGATCGTGAAGCAGGGGCGGGTGCAGGGCGAAGCGCCTGACAAGAAAGGCATCGCCTTCGAGGCCGGCATCGGCGACTGTTTCCCCGTGGGCGCCCTGCTGGCGGAGCGGCCCGTGACGCTGACGTACCGCTCGGTGGGCGACACCTTCTGCCTGCTGCTGCCGCGCGAGCGTTTCATGGTTCTCGCTCAGCGCAGTCCTCCGTTCATGGACTTCTGCAAGCGCCGGCTCGGCGCGCTGCTCGACCTATCGCGTCAGCAGTTGCAGCAGACCTACGCGTCGGAGGCATCGGCAGAGCGAACGATGGCCACGCCGCTGGCGGAGCTCATGCGCGGGCCGCCCTTGACCTGCGCGCCCGATACGCCGTTGCGCGAAGCCTTCGGACGCATGCATGCCGCCCATGTCGGCTCGATGCTGGTCGTCGAGCCGCATCAGGGTGGCGAGAAGGTGACGGGCATCCTGACGCGTACCGACCTCATCGGCCGCGTCATCCTGCCCGAGGTGCCGCTGGCGACACCGGTCCAGGAAGTCATGACGTCGAACGTGCTGACGCTCGATGCGGACGAAACCGCGGCCGATGCGACGCTGCTGATGGCCGAGCACTCGATCCGGCACATTCCCATTGTCCGCAAGGAAGGCGGCGTGCAGCGGGTCGCCGGTGTGGTCTCGGAACGCGACCTGTTTGCGCTGCAGCGCCTGACCGTGCGCCAGCTTGCGGTCGCAATCCGGCGTGCGGAGGATATTGATTCGCTCGCGATCGCCGCGGCCGACGTGCGTCGGCTCTCGCATCACCTGGTGGCGCAGGGTGTGTCCGCCGCGCAGCTGACGCGCCTCATCAGTCACCTCAACGACCAGCTGACGGTGCGCCTGCTGACCATCGGCACCCAGCGTTTCAGCATCGATGCACGCAGTTTCTGCTGGCTTTCATTCGGCAGTGAGGGCCGTGGCGAGCAGACGATCGCGACCGATCAGGACAACGGCATCCTGTTCGTGGACGGCAAGACGACCAAGGAGCGGATGCTGGAGCTCGCGGACTGGAGCAACGAGGCACTGGCGGCCTGCGGCTTTCCGCTCTGCAAGGGCAACATCATGGCGCGCAACCCGGCGTGGTGCCTGGACTACGCGGGCTGGGATGCGCTGTTTTCCGGATGGATCGACCGCGGTGATCCGGATGCACTGCTCAACGCCAGCATCTTCTTCGACTTCCGCCCGCTTTTTGGTGACGCGGGCCTGGCCAATGGCCTGCGCGAGGACGTCGTGGCGCGGGCGCAGCGCAATCCGAGATTCCTCAAGCAGATGGCGGACAACGCGCTGCGCAACCGGCCACCTGCCGGGCGCGGCATCGTCGACTCGCTGTTCGGGGAAGGGGGCTCGGCTCGTGTCGACCTGAAGATGCACGGTACCGTCCCGTTCGTCGATGCGGCGCGCATCTGGGCGCTCGCGGCAGGCTTGCACGAGACGAATACGGCAGAACGACTGCTGCGCCTCGGCGAGGCGGGTCGACTGCCGAACGACGACGTGCGCGCCTGGGTGCCGTCATTCGAGTACTTCCAGCTGATGCGCCTGCGCGCGCAGCACCGACGTGCGCAGTCCTACGCGGGCGCGGCGGACAATCCGAATGAAGTCGCCCTCGGCGATCTTTCGGCACTCGATCGCCGCATCATCAACGAGGCGTTCCGCCAGGCGCGCAAGGTGCAGCAGCGCCTCGAGCTCGATTTTCCGGGCTGACATGGGGCTGTTCGACTGGCTACGACGGGGTACGCGGGGGTCTGACCACCAGCGCTGGGTCGTGGTGGACGTCGAGACGAGCGGCATGGACGTGACCAACGACGCGCTGATCTCGATCGGCGCAGTGGCCATCGTCGATGGGCGCGTGGTACCGGGCGACAGCCTTGAGATCGTCGTGAAGCAGGCGACCGCGAGTTCGCGCGAGAACATCCTGGTGCACGGGGTCGGGGCGCAGGCGCAGCTGAACGGCACGGATCCGCCGCATGCCGTCCGCGCCTTCATGGACTACGTGGGCCGTGCCCCGATGCTGGCGTTCCATGCGCCGTTTGATCGCGCCTTTCTCGCGCGTGTCACGAAGCATTACGTGAACCAGCCTTTTGACAACCCCTGGCTCGACCTTGCCGAGCTTGCGCCTGCGCTCGAGCCGAAAGTGAACCACAGGTCGCTCGACGAATGGCTCGGCCACTACGGCATACCGGTCGCCGTGCGGCACAGCGCGGCCTCCGATGCGTTTGCGACCGCGCTGCTGATGACGCGACTGCTGCCGGAGGCGCGCCGGCAGGGCGCGCCGACATTTTCCGGCATGCAGAAGCTGGCGCGGCAGGCGAAGTGGCTGCAGTAGCGAGGATCGCGGGCCCTAGTACAGGCGCGCCGCAGGTCACTGGCGCTCCTGCAATGCGCGATGGGTTCGGGCGGCGCGGAGGCGACAGCCCGTGCGGAGACTATTCGGCCTGACCGGTCTGGGCGCCCGTCGCCTTCGGCGCACTACTGGCTGCGCTTCTTGAGCAGCCTGTTCTGCTCGCGCTTCCAGTCCTTGTCCTGCTGGTCGGCCCGCTTTTCAAACTGGCGCTTGCCCTTGGCTAGTCCGACTTCAAGCTTGATGCGGCCCTTGCTGTAATGCAGGTCGAGCGGCACCAGGGCGTAGCCGGCCCGCTCGACTTTGCCGATCAGCTTGCGGATTTCCTCGGCCTTCAGCAGCAGCTTGCGCGTTCGCGTCGGGTCCGGCGTGATGTGGGTCGATGCGGTCGGCAGCGGGCTGATGTGCGAGTTCAGGAGATAGAGCTCGCCTTCGCGGATGACGACGTAGGCTTCGTTCAACTGCGCGCGGCCGGCCCGGATCGACTTCACCTCCCAGCCCTCGAGGACCAGCCCGGCTTCGTACCGGTCCTCGATGAAGAAATCGTGCTGAGCCTTCTTGTTCTGGACGATCGCCACGGCAAGTCGCCTGCGCGAGGTGAATAGAATCCGCGTTTATATCTCACCCGCCATGCCGCACGTCGAGCGATCCGTTCTCGTCCACTACAGCGCCGAGCAGATGTTCGACCTCGTCGCCGACGTCGAGCAATACCCGCGCTTCCTGCCCTGGTGCAGCGGAGCGCGTACCGTGCCCGAACACGGCGGCGGGCTTGACGCGAGCGTGGAGATCGACTTTCGTGGCATCCGCAGCCGGTTCACGACTCGCAACCAGTTGCGGTATCCGGAACAGATCCGCATGCAACTGGTCGACGGGCCGTTTCGCTTGCTGGAAGGGCTGTGGCACTTTCACGCCCTGCGGCCCGGAGCCTCCAAGGTGCAACTCAGCCTGCGCTACGAGTTCGTCAGCGGGATACTCGGTCGCGCCGTCGCGCCGGTGTTCGACGTCATCGCCGGCTCGATGATCGACTCGTTCGTGCAGCGCGCTGAACAGATCTACGGGCCGAACGAGTGATCGTCACGGTCGTGTTCGCGTTGGCGGATACCAGCCACGTGCTGCAGGTCGAACTCGAGTCCGGAGCGACCGTCGAGCAGGCGATCAACGCCTCGGGTCTGCTCTCGCTCGTGCCTGAACTGCGCCGCGGGGCGCTTGACGTGGGTATCTGGAACCGGGCGGCCGGGCTGGAGGCGGTCGTGCGCGAGGGCGATCGGATCGAGATCTATCGGCCGCTTACGGTCGACCCCAAGGAGGCGCGCCGGGTACGCGCCGCCGTGCGCAACCGGCGGAAGGTGAAACGCTAGTTGCAGGTCGCCTGGACGAGCTTGCGGGTGCGCTCGGCCTCGGCGGCACGCTGGGCATCGTCCAGATACTCGCGGTTGCCGGCGGCGTCGGTGCGGGTGATGCGCTCGCCGCCCTCGACGGCGCGGAGGTACCCCTTCGCGCGTTCGCAATCGGCGGCCTTTGCGGCAAGCTTGGTCTGCTCGTCCTGCGCCTTCTTCTCGGCATCAGCGCGCTCCTGCTGGCGCTTGCGGAATTCCATTTCCTGCTCGGCAAGGCTCTTGGGAGCCGCCGGAGCCGCCGCGGGCGCCGTCGCCTTGGCATCCGTTGCCGGGCGGGGTGCGCTGTCTGCGCCGGACACGGAGGGCGGCAGTACCGTCTGCTTGTTCGGCGGCTGGCGGACGATGCGATCGGTGTTCACGCTCGCGGGTGGCGGGCGGTCGGAATAAACGGTGCGCCCGTTGTCATCCTTCCACGCCCATTGCGCCGCCGCCGGGCAGGACGCAACGGCGACGAACGCCGCCACGGCGAGCGGTGTCCATACGCGATACGGCGACTTCCGAAGCACCATAGTTCCTCCTCAGCGTGCAAATTGTCCAACGGGCTTCGCCGGGGGAGCAAGTTGAATGAAGGGGGAACTCACCCCCACTTCGGGCTAAGCCGGCGCCTGCCGGCCCTCCAGGGGCGGCCCGGTATACTCCGCTTTTGCGTCATGAGGCACCTATGCGGTTGGTTCAGAAGGCGCTGACCTTCGATGACGTGCTGCTCGTCCCCGCCCACTCGGCGGTCCTCCCCCGCGACGTCCAGCTCTCCACAAAGCTCTCCCGCAACATTCCGCTGAACATCCCGCTCGTCGCCGCCGCGATGGATACGGTGACAGAGGCCCGGCTGGCAATCGCGCTGGCCCAGGAAGGCGGAATCGGGATCATTCACAAGAATTTTTCGCCGAAGGCCCAGGCGGCCGAGGTGCTGAAGGTCAAGCGCCACGAAGCCGGTGTCCTGCGTGACCCGATCACGCTGACGCAGGACATGACGGTGCGTGATGCGATCGAACTGCAGCGGACGCACAAGATTTCCGGCCTTCCGGTCGTTGACGGCAAGCGGATCGTCGGCATCGTGACCAACCGCGACCTGCGTTTCGAGACGCGGCTTGACGCCCCGATCCGCGACATCATGACGCCGCGTGCGCGGCTCGTGACCGTGCGCGAAGGTGCGAGCCTGGATGAGGCCAAGTCGCTGATGCACAAGCACCGACTGGAGCGCGTCCTGGTCATTAATGAGGCCGATGAACTGCTCGGGCTCGTGACGGTGAAGGACATCACCAAGGCGACCGAACATCCGAACGCGGCCAAGGACGAGCAAGGCAAGCTGCGCGTCGGCGGCGCGATCAGCACCGGAACAGATTCCGAAGAGCGCGCCGAACTGATGGTCAAGGCCGGCGTCGACGTGCTCATCGTCGACACCGCCCACGGCCATCACCAGGGCGTGATCGACCGGGTGCGCTGGGTGAAGAAGAATTTCCCACAGGTGGATGTCGTCGGCGGCAACATCGCAACCGCCGCGGCGGCCAAGGCGCTGGCCGATGCCGGCGCCGATGGCATCAAGGTCGGCATCGGTCCGGGCTCGATCTGCACGACGCGCATCGTCGCCGGAGTTGGCGTGCCGCAGATCACCGCCGTGGCCAATGTCGCCAAGGCGCTGGAGGGCACCGGAGTCCCGCTGATTGCCGATGGCGGAATTCGTTTTTCGGGCGATGTTTCCAAGGCGCTCGCCGCCGGGGCGTATGCCGTCATGATGGGCGGCATGTTCGCCGGGACCGAAGAAGCGCCGGGCGAGGTCATCCTGTTCCAGGGCCGTTCGTACAAGAGCTACCGTGGCATGGGCAGCCTCGGGGCCATGACCGAAGGTTCGGCCGAGCGCTATTTCCAGGACAACGACGCCAACGTCGACAAGTTCGTCCCCGAGGGCATCGAAGGCATGGTGCCGTACAAGGGCAGCGTGCTTGCGATCATCTATCAGCTCACGGGCGGACTGCGCTCCAGCATGGGCTACTGCGGCTGCGGAACGATCGACGAGATGAGGACCAAGGCCGAGTTCGTAGAGATCACGGCCGCTGGCATGCGCGAGTCGCACGTGCACGACGTGCGCATCACCAAGGAAGCGCCCAACTACCGGCTCGAGACCTGAGGGCCGGCGTCATGATGAAGACCTCGCTGCCCGCCGGATCATCCCTCGCGGGCCGCCTCGGTTTTTCCTTTTCCTTCGACCTTGCGTCGCCGTCGGGCGGCCGCGTCCCATGAACCACGACAAAATCCTCATCCTCGACTTTGGCTCCCAGGTCACGCAGCTAATCGCGCGCCGCATCCGTGAGGCCAGCGTCTATTGCGAGATCCACCCGGCCGACATCGGCGATGCCTTCGTGAAGGACTTTGCACCGAAGGGCATCGTGCTCTCCGGGAGCCACATGTCGGCCTACGAGGAGTCGACCGACCGCGCGCCCGCGGCGGTGTTCGATCTCGGCGTGCCGGTGCTCGGCATCTGTTACGGCATGCAGACCATGGCTCAGCAACTGGGCGGGAAGGTCGAGGGCGGTCATACGCGGGAATTCGGCTACGCGGAAGTCCGGGCGCGCGGTCACACGAGGCTGCTCGAGGGCATCGAGGACCGGCGCAACGCCGAAGGACACGGGCTGCTAAACGTCTGGATGAGCCACGGCGACAAGGTCGTCGATGTGCCGCCGGGTTTCAAGGTGATGGCCTCGACCGAGAACTGCCCGATCGCCGGCATGGCCGACGAGGCGCGCGGGTATTACGGAGTGCAGTTCCATCCCGAGGTCACGCACACGGCGCAGGGCGAGGCCATCCTGCGGCGCTTTGCCCTCGAGATCTGCGGTTGCCGTGCGGACTGGGTCATGGGTGACTATGTCGGCGAGGCGGTCGAGAAGATCCGTGCGCAGGTCGGCCGCGAAGAGGTGATCCTGGGCCTGTCAGGGGGGGTCGACTCCTCGGTGGCGGCGGCGTTGATCCAGCGCGCGATCGGCGAACAGCTCACCTGCGTCTTTGTCGACACCGGGCTGCTGCGGCTCGCCGAAGGCCAGCAGGTCATCGACACGTTTCAGAAGCACATGGGCATGAAGCTGATCGCCATCGACGCGACCGAGCGCTTCATGTCCGCACTCAAGGGCGTCTCGGATCCCGAGGAGAAGCGAAAGATCATCGGGCGCGAGTTCGTCCACGTGTTCCAGGAGGAGGCGGCGAAGCTTCCGAACGCCAAGTGGCTGGCGCAGGGCACGATCTATCCGGATGTCATCGAATCGGCCGGCGCGAAGACGAAGAAGGCGACGACGATCAAGAGCCACCACAACGTAGGGGGCCTGCCGGAGACGCTCCACCTGAAGCTACTGGAGCCGCTGCGCGATCTCTTCAAGGACGAGGTGCGCAACCTTGGACTCGCGCTCGGCCTGCCGCGCGAGATGATCTTCCGCCATCCATTCCCCGGCCCGGGCCTCGGCGTGCGGATCCTCGGCGAAGTGAAGAAGGAACACGCGGACCTGCTGCGGCGGGCCGACGCGATTTTCATCGAGGAATTGCGTTCTTCGGGCTGGTACGACAGGACGAGCCAAGCGTTTGCGGTGTTCCTGCCGGTGAAAAGTGTTGGCGTCATGGGTGACGGCCGCACCTACGAGTGGGTCGTCGCGCTGCGAGCCGTGCAGACCACGGACTTCATGACCGCACACTGGGCACACCTGCCGCACGACCTGCTCGGCAAGGTCTCGAACCGAATCATCAACGAAGTGCGCGGCATCAACCGCGTCGTCTACGACATCAGCGGCAAGCCACCGGCGACGATCGAGTGGGAGTAGTCGCAGGTGTGCATGGTAGTTCTTAGCACGCGCCGGACACCGTCTTTGACCTCGCATCGACGCGTCCCGACTCTTGTCACTTGATTTGTCATCCGGCTCGCGTGAGGTGTCGCTACACTCGCTCGCGCTTACCGGAAGATTGGCTGCAGCAGGCCCGGTATCCATTCAACCGCTGGCGAAGCGTCGCGGGACCGGCAAGCAAAGAACCCTTGAAGACCGACATGCCGCGCAGAGGTGCCATGACCCTAAGACTGACACTGGCCATGCTGATCGGCATGGCGCCGTTGGCGTCTAATGCGCAGTCTCCTGCGGACCTGGAGCGGTGTCGTGCGATTTCAGAGCCGTCAGCGCGGCTGGCGTGCTACGACGCGGCGGCGGCCAACGCGGCTGCCGTGTCGCGCTCCGCGCCGCCTGCCGCAGAACCTCCAGCGGCCACGGGCGCAAGCCCGGAGAACCGGCGCGAGAGCGGCGCGAACCTGGTTGCGACGGGATCGCTCGCGGGTGGTCAGTCGCTGATTGCCCAGCGCTGGGAACTCGAGGATCGCTATAAGGCAGGCACGTTCCGGTTCACGTTCTATCGGCCAAATTACATCCTGCCGGTCGTGTACTCGTCCAATGTCAATGACAGTCCGCAGACGCCGACACAGCCGCCGCCCGACCTTCCGGGGCCACTGGACTCGACCGAAACCGAGTTCCAGTTGAGCTTCAAATTGAAGTTATGGGAAGACATCTTCGGAGGACGTTCCGCGTTGTGGCTCGGCTACACGCAGAAGAGCTTCTGGCAGGTCTACAACGAAGATCTGTCGCGGCCGTTCCGCGAGACGAACTACGAGCCCGAACTCATTTGGTCGATGCCGACAGACTACGAGGTGCTGGGACTTAAGGGCCGCCTGCTTGCCTTCGGACTGGTGCACCAGTCCAACGGGCGTGGTGATCCGTTGTCTCGCAGCTGGAACCGCGTGTATGCGATGGTCGCTCTTGAGAACGGTCCCTTCGTGCTGCAGATCAAGCCGTGGTACCGAATTCCGGACAGCGAGGAGAAGGACGACAACCCGGACATCAAGGACTACATCGGCTCAGCGGAGTTTCTCGCGTTCTACAAGTGGCGGGAAGACTGGGTCACCACGCTGCGCCTGCGTACGACCTTCCAGACCGACCCGAGTTGGGGTTCGGCGCAGCTGGACCTTCGCTTTCCGATTACGTCGGACCTGCGCGGCTACCTGCAGGTCTTTTCCGGATACGGGGAGAGCATGATCGACTACAACTTCCGCAAGACCGCGGTCGGCCTCGGTGTCTCGATCGGCACGTACTACTGACGCTTGCGCCGCCTCGGCGTCGGGGTAGAGTCCGCGACCCCGCGTCGGAAAACACCATCGCGGGCAGGGGCGAGCGCAGGCTTCCTTCTGCTTGCGCTAACCTTTAGGACCATTACGCCGCCGCGCGGCAAGTTCAGGGGATGACAACCATGTACCAGCGCTTGTTCAGTGTTCTGATCGCAGGAGCCTTGGCCTTTGCCGCGGCCGGCTGCGCCACTCGTGCTACCTCGATCGACGCGCAGTGGGTGAATCCGGAGTTCGCCGGCAAGCGGTCCGTCAGGACTGTGATGGTGATGGCGGCCGTACGTGACACGACCAACCGCCGCATCTTCGAGGACCGCATGGTCGCAGCGCTGGGTGCCGCGGGTGTCAAGGCGGTCCAGTCGTACCAGTTCCTGCCGGAGTCAGGTCCGGTCACCGAAGAGCAATTGCGTCGCGCCGTCGCGAATGCCGGCGTCAATCATGCGATGGTGACCCGGGTCATCAACGTTACGACCGAAGTCAACGTATCACCGGGAATGGTCATGGGTCCGGCGTGGGGCCCGGGCTGGGGCTGGGGCGGTGGCTGGGGGCCGGGTTGGGGTGGCATGGCCGGCTACTACAACACGATGTGGGCCACGTCGATCCCGCCGCAGGTGACGACGACACAGAATATCCATGCGGATACGCGCGTCTTCGATGCAAAGTCCGCCGCGGTGGTCTGGTCGGCTGCGACGACAACCGCTACCGGGTGGGACACCGTCCCACAGATGATCGATCAGTTCGTCCAGCTCATCGTTTCCACGATGACCAAGGACGCAGTGATCTAGCCGTGCCGGTACGCTGTCGCGGCGGTGTTGAAGCGAAGCGCGAAAGGCCTCGCACGGTACG
>Ga0316627_100000418_pt1 | contig 11550 bp, 3 predicted proteins | sample OWC_Aug_M2_C1_D1_FD_207653 | JGI IMG/M metagenome (GOLD analysis project Ga0316627, IMG submission 207653) | Wetland soil microbial communities from Old Woman Creek delta, Ohio, United States - OWC_Aug_M2_C1_D1_C | ecosystem: Environmental > Terrestrial > Soil > Wetlands | place: USA: Ohio...
CCGTTATCGCCCCCATTGGAGACGTCCACGTTTCCCAATACCGGTCCCCTACATCGCATCAGACGAACCGGTCAACGGCGGCAGGTTGGCCCTCCCGGCCAAGCGGAACACCACTCGACCGGCGGTCAGCACTTTGGCCGTTGGGGTCGCGGCGGCGCCTTACCAAACCGGAATCCGTGCGCCCGCGTAGGTGGAGCTTGACGTTACTGTTACGTCTTCCGCTGCGAGAACTGCGTCCGGTAGCGTCGTGGCGTACTTATCTTATCGGTTTGCCTGCCCTCACCGCCGCTCAATGCCCCGCGAAACTTGAGGTCGATCTCGCCCTAGCGTCGCAAGCTAGCGTTGAATTGTAGTTTGTCGTGCGCCGTGGAAAGGCGCACGACAAAGTAGGATTACGATCGAACCCCACTTGGCAGCCCATCCAATTGGTCCAACAAGCGCGAGTCTGTGCCTTGCGCGACGATTTTCTCGGGGCGTTGCGCGGATGAATTCGGCTTCCCGCATCCCAAGGGGCAACAATGTCGATACGAATCCATGTCGGCATTCGGCCTCAAGACTACCTCCCGCCAGTCTCCACCCCGTCAAATCTCAAGGCACTACTGCCCTCCCCTCTCCCCACCTGCTTCCTCAACCCTACCCACAACAACGTACTCCCCCTGATCCACCGTGCCCTTTCGAACTGCCGCATCACCTTGACGCCCTCTCGCGGAATCTCTTCATCGAACAGCTTCAACTCTGGTGCGGCATTCAATAACTCACCCTGCGCATGCCGAACAACGTTCGACCCGTCGGGCGCCAGCATCGCCGCGCCGACCAGACGCAGCGACAGTGGATCGGCGAGGCGTTGAGGCAAAAGCGGCGTCCAGTTTGCGGGAACGTCGGTCGCAAGACGATATTGAGGCAACGCGCTAGGCGGCGTCAGAGCAGTCTGCGGCGCATCTGCCACTGCGCCAGGCTCCAGTCGATTCTCGATCGCGCCCTGCACGATGTGCTCGACCGCCCATGCCATGTTCGCCATCTCATCGCGCATGAACAGCACTTCTTCGAGCGGACGGCTGTCGATCGTCTTCAACAAGGCCGGCGCCAGAAACAACAGGTTCGAGCGGGGACGCAAAGGCGGTGTGTCCTTGCGCTGAATTGCGCTGAGCTCGAACATCGACCAATCCGTCGCCGGCTTCGAGGGATCGTTCACGGGCGGGACCAGCGTCTGCACCCCGAAGCTGTCGACGATCACCAGCGAACCCGTCTTGGTCAAGCTCCCGACCTCGAGATCGATCGGGATCACATACCACTCGTTGCCGTAGCCGCTCGCGAACTCGCTCAGCATCAGCTGCGGAATGTCGCCGGGTCCCGCGGGGAGCAGGCCGTAGTCGATAGCGCGGTCTTCCATCTCCCAGAAGCGCTGGGCCGGCGCGCCCCGGAAACTGACTGGGGCAGGCATTACGGTGCGTACGAGCGGATTGCTCGCCTGGTCGGTCGCCGCGCCCAGATTGATCTCAGGATCGTAATCGACGCTGTGCCAATCGAGATGGCCCTGCGCGTACTGCGCCGCCGTGAGGGGGACCTCTTCGCCGCCGGGCGCGCCCCCGATCGAGAACGCATACTCCAGGCGTTCGGAGTTCCACGCATCGGACCCGTCTCCTTGCGGCAACGCAAACAGCGAGTCTTGCTGCGCCAACCACTGGTTGATCACGTTTTCCACTTCGGCGTTATCGCTGGCCGCAATGGGCAGTGTGCCCGGTATCGGAAGGCGCTTGCCCGCAGCGTCGCGAAAAGCCGCGATGACACGGCGCGCGTCCAGCGCGCGCGACGCCATCAGCTTCCAGTAGGAAAGGGTCTCGACATCCGCGCCGGCGCGCTCAGCCTCAGTCGGCGGCTGCAGCGCATAGAGCTTGAGGAAATCGGCGCGATAGCTGCGCGATATCGGCTGCGCGTCGAGCATGCGTAGGAAATGCATGCCCGATTCGACCGCCAGACGCAATGAGCCCTGGTTCGTCGCCCCGTGCAGCGGCTGGCGCTCGACGAGTGCTTCCAACGGCATCGCGCGCGCATCGTAACGAGGCGCATAGACACGCGTATCCTTCTTGATCGCACCTGCGTAGTACCGCGTGACCGGAGCGCTGTCGCCGCGCCAGCGCGCGACCACCGGCGAGCCTGTGTCTTCCCCTTGAAACTCCGCCACCTGCCACTGCCGTGCAAGCATCCAGAGGGGATCGTAGATGCGCGCCTGCACCGCTTCGTTCAAGCGGTCGTCGCGGCAGCGCGGCTCCAACCGTACCCAGCTCGTTATCGATCCCATGCCAAGGTCGTGATAGCTATGTCGTGAGCGACTTGAAGTCGGGCGCAATCGCATCGCCCTCGACGTTCACGCCGAAATGCAGGGCGGGCAGGAAGTGCGCGAGCTCGCCGAGCGCCTGCGCACCGGCGATCGGATTTATTACCGCGGTGTCGAGCGTTTCCGCGTCGACCGCCCGTACCTGCGCCTGCGTAAGCGTGTCGAGCAGCAGCCGGTGCAATGCGGCGCCCGTCCATGGCTCGCCCGGCGAGGACGGGACGGCCAGCAGCATCACCTGCGGCGCACGCTGATCGGGCGCGTCGTGCTGGAACGTGATGGCCGTCGTTTCGCGTTCCGATGGAATGACTTCCACCCACTCGTCGACGAGCATTCCCGCGAGCGGTTGCGTCAGGTTTAGAGTCGATTCGGCGTGCAGGACTAGGGAGAGCTTGCCAGTGGGCATCGGGATCGCCGAATCTGCGGGCAGTCCGATCCAGCGCTCGCCTTCCACGTGCGGTAACTGCACCACGCCGAGGCGCAGCGTTGCGCCGGTGCCGGCGACTTCCGCGGCCTGCAGACTGGCGCTGAGGCGCGATACGGGTTCGCGCACCCGCTGCACCTGCTGGAACCACGGATATACGGCCAGCGGGTCGCCGCCCTGCAATGCCGCGCTCGCACTGAGCGACTTCGTCAGCTCGGTCGGGTCCGCGAGGGTAAACCGCGGCAATGCGAGAAAGCCGTCGCCGAAAACACCACGGAGGACCTCCAGCGGCGTCGCCGCGCCTTGCGAGCGCTCCACGCGCCGCTGCGCTTCCTTCGTAACGGCAACCGCTTGGGCGAGGTCGGCTTCGGGCGTCGTCGCCACCAGCGGCGCCGACCCGGGAATACCGAAGCGGCTCAGAACGATGATCGCGTTGCGCACAGGCGTCATGTCGGCGGTCACCGGCGTCTTCAGCTTCGACGACAGTGCAGCGGTCGCGGTTGTGAGCGCCTTCTGCGCGGCCTTCGCACGTGCATCGAACTCCGCGGCATCGACGCGCGAATCGAACGTCCCCTGCAAGCTTGCGAGATCGCGGGCGTCCAGCGACCGCACGCTCGCGAACAGCTGACGTGCGCGTACCGCCAGCTCCACCAGCTCATCGAGGCCGATTTCCGCCGGCAGCCAGGTCGCGTTGCGCTGGCGGTTGATGCGGACGGTCTCGCCCGCGGCGAGCGAGCCGTGTTTCGCGGCGCCGGCAGCAAGCACACGGGCCTCGATCTCGGGTGCGGGATCGCCGGCGCGCGCCGGCGCCAGATAGACGGCGTCGATCGGCTGGATGGCGAGCTCGGTGAAGCGCAGATCGAGCGACTTCAGCACGGCGCCCGCAGCGTCGACACGCTCCACGGCGAAGCGGATGTTCTTGAAGTTGCCGAGCAGGCGCGCGGCCCAGGCGTTGAGCGTGGGCTCCGCGAGCGCGCGTGGCGAGGGCGGTGAGGCCGGCGCGGCAGTGGGATTGAACAGCGCGACGACCCGATGTGTGACCGCGATCCCGGTGCGCGGCGTACGCACCACTTCGAGCTCCGGCGGCGGCGCGTCTCCGCTTGCGAGCGCCTGCAGCGTGGTCGCAGTACGCAAGACGTTGCCGCGCACCGCCTGGTAGGCACATTCGGCCACCGCGGCATCGCTCAACGCGTCGATTGCATCGTCGAGCAACGCAAGCTCTTTGTCGCAGCGTTGCAGCCTCGCCAGCATGGCTGGCGTCGGAAAGCCGAAGCCCAGGCTAGACAATCGTTGCAGCGCCTTCGGCAGCTCCAGCCCGTCGACCACGTTGTTGGCGGCGATCGATTCGGCCGGCTGCGTTCCCGGCACATTGACGGGTTTGAGCGGCGCGATACTGCGGAACTCGTCGATGTCCGCGTCGTGCCCGAACTCGTGCAACTTGCGCTCGAACAGGTAGCCTAGCAGAGCGCCGAGCGGCTGACCCTGCCGCACGCCTTCCAGCAGCGACGTCGCCAGCCGCACGCGCCGGGACGACAGGTCCACCGCGAAAAGATCCTGAGCCCCTTCGCGTGCATGATTCAGATGCGAGTTGCGCAAAAGGGCAGCGGTTTGTGCCTGCATCACCGAGGGGGCGTGAACGAAACCGGGATCGCCTTCCATCGCGAAGACCTGGCCGCTCTCCCCGGCAGGTGTGGCAACCGGCGTTTGCTGCGCCGATGGCTTCAGATTCAGCACCCAGCCATAGCCGCCTATGCGCAGGCCCGTCGGCCGCTGGGCGCGCAGCGCGGCGAGACGGCGCGTCGCCAGGGATGTGATCCAGGCGTCGATGCGATGAGAGGCGACATCGAGGGTGCCTTTGAGCAGACGTTCGAGTGCGGCCGGCGGCAAGCCCTGCAGGTGCGCGAGGGCGGAGCGCAGGGCGCCGAGCGGCTGCAATTCGGGTGTGTCGAACTGGGTCTGTGCTTTGAGGAACGTCGCCGGCGGCGCGTTGTTGGTCTGAGCGCTGGGACGGGTGAGCAGCATCCGCCAAGTGGTCACCGCAGTGGCCGCATTGAGATTCACCAGCTCGCGCTCGCGCAGGAGGCTGGTGAGTGGGGCTGAACTTTCGTCCTTAGCCACGTGCCGCGCAGCCGCTGCCGTGTACTCGAGCTGGACCGAGTGGCGCAGCAGCATGTGAAGCAATGTCGCCGGTGCCAGCATTTGTGGCGGCAGCGTCGTTTCGGTCGCGGGCAACGGCGGATCGCTGAGCAGCGCCGCGATGTAGTTCGGTGACAGCGTTGCGACGCCCTCCAGATCGCCGGCCTGCACGAGCGGCGCCGAGACCGCCATCTGCTCCTCGGAAAAGGCGGCATCTTCCAGCCACGGATGCCAGCCGAACCCGAGCGCATTCAACACGGCACGTGAGATCGAGTCTTGTGCCGCGAGCCACCCGCTCCCGGTCAGATCTTCGCCGATGAACCGGCGCAGATGATCGATGTACCGCGGCCCGAGCAGATACCGCAACCGGTAGGAAGCGGCGACCGCATCGCTCTTCAACACCGCGGAAAGATCCAGGGCCGGATCACTGCTGCGTCCGACGCGCGGGACGTCGGGCGCGCGTGGATACCAGAGCCGGTCCGACAGCGTCTTGAGCGTAGTGGCGAGCCAGCGTTCGCGCGCGTCGGAAATGTTCGCAGGGTCGCCGCCCAGCGGCGTCACGGGCAGCACACCGTAGGGCTGACGCCCCGCGCGCAGCGTCGGCAGCGGACCGAACGGGCGCACGTGGGCGATGAAATGCTCGCGCGCCCAGGCGATGGTGTCGAGCGTGAGGCCGGTCCCTTGGAGACCGATCAGATTCAAGAGATAGTAGCCCCAGGTCGCCGGCCACAAAGCGGTGGCCATCTGCTGCGCGTCGAACTGCTCGATCAGCGCCGCGTCCCAGAGGGTGCGCAAGCTCGCTTGCGTCCTCGCGGCGTCGAAACCAAACGCGCGCCCGAGTACGTCCGCGTTGCTGCCGCCCGGGAGCGCGGGTGCACGGCATTCGGTCGTAAAGCTGCGCGCGTGCATCGGATCCTGCGATGACCAGCCGGAGGGTGCTTCCACGCTGTTGTTGGTCGGTGTGCCGACGCGCAGGAAGCCCAGACCGTCGGTGTAGTGATGTGCGTCGAGCAGCGCGGCAATCGCATCCGATCCCACGGCGGGATCCAGCGACGACACGCCGAACACGACGAGCGCATCGATGCCTTGCTGCGCGATCGAGCTTGGCACTTTTACACGCAGCGCCATGCCGTGCTTCTCGGCGTCGTCGAAATCGACCATCCAGCGCATACCTTCGTCGATTGCGAGCTGGTCCTCGGGCGCGGCAACCGTGTCGTTAGGGTCCGGACCGACCGCTGGCTCGCGATCGACCGGGGCGCCCTGCCCGGCCGCAACCAGGCCCCCGCGCGCCGTCGCTACGGCAATCCAGCGTTGCGGCATCGCGCGTGCAAGTGGTGCGCGTTGCCAGGTGCCGCCGGTCGGATCCTTCTGCATCGGCGCGGGTGCGAGCTGCGGTTCGACCGGTAACGGCTGATCGGGCGGGACCGGCGCACTCGGCCAGTCGCCGATGTTCGTCGGACTCAGCGCGCGGGCGATCCAGGCCGCACGTTGCGCATCGAACCGGTCGCAAAGCTGCTGCCACGCGAGGCGCTCGCCGGCCTCGTCGTGTCCGGCCCGCCAGATTTGTTGCCAGAAATGCTGGCCCCAGAGGAACTCGTCCTGCGACACGCCGGGCTCGTGCGAATCGACGTGCACCTGATCGGGGTACACGCGCACGCGCAGTTCCTGGTTCGTCCCATCTGGCAGCGGAAAGAAGCGCGTCTCGAGCCGCACCGGCAGCATCAGCAGCGGCACATCCGAGGCGGCGAGTGTTGCCGTCAGCTCAGACGACACCGCGGGCGCAGCGAAGGTCACCATGTCGCCAGGCAGGGAGAGCAGCTGCGCAGTCATGGCTATTTGCTCCGGCGTCTAACGACGAGCCCGACATCCGGCCGCACGACGGGGCGGACGGGCGGCGTGGGCGGCGTGGGATTTGGGCTGGTGTCTGGTGCACTGCGGATCAGCTCGGAGGCGTGAATCGCCACGCGTACCGGTTGCTGCCGGGTGATCTGCGCCATGTGCGCGGAGTTGAACGCCCACGTCGTTCCGGCCGGAAGCGCATGACCCGCGGGCGGTACCGTGAGTGGTACGTGCGTCGCCTGGCCGAAATCGATCTCGACATCGAATCCGAAGCGGGGCTCGGTGGGCTGCTGCTGGAAGACGAAGTACCAGCCGGGATTGCCGGTGGCTACATCGACATCGAGATCGAACCCGAAGAACGTGACGTCGGGTTGCAGCGAGCCCTGGAACAGCGGGTGGATTTCCTGTTCCGCCGGTCCGGGCTGGCGGCCGCTGCCGACGGGCACCGCCGGCACCGCGTACACCACTGCGGTCGGGTAACGCCGGAACAGGACGCTGCGCACGAGCAGGACGACCTGCTTGCCGGGCGCACCAGCCGGTCCGTTTTCGGTGAGCTTGTGCGTGCCCCAGTCGGCGATCGCCGCGATGTCGCCCTCGGCTTTCGGGCTGACGGTGCGCCAGAACTGGCGGAAGAACGTCGCGCGCGGATCATTCACCACATAGTCGCGCCACAGCAGTTCGCGCCCCATTTCCACATTCAATCCCAGCATGAAGGCTTCGATGAAGCGCGGATTCGGCTCGAGCAGCGCGACGCTGTCGACCGGCACGCTTTCGAGGCCGGGCAGCAGCCAGTCCTGCGAGAGTACGGCGAGCGGTTCGGACATCGGCTGCGTGAACACGGGTGCGTTCCCGATCGGACCGACCGCAGGCGGCGCGGTGCCGTCGGCCAGCCGGATCGTAGCCTGCATGCGCTTCATCATCGCCGGCGTGGGATTGAACAGCGCCCGCACTTGCGGACGCGAGGCGGCAGCATTGAGCATGACGAGGTTGAGCGGGCGCACGACGAACCAGGGCTGCGCCGGGTTGACGAGGCCAAGGTGGCGTACGGCCGCCGCACGAAACGCGGCGGCGTCGGCACTGTCGACGCGGGGTGGTGGCGGCGGCGGAGGCGGTGGCGGCGGAGGCGGCAGCTCGATATCCGGAAACTGGTGGTCACCTGTACCAGGACGTGGGGGTAAGCGCAGCGCGCCTTTCGTCTTCTGCCTGCTGCTTGCGGACTTCAGCGCCACCGACGTGGTCGATATGGTACCCACCGTGCCGACGATCGTCGGAGCCGGCTCACCGGAGACGACGAACGTCGGCCGCGGCGGCACGGACGCGACGGTCGCATCGTTGCCGCGGGCGAACGTCATCCCCTGTTGGGCGGCAGGCAGGCGTCTGGTCACGGCATCGAAGCTGACCATCCCCCGCGTCGGGGGCAAGGTGAAGATCATCACCCACGGTTGCGCGCCGTAGAGCCGGAACATCGACGCGATGGCGGTGCCGCCGGTCGCGGCGGGCGCCTGCATCCCGGCCAGGCGCACGGCGGTTGCCGCCCGGCGGCTGATCGCCGCCGAAGGTCCCGTCAGCCGCCGCATCGCCGCCGACGTGATCACCGTGGGTGTCGACGACGCCGCGAGCATCGAGCGCATCGTGACCGGCGTCGCGTTGGCCGGCGCCGTCATCACCAGCCGCGCCTGCGCGGGCGACGCGAAGCGCCACAGCGCGTCGTCGTCGTCGATGCGCTGCACATGACGGGCGTTCAAACGGCTGGTGATCTCCAGGCTCAACTGCATCTGGCGCAGGCGCTGGTTCGCTTTGGCCATCTCGCCCGCCTGATCCCAGGCTTCGGCCATCAGGTCTTCCTGATGCGCCTGAATCACGCGCGTGCCCAGCGCCGCGACGACGCGCTCGCGCGGATCGAGGTTGAGCTCGTCGAGCCACATCGGCGGCTGCGCGGTGCCGACCTGATTGTGTCCCGCATAGTAGCGGCCGTAGACCGGCGGTCCGAGGACCGGTTCGACGTCCGGGTCGAGCGCGCTCGCGCCGGCAACATTCACGATCGATTGCAGCGTCTGCTGCCAGAGCTGGGTCGCGTCGTCCGGAAAAGGGGCGCGCGGCGCGTTGACCGGTTGCAGCGCACCTTCGAGCATGATCGGCGGAATGACCGTCGCGGGCGTGGCTTGCGGAATGACAAAGCCGGGTGCGCTGATGTCCATCGGGCGGCGGCCAATGGTGTCGGAGAAGTCGCGCGGCTGCAGACGAGCGACAATGGACTCGAAGTCCTCCCGTGCCCCGGTGCGGAACTCCCAGGAGTAGTAGACCGGCAGTGTGACATTGCCCGGCGCGTTCGAGCCGACTTTCCATGCCGGGGTCAGCGCCGCGTTCACGTCGGGTGTGCCGCCGAGTCCCGCCAGCCGGCCCGACTCGAACGCAGGGACCACACATGCGATGTATTCGGTATTGGCTTTGAGCAGCCGCGGCGACAACAGACGCGAGACGGACAGCTCCGGACGCGTCGCGAGCACGTTGCGCACATCCTCCTCGGTCGCGCCCTGCTCCCAGCCGAGCTGCGCATGGGCCCACGCCCAGGAGTCGGCGAGGTCGGGCAGTTCCTGAGACGGTACCACCGGCGCCCCGATCTCCAGGACCGGGAGGACCTCCGTACGCGGCGGACGCAACCGCACGCCGTCCTGCTTGCGCACGACCACGAGGACCATCCATGGACGCAGCCGGCCCTTGCTGTCTGCAGCCGCGGGGGTGAACAGCCACGGCAAATCGGGATTGTCGAACTCCACCGCGGCGAGATCGTTCGCTTCGTAGTTGTCGGTGCCGGCGGGCGGCTCGGTGCGCACCACCTGCCGCGGGTCGATGCCGATCACGTCGGCCGGCCCGAACAGTCGCACGCCGACAGATGCCGCATCGACGCCGTTCACGCCCAGCGTCACGCCGAGCGGCGCCTGCGCAGGCAGCGATGTTTTCAGCGGATCGGGCGTGGCGATGCGCGCTGCGAGCCCCTGTCGCACCCACGGCAGGAAAACGACGCTGGCGTCGCTCATGCTGGCTCCTTGATTGCAGCGACCTCGAAGTCGTTCACGACCATGCTGCGGCGCTTGAGTTGAGCACTGCTCAGTGCTTCCGCGAAGGTCACGTCTGCATTCGCGTCCGGCAGCAGCGCAAGATCGTCCGCAACGGCGGCGAAGCGCAGCGGTTCGACCGTCGCGAAGGGCCGCACCGCGATGCGCCGTTCCTCGCGGCGCAGCGGACTGCGGCCGGCGGCGCCGTTCTGCGCGTGCAGCTCCAGACGCGCTCGCGTCAGCACGTACTTGGGCCCCACCGGGGGTGGCGGCACGGCCGCTTTGCGATCGACGATGCGCGTCTCGTACTCGAGAGGCGAGGCGACGCCCTGGCCCAGGTTGAACGCGAACGCCGGCGAGCCGATGCGTAGCCCCGCCTGCATCGGTTCGAACGACGGGCTGGCGAGCTTCTCGTCGTCGCTCATCTCGAAGAACTGCGCAGGCGCAAAGTCCTCCTGCACCGGTCCGGTCGTTTCCGTCCCGGTGTCCGTGCCCACGACCACTCGCGTTAACGTGAAGCGCCGCGCGCCGGCGATCGGCGAATCGTTGAACTTGTCGATGTCACGGGTCAGATTGAGCGGCACGACGCTCTGCCGCACTGTCAGTGTACCGAGCGGGTGCACACGCAGCGCGCCATCCGCCGCGGATTCGCGCAGCGAGACGATACGCGTCTGGCCCGCCGGCAGCTCCGTGGTCCAGCTCTTGGCGTCGGCGAGCGCGACACGTAGCTGGGCGAACGCGTCGATCGCTGTCGGAAGCGGCGGCCTCTCGCCGCTCACCAGCGTGAAATTGACCCGCACCGTGACGTCCCACCACAGGATCTCGAACGTGCACTTCGCTCGTACAGACAATGGCAGCGGCCCCTCCAGCGCGCCTTCGACCTTCACCTTGAAGAGATTGGTCGAACCCTTCTTGAGCTGCATGCCGGCGAAGAACTCCGCCAGGAAGTGGAAGGGCAGGAGCTGGATCAGCACGTCGAACCCGGCGTCGCCCGTGATGCTGAAGCCCGCCGCCGACGCATACAGGTGCGCGTGCGCGCCGAACTGCACGGTGTTCGACGTCAAGGCGAAATAGGCGTCGCATGTCAGGCGCGGGTTGTCGCCGGTCGTCAGGCTCACCGCAAGACGCTCGACCGTCGGGAAACCCGCCGGCGGCGTGAAGCCGTGATGCATCCCGCCGACTGCGAGGGCAAAGCTGCGTGGCGACGTCCACCGCGCGCGCAAGGCGCCGCCGCCGGTCAGCGGAAATCGGCGCAGCAGCCGCGAGTCGACGAGCAGCGCATCGATCGCTGCCGTACCTTGATCGAAATCGAAAATGCCGACCGCGTCCAGATTGAGCCGCAGCAGATCGTTGTCCATGCGCGGCAGGATGGCGGTGATCCGGCCGAGCACGACGAAGCGGTTGCGACCGCCCAGCTCGACGATCAGGCCGAGGTTCACCTCGATCAGCGTGGGCACGCCCCACTGCAACTGGACCATCAGGCCGAACAGATAGCTGCCGCGCCTGGCGGGAAACACACGATCGATCGCGGCGAGCACCGTCGGCGCGTTGGCCACCGGATCCTTCGGGAACAGGATGGATTCGAGCGTGTGGTTCTTCAACCCCGCGCGCACCGCGTCCTCGTCGACCGTGCGATGGATCGCGATCAGGCCACCGAGCCCGGTGAGCCGCCAGCCGAGCGGCAGTTCCCACAGCGATCCGCCGGGCTTCGCGCTCTGCGCGGTAACCAGAATGAGGAGGGAGTAGCCTTTGCTGCCGTCGGG
>Ga0316627_100000421_pt1 | contig 11538 bp, 9 predicted proteins | sample OWC_Aug_M2_C1_D1_FD_207653 | JGI IMG/M metagenome (GOLD analysis project Ga0316627, IMG submission 207653) | Wetland soil microbial communities from Old Woman Creek delta, Ohio, United States - OWC_Aug_M2_C1_D1_C | ecosystem: Environmental > Terrestrial > Soil > Wetlands | place: USA: Ohio...
GGGCTCGACCGCGTGATCCGCGCCAGCTACGAGCTGCTCGGGTACATCTCGTTCTTCACGGTCGGCGAGGACGAATGCCGCGCCTGGTCGATCCCGCGGGGCACCGCGGCACAGGCGGCCGCGGGCGAGATCCACACGGATCTCTCGCGCGGCTTCATCCGCGCCGAGGTGGTCGCGTACGACCGGCTGGTGGCCCGCGGGTCGATGGCGGCATGCCGCGACCACGGCGAGGTCCGGCTCGAGGGGAAGGAGTACACCGTGCTGGACGGGGACATCATCAACGTCCGGTTCGCGACGTGATACGGTGAGCGGGTCGCATGGCAGTCCGGACCATCCTCGTCTGTGAAGCGCAGGTGCCGCTGGTCCGCGGCGGCGCCGAGATCCACGTGCGCCAGCTGGTGGACCGGCTCCGCGCGCGCGGGTACGCGGCCGATCTCGTGTCGGTGCCGTTCAAGTGGTACCCGAAGGACGAGATCCTCGCGCACGCGGCCGCGTGGCGCCTGCTCGATCTCGGCGAGAGCAACGGCACGCCGATCGACCTCGTGATCGCCACGAAGTTCCCGTCGTACTTCGCCCGGCACCCGAACAAGGTGGCCTGGCTCATCCACCAGTACCGGGCGGCGTACGAGCTGTGCGGGACCGTGTACAGCGATTTCGCCCACGTCGATCTCGACGTCGGGCTGCGCCGGCAGATCATCGACCTCGACACCGCGATGCTCGGCGAATGCCGGCGGGTGTTCACGAACGCCGTCAACACCGCGTTTCGCCTCGAGAAGTACAACGGGCTGAAGGCGGAACCGCTGTATCATCCCCCGAGGCTCGCCGACCGGCTGTCCGGCGGCCCGGCCGGTGACTACCTGCTGTCGGTCGGGCGGCTCGAGACGGTGAAGCGCCACGATCTCGCGGTGCGCGCGCTGGCGCAGACCGGCGGCGCAGCACGGCTCGTCATCGTCGGCGAGGGCACGCAGGAGCCGCACCTGCGCCGCCTCGCGGAGGCCCTCGGGGTTCCGGACCGAGTGACCTTCGAGGGCGCGGCGACCGACGAGCGGCTGCTCGCGCTCTACGCAGGCGCCCTGGGCGTCGTCTACGCCCCGTTCGACGAGGACTACGGGTACGTGACGCTCGAGGCGTTCCTCGCGAGGAAGCCGGTGGTGACGGCCCGCGACTCCGGGGGCACGCTGGAATTCGTCGAAGACGGCGTCAACGGCTTCGTCTGCGATCCCGACCCGGCGGCCCTCGCCGATGCGTTCAGCCGGCTCGCCGCCGACCGCGCACGAGCCCGCGCGCTCGGTGATGCGGGTTACGAGCGCGCGCGGCTGGTGACGTGGGATGGGGTGATCGAGAGACTCGTAGGGGAATAGTAGCCAGTAGCCAGTAGCCAGTAGCCAGCAGCCAGCAGCCAGCAGCAGTTGGACATTGCGCGGCGCGATGGGACTTCTCCTGAAGCCTGACGGCTGGCTGCTGACTACTCTCGAAGATGGTGCCCGTGAAGAAACTGATCGTCCAGATTCCGTGCCTCAACGAGGCCACGACGCTGCCGGCCACGCTCGCCGACATCCCGCGCACGATCGCCGGGGTCGACGTGATCGAGGTCCTCGTCGTCGATGACGGCTCCCGCGATGGCACGTCCGAGGTCGCGCGCCGGCACGGCGTGCAGCATATCGTCCGGTTCCCCCAGCGCAAGGGCCTGGCGGCCGCCTTCTCCGCCGGCATCGACGCCTGCGTCAAGCTCGGCGCCGACATCATCGTCAACACCGACGGCGACAACCAGTACGCCGGCGCCGACATCCCGAAGCTCATCGCGCCGCTGCTCCAGGGCGAGGCCGACGTGGTCATCGGTGACCGCGAGGTGCGGGACCTTGCCCACATGTCGGCCACGCGCAAGCGGCTGCAGTGGCTGGGGTCCTGGGTCGTGCGCCAGGTCTCCGACACCAAGGTGCCCGACACGACGAGCGGGTTCCGCGCGTACACACGCGAGGCGGCGCTGCGCATGACGATCGTGTCGGAGTTCACCTACACGCTGGAGTCGATCATCCAGGCCGGCAAACGCCGCATGGCCATCGCGCACGTGCCGATCCGCAGCAATCCGCGCACCCGCTCGTCGCGGCTCTTCTCGAGCGTCTGGACCTACATCAAGGCCTCGGCGGCCACGGTCATCCGCATCTACGCGATGTACGAGCCGCTCAAGGTGTTCGGCGTCATCGGCCTGGCGGTCTTCGCGGCCGGCCTCGCCGTGTCGCTGCGCTTCGTGTACTTCTTCCTCATCGGCGAAGGGCTCGGCCACGTCCAGTCGCTGATCTTCTCGGCCGTGCTGCTGATCGTCGGGTTCCAGATCGCGCTGATCGGGCTGGTGGCCGACGTCATCTCCGGCAACCGCAAGCTGCTCGAGGACCTGCTCTACCGCGTGCGGCGCATGGAACTGCGGCAGGGCGCGCCCGCCGACACGTCCCCGCCGGCGGACGCGGACAGGAGCTAGCGCGTGGCGGAACCCTCATCGGTCTCGATCATCGTCCCGGCATTCAACGAGGAGCCGGCCGTCGCCGGGCTCGTGCAGGCGCTGCGCGCGGGCGGGGCCTGGCACGAGATCATCGTCGTGGACGACGGGTCGTCGGATGCCACCGCGGAGCGCGCGCGCGACGCGGGCGCCACCGTGGTGCGCCACCCGTACAACAAGGGCAACGGCGCCGCCGTGAAGACGGGCATCAGGCGCGCCACGGGCGAGTTCGTGCTGATCGTCGACGGCGACGGCCAGCATCAGGCGGCCGACGCCGCGCGCATCGTGGCCCGCCTCGGCGAATACGACCTCGTGATCGGGGCGCGGTCCACGGGGACGCAGGCCACGCACGCACGGCTCCTCGGCAACCAGGCCCTGAACTGGCTCGCCGGCTATCTCACCGGGCGGAGGATCCCGGACCTCACGTCCGGGTTCCGCGGGGCGCGCCGGTCCCAGATGCGCGAGTTCCTCCACCTGCTGCCCAACGGCTTCTCCACGCCCACCACCACGACGCTGGCGTTCATCAAGGCGGGCTACAACGTCTGCTTCGAGCCCGTCGAGGCCGCGCAGCGGGCGGGGCACTCGAAGATCAGGCTGGCGCGCGACGGGGTGAGGTTCCTGCTCATCGCGATGAAGATCGTGACGCTCTTCAGCCCGTTCCGCGTGTTCCTGCCCATCAGCCTCGCCTCGTTCCTCGTCGGCGCCAGCTACGCCGCCTGGACCATCGCCACCCAGTCCCACGTGACGAATTCGTCCGTGCTGCTGATCATGCTGGCCGTAATCGTGTTCCTCGTGGGCCTCGTCTCCGAGCAGATCGCCGCCCTGCGGTTCGAGGGACGAGAATAGTCCGTGAAGACCCGAATGCCCCGCGCCGTGTGGCTGGCCGTGGCCGTGGGGATCGCGGCGCGCCTGGCGTTCTCGCTGGTCTACTGGGTCGACAAGCCGCTCACGCACGACGAACGCGAGTACCTGCTGCTCGCCCGGAACGTCGCCGAGGGCCGGGGATTCGCGCACCTCCAGCCGGACGGCGCGCCCGTGCCCGGCGAGCACTTCGGCCGCGCGCCGATCTACCCCGTGCTGCTCGCCGGCATCGTCCGGGCGGCGGGCATGCCGCCGGACGGCGACGCCGCCCTGCTGCGTTCGGTCCGCATCGTCCAGGCCGCGCTCGGCGGCGCGCTGGTCTGGCTCGTCGCCTGGCTGGCTGGCCGCGCAGCCGGGCCCGCGGCGGCGGCGGCAGCCGCCTGGCTCGCGGCCGTGTACCCGCCGCTTGTCTGGACGCCGGCCTACGTCTGGAGCGAGACGCTCTTCAGCGTCCTGGCCCTGGGCTGCGCGGCCGTGCTGTCGCTGGAGCGCCGCACGTCACCCGCGCACGCCGCCGCCGGCGTCCTGGCCGGCGTCGCGGTGCTGACGCGGCCCGCGATGCTCTTCTTCCTGCCGCTCGCGGCGGCGTGGCTGGCGTGGAGGCGGGAGTGGCGCGGCGCCGTGCTCTTCGCGCTGGCGTGCGCGCTGGTCGTTTTGCCGTGGACGGTCCGCAACGTGCGCGAGTACGGCCGGTTCGTGCTGGTCGCCTCCGAGGGCGGCATCACCTTCTGGACCGGCAACCACCCGCTTGCCGTCGGCGAAGGCGACCTGGCCGCGAACCCGCAACTGAAGCGCGAGAACGTGGCGTTGCGCGCGAGGCACCCGGGGCTCACGCCCGAAGCGCTCGAGCCCGTCTACTATCGCGAGGCCTTGCGGTTCATCCGCGAGCATCCCGCCCGCTGGGCGTGGCTCGTCGCGCGCAAGGCCTTCTATGCCGTGGTGCCGGTCGGGCCCTCGTACCGCCTGCATTCCGCGCTCTACTTCGGCGCGTCGGTGGCGTCGTACCTCGCCGTGCTGCCGTTCGCGCTGATGGGGCTCGTGCGGCTGGCCCGCGCCCGGCGCCTTCCGGCCCCGCTGCTGCTGCTGGCGGCGTCGTCGTTCCTCGTCTGCCTGGTCTTCTTTCCTCAGGAGCGCTTCCGGATCCCGGTGGTGGATCCCACGCTCCTCGTATCGGCGGCGGCCTGGTGGGCGCTGCGCGCGTGACGGCATGAAGGTCCTGATCATCATCCCGACGTACAACGAGCGCGAGAACCTGCCCGTTCTCGCCACGCAGATCCTCGACCAGCACTCGTACGACGTGCTGGTGGTCGACGACCAGTCGCCGGACGGGACGGGGGCGGCGGCCGACGACCTCGCCCGCCGTTACCCGGGCCGCCTCCATGTCATGCACCGGACGGGCCCGCGAGGCCTCGGCCTGTCGTATCTCGACGGCTTCCGGTGGGCGCTCCGGAGCCCTGCCGATCTGATCTGCCAGATGGACGCCGACCTCTCGCACGACCCGCGCTACCTGCCCGATCTCGTCGCGGCCGCGGCCGACCACGACCTCGTGCTCGGGTCGCGGTACCTGAACGGGGTGAGCGTCGTGAACTGGCCGCTGCGCCGCATCATCCTGAGTTCGTTCGCCAACGCGTACGTCCGGACGATCACCGGGCTGACGGCGCGCGACAGCACGAGCGGCTTCCGGTGCTGGCGGCGCGAGGCGCTGGCGAAGCTGGATCTGGAGCAGTTCCTGTCACACCGCTACGCGTTCATGGTGGAGACCATCTTCGAGATCGCCCGGATGGGCGGGCGCGTCGGCGAGGTCCCCATCATCTTCGTCGAGCGCCGCCAGGGCGCGTCGAAGATGTCGGGACGCGTGCTGCTCGAGTCGATGATCATGCCGTGGCGCCTGGTGCTCCGGAACCGTGGGCGTGTGCGGCGTCACGGCGGCGGCGCCTCGTGACGTCCCGCCACGTGGTCGTGATGCTCACGACCTCGTACCCGCGCTTTCCCGGCGACACGATCGGCACCTTCATGGAGCCGATCGCCAAGGGCATCGCGGCGCGCGGCCACGAGGTCCACGTCGTCCTGCCGTGGCATCCCCGTCTGGCGCGGGGTCCGGTCGAGGACGGCGTGCACTTCCATCCGTTCCGGTACGCGCCGCACCCCGATCTCAACGTGTTCGGCTACGCCGCCGCGCTCCAGGCCGACGTCCGCCTGCGCGGCGCGGCCTACCTCGCCGCACCGCTGGCGCTCGCGGCGTCCTGGCTCGCCGTCCGCCGGGTCGCCTCGGAGGCCCGCGCGACGATGCTGCACGGCCATTGGATCGTCCCCAGCGGCGCGGTGGTGGCCGCCGCCGCCGCCGGGTTGCCGGTCGTCGTCAGCCTGCACGGATCGGACGTGTACGTGGCGGAGCGGCACGCGTTCGCGCGCCTCGCCTCGCAGGCCTGCGCCCGCCGCCTCGACTGGCTGACGGCCTGCAGCGACGACCTGCGCGACCGCATGATCGCGCTGGGCGCCGACGCCGATCGGGCCGTCACCATTCCGTACGGCGTGGACACGCGGCGCTTCCGGCCGGACGCCGCGCTGCGGGCCGAGGGCCGGCGCGCCATGGGCGCGGGCGGCGCCGACCTGGTCCTGTTCACCGCCGGCCGGTTCGTGCGCAAGAAGGGTTTCGAGTACCTCATCGACGCGGTCGGACGGCTGGCGCCGCGGTGGCCGGCGCTCCGGCTCGTCATCGGCGGCGGCGGGGACCTCGAGGCCGAACTCCGCGCGCGGGCGCGCGAGCGGGGCGTGGCCGACCGGGTCAGCTTTCCCGGCGTGCTCGCCCAGGATGCGGTCGCCGCCCACCTGGCGGGCGCCGACATCGCGGTGATGCCGTCGGTCCGCGACGACGCGGGCAACGTGGACGGGCTGCCGAACACGGTGATGGAGGCCCTCGCGTCGGGCACGGCACTGGTCGCGACGCGGGTCGGCGGCATTCCGTCCGTCATCGAGCACGCGCGCACGGGCTGGCTCGTGGACGAGCGCGACGCGGGCGCCCTCGAATCCGCGCTCGACGGCCTGCTGGCCGACCCGGAGGCGCGAACCCGGCTCGGGTCTGCCGCGCGGGCCGACGTGCTCCGGCGCCGCAGCTGGGACACCGTCGCCGAGCGCTTCGAACAGGTGTACGATCGGGCGGCCGGCCGGGCCGAAGGCCGGCGCCGGACAGACTAGAATCCTGAAGATGCCTGCACTTGAGACAACGCCCGGGCTGAGCGTGTTCTTCCCGGCCTACAACGACAGCGGCACCATTGCGAGCATGGTCGTGAGCGCCGTGCTGGCCGCGGGCCGCCTGACGCCCGACTTCGAGGTGATCGTCATCAACGACGGCAGCCGCGATGCGACCCCGCTCATCCTCGACGAACTGGCCCGCGTCTACCCGCAGGTCCGCGTCGTGCACCATCGGGCCAACCGCGGCTACGGGGGCGCCCTGCGGAGCGGGTTCGCGAGCGCGACCAAGGAGTGGATCTTCTACACCGACGGCGACGCGCAGTACGACCCGTGGGAAATGTCCGTCCTGTGGGCGCGCCGGGCGCCGGACGTGGACCTCGTCAACGGCTACAAGATCAGCCGATCGGACCCGTTCCACCGCATCGTGATCGGGCGCATCTACCACAATGCGGTGAAGCTGCTGTTCGGGCTGACGGTGCGCGACGTCGACTGCGATTTCCGGCTGATGCGGCGCACGATCTTCGATCGCGTCACGCTCACCAAGAGCAGCGGCGTCATCTGCCTGGAGATGATGAAGAAGATCCAGGACGCAGGGTTCCGGATCGCCGAAGCCCCGGTCCACCACTACCACCGCGCGTACGGCAAGTCGCAGTTCTTCAACTTCCGGCGCATCGCGCGGACGGCCGTCGACGTGATGAAGCTCTGGTGGGCGCTGGTCGTCCGCCGCGAGGCCGCGCCGTCGGCGACCGGCCCGACGGGAGCGTGAGCATGGATCACGAGGCGTTCTACCGCGGCCGGCCGGTCATGATCACGGGCGGGGCGGGGTTCATCGGCAGCAACCTGGCCCACCGGCTGGTCGACCTCGGCGCGAACGTCCTCCTCGTGGATTCCCTCATCCCGGACTACGGCGGCAACCTCTTCAACATCCGGGACATCGAGGATCGCGTGCGGATGAACATCGCCGACGTGCGCCAGGAGAGCACCATGAGCTACCTGGTCCGCCACGTCGACGTGATCTTCAATCTCGCCGGCCAGGTCAGCCACATCGACAGCATGCGGGACCCGTACACGGACCTCGAGATCAACTGCCGGAGCCAGCTGTCGATCCTGGAGGCCTGCCGCCGCAACAACCCGGGCGTGAAGGTGGTGTTCGCCGGGACGCGCCAGGTCTACGGCAGGCCCGACGTCCTTCCGGTGACCGAGCAGCACCTGGTCAGGCCGGCCGACGTGAACGGGATCAACAAGGTGGCCGGCGAGTACTACCACCTCGTGTACAACCACGTGTTCGGCGTGCGCGCCTGCTCGCTGCGCCTGACGAACATCTACGGCCCGCGGCAGCTGGTGAAGCACAACCGGCAGGGCTTCATCGGCTGGTTCATCCGCCTGGCGGTGGAGGGCCGCGAGCTGCAGATCTACGGCGACGGCTCGCAGCTTCGCGATTTCGTGTTCGTCGCGGATGCGGCCGATGCGTTCCTGCGCGCGGGGGCGTCGGACGCCTGCAACGGCGAGGTCTTCAACGTCGGCGGCGCCGAGCCCGTCAGCCACCGGGACCTCGTCCACCTCCTGCTGGAGGTGGCGGGCAGCGGCAGCGTCCGTTACGTCGAGTGGCCGGCGGAGAAGAAGGCGATCGACATCGGCAGCTTCTACGCCGATTCGGCGAAGTTCCGGGCGGCCACCGGCTGGCAGCCGCGCGTCGGCCTCCGCGACGGACTGGCGCGGACCGTCGCCTTCTACCGCGAGCACCTCTCCCACTACCTCGACCCCGGCGATGCACGGCCGGCTGCCCCATGACCGCCGTCCGCGTCCCGTTCATGCGCCTGCTCCCGGGCGAGGATCGCCCCGCCATCGACGCCGCCATCCGGCGTGTCATCGACCGCGGCTGGTACGTGCTGGGACCGGAGGTGGAGGCATTCGAGCGCGGCTTCGCCGAGGCGGCCGGCGCGGCCCACGCCGTAGGAGTCGGCACCGGGACCGACGCGATTGCGATCGTCCTCCGCGCGCTGGGCATCGGCCCCGGCGACGAAGTCATCACGACGCCGGTGTCGGCCGCGTACACGGCCCTGGCGTGCGTGATGGCCGGTGCGCGGCCGGTGTTCGCCGACGTCGATCCGCGCCGTCTCACGATCAGCCCGGCGGCCGTTGAAGCGGCGATTACGCCGCGCACCGCCGCCATCCTCCCCGTGCACCTGTACGGGCAGCCGGCCGACATGCGCGCCATCATGGCCGTCGCGCGGGCGCGGGGCCTGGCCGTCATCGAGGATTGCTGCCAGGCGCACCTGGCCACGTGTGAGGGCCGGCCGGTCGGGTCGTTCGGCGTCGCCGCCGCGTACAGCTTTTACCCCACGAAGAACCTCGGCGCCCTCGGCGACGGCGGCGCCGTCACCACCGGCGACGCGTCGCTGGCCGCCAAGATGAAGCGCATTCGCAACGGCGGCCAGACGGACCGGTACCATCACGGCGAGATGGGCGTGAACAGCCGGCTCGACGAGATGCAGGCGGCCATCCTTGCCGCGCGGCTCCCGCTGCTGGCGGGCTGGACCGCGGCGCGCCGGGCACACGCAGCGACCTATCGGCTGCTGCTCGACGGAGCCGACCTCGACGTGCCGCCCGAGTGCGATGCCGGCCACGTGTACCACCTGTTCCCCGTGCTTTCACCGCGCCGCGATGCCTTGCAGGCCGCGCTGCGGGCGGACGGCATCGAGACCCTCATCCACTACCCGGTTCCCATTCCGCGGCAGCCGGCGCTCCAGGCACAGTCGCCGGCCCCGTGCCCGGAAGCCGACCGCGTCTGCGCCAGGGTCCTGTCGCTGCCGATGCACCCGGGAATCCCGGAAGACGACCTGCGGACGGTCGCGGACGCCGTCAGGCGCCTCAGCGCGTAGCCCATGCTCCAGGCGTTCGCCAGCCTCATCGGTCTCGCGTACCTGCCGGGAGCCCTGCTCTACCGCTTGCCGGTCGCGGACCGGCCGCGCCGCGCCGCGCTTCCCGCCGACGAGCGCGCCTTCTGGGCCGTGATCATCAGCTGCGCGATCACGACGCTCGCCGCGCTCGCCTTGGCGGCGGCCGGCGCCTACAGCTTCCATCGGGTGCTCGCCCTCGACCTCGCGCTTGCGGCGCTGCTGGCTCTCGCGGGGCGCGGCAGGCTGTCCTACGGACCCGCAGCCGCGCGCCCGTCATGGACCGCCCTGCTGCCGCTGGCGCTCATCGCGCTGGGCCTCTACCTGTTCTTCCCGTCGTCCGAGTACGTGATGGGCGGCAAGGACCCCGGCACGTACATGAACGAAGGGATCCAGATCGGCCAGCGCGGCTCGCTGGTGATCCACGACCCCGTCCTCGCCGCGGTCCCGGAGAAATTCCGTGACATGTTCCTCACCAGCGCCCAGCAGGGTGCCGAGCTTGGCGTGCACGAGGGCGTGCGCTTCATGGGGTTCTTCGTCGCCGACCGGTCGCGCGGCGAGGTCATGGGCCAGTTCCCGCACGCGTTTCCCGCCTGGATCGCCATCGCGTATGGGCTCGACGGCCTCAGCGGCGCCAGGCGGGCCGTCGGCGCGTGGGCGATGCTCGGACTGCTCGCGATCTACTTCACCGGGACCAGGTTCGCCGGGCGCGCGCCGGCGTTCATCGCCGCGCTGCTTGTCGGCGTCAACGTGGCGGAGGTCTGGTACGCCCGGTATCCCAACGCGGAGATGATGCAGCAGGCGCTGCTCTTCGCGGCGCTCCTCGCCCTCGCGCGCGCCTACCGGGACGACGACCGGTTCTTCGCGCCCGTCGCCGCCGTCCTGCTCGGATCGCTCATGTTCGTGCGGCTGGATTCGCTCGTCATGCTCGGCATCGTCGGCGGTGGCCTGCTGTGGCTCGTCGCCGACGGGAAGCGGATCGGCTGGACGTTCGTCGCGCCGCTGGCGCTGCTGCTCGGCGCGGCAGCCGCGTACTTCGCCGGGCCCATGCGGGCCTATCTCGCCATCCCGATGATGCAGATCGGGGGCGTCCGCGGGTTGGCAGGGGCGCTGGCGGCCCTCGTGATTGCCGGCGTCGCGATCCGCCGCATGCGGGCGGCGGCGCCCGGCTCCATGGAGGCGATGCGGCGTTGGGCGCCGCGGTTGCTCGCGTTGGCGCTGGTGGTCCTTGCGGCCTACGCGTATTTCCTTCGGGAGCCTGCCGGCCGCCTCGCGGCGCACGATGCCCATGCGCTCCGGGTGTTCGGGTGGTACATCGGGCCGGCCGGCCTGCTGGCCGCCCTCGCCGGGTTCGTCGCGCTGGCGTGGACGCGGTTCTGGAAGGACCCGGTGCTGTTCACCACGGGCTCGCTGGTCTCCGTGTTCTTCTTCTACAAGATCCGGATCGTTCCCGAGAACTTCTGGCAGGCCCGGCGCTATCTCCCGGTGATTCTCCCGTTCGCGTGCCTGATGATGGCAGCCGGGGCGTTCGTCGCGTACCGGAGGCGCCTCGGGCCGGCCCCTTCGCCCGCGCCTTCGAGGGTGAAGCTGCGCGCCGCCGTTCTCCACCTGGCGGTTCCCGTTCTCGTGCTGGCCTTCGTCGCCTGGACATTCGCCACCGCGACGCGGCCGATCCTGCACCACGTGGAGTACGCGGGCCTCATCCCGGCCATCGAGCGGCTCGCGGGGCAGTTCGGCGAGCGGGACCTCGTGCTGGTCGAGCCCAGGTACTCGTCGGACACCCACGTGCTGGCGACGCCGTTGGCCTACATCTACGCGAAGCACGTGCTGCTGTTCTCGTCACCGCGGCCCGGCACGTCCCAGGCCGGGGAGTTCCTGGCGTGGGCGGGCCGCACGTACGACCGCGTGTTCCTGCTCGCCGAAGGCGGCCTCGATCTCGCCTCGCCGTCCATCGGCATCACGCCGATTCGGAACGAGCGCTTCTCGATCCCCGAGTACGAGTCCGCGCGGAACGCCTATCCGCGAGAGGTGCGCCAGAAGAAGTTCAACGTGAACGTCTACCGGCTGCACGCCCCGGAGCGGGCGCTCCCGATG
>Ga0316627_100000422_pt1 | contig 11537 bp, 7 predicted proteins | sample OWC_Aug_M2_C1_D1_FD_207653 | JGI IMG/M metagenome (GOLD analysis project Ga0316627, IMG submission 207653) | Wetland soil microbial communities from Old Woman Creek delta, Ohio, United States - OWC_Aug_M2_C1_D1_C | ecosystem: Environmental > Terrestrial > Soil > Wetlands | place: USA: Ohio...
CTCAAATGCGGCTTCCTGGAATTCTCCTTTTATGGATATGCCCAGCTTTTCGGCCTGTTCCTCAAGAAAGGAGCCTGTCCCTGCAGCACAGGCCTTGTTCATCTCAAAATCAACAACCACCCCGTTTTTCAGGGAGATAAATTTGGAATCCTGCCCGCCGATCTCAAATATTGTATCTACATCCTGATCTATAAATGCAGCAGCAGTCGCCTGTGCAGTGATCTCATTTTTGACGATGTCAGCGCCTATATAGTCTGCGATCATGTACCTTCCCGAGCCTGTTGTGCCGACGCCCGCAATCTCTATCGTGCTGCCTATTTCCCGGAATATCTCTTCAAGCCCCTGTCTGACCGCCTCGATAGGCCTGCCTGCTGTCATGAGATATTGTTTTGCGATCAACTTGCAGGATTCATCTATTACAGCAAGGTTCGTGCTTATAGAGCCGATATCAACACCGAGAAAAGCCCGCAAAGGCCGTGATGCGTAATGCGTGATGTGTGATGTGTTATTATCCTTTAACCCGTTACCTGTTACGCACAACTCATTACGGTCTTCAAGGTGTCTCTCAATAAAATCATCACCAGCATGGATAAGAGGTTTGTACCCTTTTTCCGACAGCTTGCTGGTATTTATAAAAGCCTCAAGCTTTTGCAGGTCAAATGCATTTAGCTGTTCACTACCCTCTGACCCTCTGACCCTCTGCCCCTCTGCCCCTTGGCCCTTCTCTTTTGCCACCTGTTTTTCTGCCATGTCCTTTAATGCAGCTCCGATCGCGCCCATCAAGGCGAACTCCTCAGGCACAAAGAGCTCCCCGAGCCCGAAGATTTCCTTGAATGCACGGACCATCCCATTATTAGCTGCAACACCGCCCTGGAATGAGATCGGGAATGCCAGTTCCCTGCCCCGAGCAATAGAGCCCTTGAAATTCCTTGCGACAGCAAAACAGAGCCCTGCGACAATATCTTCGACCGGCGTTGCTATCTGCTGCAGATGGATCATGTCTGATTTTGCAAACACACTGCATCTGCCTGCGATCCTCGGCGGCCTCTGGGACTTCAAGCTGAGTTCGCTGAATTCCTCGATGGACAAGCGGAGCCGTTCAGCCTGCTGGTCCAGGAAAGAGCCTGTGCCTGCAGCGCATACGGAATTCATGTAAAAGTCTTTGATGCTGTAAGAATCGTCCCCGAGGATGATCAGCTTTGAATCTTCTCCCCCGAGTTCTATGATCGTTCTGATGTGAGGATAGAGCCTCCGGGTGGCATATGCGTAAGCAACAACCTCGTTAACCGGTGTTATCCCAAGGATGGTGCCTATCAACCTGCCTGCTGAACCGGTAAGAGATAGTGATACGTAATTAGTAGTAGGGAGAGGGTGAGCCTGCCCGTACAGGTTCTTGTCGCCCGTTACAAATGCCCCATTGCGCATTACTGTCTTTAACATTTCAAGGGCAACAGGCAAAGGCCGGCCTTTATGCCGCTGATAAAAGCTGTTTTGCATTTTGCCGTTATCATCCAGCAGCACAAGTTTTACGCTTACCGAACCTGCGTCAAGACCAATGAATTTCATTATTTTTAATTGGTTACCATAAGATTTTTGCTCAATTATATCACAGTTTGCATTGATCAGGAGTTCCCTGAAGACGTTTGATCCTATAAAAAGCATTTGGCCACGGATAAACACGGATACTTCAAAGACTTATACAAACAAAGTGAATCACCTTTTTGGTGAAGGCTTTTATCTTTTCAGATGTTTGTTTAATCAGCGTTTATCCGTGTTCATCCGTGGCCAACTGAGGTTGATGAATTATGACAAGTATGAGGCATTTGACTGCCAAATTTTGTCACACCCCCTTGACATCCGGTCTTTTTGGGCCTATCCTTTTAACAGGAACTCTATGGTATTTAAAAGTTTTTCCGCATTTCAGTCCTTGGCACAGAAACTGCTTCTATTTATTACAGAGGAAACCCAATTTAGTCAAAGGAGGTGGGATTATAGACTTCAGGAAGTAATAGGTGCAGTACAATATAACGTTGTGGCCGGAGATACTGGCCACTAATCAAAAAGAAGGAGGATTTATCATGTACAAGGCAGTAAATAATTTAAGAGAACAGAAAGGTTTTACCCTGATCGAACTGCTGATCGTTGTCGCGATCATCGGTATCCTCGCTGCAATAGCAATCCCCGCCTATATCGGCGCACAGGAAAAGGCGAGGAAGTCCAATGCACAGAAGGCGCAGTCCTCTGCTGAATCCGATCTCCAGCACTGGCTTAATTCAGCACTGAAAGGCACTGATATCAGCAATCCTGGCGCAGCTCTCACCGAGGTCGACTCTGACTGGAACGGGACTGTGCAAGCCACCGTGGACCTTACCAATAATGGGTTGTTTATTCTGGCAGGCGCAACCGGGCCGGCTAACCTCTCAGTAATTTCCTGTTATGTTGCTGCAAGGACAGCTCGGACGGGAGTTGGTGCAGACGCTACATGTGGTCAGCCCTCACCGCCTGGCATTATAGAAATGTCGCCATGGTCAGGGATGGGAACATTGCCTGCAACCCCTTGGCCGCTATATGGAGCACTTCCTATTGCGATACCTAACGTGGGAGTAGCTATTCCCCCTGCTGAAGCAGCGAGGGTAACACTCTATGCGGATCCTGTGTCTACAAATAGTATCCAATTAAGGGCAACAAGTAACGGCCCCGGCGGCAGTGATACTCCAAACGCTGAAGAACTCGGCAGAAAAATGATCTCAGCTGAATAGTTTTTTAATAGAAGGGGGCGCGCTCTATGCGTGTCCCCCAATTTTTTCTTAGGGGAGAACATGTACAGAAATAAAGCCGGCTTCACCTTAATCGAACTGCTTGTCGTTGTGGCCATCATAGGTATTCTCGCGGTAGCTGCGATCACGACATACACAGGTGTGCAGCTCAAGGCCGCCCGCTCAGAGGCATATACAAACCTGGAGATGATCAGGATGCTCGAGGAACAGGTCTTTGCTGACAGCGCCTGTTATGAAGGCCTTGCTGGAGGCGTTTGCCCTGACCCGGGCAATACTTACACATGCGTCTTCAACGATGCCAATAACTGCATTGACCCTGGTGAGATTGCAGCTCCGGGTATGCTGCCCCGTTTCCGGCCAGGGCCGGGCAGAAAATATACTTACAGTATACAGGTTTTCAACGGCTTCGATAACGGCAAAGGGCTGCCCGCCCAGGTTTCAGTCCCTTATGACGGCGCAACACCTAAGTTAGCAAATCCTAATACCCCCTGTTTTATTGCAACAGCAACAGGCGCTGTTGGAAAGGTTGCAGTAGCTCACCCGGGTAATAAGCCGGATGTCTTCGCGATCGACTGCAATAATAACAGGAACTTTTAATATTATGAAGAATTCATTAGAGGGATTGAGGACAGGTAAAAAAGGATTTACCCTCATCGAACTCCTGATCGTTGTCGCGATCATCGGCATCCTGGCAGCTATCGCAATCCCTGCCTATATCGGCGCACAGGAAAAAGCAAGGAAGTCCAATCTCATGAAGGCACAGGCTTCTGCTGAATCCGATCTTCAGCACTGGCTGAACTCAGCTCTGAAGGGAGGGCGTGCTACGATTGAAGGAGCTAACCTGACAGAGATTGACTCTGACTGGAACGGGACTGTGCAATTCGGTGTGGACCTTAACAATACTGCCTTGTTTACTCTGGCAGGCGCAACCGGGCCGGCTAACGCCTCAGTAATTTCCTGTTATGTTGCTGCAAGGACAGCTCGGACGGGAGTTGGTGCAGATGCTGCGTGTGGTCAGGCCGCACCTCCTGGCGTTATAGAAATGTCGCCATGGTCAGGTATGGGCACATTGCCTGTAAACCCTTGGCCGCTATATGGAGCACTGGTACAAGCGATGCCTAACATGGGAGTAGCTATTCCCGCTGCTGAAGCAGCGAGGGTAACACTCTATGCGGATCCTGCGTCTGCAAATAGTATCCAATTAAGGGCGACAAGTAACGGCCCCGGCGGCGCTGATACTCCAAACTCTGAAGAACTCGGCAGAAAAATAGTCTCAACTGAATAAATCAACCAATATACTGCTGGAATTCATCATATCCCTTTCTGCAACATATCGGTCATTTTCTGAAAAAATCAGGAGAATCTCACGGCAGTTCGAGCTTACGTAATTTCCTGATGCCCTGTTTCAATGAAAGAGCGGTAATGAGAGTATTTAGGATGAGCAAGGCTGCTATGACCGCCCCTATCATAAGCCATGCCCTGCCTGCAAACTCAGCTTGCCTTGAGGTCTTGAGAAAATAGAGAAATGTGGGGAGTGCCTCGAATGTCAGCGTCAGGAGTATCAGGGAAACAGAAGCGATCATATACATGGCGCTGCCTGTCCCTGTCCGCTCTTTATCCGCATTGCTGTAGGCATGCTTAATATCAGTGACGCCGAAGAAGATCGTCATGCTGACCAAAGAGAGACAGAGCAGCGAAGTCGTTACAATATTCAGCAGGATAAAGCCCTTTTCGAGGCCGATGAAGAGAGAGGACAATACGGTGAGTAATTGTCCCAGTATGAATATGGGCGTAAGGAAGAAGAGGAACTTTGTCCCTATATACCTTTGTGGGGTCATCGGTGAAGCCTTTATCATCCAGAACGAGGCTGCCTCGGAGACAACAGCAGGGTATACAAATCTCGAGCATACAGAGGCAATGATAATGAGTATCAGCCCGAGATTAAAAAAAGAGGCTACATATTTGAGCTGGGCAGCGTAATCCTCCCAGTTCAACGGCAAAGAAGTTATGCTGAACAGATAAATAATTACTAACGAAAAAATAATAAGAGATTGATGAATATTTTTTGCATCACGCATATAATAGAGGAGTTCTTTTTGTATAAGTGAGCTGCTTTCAGGCCTGAACAGGATTGTACATTTCCGGATTAGGCCTGAAAGCAGCCTGTCCTTGGCCATCTTGTGCGCCTCTCGTTTTAATCGGAGGTCCCCTCCCTGCAGAAGCTCCCAGCCTCTGTAATGGTATTTCTTAAAGACTATTTGTAAAAACAACGTGGTAATGTAGGCGGTGAGAAAAAGGAGAGAGATGAAAATGACTGTATTGCTGCTAAACGTCTTGCCCAGGAAATCAAAAATTGATTCGCTCAGCCATCTGTTGGGAAACAAAATGAAGAAGGGAGTTTTTAGCTCGCTTATGAAAAGCGTCATATTGGCAAAAAGTTCAGGATTGGCAAAGCGTTCAGGCCTGAAAAGCCTCAAAAGCGTGATCAATAGCACCGTTGCAATGACGCCGGCGGAGATCATGACTTTTTTCAGCTTTCTCGCCTGAAAAAAACTTGCAATGAAGATTGTTATGCCGGTGCCGATATTTACCACTATTATCGAAAATGATATGAAAAGGACAAGGGCGTAGAGATAATAGAACAGATCGGTCTTGTAGAGGGTCCCAACGGAAATAAGCAGGGGCAATCCGAATATTACGAGCATCCAGGAGGCTTTTATATGGGTTTCAATAAGTTTTGAGAAGAAAAGAGAGGTCCTGTTTACAGGAGATACTAGGAGTATCTCGAGGTCCTTTGAATGGTAGTAAGTATTTAAAGATATGACAACCCCATTCAAAACCTGAATAAAAACAATAATTAAAAAGATCAGAGAATATCCTTTAACAAGCAGGATCTGAAAGACCTCAGCAGAAAAACTCTGTAATTTGGCCATCCCCAGATTCAGGAGCTTTGTGATCAGAAAAATAAAAAGACTGCTTACAACAGTGTAAAAAAGGATTTTTTTATAGAAAGAATGGGAAAACCTGAGGACGTCATTTTTTGCAGACCAAAAAAAGGGGGCAAGAAGGACCGATATTTCCTTCATCATCGGCCCCCGGGAATTTCATAATCAGAAGTTAAGCGGAGGAATATATCTTCGAGATCTTTATCAGAAGACTTTGCATATTGCCTCAGGTCTTCATTGGTGCCCTGAGCGACTACCGCCCCCCTGTTCATTATAGCGATTTTATCGCAGATCTGCTCTGCAATCGCAATGATATGCGTAGAGAGGATAACAGTAGTCCCTTCGTTTCTGAGTTTGAAAAGAATATCCTTTAATAATTTTACACCTTTAGGATCGAGACCGTTATGCGGTTCGTCGAGGATAATGACCCCCGGATTTCTCATAAATGCCGAGGTTAGCAGGAGCCGTTGCTTCATTCCCATCGAAAAATTGCCGATCAATTCATTTTTCCACTCAGAAAGCCCGAATATTTCCAAATATTCGGCAGCATTTATATTAAATCTTTCTTTCTCCATGGTGTAAAGCCCGCAAATAAAAGTCAGATATTCCCATGCGGTCAGTTTTTCGTAGATGTAACCCTTTTCAGGCACATAAGCCAATATTTTTTTTGCATTGACAGGGTCCTGACTAATGTCGTAACCTCCGAGCTTTACAGAACCCGAATCCGGCCTTAACAGACCTACCATCATTTTAATTGTTGTTGATTTCCCTGCTCCATTTGGACCAAGCAGGCCAAATATCTCGGATCTTTTTACGCTGAAGGAAAGATCATTCACCGCAACAAGGTCTCCATATTTTTTTGTGCAATTCAGTATTTCTATCACAAGGCCTCCATAATCTCGATGTTAACATCTTTCAGGTCATCAATAAGGGAAATTATGTCCTTCATGGTGCCTGCCCTGAGTGGTATGTGAGTCACATCAGCAGGAAACTGATAAAAGGTCGGATCAGCGGGGACCCATTGTCCAAGCCAGACTTCCGGCCACGTGTGAAAGTAAAAATATCCATGCGCATATACGAACCCGCCGACAAGGCGGGTAGGTAATCCGCCTGCACGTGAGTAAGATGCAAACATAATTGTTCTTTCCGCATAATCTCCCCGGAGCGATTTAAGAAAATCCTCGGCATCTGTAATGAAAAAAGTAGGCTCTGTTCTTACGAGATTGAATAAATAACCGGTCAGATACTGGGCAAACAGGAACGCATCATTCTTATTAGTCCTGGCATAGATGATGCCTGTATCATGCAATGGTTTGTAATTACTGGAAACCCAGGGATCGGGACTAAGGTACTGGCCAAAGCTGTCTCCCCCATAGGGAAGCTGGAATGACACTTCAGCCAACTGGGCCGCCTCTTTTTTTTGTATGGAGAGGACATCATTTTCGAGCGTTGCAATACTGTTTTTGTAAAGTTCCCGGTCTAATTTAAACCCCTTTATCTTTACCTTCAGCCGGGTCAATTTTTCAGGGCTGGAGAGAAACTTATTTGATTGAATAAACGGTAAGTTCGTATAGTCTGAGATCAACTTTCCCGTATAGTCTTGCGCAAACCGAGCAGGAACATTGTAAAGCGTAAGGCCGATCGGGGTTTCCTCCTTGATAATGATGCCCTTTTCATTGCTCCACCAGACTGAATTGCCTGATCTGAATTTGTATAAGCTTCGTATATCCGTCCCTATTTTTACAGGTCTCAACTCTTCCATTTCTATCTTTACAGCGCTAACCAAAAGACTGTTGATGTCCAAAACAGGAACGGTAAATACCGATCCGGAGACTGGTTTTTGTTGAATAAGGGCAGGGATTAATGTTGCCGGCAGATAAATATCCTTACCATTGGTAGGAGTTGTAAATGTCTTTCTCTTTTCAGGGGATTCAAGCAAAAAGATTATATTGCCGGCTTCGACCTCGCCGGTTGCCCTGGTGCCCTGTTCATCCTTTAAATGAGACGAATATTCCAGGGATTTGATCGCATAGTTCGGGTCACAAATACATTTGACGGTATCATAAAGAACTGTGGCTTTGCCGTTTTTCATGACCTGCATCTCTCTTTGCTGCCGCATAATATTTTCGTTGCCGATTTTGTCGTATGAGGTGCTTGCAAATCCTATTTTTTGTGGTCCATGATAAATGTCATACCAGTAAACAGCCTTATCAATAACACCAGTAAACGTCCCGGTCCTGTTCAACGCAGTCCCGGTGTGATCCCGGTACAACAGCAGGCATATCAGGCCAGCCCAGACCAGAAAAACGAGACTGTTAATGATTTTTGTATTTTTTGTCACTGCTAGAGATTATATCATTTTCTCGTGGACTTAATCGTCTGTGTTAAAATATTCAAATGTCCAAAGATGAACTGATCATTACCGGTGCGCGGCAGAATAACCTCAAGAACATAAATCTGACTCTACCCCACAATAAAGTCGTTGTGATCACTGGTGTGTCTGGATCAGGGAAGTCGTCGCTGGCCTTTGACACTATATTTGCCGAGGGGCAGTGGCGCTTTATAGAATCGCTTTCCACCTATGCAAGATTGTTTCTCGAAAAACTTGACCGGCCGGACGTTGATTCTATCCTGAACATCAGGCCTGCTATAGCCCTCGAACAGAAGAATCCGGTGCGCGGTTCGCGTTCAACAGTCGGCACATTGACAGAACTGAGTGAATTTTTCAGGCTGCTATATGCGAAGGTAGCAACGCCCTTCTGTCCCCGGTGCGGCAAGGAAGTGCGGAAATGGGACCCATCACAGATCATTGCGGAACTTCTTGATAAATATCCTGAAGCAAGGGCTGTCATTATCTTCCAGTCCACGGCCTCGTCAGCGGAACTGAAGCAAAAGGGTTTTTACCGGGTCTGGCACAAGGATGAGACTATTGACATGGACGAGTTGGCAGGGACTGATCTTTCTTCGCTTGATATTGTCCTTGACAGACTTGTGATAAGAGATGAGGCGAGGCTGTCGGACTCTATAGAGATGGCATGGAGGGAAGGACACGGCAAAATTAAGGTGGCGGTCCTGCGGGGACAGGCCAGGCCTGACAGCGGCCCGCTATTCCTTATCAGACAATTTTCATCAGAGAACGCATGTGAAGAGTGTGGAGTCAGTCTTCCTGAACCTTCGGCCCTTCTTTTTTCCTTTAATCATCCTGTCGGAGCTTGTCCTGAGTGCAAGGGTTTTGGCAATACCTTGAGCTACGCCGAAGACCTGATAATCCCTGACAAAGAGCTATCCCTTTCAAAAGGCGCTGTTGACCCCTGGGAAAAGCCCGCATATAAATGGTGGAAGAAGCAGATGCTGGCAGGCGCAAAAAAGACAGGCCTGGATGTTAAGAAACCGTTCAAAGAATTAACTCAGACAGAGAGGGAGAAGGTTTTAAAGGGGACCTCTGATTTTTATGGAATCGACGATTTTTTTGAGGACATGGAGGGAAGGCGATATAAACTGCACGTCAGAGTGTTTCTGAGCAGATACAGGAGAGGCATTGTCTGCCCTGTATGTCAGGGTAAAAGGCTGAGTCAGGAAGCCTTGTCATACAAAGTCGCAGGCTTAGACATCGCTGAGCTTAACAGAATGTCGGTTTCTGAGTGTTCGCGTTTTTTTGCGGATGTGGGACTGTCTCCTTTCATGCGGGATGTTGCAAAGGAGCTCATCCGGCAGATAATCATTAAGCTCCGGTTCCTGGAAAAAGTCGGGCTGGAATATCTGACACTTGAACGGCAGGGCAAAACCCTTTCCGGAGGTGAATACCAGAGGATAAACCTCTCAAACCAGCTTGCCTCATTATTGACAGGTACGCTCTATGTGCTTGATGAGCCGACAGTCGGACTGCATGCCAGGGACACCGAAAGGATATCCCGGATCCTCAGTCAGCTGGCAGACCTCGGCAATACAGTGATCGTTGTTGAACATGACAGGGGGGTCATTGAATCGGCTGAGTGGGTTGTGGAGCTTGGCCCCGGGGGGGGATATAAGGGCGGTGAAATTGTTTTTGCAGGGACGGCAGGGGATTTTCTGAAAACCGATTGTCTTACTGCGAGATATATAAAGGGCCTTGAAAGGGTTGAAGTGCCGCTGAAGGACAGGGAGAGGTCTGGCGGAAGACTTATGCTCTCAGGGGCTGCCGGCAACAATCTCAAGGGTGTCGACTTCAGTCTCCCACTGAACAGACTTGTTGCTGTCACTGGTGTGTCAGGCTCAGGTAAGAGCAGTCTCGTGGTTCAAACGCTTTATCCTGTGCTGGCCAAAAAATTCAGGACAGGGAATGAACCTCCTTTGCCGTATGAGAAACTCGAAGGTGCTGAGCATCTCAGAGGCGTTAAACTCATTGATCAGTCGCCGATAGGACGGAGTCCGCGCTCCAACCCTGTCACGTACCTTAAGATCTTCGAACATATCAGGAAACTCTTTTCCTCCCAGAAAGAGGCGAAAGCCTATAATTATGGCCCGGGGTTCTTTTCCTTTAATGTCCCGGGCGGCAGATGCGAGACCTGCCAGGGCAGCGGCCATGAATTAATGGAGATGTATTTTTTTGAAGACCTGTATGTAAAATGTGAGAAATGCGACGGCAAAAGGTATAAGCCGGAGGCGTTGAGGGTCACCTATCGTCATAAGAACATACACGATATACTCGAAATGACGGTTGAAGAGGGATATGCGCTGTTTGAAGACCAGCCGGCCATTATGTCCAAATTGCGGCTGATGATGGATACAGGCCTTGGCTATCTTCGGCTCGGACAGTCCGCCACAACGCTTTCCGGCGGAGAGGCCCAGAGACTCAAGATCTGTGCGGAGTTAAACTCATCACTCATCACTCATCACTCGTCACTTCTTTATATTCTCGATGAGCCGACCGTGGGGCTGCATTTTGCCGATGTGCAGGCGCTGCTAAATATTCTGAACAGACTCGTTGAAACAGGCAATACTGTGGTCCTTATAGAGCATAACCTGGACATCGTCAAGGCAGCGGACTGGATCATAGACCTCGGACCTGAAGGAGGGGAAGGAGGCGGCCGTATCATATTTGAAGGCAGCCCTGAGGATATTGTCAGGGCAGAGTATTCTTATACAGGGCAATATCTGAAAAACTTCTTTGACCCTATCATTGCATAAAAGGCGGGACAAAGGCGCTGAAAAGACCTCAAATGACTACTTTTTCTGTTCGTATTTCCCTGACGGCAAGCTGACAGTCAATACACTCCTGTTTTGCGACTGGTGGGCCATAGCAGCTGCGCTTAAGGTGTTGCAGAGCAAGGTTTTTCCATCTCCTTTACCTTCCCTCGCCTGTTTACAATTCAACTGAAATATTGGTCTATCGATTGAAAAATCATAATAATTGCAGTATCCTTAACAAGCCATGAAAAAAACGATATATTTTTTTCTGCTTCTCATAGTTTTCTCCGGCTGCAAGGGAAAGCCATCAGGGACATTGCAGACAGACCTGAAAAATAACGCAGACGGGCCTTCCTACGGCGATGCATTGATAGAAGGTACCATCGGGGAGCCGAGCATATTAATCCCCATGCTTGCCAGCGATTCGGCATCCCACAACGTTTCCGGCCTGATCTTCAACGGGCTGGTAAAATACGACACTGACCTCAGTGTTATCGGCGACCTCGCTGAATCCTGGGACATCTCAAAGGATGGACTTGTAATAACCTTCCACTTGAGAAAAGGGGTCAAATGGGCTGACGGAGTTGAATTTACTGCTGATGATGTGATGTTTGGCTATAAGACTATCATAGATGAAAAGACGCCCACA
>Ga0316627_100000423_pt1 | contig 11527 bp, 11 predicted proteins | sample OWC_Aug_M2_C1_D1_FD_207653 | JGI IMG/M metagenome (GOLD analysis project Ga0316627, IMG submission 207653) | Wetland soil microbial communities from Old Woman Creek delta, Ohio, United States - OWC_Aug_M2_C1_D1_C | ecosystem: Environmental > Terrestrial > Soil > Wetlands | place: USA: Ohio...
CTTAACGGATAAAAGGTAATGTCCCTTGCCTGATAATCAGAGTCACTGTAAATGGAAAAATAACGCGCCTGCCCGAGATTGCACGCAAGCAAATTTTCATCATCTGCACACGCAAGCACCAGTCCCGAGGTATTGTCTGACAGTTGCTCGAACATGCGTCCTGTCTGTGCAATGGAGTGGTGGTCCAGATCGAGATTCAGGATAAGCGAATAGACAGGTTTATAATTTACTATGGTCCCATCAGACTCACAGGCCTCAATAATCAGGGTATCAGAACTGCCCGCAAAATAGTTCCCCGAATTCCGCAGGGTCCTGAACTGTTTCACCCTGCCGCCGCCGATAAAATTCGGCATCAACCCAAGCCTCTGCATGAGAAAAGCAAGCATACCGGAGGTAGTAGACTTGCCGCTCGTTCCAGCGACCGCAATGGTCCTGTAAGCAGATACTATCTCTGCCAGATACTCCGGGCGGGTTTTCAGGGGAATTTCGAGCATTTCTGCTTTTCTGAAATCAGGATTGTCTTTTTCAACCGAGGTACTGAAAACAGCAAAGTCAAAAGACCTGTCGAACCCCTGACCGTCCTGGGGAAAGATTCTAACTCCGTTTTCTTCCAGACAACTGCGCAGCGGATGCCCTGAATACAGATCAAAAAGCCGGTCTGACCCGGCAATAAAATGGCCTTTCTCCGCCATAAAGCCAGCTATGGCTGAAACCCCGCTGCCGCCAATCCCGGAAAAAAATATTCTCATTACAGCCTCTTGCCAACCAGTTTAATCCAATTCAACAATAGTTCACCGTTGAGCCCCATAACTATGACCTTGTTATCTCCTGACCTCAATTTTTCTTATCTCGGATTCAATCTCCTGAATCTTGCCTCTTTGAATACGGAGGATAAAATAAAAGACTATATATCCGAAAACAGCGATCCCGCCGAGATAGAGCAGCCCGTCTGCGATGAAACTGGACTTAAGAAATTCGACTGCATCTCCCAGTCCGGCCCTCAACGCAATAAAAAAAACGGCAAATACCAGGAAGATGAACTGGAGGAGCCTGAGAAAGCTTTTCAGGTTTATCTCCTCCCCCTTGAGCAGCAAGAGGTCCTTTCTCCTTCGATCATAGACACAGCTGGCGCATTCAGTGGACCTTACTACTTTATGTTTCTTGCATAACGGACCTCTCCTGCACGTACTGCAGATAAACCCTTCGGTTTTTTTCATATAAACTTCGCATACCGGGCATCTGAACAGGTCTTCCGTCTCCTCCTCAGGTCTTTTTAACATATCCTAACCCCCTTCTTTTCCATAGTGCCCCGCACCCTAAAGTGCCTTCCGCAAGAGCGCTCTCGCCTTCCACGCCCACTTTCTGTCCACTTTACGCTTGAAACGCGGGGAGGCCTTGAAGACTGCTATCGCTTTTTTCAGATATGCCGTCCCTTCCTCTTTACTGCCAAGCTTCAATTTCACGTACCCCATCTGATAAAATCCTCTGGAACTTGATGAATGGATATTCTCAAAGTGCTCCAGAAGCGGGAGCGCGCTGCTGAAATCTCCGTTATCAATATAAACCTCCGCAAACATTATATATGGCTCGCCGTACTTAAGGTTAGGAGAGTTACTCAAGGCAGAGTCAACAAGTTCCCGGCCTTTCTGTATATCTCCGCATCGTGCAAGAGCCAGACCATAGTAATAATTAAACTCAGGGTCATCAGACAGCTTGTTCACGGCTTTTTCAAAATATTCCCTGGCTGACCGGTAATCTTTTTTATCGATCATGCAGATGCCGAGTTCTTTCAAAGACCGGGCGTCATGAGTATTTATCGTCACGATCTTCTGCAGTTCCCTGATCCTGCCGGCCTTCTTGAAGGCCTTGAAGGGGTCAGGGATGAACCCGAAAAAAGTCCTGTCGATAGTAAAATAGATTATCAGTATAATCAGGATCGCAAAAAAAGGATTGCCCAACAGCCAGTACAAGAGGTAAAAAAGAAAAAACTTGCTCAGCAATCCCGGTCTCCGGCAACCGGGGCAATCACTTTTTTGCTCCCCCTGAAATCCTTGTCCCTTCGTATCAGGTCATGTTTCCTCACCCCGGCGGGGACCTCCAGAAATATTATCTCCTCGTTCCGTGCTGAAGTAATGGCAAACCCCTCCGGATCATCCATTGATGCAACCTCAAATCTTTTTCCCTCAAGCCCGGAAGAAAGAAATTCGACCTCGTCTCCCCTGTCCAGCCTGTTCCTCAACGCAACCCGCGCCCTGTTGCCTTGCACGTCAAGGACAACTCCTACAAGTTCATGGCTCATCCGGTAGCTCTCTTCATCGAAATTGTAATCCGTATCAGACTGTTTGCCGAAAAACATCCCCGTTGTAAAGCCCCGGTTGCTGGACCTCGAAAGCTCCTCCCTCCACCCGGCGCAAAGTCCGGCATAGTCCTCTCTCCCGATAGCATCAACAGCCTCCCTGTAAGACTTCACCACACCGGCAAGGTAGTTTATCCCCTTCATCCTTCCTTCTATCTTAAAGCTGTCAATCCCAGCCTCTGCGAGAAGGGGCAGATGGTCTATCATGCAGAGGTCCCTGGAACTCATAATATACGTCCCTCTCTCATCTTCGAAGACCGGGAGATATTCACCCTGTCTTTTTTCCTCCATGAGGCTGTAGCTCCATCTGCACGAATTGGTGCATTCCCCGCTGTTGGCGCTTCTCGAAGCCAGAAAGCTGCTGATATAGCATCTGCCGGAATAGGATATGCATATCGAGCCATGCACAAACACTTCGAGCGCTATCCTGGTCTTTGCCCGGATCTCCCTTATCTCATCGACAGAAAGCTCCCGCGCAAGGATCAGCCTTCTTGCGCCGAGGTCTTCCCAGAACCTGGCTGTTTCAGCATTCGTGATGTTCGCCTGGGTACTGATATGTATATCGATCTCCGGAGCAATCCTTCTGAATATGCTGAATATGCCGGGGTCCGAAACAATCACGGCATCAGGTCTGATATCCCTGAGCAGCAAGGCATGCTCCTCTACAAACTTAAGGTCCCTGTTATGGGCGAATATATTCACCGTCACATAAGCCCTGGCGTTATGCGCATGGGCATAGGCGACGGCGTCTCTCAATTCGTTACGCTGAAAATTTCCAGCCTTGCCCCTGAGGCTGAACCTGGAGTCGCCGATATAGACCGCATCTGCGCCGTAGTGCAGGGCAGTCCGGAGTTTTTCGAAGTCGCCTGCAGGCGCAAGCAGTTCAGGCTTTTTCATCCCACAGTCCCTTCCTGCATTTCTTTACAGCCTCTGTGGCGAGCAGATCGCATCTCTCATTCTCATCATGCCCGTTATGCCCCTTTATCCATTCCCATTCTATCTCATGGTCTTCTGCTGCCCTTAAAAGTCTTTCCCACAGGTCCCTGTTCAGCACATCTTTTTTCTGGGAATTTTTCCAGTTATTTCTTCTCCAGCCCTCTATCCATTCAGTCATGCCTTTCACAATATAATTCGAGTCTGTAGTGATTCTCACCATGCAGGGTCTTTTCAGCGCCTCAAGTGCAGTAATAACAGCCAGCATCTCCATCCTGTTGTTCGTCGTTAATTTCTCGTATCCGGACAATTCGCTGCATTTTCTGCCTGACCTCAGGATAGCCCCATATCCTCCGATGCCCGGATTTCCGCTGCATGCGCCGTCAGCAAATATTTCTACAAAAGGTCTTTCATCCTGTTTTTTCATCCGTTTATATTAACTTTTTCAGACCTTTATTGCCAAACACCACCACCAATGGGTATTCTGCTTTGTAGGGGCAGATCCCTGTGCCTGCCCTTTGAATACAGGGCAACCACGGGGGGATTGCCCCTACAGCAACCCGGCCAAACACATCTTTTTTGAACCTAACACATTCGCCCGGTGCCGACGTTTCCTTTCCTGCTTTTGACATATTAACAGGAATCATATTATTCTCTCATAGAACATCGAAGTTCGCCCTTTTCGACAAAAGATCAGCAATTACAAAAAGGTGATTATGACCCATAATTTAACTGACCTCAAGAAGCATATTTTTTTTGAACTCCTTGATCGTGCAGGAAGGGTTTTTCTTCTCGTGAGATACTCCGATGACGTTCTTATCGGTGAAAGGGGTTTTCTCCCCGAAGAAAAAGAAAAGGGCCTTGTACTGGTATTTAACCGAAAGATGAACTTTGACTGGACCGAACACGGCATCTCGGCAACACTCGGCTTCGGAACAAAAACAGAAAGGTGTTTTATCCCGCCTGACAGCATTATTTCGGTTTTTTCCCCTGATCTTGGCGCGCAGTTTTCGGCCTCTCCTCATGAGCAGGGGCCTGCCCAGACCAAACAGGCCGGGGAAAAGAGGTCTTCTCCATCAAAAGAAAAAGTCATTAAGGTCGATTTCGCCAGGAAAAGCTAAAAACAGTGAAGCTCGTCAAAACAGTCAAGCCCCGGAAGACATCACCAATAAGTAAGAGATAAATTGCCTGCAACTCATTGAACAGTCTGGTTTAAGTCTGCGATCGTCTGCGGCCAAATGCCTCTCTTAAGGTCATATTCCGACCACTTTTTTTCTGTTGCCAGCCAACAGATTCAGCGTCTCGACCAATCCGGAAAAGGCCATGCCGAAATAGATATAGCCTTTTGGAATATGAAACTCAAGCCCCTCGGCAATAAGCGTAACGCCCACCATCAGAAGAAAGCTCAGGGCAAGCATCTTCAGCGAAGGATGTCGATGGATAAACGCGCTGATTGCGCCGGAGGCAACAAGCATGAGGACCAGAGCGATAATAACTGCCGCTATCATTACGCCGATCTTCTGTGCCATGCCAATAGCCGTTATGACAGAATCCAGAGAAAACACAATATCGAGCGCAACAATCTGAAGGACTATTGCCGCAAATGATGCTTTCTTCCCGAAGTTAACAGTCTCATCAGTTTTCTCAAATACAGCATGGATCTCGTGTGTACCCTTGACAAGGAGGAACAGTCCGCCGCCGAGCATGATAATGTCTCTGACAGATATCTGGTTACCAAGGACCGTAAAGAGCGGCGCTGTCAGAGTTGCCAGCCATACAAGGCTCAGCAGGAAAAGTATGCGCATAACCAGGGCGAGACTTATCCCGATTGACCTAGCCTTCTGCTGTTGATAAGCAGGCAGCTTGTGAGAAAGGATCGATATGACAACGATGTTGTCTATCCCGAGAATAATCTCCAGGGCAGTAAGTGTTGCAAGGCTTATCCAGATGTCCGGATCAGTCAACCATTCCATCCCAGACCCTTCCTAATCGAAAATCTCTTCAAAAAAAGACTTTTTACGCTTGTAGTGGCCCTGATGGGACTTGTCGTGGTCATCATCATGACCATGACGGACCTGAGGTGTCTTCTGCATCTCAGGCTGAGATGCACCTGATCTTTCGATGATTTTGTCGAGTTCTCCACGGTCAAGCCACACACCCCTGCACTTAGGGCAATAATCGATCTCGATCCCCTGCCTTTCAGACATAATTAGTTCTACACTGCAAATCGGACACTGCATAGTAAACCTCCTGATGGTATTGTTTATTCCTTACCGGAAGTAAGGACCTTCTTGTTTTCGCAGACAGGGAGTTAAGTCGTTCTCCCCGCGCCCATCCTGGCCACACTGTACATGGCTGCTACAAGTGCTATCAGGCTTCCAAATTTAACGACCGGACTCCAGACCTGCCTTGGCAGTTCATTTCTTACCTCCCCGGGATGTCAGCCCAAAATAAAAAAGACCTTTACCCCGGAAATTATTCCCGTGGTAAAAGTCTCGCTTGTTAGTCTTATCTAACCAGTGGTACCGGATTTTTAGGCCGTGTTGACGATAGCCACTGACTCAGCTACTCCCCTTTACTTATATCAAGACTATACAATTCAGGGGACATCTGTCAACAGATTTTGCCTAAGACTTGCCTTACTGCAATTATGAAATTCATAATCCAGTGCTAGCAGGGCGCTCCTTGTACTTTGCGCACTTTAATTAACAAAGGGAATGAGGTTCAGAGACAAACGTTCCTTGACAGCATAATAAAATGGAATTTGGAATAGCGATTATTTTTCCTGGAATAAGGCAGTGCCGACCAGCGTGCCTTCACCATTTCATTCTATTTTATCCTCTTTGATATTACCTTGAATTCATCTGTCCCTGCCTTCTCAAGCAGTTGAAACAATACGGTTTCTGTGCAATTAATCACAGCGCCCGCATCCCTCATGAATTCGGTGGCTGTATTGAAGTTGTCCGGCGTCCTCGAACAGGTCGCGTCCTTTGTCAGATGGACCAGGTAGCCTGTTTTAAGCAGGTCGACTGCGGTCTGAAGAACGCAAACATGCGTCTCCATGCCTGCAAGTATCACCTTTTTTCTGCCCGAAGCAGCAAGAACATCAGAAAATGCCCCTCCCCTGCAACAGCTGAATGTCATTTTTTCCAGAGGTCCACACGGATGAAGCGCTTCCCTGATTTCAGATACCGTCGGACCAAGTCCTTTCGGATACTGCTCGTTCAGCACAATGGGAATATTAAGTAATTTCGAGACCTCGATAAGGTGCAGACAGTTGTCAACCACCTTTTTCCTCTCGCTCATCACTGCAGCCAGTCTCTCCTGAATATCAACGATCACCAGGACAGCTTCATTCTTGCTCAATAGAAATTTATCCATCTCTTTTACCTCGCAACAATTAAAGAAGTTTCAAATTCAATCCCTGCTATTTTACCAGAGACGCTGCAATGTATTCGAGAACATAGTTACAACAGGCCCGCTTGTCAGAGGTCAAACCCTGTGCGGACGCTCAGTTTTAATGATCCTTATCTCACCGCTTGACATGTCATAAATCCAGCCATGCAGGTTAAGTTTTTTTGCGTTCATCGCACTGCGTACAAAGGGATACTCCTGAAGGTGTTCGAGTTGCAGTCGGACGTTTTCCTCAACTATGAGTTTCATCCTCTGCTCCTTGGAGACCTCTATATGGAGTGCATTGATTTTTTCATCTACTCTTTCCTTTGCCTTATATGCGTTGATGAGCCAGATGGGGATATATTTGTCTTCGGAATTTTCCGCGTCGAGCGCTTCAATCCCTCCGCAGCCGTAATGTCCGCATATCACAATATCGGGGATATTCAGGTGGTTGATCGAAAACTCCAGAACAGCGCTGAGGTTCCAGTCGTTGATCGAAACGATATTGCCCACGTTCCTGTGGACAAATACCTCTCCTGGCCGCGTATGAGTAATAGTATTTACAGCCACCCGTGAATCGGAACACCCTATCCAAAGGACAGTGGGTCTCTGGTCTTTTAACAGCGTATTATAATATTCCTTCTCTTTCTCGAACTGCTCGGCTACAAAAACCTTGTTCCCTTCCAGGAGCGTTGTGATCATGGCATAGCCCTCCGGTCATAGTTCCTGATTCAGGCTGAGGCTTCTTTTCCCCAGCTCTCCTCGGCCAAAAAAAGAAGGGCAGACGTGATGCCTGCCCTCCAACACATCTCATCTGTTATTTACCGTGGAATCACAATCTCTCTTTCACGAGGTTATCAACCACTGAAGGGTCTGCCAGTGTTGAAGTGTCTCCCAGTTCCTCAACCTGACCCCAGGCTATCTTCCTGAGAATTCTTCTCATGATCTTGCCGCTTCTGGTCTTCGGCAAACCAGGTGCAAACTGGAGTTTGTCAGGAGTTGCGATAGGTCCTATCATCGTCCTTACATGGCCGACCAGTTCCTTCTTTAGCGCATCCGAGGGCTCAATACCTGACTTGAGTGTCACGTATACATATATGCCCTCGCCCTTTATTTCATGAGGAAAACCGACAACAGCCGCCTCTGCAACCTTGGCGTGGCTGACAAGGGCCGATTCGACTTCTGCCGTGCCGAGCCTGTGCCCGGAGATATTAATAACGTCATCAATGCGGCCCATGAGCCAGTAATCGCCGTCCTCATCCACCCTCGCCCCGTCTCCGGTGAAATATTTTCCGGCGTACTGAGAGAAATAGACTTCCTTTATCCGTTTGTTCTCAGGGTCGCCGTAAGTGCCCCTGAGCATTCCGGGCCACGGTTTTTCTATTACCAGCTTGCCGCCCTCGTTGGCCCCTGCGGGAGACCCGTCATCTTTCAGCACTCTGGGTACCACGCCGAAGAACGGCCGTGTAGCAGACCCGGGCTTCAGAGTCATGGCCCCGGGAAGGGGTGTGATCAGGATGCCGCCTGTTTCGGTCTGCCACCAGGTATCGACTATCGGGAGTTTCTCTTTACCGACATTTAAGTGATACCACATCCAGGCCTCCGGATTGATCGGCTCACCGACTGTTCCAAGGACCCGAAGAGATGAAAGATCGTGCTGCAATACCCACTTCTCCCCCTCCCTCATCAGCGCCCTGATTGCGGTAGGAGCTGTATAAAAGATGTTGACCCTGTGCTTTTCACAGATGTCCCAAAACCGTCCCGGATTCGGATAGGTCGGAACACCTTCAAACATCAGGCTTGTTGCGCCGACACTCAGAGGGCCGTAGACAATATAGCTATGGCCTGTTACCCAGCCGATGTCAGCGGTACAGAAATGGATATCTTCATCGTGATAGTCGAAAATATATTTGAAAGTCAGGTTGGTATACAGGGCATAACCGCCGGTGGTATGCAGAACGCCCTTGGGCTTGCCGGTGGAGCCTGAGGTATAAAGAATAAAAAGCGGATCTTCTGCATCCATCTGTTCAGGCTCGCAGACATTCTTTATATCGGCAGCATTCATCTCATCATGCCACCAGACATCCCGGCCTTCCTTCATCGCCACTTCTCCGTCGCCCCGCTTTACAACAATCACCTTTTCGACCGACGGGCACTCCTCAATCGCCTCATCATTGTTGGACTTAAGCGGGACAAATTTGCCGCCCCTCACGCCCTTGTCAGAGGTGATGCAGAGCTTTGACTGGCAGTCCTGTATCCTGTCCCTCAGTGCGGTAGCGCTGAATCCACCAAAGACTATGCTATGGATGGCGCCGATCCTGGAGCAGGCCAGCATCGAGATCGCAAGTTCCGGGATCATCGGGAGATAGATGTTCACCCGGTCACCCTTTTTTATGCCGTTCTTTTTAAGTACATTGGCAAACCGGTTGACTTCCATGAAAAGCTGCTGGTAGGTGTATGTTTTGTAAGAACCGTCGTCCGCCTCCCATATTATAGCTGCCTTGTTCCGGGTCGCGGTATTGATATGACGGTCCAGACAGTTGTATGAAACATTCAGCTTGCCGCCGGAAAACCATTTGATGTAAGGTTTTTCAAAGTCGTAATCCAGGACCTTGTCCCATTTTTTAAACCAGGTCAGGTTCTTCTCCGCCATCTCTCCCCAAAAGCCCTCGGGGTCCTCAACTGATCTCTTGTACATCGTCTCATACTCAGCCAGACTCTTGATATGAGCCTTTGCACTAAATTCTTTTGACGGCGGAAAAATCCTCTTCTCATCCATCAAGACTTCCATCTGCTTTTTATCAGACATACGAATCCGTCCTCCTATTTCAGTTTATTCATTCGGGTTACAGATTATATTCCGTGGCAGCTACGCGGATCAGAATAGATACGCGTCGCTGCCACGTTCTCATACAACTTCCAAAAAGAATATCCTAGTCTTCAGCTCCTATCCCGATATATTCTCTCAACTTTTGAGCTGCAAACTTTCCCTCTGCGACTTTATCAGGAGTCATAAGCGAAACGAAAATGCCCATAAGGAACGCGGCGGCCATGGAGTAAATGCCAGGGTTCTTGAGCGGGAAGATCGGCTTCGGCATTGCCGAGCTAGCTTCCTTCTTCTCTGCCTCGTACTTTGGCTTCTCGTCAGCTATCCTCTTTTCAACAGCAGCAGTGTCCATCGCTGCAAGACTCTTAAGCACATCTGCCGTTGTTGCGGCCTTAGCCTCAGCTGCCTTGATCTGGCTTCCGCGCTCTTTTTCGTCCTTTACCTTATCTGTCAGCTCTTTCTTTTTCGCTTCGAGTGCGGCTTGTTCATCTGCCAGGCCTTTCTCTATAGCTGCATTATTGCCCGCTGCAGCCTTGTACTTGCCAAGCGCGTCTGTCGTGTTCTTGAAATTGGTGTCAATAACCTTTACCTTTGCATCTACAGCCTCTTTTTCCGACTTGTGAACAATGTCGACCCAGACTGTAGGACTCAGGATAAGGAGAATCGTAGCAACAGCAAGACCGGTATAGATGCTGCTGACTGCGCCGGCTGTTGTGAATTTCTTCCACATTATCGACATCAGCAGGGCCGGGAAGTTCGCGCTGGCCGCAATAGCAAAGGTCAGACCGACCAGAAACGCGACGTTCTGGCCTTTAAAAAGTATTCCAAGGAGTATCGCGCAAACGCCAAGACCGACTGTGGCGATCTTCGCGACCTTAACCTCTTCCTTCTCAGACGCCTTACCGTGTCTTATAACTCCCACAAAAAGGTCATGTGAAAAGGCCGACGCTCCAGCAAGCGTTAATCCTGAAACAACCGCGAGGATCGTAGCAAACGCGACTGCCGACAGGAACCCCAGGAAAAGGTTCCCTCCGAGAGCCTCCGCAAGAAGCGGTCCTGCCATGTTGCCGCCCTTGTCAATGCCCATAATGACCTTCTGGCCTACGAGGACCGCCGCGCCGAAACCGATTGTGACTGTAAGGATATAGAAATATCCGATAAACCCTGTTGCATAGAAAACAGACTTCCTGGCTGCCTTTGCGTCAGGAACTGTGTAGAACCTCATAAGTATGTGGGGCAGACCTGCTGTTCCGAACATGAGGGCTAGTCCGAGAGAGAAGGCATCTACGGGGCTTGTTACAAGACCACCGGGCTCAAGGAATTTGTTGGTATAGAGTTTCTCTGCCTGACTGAAGAGATTGGCATAGCTGAAATTGAATTGGTTCAATGTCAAAAGAACCAGAAGCGTGGCCCCGCCGAGGAGCAAAACTGCCTTAATGATCTGGACCCAGGTTGTTGCGATCATGCCGCCAAAGAGGACGTACGCGATCATCAGAGAACCTGTAATAACAATGGCTAGCTCGAAAGGAAGACCGAACATGAGTTTGATAAGGGTCCCCGCGCCTACCATCTGCGCAATGAGGTAGGTGAGAACAACGACCAGAGAACCGGTAGCCGCGGCTGCCCTGATAGGCCTCTGGTTCAGACGGTATGCTACGACGTCCGCAAAGGTGTATTTGCCGAGGTTTCTTAAGGGTTCTGATATAAGAAACATGACAATCGGCCATCCGACCAGCCATCCGACCGAATAGATGAGGCCGTCATATCCCTTAGTCGAAACAAGACCGGCTATGCCCAGGAAGGACGCAGCGCTCATGTAATCTCCGGCAAGGGCAAGACCGTTTTGGAACCCGGTTATGCTTCTTCCGGCGGCATAGAAGTCCTTCGTAGTCCTTGTCCTTTTTGCCGCCCACCAGGTTATGCCCAGCGTGCTGATAACAAAGGCAACAAAAAACATAATCGCAGTCGGGTTCGACTGCCCAATCATTGTCTGAGCTGCTTGTGGCATCATTAAC
>Ga0316627_100000424_pt1 | contig 11523 bp, 11 predicted proteins | sample OWC_Aug_M2_C1_D1_FD_207653 | JGI IMG/M metagenome (GOLD analysis project Ga0316627, IMG submission 207653) | Wetland soil microbial communities from Old Woman Creek delta, Ohio, United States - OWC_Aug_M2_C1_D1_C | ecosystem: Environmental > Terrestrial > Soil > Wetlands | place: USA: Ohio...
TGCGCCTCAGCAGCAGTCCGACGATCGGCATGTCCGCAGCCTCGCGCTTGATCACGAACGAGAATCGCGGTGGGAGTATCGCAGTCAGCACGACGCCGTCGAGGTAACTCGAGTGATTGGCTGCGACTACGCAGGATCCCTCCGGCAGGTTGTCGAGTCCGGTGGACTTGACGCGCAGCCCGAGGATGGCTAGCGCGATCCTGGCTAAACGGTGCGTGAGGCTGCGACGCCAACCGAGCCGCGGCACGACCAGCGCAGCCACCGAGGCGATGGCAAGCAGCACGAAGAACACGGCCAGTGCGCACACGCTGTACAGGGTGCGGAGCGCTCGCCCCAGGAGTCGAAGCATCGACGCGGATCCTCGTGCGGGTAGAGCCGTCCGGGTGCCCGGCGGCATTCTGTGAACTGGTACCGGTTATGTTTTCGGCGGGCGGGATCTGTGAGAGCAGTCACGTCCGGTGTGTGGTGTCGGCTCGCATACTTCGCGCCACGCAAGGCCTAGATATCCAATGAGTACAGCAGTCAAGACCGGTGTCGACGCACGCGCCCAGCGCGGCACCGGAGGCGCGCACGGCCCCGGTCCGATCGACCGGTTCCTGGACGCGGTCTGGATGGAGCGGGGGCTGTCGCCAAACACGCTGGCCGCCTATCGCGCCGACCTGACTGCGCTCAATCGCTGGCTCGAGGTGCACGAAGCGGAACTCACCTCTGCGAATCGCAGCGACCTGCTCGCGTTCATGGCGTCCCGGGTACAGGCGGGCGCACAGCCGCGCTCGACCGCGCGCCAGCTGTCGAGCTTCCGCCGATTCTACCGGTACCTGCTGCGCGAGGGTGTGCTGCGCGAGGACCCCACTGCCCAGATCACCATGCCCAAGGTCGGGCGCTCGCTGCCGCGGTCGCTCACGGAGGAGGAAGTCGAGGCCCTGCTGGCCGCTCCTGCCGTGAGCGATCCTCTTGGTCACCGCGACCGCACCATGCTCGAGGTGCTCTATGCAACCGGGTTGCGTGTTTCGGAACTCGTGAACCTCAAGCTAACGTCGGTGAACCTGAACCAGGGCGTGCTGCGCATCGTCGGCAAAGGCGATCGCGAGCGGCTGATTCCGCTGGGCGAGGAGGCCGTGGCATGGGTGCAGCAGTTCCTGCAGGGCCCGCGGGTCGAGATCCTGCTCGAACGGCAGACGGACTACCTGTTTCCCACCCGTCGCGGCGACCGCATGACGCGCCAGGCCTTCTGGCACATCATCAAGCGCTATGCCAGGAAAGCGAACGTCGAGAAGGACCTGTCGCCGCACACGCTCCGACATGCGTTCGCCACCCACCTGCTGAATCATGGCGCGGACCTGCGCGTCGTTCAGATGCTGCTGGGGCACAGCGACCTGTCGACGACCCAGATCTACACGCACGTCGCCCGCGAGCGCCTCAAGGACATGCATTCGCAGCACCATCCGCGCGGCTGAGGGCCGCGCCGGGTCCTGGGTGCATGCGGCTCTGCTAGACTGCCAGACTTTCGAATTGAACCAGTGGCCGGCGCCGTTGTCTGAGACGGCTGTCGGGGTTCGCGTCCCTTCCTGGATGAATCGCATGCGCACAGCCAGCTTTATCGTCTTTTCCGTCGCCTTTTGCGCCGCTTTCCCGGCCTTCGTTTCGGCCCAGGACAAGCCCGCAAAGCCGGCCGTGAAACAGGCTGCCAAGCCTGCCGTGGCCGCCCCGGCCCAGGTTGCGGTGCCGGCGGACGTCAAGGCGCGGGTCGTCTCGCAGCTGAAAGACGTGAGCCCGTCCGACGTGTCCTCGTCCCCTGTGCCAGGGCTCTACGAAGTGACGATGGGCGGCCTGATCGCGTACGTCAGTGCCGACGGCAAGTACCTCGTCAGCGGCAACATCTACGACCTCGAATCGGAAGTGAACCTGACTGCGATGCGTCGCAACGCGGCCCGCGCGAAGGCTCTTGCGTCGGTCCGCGATGACCAGATGATCGTCTTCTCCCCCGAGAATCCGAAAATGACGGTCACGGTGTTCACGGACATCGATTGCGGCTACTGCCGCAAGTTCCACAACCACATCGCCGACTTGACCAAGGCCGGCGTGCGGGTTCGTTACATGATGTATCCGCGCACCGGCCCGGACACGGAGTCCTGGCGCAAGGCCGAGGCGGTCTGGTGTTCGACGGACCGCAGGGACGCCCTCACGCGCGCGAAGAAGGGCGATGCCGTCAAGGCCAAGAACTGCGGTGACGCGGCGATCACCGCCCAGTACGAAATGGGTGGCGAGCTCGGCGTGGAAGGCACCCCGGCGGTGTTCACGCAGTCGGGCGACTATATCGGCGGGTACCTGACGCCCGAGCAGCTGGTCAAGGCCGTGCAGGAGTCGCAGAAAGCGGCGGCCGTGACTCGCTGACCGGCCGCGGCCTCAGCGTTCGAGCATGGAGAGCTTGTTGGGGTAGCCGTCCCATTCTTTCGCGTCCGCCGGCGCATCCTTCTTTTCAGTGATCACCGGCCATTTCTTTGCCAGTTCCGCGTTCAGCGCCTTGAAGGCCTGCTGGCCGTCAGGCAGTTCCTCTTCGGAGAAGATCGCCTCCGCCGGGCACTCGGGTTCGCACAACGTGCAGTCGATGCACTCGTCCGGATCGATGACCAGCATGTTGGGACCGGCGTGGAAGCAGTCCACCGGGCAGACTTCCACGCAATCCATGTACTTGCACTTGATGCAGTTTTCGGTAACGACAAAGGTCATCGGCTGGCTCCGCGGACTGGATGGCCCGGCCGCGCCCGCTGGCGGCCGGAGGGCGCGTATTGTGCCAAAGCGCCGCCGCGCTGAGAAACCCGGGCTTCATCCCGGCGGCTGCTTTCGATAGTCGATAGTCGTGAAGTGGTGCTGCTCGATGCCGCCGCGGCGGTCGTCCAGGTAGCGCCTGAGCGCGAATTCGACGCTGCGAAACGCCATGTCGTGCCACGGGATTCCGGCCTCGTCAACCAACATGACTTCGAGGCTTTCCTGGCCGACGCCGAATCGGGGCGCCGGCAGGCGGGCGCGGAACATCACGTGCACCTGGTCGGCGTGCAGCACGTGCACGACCGCCAGCAGCGAACCTATTTCGACCTCGGCCAGCGCTTCCTCCGCGGCCTCGCGTCGCGCAGCGTCCTGCGTCGTCTCGCCTTTCTCCATGAAGCCTGCGGGGATCGTCCAGTAGCCGCGGCGTGGCTCGATTGCGCGGCGACAGAGCAGGATCCTGCCGTCGTACTCGGGCACGCAACCCGCAACGATCTTGGGGTTCTGGTAATGCACCGTGCCGCAGCCGATGCAGACATGCCGTTGCACGTTGTCGCCTTCGGGGATCACCAGGCGGACCGGCTGGCCGCAATGAGAGCAGAAATTCACTTGTATGACTGGCGACGCGCTGCATTCACATGGTTGGTGCCGGGAGAGGGAATCGAACCCTCACGAGTGATTAGCTCGCCGGATTTTGAGTCCGGTGCGTCTACCAGTTCCGCCATCCCGGCGCGGACCGCGCAGCTTACCCGATCGTCGGTCCAAATAAACCAAAAATGTTTGTTTTCAGACGGTTACAGGGCAAAGGAAGGGTGATTCAATGCTGCGGGGACCTGCCGTTGCGTGGTGCGGACGAGTTCCGGTGCCGGCCCGGGGAACCAAGTAGACTGCGCCGGGTCTGAGTGCGGACCACGTCGCCTGCGGGCGGCAAGCGTTCATTGCACGGAGAGTGCTCGCATGCGACGACGTTCATGGCCGGCAGCATTGCTGCTCCTTGCTCTGGCGAAGCCCGTTGGCGCCGATGAGTCGCTAGCCTCGGAGCTGGTCGCGGCCGCTCCCTCCGCCGACCCGAAGGTACTGTCCCTCGCCGCACGCGCCGCGGATTGTGCCCGCCGGCAGGGACTGCTCGACGGTTTCCACCATCTCGCTGTCATCGATTACTCGCTGCCCTCGACCAAGCCTCGCCTGTGGGTGTTCGACGTCGAGCGCGGCCGCCTGGTGTTCGAGGAACTGGTTGCGCACGGTCGCAACACCGGAGAAAAGCTTGCCGAGCGCTTTTCGAACGTCGAGGGCAGCAAGATGTCGAGCCTGGGGCTGTTCCAGGCCACCGAGACCTACCACGGCAGCAACGGTTACTCGCTGCGCCTGCGCGGGCTCGACGCCGGGTTCAACGACAATGCCCTGTCGCGCGCCATCGTGATGCATGGGGCGCCGTACGTCAGCGAAGCGATTGCGGCACGGCTCGGCCGGCTCGGGCGCAGCTGGGGTTGTCCGGCCGTCCGGCAGGAAGTTGCGCGTGTGGTGATCGACACGCTGAAGGGCGGCGCGCTGCTGTTCGCCTACTATCCCGACAGCAAGTGGCTGAAAGAGTCGCCGCTGCTGACCTGCGGATCCGGGTCGCCGTCCAGGATTGCGGCCAACGCGCCGCCGCCCGCACCGCGCGGCTGATCGAGCGCGCTGCGGCCTGAGGGCCGGCGCGGGCGGTCCCTCTGCTAGCATCCGCGCCCCATGCTGCGCGCCGACTTCCATTACGAGCTGCCCGACGACCTGATCGCGAGGCATCCGACGGCGCGACGCAGGGACAGCCGGCTGCTGCACCTCGACGGCACCAGCGGCGCCATCGCCGACCGGCAGTTCGCCGAGCTGCCGCAGCTGCTGCGCCGCGGCGACCTGCTGGTATTCAACGACACTCGCGTGGTGCCGGCCCGACTCTTCGGCACCAAGGAGACGGGCGGCCGTGTCGAGCTGATGCTCGAGCGAGTGCTCGACGGAGGCCGTGCGCTGGTGCAGCTGCGCGCAAGCAAGCCTCCCCCCGTGGGCTCGAGGATCCGGCTTGCCGGCGGCCCCGTTGCAACCGTCGCGGGTCGTGACGACGAGTTCTGGGTGCTCGATTTCGCCGAGGCTCCCGGTGCGGTGTTCGAGCGCTGCGGCGAAATGCCGCTGCCGCCGTACATGAAGCGCGCCGCGGAAGACTTCGATCGTGAGCGCTACCAGACCGTTTATGCGCGCGAGCCGGGCGCGGTGGCCGCGCCGACCGCAGGCCTGCACTTCGACGACGTCCTGCTGGCCGCTTGCCAGGATGCGGGGCTGGCCAGCGCATGCGTCACGCTGCACGTCGGAGCCGGCACGTTCCAGCCGGTCCGGGTGGACGACATCAGCGAGCATCGCATGCATGCTGAGCGCGTGAGTGTGCCGGCCGAGACATGCGACGCCGTGAGCGCGTGCAGGGAACGCGGCGGCCGCGTGGTGGCGGTCGGGACCACCGCCGTGCGTGCGCTCGAGTCGGCGGCCGCGACAGGCCGTCTCGATGCATACTCCGGCGATACACGGCTCTTCATTACTCCTGGTTTCCAGTTCCGCGTCGTGGATGCGCTCGTGACCAACTTCCACCTCCCTGAGTCCACGCTGATCATGCTGGTCTCGGCCCTGGCAGGGCGTGAGCGCGTGCTCGGCGCGTATCGTCACGCGGTGCAGCAGCGCTACCGTTTCTTCAGCTACGGCGACGCGATGTTCGTCGAGCCCTCACCGGGGGCGCTGGCGCCGCGGGAGATTGCGTGATGTTCGAGGTCACGGCAACGAGCGGCCTGGCGCGCCGCGGTCGCCTGGCCCTGCGCCGCGGCATGGTGGAGACGCCGGTGTTCATGCCGGTCGGTACGTACGGCACGGTCAAGGCCATGACGCCGGAGGAGCTGACCGGGCTCGGCGCGTCGATAGTGCTCGGCAACACGTTTCACCTGATGCTGCGTCCCGGTACCGAGGTGATCCGCGCGCATGGCGGACTGCACGGGTTCATGCACTGGCCGGGCCCGATCCTCACGGATTCCGGCGGGTTCCAGGTGTTCAGCCTGGCGGAATTGCGCAAGCTCTCGGAGGACGGTGTCCGTTTCCGGTCGCCGGTGAACGGCGATGCAGTGTTCCTGAGCCCTGAAATCTCGATGCAGGTGCAGACCGCACTCGACTCGGACGTCGTCATGGTCTTCGACGAGTGCCCGCCGTACCCGTCGAGCGAGGCCCAGGCCCGGCAATCCATGGAGCTGTCGATGCGCTGGGCGCGCAGGAGCCGCGACGCTTTCCGCGACCTTGGCAACCCGAACGCGCTCTTCGGCATTGTGCAGGGCGGGACCCACCTGCCGCTGCGGCTCGAGTCCGTCGAGGCTCTCCGCGAGATCGGCTTCGACGGCTATGCCGTCGGGGGCCTGGCGGTGGGCGAGCCCGCGGGGGAGCGAAACGCGGTGCTCGAGGCGCTGGAGCCGCACCTGCCCGCCGACCGGCCCCGCTACCTGATGGGGGTCGGCACTCCGTCGGACATCGTCGAGGCAGTCGGGCGCGGGATCGACATGTTCGATTGCGTCATGCCGACCCGCAACGCGCGCAATGGCCACCTTTTCACGAGCCAGGGCGTGGTCAAGGTCCGCAATGCCGCCCACCAGCACGATACCCGGCCGCTCGACGCGGCCTGCGGCTGCTACACCTGCCGGAACTACTCGCGGGCCTACCTTCGACACCTCGACCGGTGCAACGAGATCCTGGGTGCGCGGCTCAACACGATCCACAACCTCTACTACTACCTGGCGCTGATGGCGAGGATCCGGGGCGCGATCGAGCAGGGGGAGTTCGGGCGGTTTTCGGCCGCTTTCCTGGCCGGACCGGAAGGGCGAGCCGTCCCGGCCGACAGCCCGGCCGGCGCTCGGGTATAATCCGCAACCTTTTTTGATGGCCCCGTGCCGGGGCCGGTACAGGAGTCTCCTGATGGACTGGTTGATCTCGAGCGCCTCGGCGCAGGCCGCTGGCGGTGCGCCGGCGAACCCGATCATGCAACTGTTGCCTCTCATCCTGATCTTCGTCGTCTTCTACTTCCTGCTGATTCGTCCGCAGGCGAAGCGCGCCAAGGAGCACAAGGCGATGGTGGCGGCGCTGGCGGTGGGCGACGAAGTCGTCACCAGCGGCGGCATCCTCGGCAAGGTGACGGAAGCGGGCGAGCAGTTCCTGAGCATCGAAGTGGCCGAGGGCGTGCGGGTCAAGGTCCAGCGCCACACAGTGTCCAGCGTCCTGCCCAAGGGCACGATGAAGAGCGCCTGAGCCGGAACGGAGCCCGAAAATGCACACTTACCCGGCCTGGAAAATCTGGCTGGTCGCCATCGTCTTGCTGGCGGCCCTGGTGCTGGCACTGCCGAACGTCTTCGGTGAGGGGCCTGCGCTGCAGCTGTCCCGCAACGACCGCACGGCATTCACGGACCAGACCCAGGCTGCCGTCACCGGCATCCTGTCCGGCAAGGCCATCCCGGTCGAGGCCCAGTATCGCGAGGGCGACCGCCTGGTGCTGCGTTTCGACACGGTCGATGACCAGTTGAAGGCGCGCGATGCGATCCGCGCGGCTGCTCCACGCGAGTACCTGATTGCGTTGTCACAGTCGCCACGCACGCCGGGCTGGATGCGTGCACTCGGCCTGAAGCCCATGAGCCTCGGCCTCGACCTGCGCGGCGGCGTGTACTTCCTCTACGAAGTGGACGTGCAGGGTGCGGTCAAACAACTGCTCCAGAGCATGGAGCGCGACTACAGGACGCTGATGCGCAACGAGCGCATCCCGTTCACCGGGGTACAGTCGAACGGCACGGACGCCGTGACGGTCCAGCTGCGCACCGGCGCTGATGCCGACCGCGTCGCCGCGCTGCTGCGCAAGCAGGACCAGACTCTGTTCGTGGAGACCGACACGCTTGGCGAAGGTGGGACTGTGACAGTCACGCTGACGCCGACCCTCATCAAGGAGCGGCAGGACTTCGCGATACAGCAGAACATCACGACGCTGCGCAACCGCGTGGACGAACTCGGCGTCACCGAGCCGATCGTCGCCCGGCAGGGCATCGACCGGATCGTCGTGCAGCTGCCCGGCGTGCAGGACCCGAACGAGGCGCTGCGCGTGCTCGGCGCGACTGCGACGCTCGAGTTCAGGCTGGTGGACGACCAGAACGACGCTGCCGAGGCCGAGCGTAACAAGCGCGCGCCCCTTGGCTCCAGGCTCTATCACACGCGTGACAACCAGCCGATCCTGCTGAAGCGCGACATCATCGCGTCCGGAGAACAGCTGGTGGATGCGAGTTCCGGCTTCCAGGAGGGCCAGCCAGCCGTCTACGTGAAGCTCGACGCACGCGGTGCATCCGAGATGCTGCAGACGACGCGCGAGAACCTCGGCCGGCCGATGTCGGTCGTGTTCATCGAGAAAAAGCGCATCAAGGAAGACGAGCCTTGCAGCGGCGTGCGCGCCGGCGCCGAGTGCACCGAGGAGCAGGTCATCAGCGTCGCAACCATCCGCGGCGTCTTCAGCAGCAACTTCCAGATCACGGGCCTGCTCGCCGGCGAGGCACGGGAGCTCGCGCTGCTACTGCGTGCAGGGTCTCTGGCGGCGCCGCTCTACATCGTCGAGCAGCGCACGGTGGGACCGAGCCTCGGCCAGGACAACATCGACCGTGGCGTGCGCGCACTCATCATCGGCCTGCTGGCGACCTTCGTGTTCATGGCTGTGTACTACAAGAAGTTCGGCATGATCGCGAACATTGTGCTGCTGTCCAACGTGGTGCTGCTCACGGCGCTGCTGTCCATGCTGCAGGCATCGCTGTCGCTGCCCGGCATCGCGGGCATCGTGCTCACGGTCGGCATGGCCGTGGACGCGAACATCCTGATTTTCGAGCGTATCCGCGAGGAACTCAGGAACGGCATGAGTCCGCACGCCGCGATCGGCGCGGGCTTCGAGAAGGCTTTCTCGTCGATCGCGGACTCGAACATCACGACGCTGATCGCCGGCATCGTGCTGTTCACGTTCGGCACAGGCCCCGTACGCGGCTTCGCGGTCGTGCTCTCGCTCGGCATCCTGACCTCGATGTTCACGGCACTGGTCGGCAGCCGCACGCTCATCCACCTGATCTGGGGGCGCCAGCGCAAGCTGGAATCGCTCTCCATCTGAGGATCCCGCCATGGAATTCTTCCACAAGAAGACCAGCTACGCGTTCATGGCCACCCGCAAGCGGTGGTACGCGGTTTCGGCAGTGCTGATCCTGGGCTCGCTCGCCTCGCTGGCGATCCAGGGCCTCAATTTCGGCATCGACTTCACAGGCGGCGTCGTCATGGAATTCACGTTCCCGAAGGCGGCGGACCTCGAAAAGGTTCGTGCTGACCTGGAGGAGGCTGGTTTCGGCGACGCGGCGGTCCAGAGCTTCGGTACGGCGAACGATGTGCTCGTGCGCCTGCTGCCGGAGGAAAAGCAGGACGTCAACAGGATCGGCCAGAGCGTGCTGGCCGCCGTCCAGGCGCATGAACCGGGTGTCGAATTGCGCCGTACCGAGGTCGTCGGTCCGCAGGTCGGCCAGGAGCTCGCCGAGAAGGGCGCGCTCGCGGTGCTGTTCACGTTCGTGCTGATCCTTGCCTATGTGGCCATCCGCTTCCAGTGGAAGCTCGGCGTCGGCGCCATCGTGGCCGCGCTGCACGACCCGATCATCATCCTCGGGTTCTTCTCGATAACGGGCATGGTGTTCGACCTGCCAGCCCTGGCGGCAATCCTCGCCGTGATCGGCTACTCGCTGAACGACACCGTGGTCGTGTTCGACCGGTTGCGCGAGCGATTCCTGTCGATGCGCAAGGGCACTTCCGAGCAGGTGATCGACGCGGCGATCAACGAGACGCTTTCGCGAACCATCATGACCAGCTTCACGACGATGATCACGGTGCTGGCACTGCTGTTCTTCGGCGGCGAGATCCTGCGGGGATTCTCGACCGCACTCACGATCGGCATCGTGGTCGGCACGTACTCTTCGATCTACATCGCGAGCGCGATGGCGCTCGACCTGAAGCTCTCCGCGACGGACCTGATGCCGGTGCAGCGTGAGAAGGATGCCGTAGACGAGATGCCCTGACGGCGATCGCGTGTCCCGTCCGGGCCTGCAGCCTGAGGAGTCTTTGCCTTGACCGAGCTGGTCTGGATAGGATTCCTCGCGCTGTTTCTCGCGCTGCTGTATCTCGACCTGAGCGTGCTTCATCGCGAGGCGGCCGAGCTCTCGGTCCGCCAGGCGCTCTTCTGGACGGCGGTCTGGGTCAGCGTCGCATTCTCGTTCACGTTCGTCATCTACGGCCTTTACGAGCACCGCTGGTTCGGCTTCGAGCCCTGGCTGGGCACGACGAACGGCTGGGACGCCGTCGTGCAGTTCGTCACCGGCTACCTGCTCGAGTGGTCGCTCTCGGTCGACAACATCTTCGTCATCGCGCTGATCTTCGCGTACCTGAAGATCCCGGCGCTCTACCAGTACCGGGTGCTTTTCTGGGGCATCGTGGGGGCGATCGTGCTGCGCGGGCTGATGATCGCCGCAGGTACGGCGCTGCTCGCGCAGTTCGACTGGATGTTCTACGTGTTCGGCGCGGTGCTGCTCGTCTCGGCGCTGAGGATGCTGCGCGACGACGACGAGGAGCGCGATTTCGGCACGAGCTTTCCTGCGCGGCTGGTCCGGCGGTTCATCCCGGTGACCGAGCATCTCGACCGGGCGCGCTTTTTCGTGCGCCGCGACGGGCGGCTCTTCGCGACGCCGCTCTTCGTCGCACTCATCATGGTCGAGCTGACCGACGTGGTGTTCGCGGTGGACAGCATCCCGGCGATCCTGGCGGTGACTCGCGACCCGTTCCTGGTGTTCACATCGAACGCGTTTGCGATCCTGGGGTTGCGGTCGCTCTACTTCGCCGTGGCCGGCCTGATGGCGATGTTCCGCTACCTGCGCTACAGCCTCGTGCTGATACTCGCCTTCGTGGGCGTAAAGATGCTGCTGGTCGGCCGGTTCCATGTGCCGAACCTGGTGTCGCTGGGCATCATCGTCGGCACGCTGGCGGGCGGCATCATCGCGTCGCTGATCGCGACCCGGATCGAGCGCGCGGCGAACGATCGTTGAGCGCCGCGCGCGTCGTCAGCGGCCAGCCCGGCGTAGTTCGCTGTGGCGGAAGCCGTAGAAGACGTAGATCAGCAACCCGACGATGGTCCAGACCAGCAGGCGCACCCACGTGTCATGCGGAAGGGAGGCCATCATGCCGGCGCAGATCAACGCGCCGGCGATGCAGACGAACCACGGTGCCGGGACCTTGAACGGTCGCGGCAGGTCTGGTCGCGAATAACGCAGCCTGAGCACGCCGAGGCAGACGGTCGTGAAGGCCAGCAGCGTGCCGATCGACACGAGTTCGCCGAGGATCGTCACCGGGAACAGGCCGGCGATCAGCGCCGCCAGCGTCCCGGTGATCAGCGTGCCCACGTACGGGGTCCGGTGCGTCGGGTGCACCATGCGGAACAGAGGCGGGAGGAGTCCGTCGCGGGACATCGCGTAGAAAATGCGCGGCTGCCCGAGCATCATCACCAGCATCACCGAGGTCATGCCCGCGATCGCGCCTAGCTTGATCCAGCCGGCGAGCCATGCGAGTTCCGGGTGCAGGTCGAGTGCGACCGCGATCGGCGCGGGGCTGTTCAGCATCGAGTAATGGACCATGCCCGTCAGCACCGCCGCGACGGCTACA
>Ga0316627_100000425_pt1 | contig 11518 bp, 12 predicted proteins | sample OWC_Aug_M2_C1_D1_FD_207653 | JGI IMG/M metagenome (GOLD analysis project Ga0316627, IMG submission 207653) | Wetland soil microbial communities from Old Woman Creek delta, Ohio, United States - OWC_Aug_M2_C1_D1_C | ecosystem: Environmental > Terrestrial > Soil > Wetlands | place: USA: Ohio...
GCGGCGAGGCCGCGTAGGGCGCGGCTGCGCTCGATTTTCACCTCCTTGGGGATCTGGTCTGCGTACCCGGCCGCGTCGGTTCCCGGTCGCCGGGAGTAACTGAACACGTGAAGCCCGGCCAGCGGCAGGGTCTCAACGAGCCCATACGTCGAGCGGAAGGCCTCGGCGCCCTCGCCGGGAAAGCCCACGATGACGTCGCCCGTCACCGCCATCATCGGCGCCGCCGCCGCAAGCCGTTCCACCAGCGCCTGAAACTCGGCCGCGGTGTGTCCCCGTCGCATGCGCCTCAGGACGCCCTCGTCGCCGCTTTGCAGCGGAAGGTGGAGGTGGCGACAGAACCGGGGCGAGTCCGCAAGCAGGCGAATCAGCTCCGGCGTGACCTCGTGCGGATCCAGCGAACTCAGCCGCACCCGCGGGGCCTCGGGCAGCGCCGCGATGGCGCCGCAGAGTGCGCTCAGCGTGGTGCGGGGGCTCAGGTCTCGGCCGTAGGTCCCCAGATGAATTCCCGTCAACACCACTTCCGGAAACCCGGCCGCGTGCAGACGACGGATGGCGGCCAGGATGTGCTCCGGCTGCTGGCTGCGGTTGGGTCCCCGCACCGCAGGCACGATGCAGAAGCTGCAGCCGTAATTGCAGCCGTCCTGCACCTTCAGGAAGGCGCGGGTCCTATCGGGGTCAATACCGGGACCGTACTCGTCCCCATCCATGGGGGAAGCCGTGGCGACATCCGAGACCAGAACGTGCGGTGTGCCGTTCTTCCGGACCCGATCGATCTCCGTCAGCAGGCCGGCCTTCTCACGGTTCCCGACCACCAGGTCCACACCGGGGATGGCCGCCACCGCCTCGGGAGCAGCCTGGGCGTAACAACCCGTCACCACCACCAGGGCGGACGGGTTCCGCCGGACCGCACGCCGCGCCAGTTGTCGGGAGTCCGCATCGGCGTCGGCCGTGATCGTGCAGGTGTTGATCACGTAGACGTCCGCTTCCGCCTCGAAGGAGACGACCTCGTGGGCGGCCGCGTGCGCCTTGCCGCGGAGCGCGTCCGTTTCGAACTGGTTGAGGCGGCACCCCACCGTGGCGAATGCGATGCGCACCTTTCAGTTCTCCGCGCGCGGCTCGAGGCTCGCGGGTCGAGGCTCCAATTCGAGTCCCACTCCGACCACAATCCGCTCCAGTTGCAGGAGATTCATCACATCTTCTCGGTTGTACTCCAGGAGCACGTCGAGGGCGGCCCGGTCCCCTTCGTTCTCGTAGCGCGCCCATAGCCGCAGGGCATCCCAGCCATTCATCCCCCGCGTGCTGCGGGCGATCCCGAACCGTTCCTCCAGCTGCTTCAGCCCGCCCTTCAAACCCGCCCGACGACACTCCCGCAACAGGTCCAACGACTGGAACCGCTGGCGAAGGTCCACCCGCACCTGCCGCTCCAGGATGGGAAGGTCAAACCGATCCCCGTTGAACGTACAGATGGTGTCCACTCCGTCCAGCGTCTCCCACAACGTGACGTCGGTGATCTCACCCCCAACGAGCTGACGCAGCCCGCGGTCCTCCCGAAAGATCCCCACGACGGTGACCTCCCCGCTGGCGCACGTCTCGATGTCCAGGTAGGCCTTCATCCTCGCTCCGACGACAGCGGGCGCAGTGACAGTGGTCCCCGCACCCAGGGCGTGACCCGGTCAGGATAACATGGAGACTCTGGATTGCAACTCAAAGGTGCCCGCTCGGAGCCGTCGATCCCTTCCCAGCAAACCGGCCGCTTGCGCTCGGCGTCGGCGGGCGCCCGAGAGCCGGCGGAGTGTAGTCAGGCCCGCCCGTCTTGTCAACGCAGACCACACCCTCGCCTCCGCGGATCCGGCGCATCCCCGGTTGCATGACTCCACGTCCCCGTGCTATCTTTTCGCGCCGAATGGGTTGGCGGCGCTGCTACCGGTGATTGTCACCGTTTCGTGCTGTAATCGGCCCACCCTCATGGCAATCAATATCCGCAGCTGGGGAAACAGGGAACATGCGAATCGGAATCATTGGTCTGCCTTCCACCGGAAAGACTACGCTGTTCAACCTGCTGTGCCAGGCGGGCGGCTCGCACGTCGGGCACCAGAGCGCCAAAGAGCCGAACGTGGCTGTCGTGCGAGTGCCCGACCCGCGTCTGGATTACCTGGCGGCCCTCTTCAAACCCAAGAAGCTCACGCCCGCCACCGTTGAGTTCATCGACTTCGTGGCCTTGACTCGCGGTGTCGGTAAGGGTGAGGGCCTAGGCAGCCACTATCTGAGCCAGATGCGTCAAGCTGACGCCCTGCTCCACGTCCTCCGGGACTTCGACGACCCGGGCGTGGCCCACACCGAAGCGACCATCGACCCCGTCCGGGATGCGTCCCTCGTGAACACCGAGTTCCTGCTAGCGGATCTGGACACCGTCGAGAAGCGGATCGGCCGCGTGGAGCTGGATCTCAAGAAAGGCAAGAAGGATGAGGCCGTTCGCGAGCTGGACCTCCTGCGTCGCTGCCACGCCTGGCTCACGGAAGAAAATCCGATTCGCGATCTTCCCGCTTCGGCAGACGAGGAGAAGCTCCTCCGCGGCTTCACGCTCCTCACGGCCCGGCCGCTCCTCTTGCTCCTGAATGTGGGCGAGGAAAAACTCGGATCCGCCAATCCGGCCGTTGAGCGGCTCACGGCACGCATCGGAAAGGATGTCGCCGTCTCTCAGCTCTGCTTGAAAGTGGAATGGGAGGTGAGCCAGCTCTCGCCCGAGGACGCCGAGGCCTTTCGGGCCGACCTGGGTCTGAAGGCGGGGGGGTTCGCCGAGGTTCTCCAGGCGTGCTTCGATCTCCTCGGCCTCATCACCTTCTACACCGGCGAGGGCGGCGAAGAGACACGAGCCTGGACGATTCCCCGAGGAGCCACGGCGCTCAAGGCGGCCGGGGCCATCCACAGCGATCTGGAGCGGGGCTTCATCCGCGCGGAGGTGGTGAATTTCGCCGATCTGGAAGCGAACGGATCCATGGCCGCCGTTCGCAAGAAGGGTCTGCACCGGGTGGAAGGCAAAGAGTATCTCGTGCGGGACGGCGACATCGTGCTCGTCCGCTTTAACGTGTGATCCCGGTCTGCGTGAGGCCGTTCGCACCAGATCACGCGACGCCCGGCTGCGGAGTTTCCGCAGCCGGGCTCTTGTTTCCAGGTGTGGTCCCGATCGATCGCAGACCCTCGGCGTCTAACGAGGCCTGTCTGCGCTCGGAGGCGGCGGGGGCGGAAGCAGTGTCGGCGCGGGCTGAGCGGGCGCTGCCGTCGCCGGCGTCCCTCCCGCCGGTGGGGCTGCCGTCGAGGGTGCCTGGGGCGGCGCCGGTGATTGCGCTGGGGGCGCCGCGGCGGGCGCGGGCCGTTGCGGGGACGCCGGCCGGTCTGCGGCGGGGCCCTCCGCGCCAGTGGGCGGCTCGTAGTACTTGGGAACGGATAGACGCCAACGCTCGATTCTCTCGACGTCGCGCTTGGGGAAGCGAAGCGTTTCGCCGGGCCGGACGACGATCACCGTGTCGCCCTCCTCCACGACGTCTTTTCCCCAGACGGTTTGACCATCCTTCAAGTAGACGGTATCCGCGTACGCTTCCACAACCAAGACCAACAGCGCCGCGACGGCGAAAGCCCAAACCGTTCTCATCCGACGACCTCCTCTCGGCCAACGCATCACGGGAGCCCTGATCCCATCGCGAAAGCACGGGCCAGAATGTAGATGCTCGCGCGGCAATCGTCAAGCATGTTTCCCGCCAGAGCGACACAGGCCAAAGCGCGAGCGAAGGCTTGACTTCGGCGTCTAGAGACGTTAGAGATCACAGCGAGCAGGCCCCGCGGTGACTCCAGTTGCACGCCCGCGGCGGAAAAGGTGCGACGACGTTTCCAGCGGAGGCAGCGCATGAGGCGCATGGAGTGGTGGGATCGGCGGCGCGTCGGACTCGTCGTACTTTCCCTCCTGATCTTGGTCGTGCCGCTGGTCTCATCCGCGGCGTCTGACGAGGAGACGCTGCGCAACGCGGCGCTGGTTCTGATTCCGCGCGAGATTCTCTTCTTCAGCGCCCAGGCGGGTCAGTGGACTGCAGTCCGATTGGAAGCGGGAGAGCGCATCCTTCAACGGGGCGTGGATGGGAACGTGGCAGCCGCGGTAACGTCGCAGCGTGCCGTCGGATTCAGTGCCGCCCTCAATGTCGCTCAGGAGCTTCGCGTGTCACAGGAGGAGACCTTGGAAAGCTTCAAGGTCGAGGGAAACATCGCTACCTTCGTGACACGGCGCCGCGCCTATGGGTTCAGCGCGTTTACCGGAACGTGGGCCGTCATCGATCGTTTCCAGCTAGGAAAGTGAACCTCGAGATCTCAGCCCGGCACGGCGAGATCCGAGAAGCATCTCACGCTACTCGACCACACCTGGGGAACTCTCCATACCCTTCGTCTGCTCCACGCCTCCTGTCTTCAATGCCCTCGTACTGGGTTGCTCAAACGACCAATGCTCTGCACTTCGATTTCGACCTGGTCTCCGTTCGCCAGCGCGGCGGTGTCCGGCACCAGGATGCCTGTACCGGTGGACAAGACCGCACCCGCGGGGACGGGATTGTCTCGGAGGAGCCATGGGACCAGGGCCTCCACTGGTCGCCGCAGCCGCGCGGTGCTCGTTGCCTCGCTGAAGATCGCTCCCCCGACCCGGAGAATGTTGCAGCGGACCTGTAGGGCAAGCGGATCTTCAATCTCGTCCGGAGTCACCAGGCAGGGACCCAGCGCGATGCTGCCACGATAGATTCTCGCCTGGCTCTGGTACTCCGCCCCGCGCTGCTCGATATCCCGTGCGGTCACGTCGTTGCACGCTGTGAATGCTACTACCGCCCCTGTCGGCCCGAGTACAACGGCAAGGCCGGCCTCAGGCAGCGTGAGGGAGGAGTCCTGCCGGATCGCGATCGGCGCGTGGGGTCCCACGACTCGGTGCGCCGTCGCCTTGAAGAAAAGTGCCGGCCTGGAATCGTCAGCAGGGAGCGCCGCAACCGTCGGCTTGTGTGGCGTGTCGGACATCCCGCCGGCGCCCGCCTGCCCGCCATCCGGAGCGTAGGTATCTTTTGCTCCCCAGACTTCGGGAGCGTCGATTGGCACGAGAAGATGCGGGGAGCGCCGGGACGGGAGTCGCTGAAGCTCCCGCCAGTCCAATCCTCTCCGATGAAGCCGTTTCGCCAACCAGGACGCCCGGGCAACCACCCCCTGAGCCGTCTTCCCCTGAGTCACCACATCCAGAGTGCACCGCACGTTCTCGTCGCTCGAGGTGATGTCGAGCACCCGGTCGCTCTGGATCACGCCGACCCGCTTCCCCTTTCCCGGCAGAAAGAACTGGACGAGCTTCACTCTAACCTCGACCCGCATCCGGGCTGGTGGCCGCCGCGGCGCCAGCCCCTTGGCGTCATGCGAGATCTGATTTCCATCTCTCGCTACTCCATAGCCGCCTTAATGACGTCGAAGAGTTGCGTATTGTGCAGGAGCCCTTTGATCCGTTCCGATCCCGGCCCCATTCCGAATGCAAACAGCGGTGAGGCTGTATGCATCTGGCCAATCCAGCCGACGCAGAGGTACGGTCGGAGAACGAACGCCAGCGTGTGAAGGTATGGATTGCTACGGTTCGCAGGATCGAGCTTCCGGATGGTGTCGTTCGCCACCGTCCTCGCTTCGCCCTCGTTGATCTGGATGCCCAGGTACTCCTCGACCTTCTCTTTGATCTTCTCGGCCGTCGGACTCTTGCCAAACGCCTTCGAGATGACCTCGAACGACGCTTTGGCCCTCTGGATTGCGGTTAGGGCGGTTTCGAGTTGCTCCCTGCTGTCACCGAACAGCGCCATGCCGGCGGTCTCGTGATCGGCGGTCACAACCACGAGGGTATCTGGATTCCGACGGGCAAAATCCACCGCCACACCGATAGCTTCGTCGAACGCTAAAATGTCTCGGATGGTTCCTGCCGCATCATTCTGATGGGCCGCATGGTCAATGCGACCACCTTCGATCATGGCGAAAAAGCCCTTCGAATTGCGCGAGAGCACGGATAGTGTCTTGGCCGTCATTTCTGCCAAGCTCGGCTCCGATGTTGCCCCGCGATCGATCTCGTAGGCCATATTACCCATGTTGAAGAGACCGAGAATCTTGGGACCCGTGGCAGCCGTCAACTCCTCGGCATCGCTGACGACCGCGTACCCGGACGCCTCGGCCTCGTCGAGGAGATTTCGACCGTCCTTACGCTTACCCGCTGAGATTTCGGGCAGGAAGAATTGCTTCCCGCCGCCCATCAGCACTTCCACACGCATCCTCAACTCTTGCTCCGCCACCGACGCCTCGTCGCTTCGGTGCGACACGTGAGAGGCAAAAACTGCCGGCGTGGCATCGGTGATCTCCGAAGACGTAACCAACCCCGTGGCAAGCCCCTTGTGCCTCCCGATCTCCATTATGGTCTGTACCGGAGTCTTGCCATCCGCGGCCATACTTACGGAACCCTTCGTCATCCGTCGTCCCGTGGCGATCTGCCCGGCGGCCGCCGCGGACTCCGCGACGATGGCATCGGCCGTGTCGTTCACGAGATACGCCGTGTGTCCCGCGTTCATGACCTCAACCATCCTGAGATTCTTTCCCAGCACGCGAGTGCTGTAAAACCACGCCGCCCCGAAATGGCTCGGCCCCATCCCGTCCCCGATGAACAGGATGACGTTCTTGGCCTTGCCGGCGGACGTATCCATCGCGCCCGTGGTGGCGCAACCGGACAGCATTGGCGAGAGCAGCAGGCCGACGACCAGCAGCAAGCGCATCACCGAAGATGGCTTTCGACGTGTCACCGTATCCTCTTCTGCTTCTGCGCCTGCGAGTTCCCCGCTTCGCTCAACCCATATAAGAGATGAAGAACAATCATGGATGCAATTGTCCCGCTAATACCACAGGCCACAGCCGATATCCATGACGGTCGGCTTTAGGTGCCAAACTGTAGACGTTTCAGTTCAGGAGAGCAGGCGAACTGCGGTAAGTGCGTAGACGAGCGTGTGCTGATAGATGCGCTCGATCTCGATCGCCTCGTCCGGACCGTGAGAGACTTCCAAAGGGCCCGGGCCGTACGCAAACGCGGGGATTCCCTTGCACGCGTACCAGCGGATCTCCAGAAGCCCCGGGCACATCGTGAAGCGCGGGCGCTCCCCGACAACCGTCTGGACGGTTTCCGCCAGAGCCTGGGCAACCGGATGATCCTCTGACACCCCGCTGGAGGAGGCTTCCTGAAGCACTTCAACGTCCATCTTGATCCCCTGTTCTTGGAGTTTTCCCAGTACAGAGAAAAGTCGTGCCTTCTCGGTATCGAGATCCTCTTCAGGGTTGAAGCGCCGCTCCACCGTGAAGCTGCAAACGTCAGGAACCACGTTGAAATTCGTCCCGCCTTCGACGCGACCGCCCATCATCAGGATGGAGTGAGCGGCTTTCTCAGGTGCGATGCGGTAGGCGGTCCGCCGCGTCTCGACCTCGGCCCTCAGTGTTTGGAGAGCCCGTGCCACGTCGAGCATCCGCTCGAACGCATTGATCCCCTCGTGCTGCAACCCCACGTGGGCGAACTTCCCTTTCACGGTGATTCGCAGGGTAATGGCACCCCGGTTGGCGTTCCAGATCGCGCCGCTCGTTGGCTCCGGGGTGAGCATGCCAAACGCGTCCTTCCCCAGGAGGCCGATCTCGTCGAGATAGCGCGAGCCGCCCTGCCCGCCCGTCTCCTCGTCCGCCACGATACACAGCCCAAGACGCCCCTTCAGAGGGATCTTGCACCCCTTGATCAGCGCCGCCGCGTAGATCATGCCCGCCACTGCCGCCTTCATGTCGGCGGCACCGCGACCCACGAGTTTCCCGTTTTCAATCCGCGGAGTGAACTGCCCACGACTCTGCGCCGGCACCACATCGTAGTGCCCGTGGAAGTAAAGCGTACGCTGGCCATCACCGTGGAAGCTGAGGAGGTTGCACCGCGGGCGCCCCGGAAAACCCGGAACCTCTACAAGCTGATAGGCAAGGCCCAGGCGATCCAACTCCAACCGAATCCGTTCCGCGCATTCGCGATAGCAATTCCCGGGTGGGTTCTCGCTGGGGAGAGAAATCAAATCCCGAGCGAAGACTAGGATGTCGCTCTTGTGCACCTCGAGTGCGTGTCGTAGGGCAAGGTCATATTCCATGGGTGCCGCTCCACCCCGCGGACGACAACAGCCTACTCGTTTCCGTGGAGTCTCGTCGGACAGTCGCGAAAGAGTTTCCCTCTATTTTGCCACTCTATCACACCCGCGAAAGCCCCCTCACCAAAAGGCATATGCCGGCAACCGCCTCCATGAGCCGCATCGTGCCGCGTGTGAATCGGAACGGATATAGTGGATTGAACAGGATCAGAATCGCGAGCAAGATCGTGAACCAGAGCCAGGACTCCCGCCGGGCCACAACGCACAACGCGGCTACACATACCGCAACAACCCAGCGGAGTTCGTAAAGGTGAGCGCGCCAGATCCCGGCCGCAGCCAAGAAGAGCAGGATCGACGGAAGCAGGGCAACCGCAATCATTGCCGCTCGTTGTCACATCGTCAGCGTTTCGGCTCGAAGGTGAAGCATTCGAACTCTGCTTCCCCCTGTTGATCGGCCCTCGTCAATGTGCATTGGTTTGGTTCACATCCGGTCTGCGCCCTCTATTCCAGATGACGATCCCGAAGAAGCGACTGATCTCAGGCACGGGCGGGCTCGTGCCGTAGGGCGGGGAATAGCACTTCCGGCTGCTTTCCCGTCACCTTGAGGTACAAGGCGTCCGGGCACAGATCCACCGTCTCGCCCCACACAAGTTCGCCGGACGGACCAATCCTGACGTTCGCAAAGACGGAACCATCGCTCCAGCAGGCGAAAACGCCCTTACCAACCGACCCAGAAAGGTCAGCTGTCCCGCTAGTCCCATTGTCGAAGGTCAACGCGAGACGATAGTCCTTGAGCACATCAACGCTGATGATCGCTCCCATTCCTCTCCTCCTCCCGAGATTATCGTGATCCTAGCACCCTCTCGTGGTCTTGGAAAGCGGGCCAACCTCGGGTAGGCTGGCTACCCCGACACGGAGCCTCAGGAGGAGACGGCTCCAAGAATAGTGGCGCTTGCCGAGGTGCCGATCCGGTTGGCGCCGGCCTCCAGCATGGCAAGAACGTCCTGGAGCGTCTGAATACCACCGGCGGCCTTGACGCCGAAATCCGGGCCGACCGTTGCGCGCATCAGGCGAACGTCCGCCACCGTGGCACCGCCGCGCGGATTGAAGCCGGTCGAGGTCTTCACGAACGCCGCGCCGGCGTCCTGCGCGAGCCGGCAGGCGATGATTTTCTCCTGATCGGTCAGAAGACACGTCTCTAGAATGACTTTCACCGGCTTACCCGGAACAGCCTGAACCACCTGTGCGATCTCGCTGGCCGCCGCCTGGCTTCGGCCGGATTTCAGCTTGCCGACGTTCAAAACCATGTCGACCTCGGCCGCGCCGTCCTGGACTGCCAACGTCGCCTCCTTGACCTTGACCACAGATCGTGCACACCCGTGTGGGAAACCCGCCACCGAGACCACCTGCGCCCCTGAGCCCTCGAGGGCGGCCGCGGCGGCCGAGACAAAGCTCGGCTGGACGCAATAGAACCCGATGGCCCACTGTCGCACCAGCTCGGCTCCGGCGAGGATATCCGCTTCCGTGGATTCCGGCTTCAGGACCGAATGATCCAAGAGCCGTGCAAGCTCTTCACGCGTCATGGCGTGCGTCCTTTCGCGGCGAGCAGCTTCGCAAGTGTGTCGTCGACGTATTGTTTCAGCGCAGCCTCCGAATTGAATTCCGGACTCGTGTCCGGAAGCCCCATGAAATACACGGTGAGCCTCGGCCCCTTTGCGTTCTGGCCGCCCGCGGCGTAGAAGTGAATCTCGCGGCGCGGGAAATCGGCAAAGCTCGCGCGGGGCGTCCGCACCTCCAGCCCGTTGCCCAGCGGACGCCTCGCGAGAAATTCGCGGCGTTGCTGGGTGAACGGGTCAACGCCGTCCAGGCTGACGGCGGCGAATTCACCGCCTGCCGGGGCGATGCGCAGGATGACCTGGGTGTCCTCCTCGCTCGTCCCCCGCAGGACGACCCACACCATTGCCACACCGTTCCCGAGGAAACTCGAATTCTCACCGTGGACTTGCTGCTCCTGGCCGGCGACAGGCGCCGGAGCGCTCAGCAGCGTTATGGAAAAGAGTGCCGCCCACGCCAGTAGGCAAGCGTTTCGTGGGGCGTTCATGTCGTCCCTCCCGGCAGGAGCGGGATCCCGTCCGTTGGCAAGGTGAGCGTCACGGCATCGCCTGGCGCAAACACATTCCGGGGGTTGTAGCTCGTCACCTGGACGAGGTCCTCGCCCACCCGCACGTGATACTCGACTTTCTCCCCCAGAAACATCCGCGAGGCCACCGTGCCCGGGAGGCCGGTTGCACGGTCCGGGCCCTCGATGCTTATGACCTCCGGACGGACGACCAGCCGCACGGGCCGTCCGGGCTGCGCATGCGGGCTTCGCCCTGCAAGTCTGAGCCGCAGCCCATGCAACTCCACCATGGTGCCGCCCGCCTCGACGCTCAGCACCCGCGCCGTGACCAGATTCGTCCGCCCGATGAACTGCGCGACGAACTCGGAGGCCGGCTGCCGGTAGAGCGATTCCGCCGTGCCTTCTTGAGCGATCGCGCCCTGGCTCATCACCACGATCCGATCCGAGATGGCCATCGCCTCTTCCTGGTCGTGCGTCACGTACACTGCGGTGATGGAGAGCTGCTTCTGCAGTTGCTGCAGCTCGCCCCGCATGTGGACGCGGAGCTTGGCGTCCAAATTCGACAGGGGCTCGTCGAAGAGCAGGACGCGCGGGCGGATGACCGTGGCGCGAGCCAGGGCTACGCGCTGCTGCTCGCCACCGGACAGCTGGTTCGGGAACTGCCGGTCGTAGCCACCGAGGCCCACCATCTGTAGGACGTCGTGAACGGCCCTCCCGATCTCGGGCTCGGCCATGTGTTTGACGCGCAGCCCATAGGCCACGTTCTCGAAAACCGTCAGATGCGGAAACAGGGCGTAGTTTTGAAACACAAAGCCGATGTTGCGCTGGTTGGCCATGAGGTCGGTGACATCCTGTTCCCCGATGAAGACGCGGCCCGCATCGGGCCGCTCGAACCCGGCGATCATCCGGAGCGTGGTCGTCTTCCCGCATCCGGACGGACCCAGCAGGGTGAGCAGTTCCCCGGGTTGGACCGTCAGGCTGACGTCCTTGACTGCGTACACCAGCCCCTTCACCCGGTGGGAGAACTGCTTCGAGACGTGCTCGACGCGGATGCCGACTGCGCTCACGGACACCTCCGAAAGAAAGTGCCTGGTGCCGAGTGCCAAGTGACCCTCCCCGCCCAAAGGGCGGGGCTTCGTCAGCCGTCGCTCTCAGAAGAGCTCCGGCTGATTGGTGGCCTGCTCGTCGGCGTGCCGCCGGATGT
>Ga0316627_100000429_pt1 | contig 11509 bp, 7 predicted proteins | sample OWC_Aug_M2_C1_D1_FD_207653 | JGI IMG/M metagenome (GOLD analysis project Ga0316627, IMG submission 207653) | Wetland soil microbial communities from Old Woman Creek delta, Ohio, United States - OWC_Aug_M2_C1_D1_C | ecosystem: Environmental > Terrestrial > Soil > Wetlands | place: USA: Ohio...
CACGGGCAGGGAGCTCGAGGAGATGGGCGACGACGAGCTGTTCGAGAAGGTCAGGACCGTGTCGATCTTCGCTCGCGTGGCGCCGCACCACAAGCTGCGCATCGCCCGGCAGCTCATCCGGCACGGCGAGATCGTGGCCATGACCGGCGACGGCGTGAACGACGCGCCGGCGCTCAAGGCCGCGCACATCGGCGTCGCCATGGGCAGGACCGGCACGGACGTGGCCAAGGAGGCGTCGGACATGGTGATCACCGACGACAACTTCGCCACGATCTTCGCGGCCGTCGAGGAAGGCCGGATCGTGTTCGACAACATCCGGAAGGTCGTCTTCTTCCTGATCCCCACGGGCGTCGCCGCGATCCTCTCGATCGTCGGCACGATCGCGCTGGGGCTCCCCATGCCCTACACGCCGTCGCAGCTGCTCTGGATCAACCTCGTGACGAACGGGCTCCAGGTGCTGGCGCTCACCTTCGAGCCGGGCGAGCCGGGCGTCGTCCTGCGGCCGCCGCGGGACCCGCGGGAGGGGGTGATGTCTCGCGTGCTGGTGCAGCGCACGGTGCTGGTCGGAGCGCTCATCGCCGCAGGCGTCGTGTACAGCTTCCACCACGCCCTCGCCATCGGCGAGCACCTCGAGCAGGCCCGGACCATCGCCGTGACCACCATGGTCTTCTTCCAGTTCTTCCAGACCTGGAACAGCCGGTCCGAGACGCTGTCGGTGTTCCGGATCGGCCTGCTGAGCAACCCGCTGCTGCTCTTCGCCATCGGGGCGTCGGTCCTGGCGCAGCTCGCAATGATCTACGTTCCGGTCCTGCAGTGGATCTTCAAGACCGAGCCGCTCACCGTTGCGGAGTGGGGCCGGGTATGCCTGCTCTCGCTCACCATCGTCTTTGTTGTCGAGATCGACAAATGGCTGCGCAGAAGGAGGTCACATGCTTGATTTGCTGAAGAAGTTCGAAAAGATGGTAACCGTCACGCTGGTCGTGCTGATGGCGGTCGTGGTGCTGCTGGCGACCATCGAGCTGGGCTGGATCATCGTCCAGGACATCATTACCCCGCCGGTCTTTCTGCTCGAGATCAGCGAGCTTCTGGACATCTTCGGGCTCTTCCTGCTGGTGCTGATCGGCGTGGAACTGCTCGAAACGATCAAGGCCTACCTCAAGGAGAACGTGGTGCACTTCGAGGTGGTCCTGACCGTCGCCATGATCGCTATCGCGCGCAAGGTCATCACCCTGGATGTCAAGGAACTGCCGAGCATGACACTTGTGGGCATCGCGGCCATCATCGTGGCGCTGGCGGCGGCCAAGTATTTTTTCCGGAAGGCGAATTGAGCCCCGCGGCGTGCATTCACCCGGCTCCCGCCGGGGGAGGAATGCGCTATAGCACGCCCTGCATTCGCAGTTCCACCCGGATGCGCCCGGCAGCATTGCGTATCTTAGGATGTCCGCTTCCGGAACAGATAATGCGCCACCCACCACTCCTGGCCGTTCCGGAACCCCCACAGCTCGGCGCAGGCCATGAAGAATATCCTCCAACGCTGGAACCATACTTCAGCATCCCTCTTCCCGTAGGTTCGCTCCAGGACCGGCATGATCGCATCCCGCCGCGCGTCCATGTTCGCCAGCCAGTGGTTCGAGGTCCGTTCGTAGTGGGTGCCGTCAACGCGCCAATGGTCCTCGATGGCGACAGCATCCTGGAAGTAGAGCAGCAGATCGTCGGACGGCATGATGCCGCCGCTGAAGAAATGCCTCCCCATCCAGTTGTCCCCGCCTTCGACCTCGAACAGGTAGGCGTATTCCTTGTGGCAGAAGATATGGACGAAGAGCTTTGCGTCGGGCCGCATCCAGGACGCGACCTTTCGGAGCAGCAGTTCATAGTTCCGCATGTGCTCGAACATCTCGATCGAGACGACGCGGTCGAAGCGCTTCTCTGTGTCGAAATGGTTCATGTCAGCAGTTACCACCTCCACGTTCCCGATGCCCCTGTCACGGCACAGTGCTGTGATGAACTCCCGCTGGGGAGTGGAGTTTGATACTGCCGTGATCCGCGCATTCCGATACTGTTCCGCCATCCAGAGCGTGAGGGAGCCCCAGCCGCAGCCGAGCTCCAGGATGTCCATGCCGTCGGAGAGCTGCGCGCGCTCGCACGTAAGCGCAAGCATCTTCTCTTCTGCCTCGTCCAGGCTCTCCATCCCTGTCGTATAATAGCAGCAGCTGTACTTGCGATGTTTTCCGAGCGCGAGCATGAAGAACTCCGGCGGGACCTCGTAGTGCTGCTCGTTCGCCGCCTCGGTCAGGACCGCGATGGGGCTTGTTCGCAGCATCGTGATGAACTCGCGCTGATGCTCCCGCAGTGCCTCGATGCCGCCGCGGTGTTCTTCTCGCAGGCGCTTGCGGTTCAGCAGACCGATGCCGGACCGGATCAGCCGGTCGGGCAGACGGCCCGATTCAGCCAGGTCAATGATGGTATTCATAGAATCCGCCCCTTTATCAACGAACAAAGCCGGGACCCGTCATGGTCCCGGCCTTGCTTTTTTCTTGGAGCCTATGCGGTTTTTAGATCGCCGTCTTGCTCATCTTGATCTTTCCGTGCTCGATCTTGTCATGGCACCACAGACAGTCCACCTGTCTCTTGCCTACGTGCTTCTCGTGGATGAGCTTCACTTCGCCGATCCTGTCGGACCGGTCAACATGGCAGAAGAAGCACTTGTCCTTCGGCGTCATGCCGTCGCCCCGGGTGATCTGGGCATGGCACTGGCCGCACTTCTTGCCGGCCTTGAGCGCTGCCGCGTGGGAGAAGGTCCTGCCGTCCACGTTGATCGCCTCTTTGAGCGCGGTGTGGCACGACGGACAGCCGGTCACGGCCTCGCCGGGTTTCGCCCCCTTGAAGTGGCAGAGGTAGCAGACGTTCTTCGAGACCTTCACGTGCTCGCCCTGGACTATGTCGGAGTGGCAGCTCCGGCAGTGGAGCTTGATGCCCCGCTTCATGTCCGAAAAATGGGGTTTATGGTCGAAGTTGATGTTCCATTTGGTGAAGAGCACCTTGGACTCTACGAGACGCTTGTCGTGGCATCCGCTCTGAAGGCAGTTCGAATCGGGTACGTTGGACAGGGGCCGCGGGTTGAACGATCCGGCAAGGAAGAGGAACTGGGACGCCACGGCCTTCTCCATTGTATACACATGGCATTTCAGGCAGGGCACATTCTTATGCGTTGAGGTCTTCCATTTTTCATAGAACGGTGCAATATAATGGCATGCCTTGCAATTCTCCGGATTGGGGAACACGACATATTTTGCCAAAACATAGAAGCCGACCGACAGCGTCACAAAGATCACCGCAATAAGGACCATGTGCTTCTTCATAGACCCCTCCTTCACACAGGCTTCGCGCCCTGCTTGACCGCCGGATACTGAGAATATAGCATCTTTTGCGGGCGACCGCGGGTATTTTGAGTAGGTCAGCGTACGCGCCGTTGTGCAGGAATTCAGTCATCTCCCATCAGCATTTGCGATCACGCAGCGGCAGCTTATTGTTCGTCGGGACGGTCCTGTTGCCGTATCGTTGCCGACCGCCGAGCAGCCGGAGTGGAACAGTATGAACGTTCCACCCATGGTCAAAAGAGATGACCATCAGAGACTATAACCGTTCCAAATTATCTGGTATACTCAAAATAAGAAAAATTGTCCATCCCCCTCCCTTTGCGGAAGGGGGACGATGGGTCCACGGAATATCGAGAGCCAGCAACCATGAGCGATAGGGACAGGACCAAGACCGACCTTCAGAAAGAACTGGAGCGCCTGCGCAGGCGGATCGCGGAGCTCGAATCCCGGGGTGCGGGCGATGGGCGCCCCGAGGATCTGCGGGCGAATGAGATGCGGTGCCAGCTACTTCTCGATACGATGATCCACGGCGTTCAGGAGAACGACTGCTCCGGTGTGATCACGTACAGCAATCGAGCGCATCACCGGATCTTGGGGTATGAGAACGGCGAGCTCGTTGGCAAGACCATCTGGCAACTGCTGCCCCCCGGTGGGGAGCAGGGAGCTTTGCGGGAGTATCTTGCCTACCTAGTGAAGGAACAGCCGAAGCCGGCCCCCTATCTCTCGGTAAGCAGAAAAAAGGACGGGTCGCTGGTCGATCTCCAGATAGACTGGGACTATCAGCGTGATGACGCGGGACGCCTGAAAGGATTTATATCGGTCATAACCGACATCACCGAGCGGAAGCAGGCCGAGGCGAAGCTCCGCAAAGTCACGCGGCTTTATGCGCTGCTCGGCCAGATCAACCAGACGATCGTCAGGACGAAGGACCAAGATGAGCTCTTTCGGAGCATCTGCCAGGTGGCGGTCGAGTTCGGCCAGTTCAGGATGGCCTGGGTTGGGCTTATCGACGAGGCGACCGGAATCGTCCTGCCGGTCGCGCATGCTGGACAGGAAGAGGGATATCTGACGGTTCTTTCAATACGCATCGGCGACGAAACCACCGGCAAGGGGCCCACCGGGTCCGCGCTCCTCGAAGGGGCGTTGACCATATGCGACGATATCGCGACAGACCCTCGCATGCTGCCATGGCGGGAAGAGGCGCTGAAGCGAGGATTCCGTTCGTCAGCGGCCATCCCGTTCAGGAAGAAGGAGAAAGTCATCGGGTCGCTGAACCTGTACGCCGCGGAGCCGGGCTTCTTCACCGAGGACGAGCGGAAGCTGCTGACGGAGATCGGGGTCGACGTCTCCTACGCCCTCGACGCCCTGGAGAGAGAAAAAGAGCGGAAGCTTGCCGAGGAGGCGCGCTGGGAGAGCGAACGGAAATACCGCACGCTGTTCGATTCGGCCACCGACGCTGTCTTCATCCTGGACCTCGACGGCAATATCCTTGATGTCAATCGGACCGCCCATACCCGCCTCGGGTACACGAAGCAGGAAATGGTGTCGATGCATGTCAGCCGTCTCGATCCGCCGGAGTTCGCGGTCAGGGTTCCCGAGCGGCTCGCCCAGATGTCCCGTTCCGGCGTTGCGGTCTTCGAATCCGCCCATCTCAGGAAGGACGGGTCGGTCATGCCGGTGGAGATCAATGGCCGGCTATTGGAGTACGAGGGGCGGCAGGTGTATTTCAGCATCGTCAGGGACATCACTGAGCGTAAAAAGTCCGAGGAGGCGCTTCGGGAGAGCGAGGAGCGGCTGCGTCTTGCGTTGAGCGCGGCGAAGCAGGGTTTGTATGATCTGAACGTCCAGACCGGCGAAACCGTTGTAACACCTGAATACGCCAGCATGCTCGGATATACCCCGGAGGAATTCACCGAGACGAATGCACGATGGATAGAACGCCTTCATCCGGACGATCGGGCACTCGTCGCCGACACGTATCGGGCATATGTAGGCGGAGAGATCCCGGACTATCGCGTCGAATTCAGACAAAGAACGAAGTCCGGAGAATGGAAGTGGATACTCTCCATAGGAAAGATAGTTGAATTCGACGTCTCAGGAAATCCCTTGAGGATGCTGGGTACACATACCGACATCACCGACCGCAAGCGGTCTGAGCAGGAGCGCCTGGAACTGGAGCGGCGGCTGCTTTATGCCCAGAAGCTCGAGAGCCTCGGGATCCTGGCCGGGGGCATCGCCCATGACTTCAACAACCTGCTGATGGCGGTCCTGGGCAACCTCGACCTGGCGCTCCGGAAGGTCTCCCCGGTCTCACCCGCCCGGCTGAACATCGAGCAGTCCGCGCAGGCCGCACGCCGCGCAACGGACCTGACGCGCCAGATGCTGGCCTATTCGGGCAAGGGCAGGTTCATCGTCAAGCCCATGGACCTGAGCGAACTCGTGGAGGAGAACACGCACCTGTTCCGGGCGAGTGTGGCCAGGACTGCGACGCTGGACATCCGCCTTGGCCGCTCGCTGCCCTCCATCGAGGCTGATGTCGGCCAGGTGCAGCAGGTGATCATGAACCTCATCACCAACGCCGCGGAAGCGATCGGAGATTCGTCCGGCAGGATCATCATCACGACCGGGATGCAGGAGTGCGACGCGCAGTGCCTGAAGCAGAGCCGGCTCGAGGACGTGCCGCCTGCCGGCAGGTTCGTCTACCTGGAAGTGTCCGACACGGGGTGCGGGATGGATGAGCAGACGCAGCAGCGGCTCTTCGATCCCTTCTTTACGACCAAGGCCCCGGGCCGCGGGCTCGGGATGTCGGCGATCCTGGGCATCGTGCGAGGGCATGGGGGCTCCATCTTCGTCGAGAGCGGCCCGGGCAGGGGGACCTCGATACGCATCCTTTTCCCCGCGTTCGAAGGAGCACGGACGGAGAGCGTTGCATCGGCAGGCGCGCCCGCCGCGGAGGCGGGGGTGCCCGCGATGAGCGGGACCGTCCTGGTGGTGGACGACGAGGAGATCGTGCGCATGGTCTGCAAGGAGATGGTGGAAACCATGGGCCTGCAGGTGCTGACCGCGGTGGACGGCAGGGATGCCGTTGACGTGTTCACGAGACACGCCGACAGCATTAGCCACGTCATCCTCGATCTTTCGATGCCGAACATGGACGGCATGGCCGCGTTCACCGAACTGGTCCGCATCAAGCCGGGCCTCAAGGTCATTCTTTCCAGCGGGTACGACGAGCAGGACTCCCTGCAGCGATTGTCGGGCCCGGGACTGGCGGGATTCATCCAGAAGCCCTATTCCCTGCAGAACCTGCGGGACGCCCTCGCGAAGGCCGGAATAGCCGGCAAATGATTGGGCGGGACGGCACTGCAATCTCATCAACGACCTTCGGGATCGCACGTACTGAGCGGCCCTGTCTCGGGCGCCGGGAGAGCAGGAGCGCGGCATTGCACGGTCATCCTCTCGTTGCCACCTGCGCTTCGAACGGCCGGGCACGGCCCCCGGCCTGCGAGTCACCACAAGGCCGGACGCCGAGCTCTGCCAGCTCATAAGCCTCTATCCCCAGCCGGTACAATGCCAGCCCTCGGTTGGGTACATCCCGCATCCGACGTTCAGGTAACCGAAAGAAAAGGTATGAAGGTAGCGAAAGGGTGAAAAAACGATGGTGCATAAGGTACCCACAGCATATATGCGGAACCTGACGGCGGCGTTTTTTCTCCTGCTGCCGTGCCTGATGCCCCTGTCATCTGGCGCCGGGGAGCGCGCGCCACGGCCGAAGATCGGCCTCGTGCTGGGAGGCGGCGGCGCGAAGGGTGCTGCCCACGTCGGGGTCCTGAAAGTCCTTGAAGAGCTGCGGATCCCTGTTGACTCCATTGCCGGCACCAGCATGGGCGCCATTGTGGGAGGCATGTACGCTTCAGGGATGTCTCCCGCCGAGATCGAGCAGTTCCTTATCAGCACGGACTGGAACGAGCTGTTCACTGATGACACGCAGCGCCAGGACGTCGGCTTCCGGCGCAAGTCCGAGGACTACGAGAACCTGGCGAAGATCTCCCTCGGATACCGGGACGGGCATTTTCTTTCCGCAAAGGCGTTCTTCGAGGCCGAGAAGATCGGCCTCCTCTTCGAGATGCAGCTCCTGCCGGCTTCGGGCATCAAGGATTTCGATCGCCTGCCTGTGCCTTTCCGGGCTATTTCCGCGGACCTCGAGACGGGAGAGATGGTCGTGCTTGGGAGCGGGAGGCTCGCCGAGGCGGTACGGGCGAGCATGTCACTGCCCGGCATCTTCCCGCCCGTGGTGATCGGCGGACGGTATCTGACCGACGGGGGCATTGTGCGCAACCTGCCGGTCGACGTCGTCCGGTCCCTCGGCGCGGACATCATCATTGCCATAGACGTGGGGAAGCCGCTTGCCGGTCATGAGGCGCTCGGGTCGTCGCTCGTCGTCATGGACCAGGCGACGGATATCATGATCAAGGACAACGTCCGGCGGCAGATGGCGCTCCTCGGCGAGCGGGACGTCCTCATCCGGCCCGACCTCGGCACGATAGGGACCGAGGACTTCGAGCGCGGCGCGGAAGCCGCCGAACGGGGAGAGCGGGCCGCCCGTCATGCGGCGGGTGCGCTCTCGCGGTACTCGGTCTCCGAAGAGGAGTATGCGGCATTCACTGCCCGGCAGCGCCGGCCTCGGGTCCCGACGCTTCGCGTCGGCACCGTGAGCGTCGACGGGCTCGAGCGCGTGAACGATGAGGCTGTCCTGCACCGGTTCGGGACCCGCACCGGCGAGGTGCTCGATCCGGCGACCGTCCTGCGCCGCGTCGGGCCCGTGTACGGCATGGGCGATTTCGAACGCATCGATCTTGAGGCGACACCCCGCGGGGACGTCTACGATCTCTCGCTCCATGCTCACGAGAAGCCCTGGGGCCCGAACTATCTTCGCTTCGGTCTGAGCCTGGAAAGCAGCTTCGACGGCGGCAGCAGCTACAATATTCTCATCGATTACACGATGCGGTGGGTGAACCGTCTCGGCGCGGAATGGAAGAACCAGGTCCAGTTCGGGGAGACGCATCTGTTCTTCTCCGAGTTCTATCAGCCGGTCTTTCCCACGCGCGCCCTGTTCATCGCGCCGTACTTCAGGTGGGAACAGCGGTTCAATGATGTCTATTACGGTGATGACGTGATCGCCCGGTACCGCATCAGGCAGCAGCAGTGGGGCGCCGACCTCGGCATCCAGCTCTGGACCTATGGAGAACTGCGGCTGGGCTATGTGCGGGACCAGGTGCAGGCACGCTACCAGGTCGGGCTTCCGGGTTTTCCGGCAATCGACCTGACACAGGGCGCCCTGCGCCTGCGCGCGATCGCCGACCAGCTCGACAGCATCGCCTTTCCGCGGCGGGGGTATTTTGCCTGGTTGAACGTTTATTCGACGCGGGAAAGCCTCGGAGCGGCCGCTCCCTATGACAAGATCGAGACCGAGGTCGTAAAGGCATTCACGCTCGACCGCTATACGGTCCTGGGCAACCTCCGGTACGGCACCCACGGCGGCGATGGACTGCCGTACTATGATCTCCACACCCTGGGCGGCTTCTTCAATCTGTCAGCGTACCAGAAAAACCAGCTGGCAGGGCAGGTCATGGCATTTGGCAAACTGGTCGCCTACTGGCAGGCGAGGCCGACGATCGTCGGGTCGGTCCTCGGCAAGTTCTACGTCGGCGGATCGCTCGAGGCGGGCAATGTCTGGGACCGCACGGGCGATATGGCCTGGGACAACCTGCATCTGTCGGCCAGCGCCTTCGTCGGGTACGATACGTTGTTCGGTCCGCTCTATGTCGGGGTCGCGGCGGGCGATCGCGGCCATGATACGCTCTTCCTTTACCTGGGAACCAGCTTCGGCACATCCTATCAGGGGAAGCCCTGACGGCCGGGAGGGTTGGCATCGGCAGGGACGGCCGACCATCATGTGCGTCGGTCGCGTTCGCAGGGGGCGGCCTGCTTGACGAGTCTCACAGACCCCCTATAAGCTGAACACCAATATCGTGAGGTGGGCCTTATATGAGAGCGGTCATGTTCGATCGGTATGGAACGAACGAGGTGGTCGAAGTGAGAGATGTCCCGGTTCCCGTCGCCGCACGCGGCGAGGTGGTCGTCAAGGTCCATGCAGCGAGCGTGAACCCGGTGGACTGGAAGGTGCGCTACGGACAGGCGAGGATCTTCACCGGATCGAAATTCCCCAAGGTGCTGGGGAGCGAGTGTGCCGGCGAGGTCGCCGAGACCGGGGCGGGTGCGGCGGAGTTCCGGAAGGGCGACCGGGTGGTCATGTACACGAGCGTGAGGCGGCTGGGCGCGTTTGCCGAATACGCATGCACGGCAGAAGACCGGGTCTATCCCATTGCTGACGGCATCACCTTCGAGCAGGCCGCCTGCCTTCCCATCGCGGGCCTGACCGCGCTCCAGTCGCTCCGGGACCACGGAAAGATCGCTGCCGGCAAGAAGGTGCTGATCAACGGGGCATCGGGCGGCGTCGGCCATTTCGCGGTCCAGATCGCGAAGATCTTCGGGGCGGAGGTCACGGCGGTAACGAGCGGAAGGAATATTGAATTCGTCAAAGGCCTCGGCGCGGACAGGGTCATCGACTATGTGAAAGAAGATTTCACCAAAGGCAGCGGGCAGTATGACCTTGTTTTCGACGCCGTATCAATACGCTCTTTTGGCGTGTGCAAACGGGTCCTGACGCCTGCCGGCATCTACGTGAATACCCTGCCGAACGCCACTATCGTTGTTCAGCTCATCACCAGTTTGCTGCCGGGGAAAAAGGCCCGTTCCATGTGGGTCAGGCCGAACGCGTCCGATATCGCCTGGATGATGGTGCAGATCAAGGCTGGAAAGGTCCGTATCGTCATCGAGCAGGCCTATCCGCTGGACCGGATCACGGACGCCCTTGCCGCGAGCGAGGCAGGCAGGACGAGGGGGAAGATCGTCGTCTCGGTGGGGTAAGCGCCGACACACGCAGGACGGTATGATCTCCTGCCGCGTTGATGCGGGGAAGTACGGTCACGGTTTGTAGTACATAAGCTTTCGTGCGAAGACTGCGGTGTCGCGGACGAGCTTCTTTTGTTCCTCCTCCGTCATGGGCTCGAAGGCTTCGGCGAAACGGATGTTCTCCTCAAGCTGTGCGACATTATCGCAGCCGACAACGATGTTCGTGACCGGATGGGAGAGGGCGAAGCGGAAGAAGGGCTCCATGCCGGTGTACCCGGGGAGTTTCGACGCGAATCCCCGGAAATAGACCTTCATGCCGATGACGCCCATGTTCTTCTCCAGGGCAAGAGGAAGGACTTCATCAATAAAGCTCTTATACGCCGGTTCAGCGGGATTGACCGGCATCAGCACGGTATCGAAGTCGAAGCGCTCGATGCATGTCCTTATTATGGAAGGATGATGGTGCCCGGTGACGCCGATGAACCGCGTCTTGCCCAGTTGTTTCGCCTCGGAGAAGGCCTCGATCGCTCCACGCGGCCCGAAGATCTCCGCAAGCTCCTCTTCCTCCCGCACGTCGTGCACCTGCCACAGATCGAGATGGTCGGTCTGCATGTTCGCGAGCGTCTCGTGCAGATGGGCCAGCGCCCCCTTCCTGTCCCGGGCGTGGGACTTGCTCGTGAGGAAAATGTCCCTCCGCCGCTCCTTGAGCGCTTTTCCGTAATAGGATTCGCTTCCCGAGTATGCCCGCGCCGACTCGCAGTAGGTGATGCCCAGGTCCAGGGCCCGGTTGATGAGCGCATAGGCCTCCCGGTCGCGCCCAAAGGATCTGAGCACCCCCTCGCCGCCGAGGCCTAGGATGGTCACTTCCCGGCCTGTCCTGCCGAGCACACGCTTCGGGATGGTCATGACCGGATTATAGCATAGCGCCTCCCTTTCTTTCCTTTACATTCCCTCCGCGCTATGCTAAAAAATCGGCATGAAGCGCATTGAACTGCTTCCGGCAGGCATACTCCTCTTCATTGCCTGTTCCCTGCCCCTGGCCGCCCCTGCCGTCGAGCTTGACGGTCTGCCCGTCACCGGGATCATCCTGAAGGACGACCTCGGCCGGCCGCTGCCCGACCATGACAATCTGCTGACGCTGATCGAAGTAAAGCCGGGCG
>Ga0316627_100000430_pt1 | contig 11506 bp, 13 predicted proteins | sample OWC_Aug_M2_C1_D1_FD_207653 | JGI IMG/M metagenome (GOLD analysis project Ga0316627, IMG submission 207653) | Wetland soil microbial communities from Old Woman Creek delta, Ohio, United States - OWC_Aug_M2_C1_D1_C | ecosystem: Environmental > Terrestrial > Soil > Wetlands | place: USA: Ohio...
TTGCCTGCTTTCCTCAGAGGCTACGGTCTGAGGCGGGGGAAGACCTCAAACGTATCCCTTATGCAGAAACGCTTTCGAAATGCGAGCGACTCAGGGATTTATTCATTCCCGAAGGAACACTGGATACATATCCGGACGACGAACGTGGTGGAATCCCCGTTTAGCTCAGTGCGACTGAGGACCAATGCTGCAAAGCGGTTTAAGAAAGTACAAAACGCAACGGCAATGATTTGGAAACTCCTTCAGGTGGCGGAGAAGAACTTCCGCACCTTAAAAGGATACTGGTTGTTGTCTGATGTTTATAAAGGAAAGATGTTTTTTGATGGGGTAACAAAGCATGAAGCAAAGGTGTTTGAAAGGATGGCCGCCTAAATGCCTTTTACACACCTATTGACCAGACTCCTCACACAATCGTGATTTAAAGTACCACATTTATATAGGTATTTCAATTGGTGGCAATTTAACTTTAAATGGCCAATTCCTAGCAAAAATTAAAATGACCCCTTGTAGGTTTCTCTGTTAGGGCTTACACGACAGATATGTTTTAGTTCTTATTGAGTACAATCGAAAACAATTACTTGGTGATTAGGAAAACTTTGCACTGTTCTATGTGAAGGGTTGCTGACTGATAGGGCCCGTCTCTCTTGTTGGCAAGAACTTTGAGATGTTCGACATTTATTTGCACTGCGGTTTCTTTCCGAAAAGTAATTTCCATGCTGCGAGATAATTTTCTGTTATGTAAATGCTGCGATCGAAGGTATATCCTTTTGAAGGATCCTTGAGGAGAACGTCACGGAGTTTCAGCCCGTCCCCTCCGCCGCACGTGTGCTGGTAAAGAGCACCTTCCTTTTTTTTGATCCCTTTATCAAGAATGTCTTCTGCCGTCACCTTTCCATCGCTGGCATAATAACTGTTATTATTGCCGTGTCCGATCAGTATAACGTTCTGGTATTGTTCATCCGACAGCATATTCAGGACGGTATCTCTTTTGACATTGCTTACCCATTTTACATGATGCCCTTTAATGTTATGCTTCACGGTAATTGGTGTGTAGAGGAAGAGGTCGCAAAGTTTAGCTATGAGCCACTTCGGGGCTCCGCTATAGTCAAAACCGCTTGTGAAAGCGATAGTGTCATTATCAGAAGTGCAGCAATTGATGAGCTTCATTAGCCCGTTGCTGAGCAATGAGACCGGTGCGATGGCAAGGCCTCCAATGGCGATGACAATACCCTCAAGTATTATTCTTTTCCTGCCGCCGGGCAGATCATCATGTGCCATACAGATATCTCCGTCTCATAGACTAAGGAGTGCATAAGTAAGGCATCATTATTGAAAAAATCTCCCCTATCCCCTCCCGAAGCGGGTCTCTGCGAAGGGTCGCATCGACTTTACCAAAGAGGGGTATTTTCCCTCCCTTTGGCAAAGGGAGGATAGGAGGGATTTTGTAATAAATATTTTCATACTTATGACCTCATTAGTAATTAATGGACCAGAATAAAAAGCGGGATAGCTTTTTGGCCATCCCGCCGTTCTGAAAAACATTTCAGCAGATGAACTACTTACCCTCAGGAGGGAGCGGGGCACCCGGACCACCGGGACCTCGTTTTCTCATTTCATGGCCCCGATCTTTCATCTCGGCCCTGTGTTTTGCCCTGCAGGCCCTCAGGTCGTCCTGGTTCTTTGCCGCCTGAACGCAGGTCTTTTCTTGTTTAAGGCTATTGATCCGCTCATCAAGTTTCCTCAGATGATCGCTCCTCATCTGTTCAAAATTAATCCCTGTCTCCTGCGGTGGCTGACTGCCATCAACTGCGAATGCTGGTACTGCAGATAAAAGTGATAGTACTGCTGCTACTGCAATTATTCCTCTTCTCATGATTCCTCCTTTCGCTTTGGACTTATTTTCTCATAATTAACAATAAGAGAAAAATATGAAGATACGGCGAAGGAAGTATGAAAAAAATATGAAGGGTTATACATCTCCATTCTCTATTTATGCATATAGTATCAGAGATTATGAAATACGGGAAGAACATCGCGCTCGATATTCCGGGTTATCAGGGTTGTATACAACCTGCTGCCGCCAAACTAACCTTTCTCCTGCCACGAATATATGAAAAAGCAGTAATCAGATAAAGCTATCCCAACAGTCCATTTAATCAACCAGGTTGATATGATAAAATGAGTATTAAATTCAGCGGTTGGGGTAGTCCCGCGCAAAAACCATACTGTTACCTTGAAAATAGCGAAACTTTACAGCTTCGATGATATCCGGATAGAGGATGTGCCGATTCCCGAGGTTGGTCCCCGCGAGGCATTGATCAGGACAAGGGCGTGCGGCATATGTTCGGGGGACGTGATGCCGTGGTATATCGGGAAAAAAGCACCTCTGATTCTCGGGCATGAACCTGCGGGTGAGATCGTTGAAACCGGCAATGAAGTTACTTCATACAGTCGCGGGGACAGGGTCTTTGTCCACCATCATGCACCCTGTCTTGACTGCAGGTACTGCGAAAGAGGAGATCATGTGCAGTGTACCACGTGGAGAAATACAAAGATCGTCCCCGGCGGAATCTCTGAATATATTCTTATCCCCCGAACAAATCTTGAAAACGATACAATAAAGATTCCCGAAGATGTGAGTTATGAAGATGCTTCACTCATAGAACCTGCTGCATGTGTCATAAAGGCTTTTAAAAGGCTCCATATGAAGGGCAGAGAAACGGTTCTTATTATCGGTCTCGGAGTAATGGGTCAAATGCATGTTCTGATGGCAAAAAGACTCGGCGCTGAAAAAATCATCGGTGCAGACACGGTTCCTTACAGGCTCGGAAAGGCAAAAGAATTCGGCGCCGATGAAGTTATCGATGTATCAAAGCACAACCTCATAAATTCGCTGAAAGATCTGACACATGGTGAAATGGCAGATGTTGTCGTCGTCGGACCAAACAGTATTGATGCGATGAAACAGGGTATTGCGACTGTTGGAGCAGGAGGGAGCATTCTGTTGTTTACTCCGGCAAAACCGGGAGAGCAGCTTTCCATTGACCCTAATGATCTGTATTTCAGAGACGTCAATATCATCACCAGTTATTCCTGCGGCCCATCCGATACCAATGAAGCCCTTGGGTTCATCAGGGAAAGAGTCATAACCTCTGAAAAACTTGTCACTCACCGTTTTCCCATAGAGCGGACTGCAGAGGCTTTCAGGCTGACTGCCGAGGCAAAGAACTCCTTAAAGTGTGTCATTGTATTTAATGAGAAGAAGTCTGAAATCTCACAGATTGTTTAAGTATTACTTTTTCAATGTCATTGCGAGGAGTCCTGATTCCGACATGAGTCGGGACAGGACGACGAAGCAATCTCTCTGATATTGATGAAAAATGAATTGAGATTGCCGCGCTTCGCTCGCAATGACGAGATTCAACTGTTTCAGATGCTTTCTCATCGGAGGTGTTTGGTTGGATAAAAAAGCTTTTCTTTGTGACTGGAAGAGAAAAACCAATAAAACGCGCCATGCAAAAACCGGGAACAAAACGAGGTTATCCAAATACAAGGGCAACTTCTCCTGGCATGGGATACAGACCGAGAAATACAAGCCGGCGGGAGATGAATGGGCTCGTATCGTCAGACAAACGTTAATCGGCAACCATGGCGAATCAACACGATTTCACCTTAGATATTTCGAAATCGCCCCTGATGGATTCAGCAGTTTCGAAAAGCATACGCACGAACACGTAGTCATAGGAGTCAGGGGCAACGGCATCTGTATTGTTGGCAAGAAAAAATATACAATCGGCTTTCTTGATACCCTCTATATTAAACCAAACGAACCCCATCAATTGAAAAATCCGCACGATGAACCATTCGGTTTCTTCTGTATTGTGAATGCCAAAAGAGACAGGCCAAAGATAATCATATAATCAAAAATTACGTTCAGTAATCCCCCTATATCCCCTTTTAGAAAAGGGGAATAACATTGATATGGAAAGAAGAGGAAAAACTCCCCTCTTTTATAAAGAGGAGTAAGGGGAGATTACTCAATTAAAATTTACTCTTCATATGCATCAATGAGTCAATGACAACGAAAAAGCAGGAAAAGAACTATAATAACACTAAAACTATATAATTAAATAATTTATCGAATAGTATTTAAAGTATAACTTTAAGGTAATATTAACCAATTTACTTCATCACTTCATCTGGGGTATGATAACGCCACATTATTCAATAAAAGGAAAAAGCCTCCATCATCTGATTTCAGTATAATTGAAGTAATCCCATGGACAGAAAAAGCTACATTGAACACGAGATACTGAAATTACTCCAGTCGTGGGGTTCCGTAATTCTGCCTTCTACAGTATTTGTCATCGGTCTGCTCATTCTTCTGGATTATCTGGTCACCCCCGAGCATTTTGCTGAATTTCTTGTGTTGAGAATTGTGAGTATTTGTCTCTTCTTTCTGCTCTTCTTTCTGAACAGACGCTACCTGAACAGCAATCTACAGTTGGGTATCACGATTGCAGCAACAATCATTGTTTCCTTCATGGTTGAATTAATGATCCTCCCGACGGGAGGACACAGATCTACCTACTATGCCGGGATGATCATAACGTTTGTGTTCATTATCGGATTGCTGCCGATCTCATTACCGGTCACGTTCTCATTAGCAGCCATTATTTACAGTATTTATCTCCTTCCTATCTTGATATTTGATACCGTTACCGATATAAGAAGCTTTTTCAATAACAACTTGTTTCTGGTATCCGTATTCATTATCGGCTTCATATGGAGATACATCAACCAGAAACTACTTACCAACAAATTGGGTCTGGAATATGATCTTTCTGAGGAGAAAGATCAACTGAAAACCTATTCAACAAATCTTGAGCACCTCGTTCAGGAGCGCACAAAGGAACTGTCGATATCAGAAAAATGGCACAGGGCGATTTTTGACCACGCGACAGATGGCATTATTGTGCTTAACAGGAATGGGACAATCATCAATGTCAATCAGAAAGCGTGTGATATTCACGGATTTGACAGAGATGCCTTAACCGGTATCAGCATGGAACTTCTCGACGCACAGAGTGACCGGGAAACCTATCTTCAGAGAATGAAAAGGATTCTCGACGGAGAATCGCTCATCTACGAGACAGAACACTATAAGAAGGACGGCAGCAAGGTTATCCTCGAGGTGAGCTCAAATGCCATAGACATTGAGGACGAAACATACATTCAGTCTTTTTACAGGGATATCACGGAAAGGAAAAAAATTCAGGAGCAATTGATGCATTCGACAAAAATGGAGTCTATCGGAGTTCTTGCCGGAGGAATTGCCCATAATTTCAATAATATCTTAACCGCCATTTTAGGGTATGCTGAACTTCTGCTCGAATTCAGTACCCTTGATGATGTATCAAGGCAGAGGGTTGTAAACATCGAGAACTCCGCGCGCAAAGCAGGCGTAATGGTCTCCAAACTTCTGAGTTTTGCACGACGTGAGTCGCACGAAGTGCTTCCCTTGAATCTCCACGAGGTTATTAACGACTCATTGAAGCTTTTTGAAGGGGTACTGAATAAAAAGATAGGTTTGAGAGTGAATTTTTCAGAACAGGCCCCCACGATTGATGGTGATCCCAATCAAATCGAACAGATCATGATGAATCTTTTGGTGAATGCCAGGGATGCCATGCCGGACGGTGGACTCATTACGATTACATCACGGGTGATGGATGTCGGCGGAGACCATGCGAATATCCCATCGTACGTTCAACCAGGCAGATATGTCATGTTGTCGGTTTCCGACACCGGAACAGGTATTCCCAAAGAAGTCATCAACAGGATTTTTGATCCGTTCTTTACAACCAAAGAAAAAGGAAAAGGTACGGGGCTGGGACTCGCAACAGTGTATGGGATTATTAAGGATCATAAAGGCTATATTTCTGTGCAGAGCAGCCTCGGAAAAGGGACGACATTCGAGATATACTTCCCTGTTTCCGACAGATCCTGTCAGGAGGTTGTAAAACCCCGTGTTTCCATGATAGAAGGGAATGAGAATATCCTGATCGTTGACGATGATAACGACGTCCTGAACCTGATATCAGATCTCCTTGAAACGCATGGATACCATGTCATGCCCGTTAGTAACTCTCTGAATGCCATTGATGTGTTCAAGAGCAATCTCACCAAAATTAACCTTGTGATAACGGACATTGTTATGCCGCTCATGGAAGGAAATGATTTGATTAAAATTCTCAAAAATATCAAACCGGAGATCCGGATACTGGTTATCTCTGGATACAGCGATGGAGCCATCAGGGAGGATGGTTCTATTGATGCCTTTTTGAAAAAACCCTTTGAGCGGATGGAACTGCTGACAATAGTCAGACGAATCCTTGATACCGGCAGAGAGAGATTACCATTTTATTAAAGCAGCCGCCCAGGTGAGCCCGCCTCCAAACGCCTCAAGAAGAATATAATCTCCGTCCCTGATCCGACCGGATGTCATCGCTTCATCAAGTGCAATAGGTATTGACGCAGCAGATGTATTTCCATACTGTTCGAGATTCACAAAGACTTTTTCCATCGACAGGTTCAGCCTGTCAGCAGTCGCCTGGATAATCCTGAGGTTTGCCTGATGAGGAACGAGGAGCGAAAGTTGGGAAGAGTCCAGACCGTTATCAGCAAGAGTTTTTAAGGCAACATCCTCTAATGTACGGACTGCAACCTTAAACGTTTCATTTCCCTTCATTCGAATGTAATGCATTCCCTTCTTTAGGGTGTCCGTCGATGCCGGGTTCCTTGACCCTCCCCCCGGAATATTGATGAGATCCCACATGCTTCCATCCGAGTTAATAGACATCGAGAGTATTCCTCTGTCCTCACTGGTTGCTTCAACTATTGCAGCTCCTGCTCCGTCGCCAAAGATAACGCACGTTGTCCTGTCTTTCCAGTCCGTAACCTTCGAGAGCACCTCTGTCCCAACCACAAGGATTCTCCTGTGCATACCCGACCGTATAAAACCGTCTGCAACGTACAAGGCATAAAGGAATCCTGAACAGGTCGCGTTGATGTCGAACCCAACTGCACGCGATGCGCCAAGCCTGTTCTGGAGAAAGCACGCGGTAGACGGGAACGGCATATCACCTGTTACCGTTGCAACGATAATCAACTCGATGTCTGCTGCGCTCAGACCAGCCCGATCAAGGGCAATTTTCGAGGCCTCAAAAGCAAGGTCTGACGCTGCCTGACTTTCATCGGCAATCCGCCGCTCCCTGATCCCTGTCCTCTCCGTTATCCATTCATCTGAGGTGTCGACCATCACCTCGAGATCGGAATTTGAGAGAACCCTGTCAGGCACGTAAGAACCGATGGATATGATTCTACTTCTTACCAACAGGCATACCTTCGTGGCGGGAAAGATCCTCTTCGATCGCTGAGGAAATAATCTCGTAGACCCTTTTCTGTGCGAAATCCGATGCAACTCTTATGGCATTTTTTATTGCTTTTGCCGTCGACCTCCCATGACTGATAATACAGGTGCCCTGTATTCCGAGCAACGGCGCACCTCCATATTCATCATAATCTGTCTTCTTTTTAAAGTTTCTCAGAGCAGGTTTTAACAACAAATAACCGATTCTGCCTGTCGTCAGGTTTGCCACCTCTCTCTTAAGCATTCTTATAATTGCCTCAGCAAGCCCTTCGCTCGTCTTTAATACAACATTGCCGGTAAAGCCGTCACAGACAATAACATCGGCTTCACCGGTAAAAATATCTTTTCCGTCGACGTTTCCGATAAAATTCAGATCAGCTTCCTTAAGCAGCTTAAACGTCTCTTTCGTGAGTTCATTCCCCTTGGTATCCTCCTCACCTGTGCTGATGAGTGCTACCTTTGGCTCTTCCCTCCCCAGGATAAACCTGCAGTACGTGCTTCCCATCAAAGCAAACTGAAGGAGATTCTGTGGTTTACAGTGAAGATTCGCACCCGCGTCAAGAAGAACGAATGGTGATTTCAACGTCGGCATGATGGCTGCTATAGCAGGTCTGTCAACAACAGCAGATACGCCGAGCACAAAAAGAGCGGTTGCCATAACAACACCGGAGTGACCGGCACTGACAAAACCGTCTGCCTCATTGCCCTTAACCAGTTCAATCCCCCTCCGTATGGATGAGTCCTTCTTTCTCCGTATTGCAGACGCAGGAGACTCGTCCATCTTCACAACCTGTGAAGCATGCCTGACTGTTATCCGGTTTGGAGGAAAGCGTTTGCTATCGAGTTCTCTCGCTAATGCAGATTCATCACCGACAAGGATAATGTCGATATTCTCATAACTATTGACTGTCTCGATTGCACCCTCGATAGTAACAGCAGGGGCATAGTCACCCCCCATTGCATCAAGGGCAATTCTCATTCTTCTTTTTCGACAACCGTGAGAACTTTGCGGCCATCATAGGAACCGCAATGAGGGCATACCTTAAAAGACATTTTCAATTCGTTGCAATCAGGGCAGAGGCTCAGGTTAGGCAGCTGACCCTTCCAGTTTGCTCTCCGCTTGTCCCTTCTCGCTCTTGTATGTCTATGCGTTGGATTAGCCAATTGTTACTCCTTTCGTTTCTTCAGTAATTTCCCGAGTTTTTCGAACCGCGGATCGACAGTTCTCTGACTGCACGAGCAGGCAGTCACATTCAGGTCCGCGCCGCAATTCGGACAGAGTCCCCTGCATAAATCATTGCAGAGGGGTTTCATCGGTATATTTAATGCGACCTGTTCTTTCAGAAGATTGATAATATCCAGTTCATCGCCTGAATAGAAATCCGAATCAAGTTCTTCGGATGTTATCTCGTGGTGGTCCTCTCCCTTGAGTTCTTCAACAGGACGATAGACGACATCTACAGGAACAGATATATCACCGGCAAATTTCTTCAGACACCTGCTGCACTGCAACTCACCTTCTGCTTTCAGATCTCCTGTTACCATAACCTCGCTCCCCATTTTCTCCACTCTTAACAGGGTATGGACCGTAAACGGTACACCGGTAAATGTAATCGTTTCCTGAATATCGACATCGACTCCTTCCTTGGGTATGTCAGGGATGACTATTTTCATTTTTAAAAGATCGCAACCAAACCATTCAATTATAAAAGGTGCTTTTAAAAAGTGTCAAGCTGCCGAAGTCTTCCTTGACAAAGCTGAAAAGCCTGTGATAAGAAATCAGAGCGAGATACTATTAAGGAGGTATACATGAATCCGGATGATCTGAAATATCATAAAGAGCATATATGGATCAGGCCGTCAGGCAAGAACGTAACGATCGGCATTACCGATTATGCACAGGATTCACTCGGTGACATTGTCTTTGTCGATCCGCCAGAAGTTGACACGGAAATCGAAGCAAACAGCGAAATTGGTGAAATTGAATCGACAAAGGCAACATCTTCCATCATCTCTCCGGTGAGCGGACGGGTGATCAAAATCAATGACGACCTCACCGAAACACCCGAGATTATCAATGATGACCCCTACGGAAAAGGTTGGATAGCGATTATTGAAATAGGTGACTCCGCAGAGCTTGATGACCTCATGGATTCGTCTGAGTATACCAAGTATGTCGAAGAAGAAGCAAAATGAAATTAGCAATACTCGGGTCAGGCCCCGGAGGCTATGTCGCAGCGATCAGAGCTGCACAACTGGGTGCCCGGGTAACCATCATTGAAGAAAACGAAGTTGGTGGAACCTGCCTGAACTGGGGATGCATTCCCACAAAATCCCTTGTCGCTTCATCAGAGATGTTTTCCAAAGCCAAAAGATTGCAGGATTTTGGCATTGAGACGACAGGAAATATTTCACCAAATTTTTTAAAAATCCTTGAGAGAAAAAACAGAATCGTCAATCTTCAAATAAAGGGAATAAGAAATCTTTTTAAACTTCACGGGATCACTCTGCAGGAAGGACGCGGGCAGGTTGTCTCCCCGACAGAAATAATTGTTGAATCAAAAAATGGCGCACAGAAAACTGTAACTGCTGACCGCATAATTGTGGCAACAGGCTCGAAGACGTTGCAACTTCCCGCCTTTCCTTTCGACGGAAGACAGATACTGTCGACTGATGATGTATTCAGACTGGATGCAATACCAAAAAGCCTGACTATTATTGGCGCGGGGGTCAGCGGATGCGAATTTGCATGCATCTTCAGGCAACTGGGATCTGAAGTTACCTTACTCGAGAAGCTTCCGCGAGCCCTTGCGACTGAAGATACCGAGATATCGCACATTTTTGAGCGGGAACTGAAGAAACGCGGTATCAGATTCATTCCCAGCATCACTGTTGATAAAATTGATATGCGCGATGGCGGTGTTCATATTTTTCTTGGTGATGGGACGGAGCTTGGAGCGGAAAAGGCTCTCGTATCTGTCGGAAGATCGTTTAACAGCGATGGTATAGGCTTGGAAAAAGTCGGCATCAGAAAAGGCACCCGAGGAGAGATTATTGCGAATGAGAAAATGGAGACAAATATTCCCGGCATATATGCCGTCGGGGACGTAACGGGTGGCCACATGCTGGCTCACGTTGCTTCAGCAGAGGGCATCGTAGCGGCAAACAATAGTGTGGGCGGTAATGAGCGTGCAGATTATTCGGCTGTGCCGTCGGCGATATTCACCTCCCCTGAAATAGCCTCGGTCGGCATCACAGAACAGCAGGCTGTAGAGACGGGGATAAAAGTCCGCACAGGACATTTTCAGTTCCGGACACTCGCGAAATCCCACATCATGGGAGAAATTGAAGGGATGATCAAGATTGTCTCTGATGAGTCATCAGACAAGATTCTGGGTGTTCACATGATAGGGCCGCATGCCTCTGACCTCATTCACGAAGGTGTTCTTGCGATTTCAAAAGGACTCAAAACAAAAGACATCTCGAATAGTATGCATGCTCATCCGACATTATCAGAGGTTCTGCAGGAAGCTGCGGCGGACGTCCATGGGGAAGCTATCCATGGTCAAAAAAAGTGATTTCTTCTGTATACGAGAACGTATGGTGCTGGAGATTCATGAGGCTCCGGCATTGTCAAAAGGTATACAAGGGGACAAAAGTATTTTATAATTGAGGTTAATGGGAGTGCACGGTAATCTCTTAAGAAAACAGGTTACTTCCGAGATAAAAAAACGGCGGCTGATTTTCTTTACTCTTACGCTCCTGGGTATCCTGTATCTCACCATCACTATAATCTTCAGCGATATGGGTTTGATCCGTTACTTTGAACTGCGGAAAACTAAAGCCAGTCTCGAGGCTCAGGTTAAAGAAATGGAACAGGGTAATGAGAAACTCAGATCGCAGTTGAAATCAATCAAGGAAGACCCTTTCATAAAAGAAAAACATGCAAGAGAGGATTATGGATTAGCGAAGCCCGATGAATTGATCTTCCAGTATGACCGATAGTCCGCTGTATATTTCCTTCCTCTGGCACATGCATCAGCCGTTCTATAAAGACCCCTTCACAGGAGTGTA